>Ga0224495_10001416_pt1 | contig 16934 bp, 13 predicted proteins | sample SF_Jul11_sed_USG_FD_168128 | JGI IMG/M metagenome (GOLD analysis project Ga0224495, IMG submission 168128) | Sediment microbial communities from San Francisco Bay, California, United States - SF_Jul11_sed_USGS_4_1 | ecosystem: Environmental > Aquatic > Marine > Sediment | place: USA: California... | reverse complement strand
CAAAATTCTTGAGCTTGTGGCCAGCCAGCTCACTTTGCTCAATCACGTTGGCCTGAGTGAGGCCAAGCTGGAAACGGGCAGCGCGGGATTGCTCAGCCGTTACTGGTAGTTTCGATGGAATTTTCATTTGCAAGCCCTTCGCTATTATACGTAGCCATTGCTACGATGGTTAAACTGTAGCAAATGCTTTTTATAAATGCAACAGCTATTTTGCGTAGCTGTTCTGGGCGCAAAAAAACCGGGAAATTCCTCACCCGGCTATTTGAAAATACAGTTCGATATGGTTAAACCTTCTTCTTGGCTTCCTTTTCTTTGAGTATTGCCTGAAGCTCTTTGGCGGTCTTAAAGAATGTATCGGAAGCCTGAAGCTCCATAAATTTATCAAAACTTTTAAATTCGCTACGCAGCATGCTCATCATCATCTGCACAAGAACAATACCACTCACTGCATCCAGCTTAGAAAAACAATAAGTCGCCTTTGCTATAAATTCTGGATAGGTGTCCGCTACCCCACCAAAATGCAGTGCATGTGTTCTCTCTTGGAACGGCATTTCTTCGCCATAGATAAGGTATGAAGGGTTTACGCGGAGGACTTCACACAAAAGTCGAACCTCTCTTATTCCCGGGCGATTAATGCCAAGTTCGTACAAGGAAATCACCCCCCTGGATAAGCCTTTGCCAGTTGCATCAGCCAACTTCGTTAAATCGGCCAGCTGTTCTTGAGTCAACGATTGAGATCTACGCTGATACTCAAGCCGCTGCCCTAATTCATTTTCTGGTTCATCTGTAGAAAGTCCGACCCCTCCACTCACCGAGGCTTTTATTTCGCGGTTTAAATCACGAGCTTCGCGTCGAAGTGCGTCTTGCACCTCAAGAGGCGGTGCCTGAATAACAGATTGAGATTTTTTTTTCTTACCAGTAGTCATGGCGGTTTTGTAGTTGAAACGCGATAGTTATCCGGTTAAACCATCCGGTGCACCGCTAGTTTACTTGCTACCGGCTGGTTTCCGTTATCCTAACGAGTGCATTATCACAGGAATGCAGTGAAGTGCGCCAGTGCTGCCGGTACCGTAACAGTACCCTACGGTTACGGTAACCGATACGGCAGGGTACTGGCGAAGCGCCACTTTCATTGATAAGCTGAAAACCCGACACCAGCCACCAGAGGACATCATGCAAACCGCCCCGCCGCAACTGCCCGAAATCGGAAAAGTCTACGCTCCCAAGGATTTCCCCGATGCCCACATGCTGGTCAAGGAGGTGGAAGCCTATATCCACCTGTCGGAGAGCAAAGCCAAGGTGGAGTTTATTGCTACATGTGATGATCCTTTCAATCCCGGATCAGAGGGAGAAATCGAAATTCTCAGAGAGGAATGGGTTGCACAAGGGTTTGCCTTGGTGGCATGAATCGCTCGCCACCCTATGCGGCCACGACCCCCCGCCAATGGAATCCGCTTCCAGGTGCTGGCCACCCTCGCCACTTCTGACGGTTCCGGATCCGCACAGGGAACCCCTCGCGACGAGCTGCCGCGTGCAACCATGATCGGGCAGCGCCGAGCCGAAAGCCACCTGAGCCCGCAAAAAGGTCAATAAAGTGTTTACTTTTGCTAAACTTTTGCCCCATAATTCGCGTGCGACTAGTGAGCTCGTTCCAAAGCGAGCCCCTCCCAACCGGGGCTGGTCGTTCCAAACACTCAAGGCCAGCGCTGAATGATTACGTTCCCGCTGGCCTTCACTTTTTCCCATGCCGCTTTCACAGCCAGTTCATGCCACTTATCAGGCACGTTTGTCCAGTTCTCATATCGCCCGGCCATGTAAATCAGCAAGTCAGCCACTTGCAGAAATCGGCTGTGGTGAGAGTGTGTGAAATAAACTGTGTCAAGCAATCTCCCTAATGGGCGACCAAAATACATAGGTGTTTTTCCAGTGGATTTGTATTCCGAAAAATCAACCACACCCCTCGATACTTCGTCAGCCTCGTGGTCGCCAAACACAAGCCCAAGGTCATCTTGAGTGTCGAGATATTCACAAAAACGTTCAAGGATAAGCATGAGTCCGAGCTTGTAAGCCGGGGTTGGATAAAGATATTTTGCGCGGTGTTTCTCAACATTTATGCAAATCATACGCACCGGGATTTTGTTATTTGTAACGAATGTTGCCACATCCTGAAATAGCTGAACTCGCTCCTCCATCTTGCGACCCTTGGCGTTTCCCTTGCCATGGAATAGTTCCTTGCCATGAAATTCGGTATTCACGGTTAATGTGCGAGAACCAAAAAAATTGAAAGCAATCTGCGAAAGCGTTTTTTCAAATTCCAGCGCCTTGGTATCCGGGATCATTAGGCCGCCGATAAAGAAATGGGGATCTTCAGGGGTATGTTTGTTTTCATCGAAATAGCAAAGGTGCATGGCTGGCCTAACAGTGGAATTCAGGAATGCATTCTACCAAGTTGAGTTGTGGCGTGTGATAGCGGCATCTTGCACTTTCACAGCTTCCAACAGGACAGCGACGAAGTCATCTACAATTCGTTGCAGTCCTATTAGCCTAAGCGGGTTTGAAAGCTGTCGAAAATCGATATTTGTAGAACGACGGCAAAGCAATGGCTTGATTTAACACGTTATTGAATTGGCTTGAAAATCCTTGTGTCGGTGGTTCGATTCCGCCCCGGGCCACCAGTATTCGAGGCCAACCATTCCCGGTTGGCCTTTTTATTTTCTGGCACCCAACAAGCAACTATAAGAGCGCGAATGATTTGTAACTGATTTGCGATACCTTTGGCGCAGCAAAGTTACTCATAATAACGATATGAATTACGCCCCTCCCTTTTTGCCCGGTACATCGCCGAATCGGCTTGCTTGAGGACTTCTTCCGCGCAAGCCTCCTGTCCGACGAACAGTTGCACACCGATACTTGCCGAGCACTGATGAGTCACGGTAGTTATCACCTGCCCATTTTTGCGGATTGCCAAAGTGTATGGCTCAGCAAGAATGGCCCGGATTTTTTCCACAACGATCTCTGACTGCATGATGGATGCTTCTCTTTCAGCATAAAGCTCTCCCAACATTACCACGAACTCGTCGCCGCCAAAACGCGCAACCGTATCCACTCCACGAACACAGCCGATAAGACGATTTGCCACCTCGACCAAAAGCAAATCACCCACCTCATGCCCGTACAAATCATTGAGCGGCTTGAAATTATCCAGGTCAATAAAAATCAACGCGCCGTACCTTCCGCTTCGCTTGCTGGCAACCATGGTTTGATTTATTCGGTCAATCAACATGCGGCGGTTGGGCAAATGAGTCAGCTCATCTTTAAATGCCAATGTTTTAATCTCGTTCTCGGCCAGCTTGCGTTCCGTAATATCGGTATATGTCGCAACATAATAGGCGACCTCCCCCTTCTCCCTTTCCACTGCGGTGATGTTGACCCAAGCAGGATATGTTTCGCCATTCTTGCGCCGATTCCAGATTTCTCCCTGCCAAAATCCGGTATTGCTGATGCTGCTCCACATTGCGGAATAAAAGTCGGTATCGTGATAACCCGAGCTGAGTATATGCGGTGTCTGGCCCAAGACCTCATCTTCTGAGTAACTGGTAATCCTGGTGAATGCCTTGTTGACACGCATGATCGTATTATCGGGGCCCACAATCATCATGCCCTCGTGAGACTCAAACGCAAGCGCAGCGATCCGGATTGCGTCTTCCATGCGCTGATGCAGAATCACACTCTCCTGCTGCAACTTTTCAGCCATATCATTAATGCCGTGTGCCAGGGTTACCAGCTCAGTCACGTGAGCGGAGGCAGTAACACGCGTTTCAAGCCGCCCCTCCCCCAATGCCTCAATGGCATTTTTAAGCTTGTGGATGGGAGAAATAATATTGCGGCTGGCCAGATAGATCAGGCTGATCGGGAATATCAAAAACAATAGTGTCGATCCCGCCGTCAACCAGAACAGGTGTGACTTGAGCAACTCGGTACGCGCGCTGCTCATTTCAACAATCACTGCGCCAATCTGATCAGCCTTTGTATTGCTCTTCAGTCCATCTATCTCCACTTGCGCCGGAACAATGGGATGATAGACCCGCAGACCTTCGCTGCTGCGATAAACCGGCATCTGCAAACTGACCGAATCCTTGATTTTGTCAAATCGCTCCGATTGTGTCTGTTTGGCTGACGGCACTACCATGTTTGTGCCAGTCTCAGCATTCGTTGGAAAACCTGAGAACTTTCCGGCCTCAACCAATACCTCGGAAGCGCCGTCCAGAACTATCACGCCTTGCACATCGGTTTGCTGCAGGACACCCTGTGCAATGTTATGCAGAAATATTCTATTGTTCGAGAAAACACCATATTCGCTTCCCGAAGCAAGCTGGCTTGCAATGAGGTGTCCACGCTCCGCCAATTCGATATCCAAGGCGGAAAACCGGTCACGCAGAAAGAATGTCTCCAAACTAAGTGCCAGGAAAAGCAGCGGAGTCAAAGTCAGCAACGCAACGTGCTGCCGGATACTGTATTGCCTCATTGCTCCCCCCCCCTGGTCTTGCCCATGCGCTCGCGAATCGTTTCCTGGGGAGGTAATTTAATACCCAGGGATCGCGCCACCTGATGATTGATAGCAATAGTGTATGTGGCAGGATATTGCGGTTCGGACAAATGCCTGGTTCGTGCAAAGGAAACCATCACCCCACTGGCTTGCTCAGCAAACTGCTCAGGCGTGGAAAAAATCGCGCACATAGCGCCCGCATTAACGTAGGACTGGGAGATACCGATGAGCGGGATGCCGTAGCGATAACTGGTCAACAGGATATTGCGGATATTGCTGCTGTTGTAGATCGAGCTATCCGGTATCGCAACCAGGACATCGCTGTTTGCCAGCACGCCCTCCAGCTTGGGAAACAATTCGTCTGAAGACCGAACCTGCTGAGACTGCAGCGATCCGCCCCGTTGCGCGACCTTTTTGCGCAAGTGCTCAAGGTCGAAGTTTGTATCCTGCGAATGCAGCAAACCGATTCTACGTCGTTCAGGAAGCACAGCACGCCAGAATTCAATCTGCCGGTCCCATTGCTGATCGATGTATATCGCCGATATCAGCCGATGATCTGTTTTCGGGGAAGCTCGCACCAGCAGTTCCTCATACCCCATCCTGGGTATCATCACCGACAGCATCGGAATTGTGGTTTTGGAGGCGGCAAATTCCGTAGCTTTCATGCCAACGGCGACAACCAAATCCGCTTGATACATACTGGAAGACAAACGCTCTGGGGTCTCCAGCACAGAGGCTTGCACCGAGGGTGGCAAGCTTTTGCTTAGCGCACTTGCAAAGGACAGATACGGAGTGCTGCTATCGCTTAACACTACCAGCACTTTCAGGTTTTCTGCCCAGCAGGAAACCGGGGCTGGGATGAGCAGCCACAGCAACAGGTATATCAACGTTCGGGCTTGCCTCATCGCGATCGGGGAGCTCTAGAAATTAACCGAGAGTTTTGCGTAGCCACGCCGATCAAACACATTGGTGACGAGGTACTCGGAGTAATCCGGATCGAACAAATTCTGAAGAACAATAGCCATATCACCGCTTATACCTCTCACAGACCTGAAGGATTTGGCCAAACGAAGATCGGTTCTCTGATGCTTCGGTTGCTTATCCCAGATCGGCCGGTCAGCCGGTAGTGCTGCGCTTTGCTTGTAGATATTCAGGCTGAACGAGTATTCCCCGAACCGTTGCGCATACATCATGCCGTACTGCTCTTCAGGCATATTGCCCTGGAACCCCGGCAATACAGTGCTGATGCGATTCCGCGAATAGTTAAAAATAACGCGCGTCGGCTCCGTCAGATGATATTCGAGGCTGGCCTCCGCCCCGCTCTGACCCATGTCATCCGGACTGTTATACAGATCGAATACGTTTCCTGGCGGTAACGGGTATGTCACCTTGGTTGGCAGAATGGTGTCGCGGTATTGGTCATGAAAAACTCTCAGATCGATGCTAACGCCATAATCAGGCAGCTTGCCAAGATAGCCGACCTCGCGCGACAAAACCTGCTCCGGTTTCAGCCCTCCCGACGCGACCAGGATCGGGTAATACGGCCCGAATGGCCCGGAAGGTTGCTGTATTGCCAAGGGCAACGTGTACCTCCAAAAACCCTTCTCCTCCAGCATCGCGGGGTTGCGGTAGGCGCGCGACACTCCGGCACGCAGGGTATGCGCGGGGTTGATGTGATAATTCAACGCGACTTGCGGCGAAATGTCGGTCCGGCCCAGGCCGCCATTCTCCACCATCACCCCAGCATTCAGCAGCCATGCCGGGGTGATGCGCCACTCGTCGTGTGCAAACACCCGGTACTCATTCTGGCGTACCGGTACCAGAAAATAATTTTCCGACTTGGCGTAGTCGCTACGATACGCCGCACCCCAGACCATGCGATTGGCACCGCCCAGATGCGCCGTATGCTGCAACTCAAGCTCTTGCCGGTCTGACAGCGGAGTATCGGTAAAACTGACTGGGACGGGCCCCACATAAGTGACCGTTGATTCCTCTTTCTTCAAACGTATGTGGTAATAGCGCAAGCGCAATTCATCGTTATTATTGAGCGTTCTCAGCCAGGTCAGTTGCTGGAAATTTTCTGTAGCCCTCAGGTCGTGCGGAGTGTTCAGTGTAGAACTCGTAAAGCCCACACCGCGCACGCCACTGCTGGCGCCTATCTGTACGTCAAAATTATCTGCCACATTGGGATGATAGTTGGCGCGCAAATTGAACAGGCGCGTGGCATAACTGTCATTGCTGAGCGTATCCTGTAATGGCAAGTCAGTGCGGGGGTCATAACCATTGTCTGAGCGGTAACCCAGTGTCAGCCGATAGTCCAGCACTTCTCCAATCTTGCCCAAATGGGCCGACACATCCGAAATCCCCTTCTCACCCCGGGTGGTAGACACGCCGACCCGGGATTGCATGGCGGCATCACGAGTGATGATATTAATGACACCCTGCAATGAATTTGCCCCATGTGCAGCAGCCGATGGGCCGCGCACCACTTCGATGCGCTCGATATCATCGATAAGGATAGGCAATGACTCCCAATCCACATCACTGAATGGAGCAAGATAAACGCTGCGCCCATCGACCAGCACCTGCATGCGCCGCGCGAATTGGTCCTGCGTGCCGTGATAGGACACGATCGCCTGGCTTCCCTTGTAATAGCTCACATACATCCCCGGAACAAGCTTGAACAAATCAGGGATCTTGCGAAAGCCAGAGGCCACGATCATCTCCCGATCGATCACTGTCACCGCGCTGGGAGCGTCGGATAAAGGCTGCGACAATCTTGAGGCGCTTAATACGACAGGGAATTCCTGAAAGTAGTCCTGTTCACTGGAATGGACATCCGCACAAGCCGGCGCAACCATCCATACGGACAAAGCCACCATAGCCATCCTATATATAAATAGTCCCACCGCATCTCCCGCTCATAAATGATTCCGGAAGCCAAAATAGAACCCGGGAATTGAAGCTCCACACGCTTGAAGCTAGCATGTCTGGCAATATATCCCCTCGCACTGTCGGGGCATCAACAACTATGATAATTATAAACCCTGCCCCTGTCTCCAGTGTTTTGTCCGGAAATACGCTTTTTGCAAGAAGGCAGAGAAACGCAGTTTGAAGCAATGAACGCGTAGAACGGCGATTTCTGCTATTATCCGCGCCGAATTAATCAGTGAAGTATCAGGGACTGCGCCACGGGAATGAACTTCCCGAAACAGTAAAACTAAAGTGCCTTCACGAATGCGTGCGGGCATTTTTTATTATCGGCCCAGCTCATCGAGCCCGGAAAAAACCATGGCCATGGCCTTCGATCATACAAACGTAGACACCCCATCAACGAGCTCAGCGGAACTGGTACACCAAGCCCAAGTCGTTAGAGAAGTTAGTCGCCGCCGCACTTTTGCAATCATCTCCCACCCCGACGCGGGCAAGACCACGCTCACCGAAAAGCTGCTGCTGTTCGGCGGCGCAATCCAGATGGCGGGCACGGTAAAGGCGCGCAAGAGCAGCCGCCATGCCACTTCAGATTGGCTGGAAATCGAAAAGCAGCGCGGCATCTCGGTGGCCAGCTCGGTGATGCAATTTACCTATGACGATTGCGTCATTAACCTGCTCGACACACCCGGGCACCAGGATTTCTCAGAGGATACTTATCGGGTGCTGACCGCGGTGGATGCGGCGGTGATGGTGGTAGATGCGGCCAAGGGCGTGGAAGCGCAGACCATCAAGCTGCTCGAAGTGTGCCGCTTGCGCAACACGCCGATCATCACATTCATCAACAAGATGGACCGCGAAGTGCGCGAGCCGCTCGAAGTGCTCGACGAGATCGAGTCGGTACTGAAGATCAAATGTGCGCCCGTGACCTGGCCGATCGGCATGGGCAAGCGCTTCCAGGGCGTGTATCACCTGCTCAACGACGAAGTGCTACGTTTTGTGCCCGGCGAAGCCAAAGCCGGGCAGGAAGTGGAAACCCTGCGCGGCGCGCAGATCGAGCAGTTGGTCAAGCTGTGCCCGAGCGAAATGCAGACCATGCGCGACGAGACCGAGCTGGTCAGCGGCGCGGGCGTGTCGTTCGACCTGAAGGAATTTCTCGGCGGTCACCAGTCGCCGGTATTTTTCGGCTCCGGCGTAAACAACTTCGGCGTGCGCGAGATCCTGCGCGCGCTGGTGGACTGGGCGCCACCGCCGTTGCCGCGCGCCACCGATGTACGCATCGTGCAACCGACCGAACCAACTTTTACTGGCTTCGTGTTCAAGATACAGGCCAACATGGACCCGAACCACCGCGACCGCATCGCGTTCCTGCGCGTCTGTTCCGGAAAGTATTCCTCGGGGATGAAGGTCAAACACCGCCGCACCGGTAAGGAGATGAAGCTCGCCAACGCGGTGACCTTCATGGCCAACGAGCGCACCCGCATGGACGAGGCTTATGCGGGCGATATCATCGGCGTGCACAACCACGGCCAACTACAAATTGGCGACGTGCTCACCGAGGGCGAGGCGCTCACCTTCAAGGGCATCCCCTACTTCGCGCCGGAACTATTCAGCCGCGCGCGCTTGCGCGATCCGATGAAGGCCAAGCAGCTGGAGAAGGGATTGCGCCAACTTGGCGAAGAAGGCGCGGTGCAGGTGTTCTCGCCGCTGGTGGACAACACCCCGCTGATCGGTGCGGTCGGGCAATTGCAATTCGAAGTGGTCGAGCACCGCCTGAAATCCGAATACGGCGTGGATGCGGTGTTCGAGCGCGCTGGCATCCACACCGCGCGCTGGGTGACTTGCGCGGACAACAACCATCTCAACGAATTCGTGAAAGCCAACCAGAACCGTCTGGCGAAAGACGTGGACGGCAACTATGCCTACCTCGCCGATACCGGGGTGAACCTGCGCCTGGCGCAGGAACGCTGGCCCAAGGTGCAGTTCCACGCCACGCGCGAGCATGGTCAGCAACTGGGCTGAAGTTTCATTTGTTTCGCTTGCATTATTAACTATGCCAAGCTCGATGCTATTTATTTTCGAATAGTATTTCCAGACGCATGCTCACCAGCGGACTAGCCTGGAAATCCCTATCCTTTGGAAAGTGCACCTGCGGACTCAATTCGAAAAACATCCAGTTCCGGTGCAGGCGGTGGCGGTAAACCAGCAGTAAAGCATACCCATTCACCTGCCACTGCGGATGGGTGGCACCGCTCGCGCTCGCCTGGTAGGAAACGGCATTTCTGTCATTCAGGGTGTGATAAATCGTAAAGCTCTGGCCCAAGTCGAAGTTCTGTTTGTCATGCAGCCATGTAGCGCCACTGCTGGCGCGAAACAATACCTTCTCGCTTAGCTGGCGCTCCTTGTCATACTGGGTGCTTTGACCCACACCAATGGAATTAAACCAGAATACTGTCCCTGTGGTCTTTTTCATCCACTCTCCCTCGCGGATCGTGTAACTGACCCTTGCACGCGTAAACGGCTCAAGTGGCGCCCGGATCTTGATCCCGGCATCGGTACTATAATGCCAGCGATCGTCCTTCTCCTTTTCATATCGTGCACCCACAGAAACCCGGTTGGACGTCGTAGTTTTCCTGTTAACCGCACTCTTGCGCTGGGTAGTTTCACCGGAGACATTCTGCTCGGGATCAGATTCCACCAGCAAATGCAATTTCTTCTCCGTTCCCGGCAAATGCAGCTTTGCCCTCCCGGAAAACTCGAGGCTGTTATCCCCGCCGTAGCCTGATATCCTGGTTACGTCCAGTTGGAATACGCTTTCATTGCTCTCCTGATAATTCCGCTCTCCGCCAAAGAACCGGTCTATGTCGCTCGCAAAAGTCACAAACTTTTCTGACAAATATTCCCGCGGAACATCCAACACATCCATTAGCTCTGGTTCTTGTATCGGTTGAACCGGCTGCGTTGCCCCCATGGATTTCAAGGGGAATAGCAGGGCGCTGCAGAGCAACATGGCAGGTGAAGGTTCAACCAGCCGGATTAATTTGCGTGCAAAAATGAACATAAAGAGAAATATTACACAAACTGACCGCACAAGCAGGAATTTCCTGCAGTGACACAGAGCAGGCACCGATGATGCCGGCATATTCCTCCACCTGCGTTGCGCGCTGTCGGCACCAACCCTGATCACCGGTATAGCGCGGGAAATTGCTTGCGCAATTGAGCCAGTTTCGGCAGATCGTGCATGACGATATACGGCTGGGTCGGATGCAGGGCCAGGTAATTCTGGTGATAATCCTCGGCAGGATAAAACTGTTCCAGCGGCATGACTTGAGTAACGATGGGCGATGCAAAGACACGCGCAGCAGCAAGTTGCTGAATATGGCTTTGTGCAATTTTTTGTTGCTCTGCATTAGTGTAAAAAATCGCCGAGCGGTATTGGCTGCCGACATCCGGCCCTTGGCGATTAAGCTGGGTTGGATCGTGTGTCACACTGAAGAACACCTCCAGCAGTTGCCGATAGGAAACTTGCTCAGGATCGAAACGGATGCGCACCGATTCTGCATGCCCGGTATTACCATCGCTGACTTGATCGTAATGCGCGGTTGACGCGCTGCCACCGGTATAACCGGACACCACATCCGTCACACCCTTGACGTGCTTGAATACCGCATCCACCCCCCAGAAGCATCCCCCGGCAAATACAGTTGTTTGTTCAACTGCTGCAGGCTTGGCTGGCGCAGCCGCGATACTCGATGCAGCTACCGGGCCGAGCAGCAGCATGCCGCCGCATAACATGACTCTGCAAATGAATGGACTCGATGACATGATTCCTCTCCTTGGTTATCAGCCGAAAGTAAAGGCAAATGCCTCCGCGCCTTCATCAAGAAACTCGATGCGGAACAGATGCTCCCCAGTCCCGTCATTTTGCCTGATCAATTGATACAAGCGTTGCTCCCATATCACGCCATTGCCTTGCGCATCGATATCCGTGCCGTGGTTCTCGCCGGGCGCAACACCATCCAGAGTAACCTTGAAACGCACCGGCATGCCATTGTTCGAACCCATCACCAGATGCAGATCCCTGCCGTAAAAACGGTAACTGATCGCCCCGCCTGATGCATGCAATACAATAGCCTCGGCAGACACCTGCCACTTTCCGCTTAATGTCCAGCGGTTCGGGCTAAGAAAGCCGGGTGCGCTATACCACTTCGCCGCATCGCGCTTGATCGAGCTGGACGAAACCAGATTCTCCTGGCGCTCATAACCAAGATAGGTTTCCGGCGAGCGCGCCATCGACGATGCAGGCGCCGTTGGCCCAGAGCCAACCGCCTGCACCAGTTCGTCACTTATCTCCAATTGCCCCTGATGCGCCTCCTTGAGCAGAGCCTGTATCATCTGCTCGGTTTCTTGATACTGCCCCTCCCCAAAATGCTGCTGGCGTATCCATCCTTGCGCATCAATTAAATAATGCGCCGGCCAGTATTCATTCTTGTATGCATTCCAAATTGCGAACTGGTTATCCATCACCACCGGGTAAGCAATCCCCAAGTCACGAATCGCCCTCTCAACATTACCCTGGTCTTTTTCAAACGCAAACTCCGGGGTATGCACGCCGATGATTATCAGACCCTGGCTGCGATATTTTTCATACCATGCTTTCAGGTAAGGCAGAGTTCGCAAGCAGTTAATACACGAATAAGTCCAGAAATCGACCAGTACCACTTTGCCGCGCAACATCGCCTCGGTTAGTGGCGGAGAATTCAGCCACTGTATCTCTCCAGTCAATGGCGGAGCCATACGATTACTCACAACGCTTTCAGTATTTGGATGGACATCCAATCGAGTAATTAATTGCTGCTCGGTATTGGCAGTATTCAAAAAGGAATATTGCGCCAAGAAACGCGTGTCCCATCCCAGTGCGATGACTACGACACCTGCCAGCACGGCACTACCCAATACGCGGCGCATCCATACTTCCATTCCCAAGCCGCGTCTCAACAGCTTGAGCACGCGCGCACCCGCCAGCAAGGCGATCGAAAGAGAAGTTGCGGCTCCGGCTGCAAATGCCATCAGCAGCATCGCACTATAAAGATTCGCTCCATGCAATGCTGCGCCCGCCAACACCAGCCCCAGTATCGGCCCGGCACAAGGCGCCCACAAGAACCCCACCGCAACTCCCAGCAACAGCGACTCATTAATGCCGGACTGACGGCTGGCATGCCGTTGCAGCCTTACGCCAAACGCAACGAATGGACGCATCATGCGCTCTGCCCTGACGGGAAAAGCCAAGGTAAATCCCAGCACGAACAGCACCAGCATCGCCGCATAGCGGCCATACTGGTTCACCTCGACCAGCCACGCGCCACCCACCGTAGCAAAGCTGGCCAGCACGGTGAAGGTGCCCGCCATGCCCAGTAGAATAGGCAAACCGGAACGCCGGAACGCGTGATCTGCCCGTAAAAAAATGAACGGCAGCACCGGCAATACGCACGGGCTGAAGATGGTCAGCACACCACCGATGTAGGACAGAATGAAAATCAGCAAGTTAAAAACCCGGCCATGAATATATGTTTTGAGAGTTTATGTTTGGGGCTTTGGAACGAAACGCAGCGCCACCGTATTCATGCAATATCGCAAACCGGTCGGTTTCGGGCCATCGTCAAACACGTGCCCCAGATGTGCATCGCACAAGGTGCATTGCACCTCGATACGCGTCATGCCGAGCATCCGGTCTTCGACATTTCGCACGTTTTCTGGCGCTATTGGCTGCCAGAAACTCGGCCAACCAGTTTTGGAATCGTACTTCGTCTTCGCATCGAACAGTGCATTGTCGCAGCAAATGCACCGATACAGCCCCGGCTCATGCCTGTCATAGCCCGGTTGCGAAAACGCCCGCTCGGTGCCCTGCTCGCGCGTTACCTGATAGGCCAGCGGAGACAAGCGTTTTTTCCATTCTGCATCCTTGTGCACCTTGTCCAGGGTGACCCGGCCGAGCGCTTTCCCTTCATCTGAAAACTGCACGATGGTTACCTTGCCGTTTCCGGGTGCGGCACTGGCGTATGCACGTGACGCAAACGCCAGCGGAAGACCCGATAAAGCGTACAGGAATTTTCTGCGGTTCATGATCTTATCCTCATGTAGATAGCCTGCCTCTGCATTGACACGAGACGGGCGGCGAAATTCACCCAAGCCAGAGGAATGTGTGAATCTGCCATGAATGGCGGCCTATGACAGGAAATAAAACTTCGAAAGGGCAGAATACAAAGTGTGGTCATCTGCCCGATGAATCGCTCCGCACTCCGGACAACATCGCAATCAGCTATCTCTTGCCGCTGGACGGGAAGAACCGCTTGTATGCGGCAAAGCAGATCGTCAATACACCCAGGATGAATACAATCAGGAAAATGTGGGATGCGCCAAATGTCTTGCCCATCGAGGTAGTTAATGCTTTTATTCCGCCGACAAGCAGGGTTATTGCCAATATGGTTTCGGCTGTCACCGCGTTGGTATTGGATGCAAATGGTAATTTAAATGTCTCGAATGCCAACACGATCAACGCGATCCAGAAATACATCATCGCCCCCTCGCCGAGCAGCGCACCCTGCAATAACGCCAAGCCCGCAAATACCAGCAACAGCCCGACGCGCATCAGATTATCCGCGCTTGCATACTCCACTTTTGCCATGATTCCTCCAGAAAAATATCACGCTAAAACCGCCGATACTTTATCAGATAACCATCGAAACACAGAACAATAATACTTTTCAATTTACCTGATGATCGCTTTATCCACGGCCTGCCTGCAGGCAGGCCCTGGTTGACTGTTTCTCGTTATCCAGGCTTTGCGGTAAGCTGCTCGATTCAACTAACCGCTTGGTGCCGGATGTCTTCAAATCGCCGCCCACATTCCAATGCCGAACCTCACGGCGAGACTGCGGCGCATTACATCGCAGCCGGTGTGCCGCGGGGCCGCCCCGAAGAGACTGCCGCGCAAGCTGTCTCTGCGCTGAGCGGGCGCCACTACCAGAGCGTCACCCTGTTCTGTGTCACCGATGCCGATGATCGCCTGCTCGGCGTGATCCGCATCGCGGACCTGCTGGCCGCACCGCCCGGCACGCTCCTGGCCGATCTGATGGTGCGCGATGCGCCGCGCGTGCACGCCGACGTCGATCAGGAAAAAGTCGCTTCACTGGCATTGCACCATGTCCTCAACGCGATCCCGGTGGTGGATCACAGCAACCGCCTGCTCGGCGTCATCCCTTCCGAAGCGCTGCTGCACATCCTGCGCCGCGAGCACGTCGAAGACATCCACCGCTTCGCCGGTATCAGCCGCGAGACTCACCGCGCCCGAGAAGCGATCGAATCCCCGCCTATCCGCCGCGCACGCGACCGCTTGCCGTGGCTGCTGCTCGGACTTTTCGGCAGCGTGATCGCCACCTGGGTGGTCGCTCGCTACGAACAGGAGCTGAACTCCCGCGTCGCCATCGCCTTCTTCGTGCCGGGACTGGTCTATCTCGCCGACGCCATCGGCACCCAGACCGAAGCCGTTGCGGTGCGCGGCCTGTCGCTGAGCCACGCCAGATTATCCAGCCTGGTCAGCAGCGAGTTGCGCACCGGTTTGCTGATCGGCTTGGCATTGGGCGCAGTCACTTTTCCGATGGTGTGGTTCGCCTTCGGTGACATGCGGCTTGGCGCAAGTGTTGCGCTCGCCCTGATGTGCGCCAGCACCATGGCCACCACCATCGGCTTGCTGCTGCCGTGGTTGCTCACCAGATTCGGCTCCGACCCGGCTTACGGCAGCGGCCCGCTTGCGACCGTGATCCAGGACCTGTTGAGCCTGATCATATACTTCACCATCGTCAGCAGCATCCTGCTCTAGAACCCGCCCCAATCTACCCCTGCTTTGCGGTAAGCTACGCCCTTTGCAACCGATCCATTCCGGTTCTATTTCGAAGGTCAAACAAGGCGGCGACGAACGAGCGACGCTGACATAACCAGCCACTTGCCGCGTATTATGCGGCTTAGTGGATTGGCTAGTAGTTTCACCAGTACGGAATAGTACGGCAAGGAGTGAGTAAGGTAGCCAACGCAGTTTCACCAATGAAATAGGACTGGAATAAATGGCCCAATACGTAATGTCAATGCTCCGCGTGAGCAAGATCGTTCCCCCCAAGCGTCAGATCATCAAGGACATCTCCCTGAGCTTCTTCCCCGGCGCCAAGATCGGCCTGCTCGGCCTGAACGGCTCGGGCAAATCCACCGTGCTGCGCATCATGGCCAACGTGGACAAGGAATACGAGGGCGAGGTGCAGCACCTGCCCAACATCAAGATTGGCTATCTGGCGCAGGAGCCGCAGCTCGACCCGAATAGCACCGTCAAGCAGGAAGTGGAATCTTCGCTCGGCGAAGTGATGCAGGCGCAGAAAAAACTCGACGAAGTGTATGCCGCCTATGCCGAAGAGAACGCCGACTTCGACGCGCTCGCCGCCGAGCAGGCGCGCCTGGAAAACATCATCGCCGCAGGCGGTTCCGATGCCGCACACCAGATGGAGATCGCCGCCGATGCGCTGCGCCTGCCGCCGTGGGATGCGGTCATCAAGAATCTTTCCGGCGGCGAGAAGCGCCGCGTCGCGCTGTGCAAGCTGCTGCTGGAAAAACCCGACATGCTGCTATTGGATGAGCCGACCAACCACCTCGACGCTGAATCGGTGGAATGGCTGGAACAATTCCTGGTGCGCTTCCCCGGCACCGTGGTCGCGGTCACGCACGATCGCTACTTCCTCGACAACGCCGCCGAATGGATACTCGAGCTGGACCGCGGCCACGGCATCCCGTGGAAGGGCAATTACTCGAGCTGGCTGGAGCAGAAGGAAGCGCGGCTCGAGCAGGAGAACAAGCAGGTCGATGCGCACATGAAGGCGATGAAGCAGGAGCTGGAATGGGTGCGGCAAAATCCGAAAGGACGCCAGGCAAAATCCAAGGCGCGTATCGCCCGCTTCGAAGAACTCAATTCGCAGGAACACCAGAAACGCAACGAGACGCAGGAGATCTTCATCCCGGTCGGCGAGCGGCTCGGCAACGAGGTCATCGAGTTCGTGAACGTGAGCAAAGCCTACGGCGACCGCCTGCTGATCGACAACCTCAGCTTCAAGGTGCCGCCCGGCGCCATCGTCGGCATCATCGGCCCGAACGGCGCGGGTAAGTCCACGTTGTTCAAGCTGATTACCGGCAAGGAAAAACCGGATAGCGGCGAAGTAAAGATCGGCTCCACCGTGAAGATCGCGCATGTCGACCAGGCACGCGACTCGCTGCAAAACGACAAGACCGTGTTCGACGCCATCTCCGGCGGCAACGACATCCTCACCGTGGGCAAATACGAAACCCCGGCGCGCGCCTACATCGGCCGCTTCAACTTCAAGGGCGGCGACCAGGCCAAGATCGTCGGCCAGCTTTCCGG
>Ga0224495_10001415_pt1 | contig 16940 bp, 10 predicted proteins | sample SF_Jul11_sed_USG_FD_168128 | JGI IMG/M metagenome (GOLD analysis project Ga0224495, IMG submission 168128) | Sediment microbial communities from San Francisco Bay, California, United States - SF_Jul11_sed_USGS_4_1 | ecosystem: Environmental > Aquatic > Marine > Sediment | place: USA: California... | reverse complement strand
AGACAGTTTCAATGGCTTTGGCGGACCTAATTTTATCCGGATACCGGTCGGACATTGGATTGGCGCAGGACGAATGCACGACGGGGGGGTGCATACGGCACTTACATACGTCGATGTCACAAACGGAACAATGACTAAATTATTGAAACTGCCGAGCGGCAGAGATACGAGCTATCCGGGGCTGGTTTGGTATGAGGGGATGCTTTATGTCAGCTATTACTCGGGCCATGAGGGCAAAACCAGTATTTATCTGGCGAAGCTGAAGGTTGAAAATAACAGTGACGAAGGCTTCGGGGCTGAGGTCAATCCTACAGGAGACCCTATCGGAGGTGGCAAAGGATACGGTCGATTAGTCACGAAGAGTGATTATCTTGTTAAGACATTGGAAGAATTGCGAGCTGCTCTAAAAGAGGCCAGGGCCGGGCAGGTCGTTTATGTGAACGACAAGGCCGAGATAAATGTAACAGGCAATCAGAAAATTGTAATCCCCGGCGGGGTAACTGTAGCAAGCGGGCGTGGCTGTAGTGGCTCGAAGGGTGCATTATTATACAGCGATGAGCTTGCGACGTCGCCACTTTTTCTTGCCGGCGGAGAAAAAGTACGCGTCACCGGGCTGCGTTTGCGCGGGCCGGACCAGGAACGCAGGACCGAGCAGATGCAAAAGCTATATAAGGAAGGGCGTTATTACAGTATTCCCAACTCGGACGGGATAATCTCGGCATATCCCGGCTTGGAGGTGGACAATTGCGAACTTTGGGGGTGGAGTCACGCAGCGGTTTTTCTTAAGCGAGGGGCCTTGAAGGCACACATTCACCATAACTATATCCATCACAATCAGCGTTCCGGCCTAGGATATGGAGTATGTTTGGACCAAGCGGATGCTCTTATCGAGGCGAACCTTTTCGACTGGTGCCGTCACCATATTGCGGGTACGGGCAGGCCGGGCACCGGTTACGAGGCGCGATACAATCTTGTTCTTGAGAACGCCAACGGCCACAGTTTCGATATGCACGGGGGCAGGGACCGAAAGGATGGGACGGATATCGCCGGCGACTCGATTAAGATTCACCATAATACATTCAAAGCGACGGGTGTGCCGGCATTTGTGATTCGTGGCCGGCCTCAACAATCGGCTGATATACACCATAACTGGTTTCTGCATTCGGGCCCGGATATAGCTATTCGTCAAACCAATGCGACCGGTAATATGAACATTTATCAGAATCAATTCACTAAGGAGCGAATCCTGAAAGATTGAAGCTTGGCAGGGGATATTTGGCATCGAAAGTCTTGAAAGAGGTATCAATTCGGCGGTATAATGTGTCGAGAAATGTCGACAAATCACAGGTATTCGTGATAACTCGTTTATAATATGCGTTGAGAGTCTGAAAGGAGATTGAGATGAAAATTAGATGTTATGTTTCGATGTTGTTGTTATTGGCATTTTTGTCGGCGGGCTACAGCGGTGAACAACTTAGTGTTGTGGCGGACGGAGCGAAGGTAGAGAAACTTGCTGGCGACTTTCAGTTTACGGAAGGACCGGCGGCGGATGCCAAGGGCAATATATTTTTTACGGACATTCCCAATAATCGAATCCACAAGTGGTCGCTGGATGGGAAATTGTCGACGTTTCGCGAGAATTCCGGCGGGGCCAACGGTCTTTACTTTGACAAGAAAGGCAATCTGTTAACCTGCGAAGGAGGGGGACGACGGTTGGTTTCCATCGATCCGAAAGGTAATGTCACCGTGCTGGCCGACAAGTACCAGGATAAAAAATTCAACAGTCTCAACGACCTCTGGCCCGACCCGAAGGGCGGTATTTATTTTACCGACCCTCGCTATGGAAACAGGGAAGGAATGGAGCAGGACGGCGAACATGTATATTATCTGTCGCCGGACCGTAAAAGCATCGTCCGCGTAATTGATGACATGGTCAGGCCTAATGGGATAATAGGGACACGCAAAGGCAATCGGCTTTACGTGGCCGACCACGGCGGGAAAAAGACCTTTGTGTATACAATCAAAAAAGACGGGACGCTCTCGGACAAAAAGCTTTTTGCGCCTGAAGGTTCCGACGGTATGACAATTGACAATGAGGGCAATATTTACCTGACGACGAATGCCGTGGTTGTTTACAACAAAAAGGGCGAAAAAATCGAGACGATTAAGGTTCCCGAAGGGCCGGCCAATGTTACGTTTGGCGGAAAAGATAAAAAGACGCTCTTTATCACCGCGAGGACTTCATTATACTCGGTCCGGATGCGGGTCAAAGGCATATAGCTGCTAAGAACAAGGCCATGGTAATTCTGAGAGGGCAAGCTGATGAGCGAGGCAGAGGGACAAAACAAAGAGCGAGCTGGAGATGAGGATTTTACTCCAACTGCCAGCTTTGGGTCCGGGATGATGGGCATTGGTGAGCAGATTGGCCGTTATAAGCTGCTGAGAATCCTGGGTGAGGGTGGTTTCGGCATAGTCTATCTGGCTGAACAGCAAAGGCCGATGAAACGCCAGGTTGCGCTGAAGATAATCAAGCCGGGCATGGATTCTGCGCAGGTCATCAGGCGTTTCGAAGCCGAACGCCAGGCTCTGGCCCTTTTAGATCACCCTAATGTCGCCCATGTTTATGATGCCGGCACGACGCAGTTTGGCCGGCCGTACTTCGTGATGGAATACGTAAAGGGCGTACCCATTACAGAACACTGCGACCGCAGGAAGCTCACCATCGAGGAGCGTCTGAAGCTGTTTGTGAAGGTGTGCGAAGCCATCCAGCATGCCCACCAAAAGGGAATCATCCACCGTGACATTAAGCCTTCGAACATACAGGTATGTATCCAGGGCGAGCAGGTTGTTCCCAAGGTCATTGATTTTGGGGTCGCCAAGGCCCTTACTCAGTCATTAACGGAGCGGACGCTGGTCACCGAGCAGGGCCAGATGATAGGCACGCCGGAGTACATAAGCCCTGAGCAGGCGGAGATGACGAACCAGGACATCGACACCCGCTCGGACATATATTCACTGGGTGTGCTCTTATATGAGCTGTTAACAGGGACACTTCCATTCGAGTCCCACACCTTGAGGGAGGGTAGTCTTGAACACATGCGCGAGGTCATTCGCGAAGCCGAACCCAAGACTCCGAGTACTCGGGTCGGCAACCTTGGTGCGGAGCAGTCGACAAAACTGGCCAAGTGCTGCCGAACGGATGTCAAGACCATTCGACGCGAACTGCGTGGTGATCTGGACTGGATAACACTCAAAGCGATGGAGAAGGACCAGATGCGCCGTTATCAAACGGCGCACGCCCTGGCGGAGGACATCGAACGGCATCTGAATCACGAGCCTGTATTGGCCGGGCCTCCCAGCATGATATACCGTATGAAGAAATTGCTGCGTAAGTACCGGACGCAGGTTGTTGCCTTCGTGGCGGCTGTGGTCTTACTTGCAGCTCTGGCAACCGTTTCCATTATGTACCTTCAGGGGCTCAGCCACACCAAGAAGATGAAGGCTATCGAAGAGAAAGACATCCTGTCAAACGCCATGGAGTGGCGTTCCAAGGGGCAGTTCCAGGAGGCTCTGACCGAGGTCGAAAGTATCCTCAACAGCGATTACGTTGGCCCTCAAGCTCGTCTGCTACATGCCCGACTCATACTGGAGTTGCAGGGTCCGGCTGATGCTGTGAAAGAACTCGAGAAGTTGGTCAACGAACGAGAGGATATCGCCTGCCAGGCCCATTTTCTTCTTGCCAGGATCTATCTGGAAAGCGCTCCTGGTGACCCTGAAACAACAGAAAAATATCAGCAGAAGGCAAAAGAACATCAGGAAAAGGGCGAAAAGCTGTTTTCCGAGTCCGCCGAGGCGTATTTCAACCGTTCCATGATGGCCGGCACTGTGAATAAAACCCTTGAATGGTTAAACAAAGCCTTAGAGTTTAATCCGGGCCATTATGATTCTCTCGAAGCTCGAACCCTGGCGTATTATGCCCTGAAGGAATACGACCGGATGGAGATCGATGCATCCGTGATGATTGGGAATAGGCCGGATGATTCACAGGGGTATGCACTTCGGGCAATCGCTCGGCGGGAAAAGGCGATAAGAGAGGATGAAAAAGGACTATTAGATCAGGCCATTAATGACCACAATAAGGCAATCAGAATTTCGCCCAAAGAGGCCGGACTTTATGATGAGCGCCGGCAAACCTGCATGCGAATGGGCAATTACGAACAGGTTATCTCGGATGCCCAAGCGTGTGTCCAGCTTAAGCCGGATGAGAAAGCATATCACTTCAATGTCTTTTGTGCTCTGGTTGCTTTGGGCCGGTATGATGAAGCGAAGGCCGAATATGAGAGAATCATCAAGTCCGGCCTCATGGATAAAGATCGTTTTTATGCATCGGCTGCGAAATATGTCTCGGACACCCTGGATGCCGGCCTCATATGGCATCCGTCGGGAAGCCGACCGAAAGGCGCCGCTTTTTTGGCCATGCACGAATCGACTGAAATCTACCAACAATTGGCCAAAAAGGCCAGGCGTGTAGTGCCTAATGGTTTTCGCCCCACCTGGTCCCCAGATGGAACCGAGTTGGCCTACAGTAGTGGAGCGATCGGCTTTAGCGGCATCGAAATTCTTAACTTGGCATCAAGCAAGACCCGCCTGTTGACGGTTCCCGGTTTTGATCCGGCCTGGTCTCCTGACGGGCGCTCCATTGCCTTCACTCGCTCTCGAAAGCCACTGTTACTTGCGGATGTTGCAGCCAAACATGAGACTGAATGGGTGCCTCATGAGCAGCAGGATGTCTGGCTTATCAAGGCCGATGGCTCAGAGGATCCGAGATTTCTGGCCCATGGAATGTACCCTTCATGGAGCAGTGACCCCAGCCGCGTTTATTACCAATCGCCCAAGGATTGGAAACTCTACTCGATTTCCGTCGCAGGAGGTGCGGTGCCTGTGCCGATCGTCAAGTGTCGAGGCATTTTTCCCGTAGTATCACCGGATGGAAGACACGTCGCCTGTGCAGGTTCAGATAATCGCCTTGAAATCCTGGATCTGACGACCGGGTCAGTCGTTGCAGAGAAGGCGCCTATGCCGTCGGCGTTTAGCTATGTGGGTTGGTCCCCAAACGGCCAAGAACTGAGCGTGGCAGGAGATGGCAATTCCGGTTTTTGGATCTACGAACTCGACCCAACCATGCAAATAACAAAGGCCTCAAAGGTCCTAAAGGGGTCATTTGCATGGAGTAGTTGGTCCTGTCCTGGCATGGTACGGCTGGCCATCGACAGGACGCACTACGGGAGCGGGTATCGCGATATCTGGGTGGCCGACCTCGATCCCAACCTGTCCGCTGCCGAGGCACTTGGACCAGGCCAAACCCTGGAGCAGCACTATCAGGAAATAATCGAGCTCTATACCCGGAGAATCGAGTCCGACCCCAAAGATATAGAAAACTACTTTGCCCGCGCCGGAGTCTACATTAAACTTGGAGACAAGAAGAAGGCTCTTGAGGACCTGTATAGATATGCCAAGTTTACGAAGGACCCATCTAGAACAGCGGCTGCATACAGCGAACTGGTGTTTAGCGTAGCCGAGGCTGACCCAAATACGGCCGCGGAACTATACAGCAAGGCTCACGAAATGCAGCCGGAAAATTGGTTATATCTCTGTGGCCTTAGCCGAGCACATTACTTGGTAGGCCGGTTGGAGGAGGCAATCACCGAATTAACCGAATCAACCAAACTGCCCGGCGGCGAAAACAGTATCAATTACTTCTCTTTGTCAATGGCTCACTGGCAATTGGGCGAAAAGGAGGAGGCGACAAAGTGGTACAGCAAGGCAATCGAACAGATGCAAGACAGCAGCATTGATGCCCCTCTCCGACCTTTACTCGACTATCTGCACTCAGAAGCTTCGAGACTATTGGGTATCGAGATAAAAGATCAAGAAATTCTAACACAAAAGAAGGCTGAAAATGAGTAGCTCACGACCGTTTTTGTCTTAAATGAGGTGTGATATGAAAACTAATCAATCCATTGTGCGAGTGGCCCTGATTTCTACGTCGTTGGCATTCATAGTTATGTCCGAAGCGAAGAAGAAATAAAAGCCGTTTGTAACATTAACGGGCCCGGCATTACAAAAGACTAAAAAAAGATAGATTTCGTCAGAAGATTGCGGAATGCTCGGAATGGGGAAGATGATAACCGGAAAGGAAGTGGTAATGGCAGGTGACAGGAATCGTTTGAATCGACGTGATATTCTCAAGGGATTCGGTATAGGAGCGCTCGGTCTGGCGTTCGGCGGCAAATCTTTTGGACCCGTCATTGCTGAGGCGGCCCCGGGAAGTCCGCATGTCAGAAAGGACCAGCTTTTCAGGACTGAAACACAGCCGGCAAAGGTGAGCCTGGTCAAAGGTAACGAGAGGCGCCAGATTACATATCAGGCACTGAAGAATATTGAAAATGAGGTTCTTGGCTCCATTGGCGGCAAAAAGAAAATTTTAATTAAGCCCAATTTTGTTGTTACTTCCCACCAGCTTGCTGCCACACATGTTGACGCCATACGAGGAATACTGGACTTTCTAAAGCCCAACTACAAAGGTGAGATTATTGTTGGAGAATCGACTACTTCCAAAGAAGGAACGTTTGACGGATATAAGAACTATGGATATCTGCCGTTAGAGAAAGAATACAAAGTTAAATTAGTCGACCTAAATCGCCAGAGCTGGCAGTATCGGTATGTCTTCGGTAAGGGGCACCGTCCAACCCCCATCAGGATTATTTCGACCTTTTTGGACCCGGACGTGTACATTATCTCGGCTGCAAAAATGAAAACCCACGACAGGGTCCTGACAACCCTGTCACTTAAAAACGTTCTGCTGGGAGCACCATTAAATGATTACAAAAAGAACGATAAATGGCTGACCCATTCCGCGTACAACTTCTCGCGCGAGGCGGTGCTGCATTACAACATGTTCCATCTGGCACAGGAGATATATCCGGACTTAGGTGTCATCGACGGCTTTGAGGCTATGGAGGGCAACGGGCCGACAAGCGGAACACCGGTGGATGCAAGGATTACTCTGGCCAGCAGGGACCCGCTGGCCATGGACATTCTGGCGACAAAGATAATGGGATTCGACCCGGGCAAGATAATGTATTTGACGGCGATGGCCGAGGCCGGAATGGGCCAGGGAGACCTGGACAAGATAAAAGTGCTCGGAACGCCGCTCCAGCAATGCCAATATCATTTCAAAGCGCACGAACGGATGGTCGAACCATACATAGGTTAGATAACAACATTGGATTAAATGTACATTGTCAACAGGTTACTCACTATAGAAGATAATCTTCTATCAACTGTCGGTTGGGGGAGCAGTCATACTATGAGATGGTATCGGACAATTCTGCAAAGAGGAGCACATAACAGGTTGCCGCAGAGGCATTTAATGGATATAATGACGATAAGGATCCTAACTGAACTTGTCTAAGCAATAGGAGGTGTGTTCATGAAAAAAAGTATATCTTTGCACGCAAACCTTGTCTTGCTTGTGCTTATTTCGTCTTTTCCAGCGCAAGGATCTGAGCAAAAGCCCCAGGGACAAAAGGCCAGGGAAATAGTAAGTGCCTCCGATGTCAGAGGAGGGCTCATTGTCCATCTCGGATGTGGAGATGGCAGATTTACATCTGAATTGAGAGTAAACGACAGCTATATTGTCCATGGACTGGACACGGACGCCACAAACGTAAAAAAAACGCGAGAATATATCAAGTCGCTTGGCATCTATGGTAAAGTAACGGCGGACATTTTTGACGGGAAATATCTTCCGTACGCGGACAATCTTGTAAATCTTTTGGTAGCCTCGAATGGTAAATTCCAGGTGTCAAATGAAGAAGTAATGAGGGTGCTGGTACCGCGTGGAGTGGCCATCATCAACGGAAAGAAGACAATAAAGCCATGGCCGGAAGACATCGACGAATGGACACACTTCCTGCACGGGCCCAACAACAACGCCGTTGCCGAAGATACACGAATTGAACCGCCCCGATACACACAATGGGTATCCGGTCCGCGCTGGGGTCGAAGCCATGATCATCTGTACAGTTTAAGCGCTGCGGTTTCGGCTTCCGGCCGGATTTTTTATATCATGGATGAAGGCCCTACCGCTTCGGTGAAGGCCCCATCGGTCTGGATGCTGGTTGCAAGGGACGCGTTCAACGGTGTTCTGCTGTGGAAGAAAAAAATAGCGCCCTGGGAGGACCAGTTACGGCCCTTCCGCAGCGGACCGGCGGAACTGCCAAGGCGCCTCGTAGCCGTGGGCGAAAAGGTATACGTTACGCTCGGCTACGGCAAGCCTGTGACTGCCCTGGACGCGGCCACGGGAGAGGTGCTGCGCACATACGAAGAAACAGAAAACACGCATGAAATAATTGTTCATGGGGACAATCTCTACCTGGTAATTAGCGCACCCCTGAATGAAGACAGCCCCACCACCGGCAAAGTCCTCAGACATTTCCCTGTTTGGCGGGATTCGTACCTGGAATACGTCACGCAGTATATGCCCAAGCATATTTGTGCGGTCAATGCAGAATCGGGTAAGCTCGTGTGGAAAAAGGAGGACAGCGAGGTTGCGAATATCCTTCCGCTTACGCTGGCGGTAAAAGATGGAAAACTGTTCTTTCAAAACGAGGACAATTTAGTTGCGCTCAAAGCTGCTTCCGGAAAGGTTGTGTGGCGCGCCAAGAGGCCCGCTGTCCGTCACCGCTATGCCTGGCTGACCCCGACGCTGGTCGTAGAGGACGGTATTGTTTTGTCTGCGGACCGCTCCCCACAGAGTCCCGTAGATACCGGAGGCCAGGACAAGACTCAATTTGAATGGCGTGTCTCGGCGAACCATATCCTGACCGGCGGAGACATAATGGCTTTCTCCGCGAAGACGGGAAAACAGCTTTGGACAGCTCCCTGTCATGAAGGCTTCAATTCCCCGGTTGATCTGTTTGTTGCCAATGGCAAGGTATGGAGCGGCATACTGGCATGGGGAAAGCAGCCTGGTATCACGAAGGTATATGACCTCCATACCGGTAAGGTCGTTGCTACACGTTCGCCTGATCAGAAAACCTATACTCTCGGATTTGGTCACACACGCTGCTATCGCCACAAGGCCACTACGAAGTATGTGATCCATGGGCGGGCGGGTGTGGAGTTCGTAGATATGAACGCCGACCGCGTCATCGCCAATCACTGGGTTCGAGGTGCGTGCCAGTACGGCATACTACCCTGTAACGGATTAGTGTACGCACCGACGCACCCTTGTGCATGTTACGTCACAGCGATGCTGAGTGGCTTCAATGCGCTCGCTGGAGGCAGGCACCCGGCACCGGATGCCAAATCTCAGATGTCAAATAGATTGGAAAAAGGGCCCGCCTATTCAGAGGTTATTCGTTTGAGCCAGGGTCATGACGCTCAAGGAAGTCAAAAGTCAGAGGTCGGCAATAAAGAATGGGCTACTTACCGAGGCGATAATGCGCGGAGTGGTGCCGCTGGCTTCTCGCTCTCACCCAGGTTGCGCCCCAGGTGGGAAAAGGCCCTGCCGGGTCCCTTGACAGCGGTTGTAGCTGCAGAAGGCAGGCTCTTCGTGGCGCAGCGAGATGCCCATACGGTGCATGCATTGAAAGCAGACGATGGAACACGGCTCTGGAGCTACACAGTGGCCGGTCGAGTAGATTCGCCGCCTACTATTGAGGGGGGCCTGGTGTACTTCGGCTCGGCTGACGGATGGATGTACTGCCTGCGTGCCGAGGACGGCAAATTGGCGTGGCGCTTCCGCGTGGCCCCGGAATCACGACAGGTTGTATCGTATGGTCAACTGGAATCCGTGTGGCCTGTTCATGGCAATGTGTTAGTGTGCAAATGGCCCAAAGACAGTGACCGTTTAGTGGCATACGCAGCGGCCGGTAGGTCATCTTACGTAGATGGTGGTGTATACCTTTATGGCGTGGATGCAGTTACAGGTGAACTTGTCACCGAGCGGAGGATTTCCCATCGTGACCCGAAAACCGGCCAGGAACCACAGAACATGATTCGCGGCACGAATATGCCGGGAGCAATACCCGATGTCCTGGCCACGGACGGAACGTCACTGTTCATGAGGCATCAGCGTTTCAACTTCGACGGTCAGACCCTCGAACCTAATATAGATCACCTCTACAGTTCCGCCGGTTTCCTCGACGACACATGGTGGCATCGTACTTACCTGCAAATCGGACGGGACATGAGCTCTGGGTACGGTGGTTGGGGACGAGCGGGCAACATCCACATCTCTGGTCGGGCCCTTGTGAGAAATGAGGACCGTGCTTTCGGCTTCGGCAGAAAGGACTATACGATAACCGGCAGCCACCTTGGATTGCAGTCGGAATATCATCTTTTTGGTGCGGATATAGAAGCAGTCAAATCCACGGAAGAACCAAGGAAAAGGAGGAAAAGCCAGATTAAGTACCTCTGGTCGGAAGCGATTCCCTTCTACCCGCGTGCTATGCTTTTGGCTGGCGATACGCTCTTTGTAGCCGGGCCCAGTGAAATCCTCGACTTTACTTCGCGAAATCCCAAAGGGCAGACTTGGTTGTGGGCTGTCTCAACGGAGGATGGCGCCAGGCAGGCCGAATATAAGTTGAAGGCATCGCCCGTATACGATAGCTTCGCTGCTTATTGGGACAGCTTGTATTTCACGACCGTCGACGGTCGCATTGTGTGTTATCAGTCAGAGAAATAATGGTAGCGATACAAGTTGACACAATTTATTATAAATAGAAGAATTGGTGAAAATTCTAAAAGGCCGGGCCGAAGCCGGCCCGGCCCGTTTGTGCCCTCCATTAAAGGAGGACTGCCATTTCACTTTTTCATAGTTTGGCGGGATTGTAGCCTTCGGGAACCTGGAGGCTGAACAGGTCTTCATCGAATGGTTCGTTCCAGGTAAACTCGGAGAACTCGATCCAATCCTTACTTTTTCCCTCGACATGAAATGATGCCTCGAGCAGAATTTTGGCCGGGAGGCTGCTCGCCCGGTCAACCCAGACGGTCATCCTCTGTCCCTCTTCTCCTGAGAGCTCAGCCTTGATGCCCATGATGTCTACGTGCCTGAGAAGATAAACGTCGATTTTTCGGCCGTTCTGCAACTCCTCGCCAATCCGCTCCGCGTCCTCGGGCTTGATGCTGCGGAATTGCTCAACGAGATTGGTCCTGGTAAATTCCGCTACGGTCCTATCGTCCAGTTGCCTTTTCTTGAAGGTTTTGCGGAAATGGTCGAGATCCATGGCTTCTTTGGCCGTGAAATCTCCAATCATGCTTTGAAAGGCCGTGAGATTCCTGCGCTTCATTTCTTCTCGTAGTTTCTCCAGGCCCTGCTGGTCTCCTTCTGCTCCGACCATGTCCATCCGAATCTTTTCACCCTGTATATACATCTTGCAAATAAACGCCGGTTGAATGCCAAGCTGCTGTTTGAGCAGGAAACTAATCGACTCGGCGTTTACGACGTTCTCGATGACCTTTGCGAAAGCCGTGGTAGAGCCACTAATCTGGCTGATAACGATAAGCGCTGCAACAATTATCACTGCTGCAGCGGCGAGTTTTGTTATTGGATTTTTCATAATAATTCTCCATATTGAAAGCACTTTAGTTAGTGCTGTTGGTGAGTGACGGTTTAAGGCTTCTATTACTTTGTCCTGACGAATTGCCATATCTGCATCCAACTTGTCGCTTAACTGCAGGAGTAAACGGTTTTCGTTTTTAAGTGCCTGAACGTATTGACTGCAATCGGCACAGCTATCTATGTGTTCTGCCAGAGTGTCACTTTCTTCTTTGCCCAAAATTCCGAGTACATAGTCCGCGATTTTTTCCTGCATTTTGTCACAAGGCCTGCTCATTTTGAATCTCCCTGCTTAGCTAACAGGTTGTGTAATTCCGTGATAGCGGTCCGAAGTTTGAGATACACAGTTGATTTGGACATTTCCAGTCTCTCTGCCACTTTTTTGACACTCTGGCCGTCAAAGTAGTACATTACAAGCGGGGCCCTGGTTTCCTGTGGTAGTTGCTCTATAGCGAGCTGCAGGTTGTCGTATTGATTTACGCTCCGGTTTGCATCTATAATTCTTTCGGCCACGATTTTTTTGGCGTACTTTTTTCTGCGGATGAAATTGATACACAGGCTTTTGGCAATACGTGCAGTCCAGGGGCCAAATTTTGAGCCATCTCGTAACATTCCTATTTTGATATAACCTTTCAGCATAGTGTCCTGAGCCATATCTTCGGCATCGTGAACATTTCCAAGGATGCCCAAACATGTCAAAAAAACGCGCTTGTAATGCTTTCTGACAAGAAGCTTATAAGCGCTCTTGTCTTCTGCAAGGCAACTAACGACTAAATCTTTATCTGAACGATCGTTCAACAGATGCTCCTAAATCAGGTACCGTTATAAAGACAAACAGGAAGCACCAAATTTACAAAAATTTGTCTCTTTTCGAGAATTTTAGCGGATTTTGTGTGAAAGCACATAAAAAAGGCCGAGCCAAGAGGCCCGGCCTGATTATGTTCACCATCTTATAGAGCTGTTTTAATAACTACTTTTCGAATTCTTTCCACTGTTCTGCGGTGAGGTCCTCGGCAGTCAAATCTCCGAAAATCACACGGTAGTGGTCGTCCGAAACCTTCCACTGCAACAATACCTTATCAGCATCATCCGGGCCGACCGACTCACCGTAATACACAGGTTCTTTTTTGTCTGCCACTAATGTCATATAGAAAAAGCCGATTGACTGAAGCGGCCGCATTATTTCCATCGTTTTTTTCATGAGTGCGTTGCGGAATTCTTCGTTCGTCATCTCGGTCGTGCCGCCCATATCTTCCATCAGTTTCTTTAGAAACGTTGACTCGGTCTTCTTCATGACTGCGTTGCGGAGTTCTTCGTTCGTCATCTCTGTCGTGTCGCCCATCTCTTCCTTCAGTTTCTTCAACTCTTCCATCAGGATGTTGTTTAAGGCGGCAATCTCCTGGGCAAGATCCATCATATTCAGCTTTTTTGGATATTTCCCGGTCATCTCAGCAAACAGTCTTAGGCCTTCAACGGCATCGGCTTCAGTCATACCCGGCATCATCACACCATCGGTCGAGAAGGGCTTGAAATCTTCCGGTATGTTCGGCTCAAAATCAATTGCCTGTACCGGGACATTCCACCGAAAATCGTAAGTGGTGCCGGTCACCTGCATTTGCTCGCCGGAGTTGATGTCCATCTCCATAAGCACAGGCAGCCGGGTCTCAACGTCCACCCACAGTGTAAGCTCAATGCTTGTTGCATCACTTCCAAGTGCACCTTTGAAATCAGGGTCTGTCGTCCGGAAACCTTGAACCTCTACGCCGTCAATCACGGTCCTATCCAGCTCGGTGTACTCGCATTTCATAATTTGCCTTATCATTTCACTTGGGTCATTGTTTTGCTGCTTCATTCTGGTGAACAATTCATCACCAAATGGCATTCGTATGTATTGCTTCGTTTCCGGCATAATTGTAATTGCCATCTTTTTCTCCGGGAGAAGATAAACCTGCAGGGACGTTGTCTTGCCGGTATTGGGGTCGGTGTTTTCCCAATACCATTTCACGCCATAATCGTCTGAGTGGGTAGCGAGAATTTTAGATTCCTGCGCAAACGGCATTAGTTTTCCTGTCATTTTCATTTCCATCGTGTACATATAAGCACGGGCCTGCTCAATTTTTTCAAGGACTTGCGCCAAAGCGATCCCCGACTTTTTTCCACCGATGAAGGGCAGACTGGCAAGCACCGCTATTATTATCACCGCCGCGGCGGCGAGTTTTGTAATTGGATGTTTCATAATTATTCTCCGAATATTCGGCTCCGTTAGAGCCGATTTCTGTCTTTCGTGCTCATCTACTGCCTGCAAAAAGCTGCCAAGAGCCTTGTTGTATGCATCGGGACTGGCTTTATAGCGGCTCTTCTTAATTAATCTTTCGATTTTTTCTGCAGGTTTCATTCTTGAACCTCACTGTTTAAAATCAATTTCAATCCATCCAATCCAGCTCGATATCGAGTATGGGCCGTTTTAATTGACACGTTCTGCAGCCTTGCTATTGTCTTGAATTTCATCTGCCCATGCAGATGAAGAACAATCGCCTCTCTTTGCTCATACGGAATTTTACTCATAGCAAAACCTAATTTTTGAAGTTCTTCGCTTTGTATAACCAACCGAACCGGCCCATCATTACCTGGTATGACTTGTTCGGCGTTATTAACCGCAATGGTTTGCCGTTGCCTTGTCCGCAGATAGTCTCGTGCCCTATTAGCCACACAAGTTTTCAAATAACCGGCCAGACTGCTTCTTAGCTCAAGCCTATCCACGACTTTCAGGAACGAGACAAAAACATCATGCACAACATCTTCAGCAGCGGCTTTGTCATCCAAAAGGTTAGCTGCTAATGTTCGCAAATCACTCTCGTACATTTCATAGATTCGTCGGAAAGCAGCCCGGCAGCCATTCTTGCATCTGAATATGAGCAGTCTGTCTTGAATCATATATGCTTCGTTTATTTGATATCAGAACAATCGATTGTCTATTAGTAGGACAACACAGCAGTACATTTTTTACCCGAAAATTTACTTTTTTGTCAAAATTAAACTCAAAGAGTTGAAAAACATGCTATTTCTCCAAAAACCAACAAAAAAGGCCGGGCATAAAACCCGGCCTGTTTGCATTCGCAAGCATATGTAACCGTTTAAAAACTATCTTTCAAACTCTTTCCACTGATCGGCGGTGAGGTCTTCGGCGGTCAAGTCTCCGAAAATCACACGGTAGTGGTCGTCCGAGTCCTTCCATTTCAACAGTACCTTATCGGCGTCATCCGGGCCGACCGACTCGCCGTAATACACAGGTTCTTTTTTGTCTCCCACCAGCGTCCTGTAGAAGAAGCCAATCGATTGAAGCGTCATTATTCTCTCCATCATAGGTGGCTGCAAGGTGATACCACGTGTCGGCCTGTAATTCAGAGAAGCTGGCAGCATACCAGGTATCTGCGACCCGCAGGGCCGCCGCTCCGCGGAAATCTGCAGCAGAGTGGTTCCTGCTAATCTGGAAATTATTTTCCCGGTGAACAGGGCCACCTGACCCTTTAAATTTCCCTGAAAATTCATAAAAAAAGACCGGAATATTTTCATAAACCGGTCTTGCAAGGGTGAATTTCTAAGATTTAAGGAGTTACTGGTTCCTCCTGAACCGGTTGCGGTTCGATTTTAATCAGGTCTTCATATTCCATCTCAACGATACTCAGGTCGCCAAAGATGACTTTGTATTTGCCGCTATCCGCTTTCCATCGCATCAGAACCGCATCCGTATCCTCCGGTGTAACCTGAGCACCATAGTATGCCGGGTCTTTCTTATCCTGAACCAGTGTCATATAGAACGTTCCCAAAGACTGGATGGGCACCACAAAATCCTGTATGACGAATTCCTGCAGCTTGACTTGGTCAAGGCCGACAGTTTCCATCTTTCGCTTTATCTTTTCAAGGAGTTTTTTACCCAATTCAGTGTTCGGGTCGCCCACATTTGTTAACGATTTCATCAGAGACATCAGGTCAATTTTTTCCGGATACCTGCCGAAGAATTCCTTGTAAGCTTCAAGTCCCTTGATGGCGGCCTGGTCATTCATTTCGAGCATTTTTATGCTGTTTGGGTCTATAGCTGTGGCCGTTCCAGCTTTTCCCATTTCTTTGTAATCATCCGGAATCACGTATTCAAAAACGTTTGCATCAACGGAAATATCCCACCGGAATTGATCCATGACAATATGGCTTTCCTCTTCGCCATGCGTTGTGTTCAGCTCGTATTTTACCGGCAGCCAGGTATCAACATCGACCCAGAGGGTCGTGGTGCTTTCGCCCGCTTCATCACTGATATGGTATTTCTCAGTTATACTGATATGGTATTGATCAGTTATTAGGAATCCCTGTACCGTGATTCCATCAATTTCAGAACATCCCAACTCCGTGTACTGTTGTGTCATCAATTCCTTGATTATTTCACGCAGGTCGCTCATCCCTTTCATCCGTTCAAACGGTTCGCCCGTATTATCCGTATTATCCCTAATTTTCATCAACTGGTACATTTTTGAGTCCGGTGATATCACCATCATTGTTTTTTCATTCGGAATTACATATATCTGCTGATGCACCGTCATATTCGGGTCTGTCATGTGCACGGCGCTTTCCATCTTCACTCCATACTGGTTGGAAATGATGAACGTTACTTCCATTTCCGTTTGAACTTTATTGTTGGTCATCGTTGCATTCATCCTGTACATAAAGGCCTGTGCTTGTTGTACCTTGGCGTAGACATCGGCCAAAGCGATCCCTGTACTTTTTCCGCCAAGGAATGGCAGACTGGCAAGCACTGCTATTATTATCACAGCAGCGGCCAGTTTAGTTATTCTACTTTTCATGATAGTGCTCCATATAAAGTCCAGGCGAATGGTCGGCCTGGGAGTTGGTTGTTTCTTTACTTCGTTTGCCACAGCCGCAAGAAGCGATTCTTTGGCTGATTCAACCACCTGCTCATCAGCCGAAAGTTCTCTCATGGAGTCAGCGCATTCGAGTACTGCCTGGAGTTTTTTCAGCTCACTTCTGCATTCCTGGCAGTCGGAAAGGTGTTTTTTTACCTCGGATGATTGCTGCTCGGACAATTCCCGCAAAGCATAATCGGTCAGCAGTTCCTTTATTTGTTCATGTGTATTCATAATTCACCTGTTCTTTTAAGCTAAATAATCGCTAAGTTCACGGGCCAGTCGCTTCAGTGCGCGATGCAGATGGACCCTCACCGTTTCCCGGGAACATTCCAGGATTTCTGCGATCTTTCCATATTTCAAACCTTCGATTCTCGCCAGGACAAACACGTCCGCCTGTT
>Ga0224495_10001414_pt1 | contig 16966 bp, 17 predicted proteins | sample SF_Jul11_sed_USG_FD_168128 | JGI IMG/M metagenome (GOLD analysis project Ga0224495, IMG submission 168128) | Sediment microbial communities from San Francisco Bay, California, United States - SF_Jul11_sed_USGS_4_1 | ecosystem: Environmental > Aquatic > Marine > Sediment | place: USA: California... | reverse complement strand
CCCAACCGCTCCAGAATGACTCTGCTATGTCCGCCGCGCCCGAACGTGCCATCCACATAGCAGCCATCCGGTTTGATCGCTAGTGCTGCAACAGCTTCATTCAATAAAACGGTGGTGTGGCTCGAGCTCTCGCTCACCCCGCCAACAATCACAAAGAGAAGCCTTCCAGTTCAGGTGGCAACTCACCATTCATAAACGACAGGCCAGCCTCCTGCTGCGACTGCCACTTCATCTCATCCCATAATTCGAATTTATTACCTTGGCCGACCAGCATCACGCGCTTATCTAGCACGGCGTAGCTGCGCAAGGCAGGGGAAATCAGAACGCGCCCCGCACCGTCCATCACCACATCTTCGGCGTAACCAATCAGGCGGCGCTGCAAGGCACGGATTTTTGGATTGAGCGCAGAGAGTTTGAGTAACTTTTCCCGGATCGGCTGCCATTCAGGTTGCGGATAGACCAGCAGACAACCATCCGCATCGGCGGTCAGCACCAGCGCACCCTCACAATGCGCGAGCAGCATGTCACGGTACCGAGCCGGTATCGCGAGCCTGCCCTTGCTATCCAGATTAAGTAGCGCCGCCCCCTGAAACATTCCAACCCCCACTTTTACCCACTTTTTACCACTTGCGCCCACTATATTGGATAAAAACCAAGTGGTCAAGCGGAAAACTGGGTTTTTCTTTACAGGACAAGGGGTTAGCGCAGGAAGTTAATTAAAAGTAATTAAGCTTAAAAAATAACGAATTACAGCATCAAGCTAAAGTGTTTTATGATGATTGGCCTGGGATGCCCGAAGGGGCAAGGAAGAACAACAGCAGATCAACTTTCGCCAATAGCGTCATTCACTAACAGTGAAACAGTTGCTCGCTTTACATTACTAGTGGAAGAATTGAACTTGTTGAACGCCAGCAAAGAATGTCTTGCCCCGAATTAAGTACCGGCCAATAAAACAATTCCACAAATAACATCGGCTCTAGGCAGAACTGGGGAATTGGATCGCCTCACGGCGGCAGCTGCACGCGAATTTCCAGACAGGGGTGACAGTCAAACAGTAGTTTTGACGATACCCCTTGATTCGCATCCCCACGCTGGATAGGATGCGTCTGCTTTAAAATTTATTTGGGTAAGCAGCAAGCAAGTCGCGTCAAAAATTACCAGGGAAATTATCCATGAATAAAACTGCGCTTGCCGCCGTGCTGGCCGCATTCATCACAGCCCCTGCATCTGCGGCAGAAAAGTACGCTGGAGTAAGGCTGGGTCAAGCCAAGTACAACACTCAAGGCGCAACTGCTTTGCCAGTCGCTATTGGTGTGCTGGGAGGATACGCAATAGATCCGAGCTTTGCGGTCGAGGCTGAATACTCCTACTTGGGCAGCATCAATTCTTCCAACGCTTCAGCAATTGGTGTCAGCGCTTTAGCCTTTTATCCAGGTGACAAACCATTCTCATTGTTCGCAAAGCTTAGTTACACCATCAGCAAGTGGAAATCGTCCAATATGGTGCAATACAACTCCTCTTTTACTCATGGCATGGGCGGACAATACGATGCGACCCCCACAGTAAGCTTTCGCTTTAGCTGGGATCGCCACATGATAGGTAATCAGGTTGCCATCAATATAGACATGCTGAGTATTGTCGGCATAGTCAAATTCTGATCCGGGCAATTTAAAATGCAGGGTTCATTTCCATCATCTGATATGAATCAGCAATACATTGACCCAATGCTCCCAAGTCCACACCCACCCCGATCACTGTTGCCAACCTTGCCGGAGAAATCAAGTATCCCCAAATATATCAGCCGGGATTGCAGCGATCCCGGCTGATATATTCATAAAAGCTTTAGCTGAAATTCCTGCCAGACAGCGCCCGATGACTCCGACAGGAAACTGACGGATCATGTTTAGAAGTAGAAGTTGGCACTCACGTTAAATGTAGCCGAGCCAAATCCCGTGGCTTTGGTTGAAACCACACCACCCACAGGTTTACTTTCGCGGGAAGCATAACCACCGCCAACAGAACCCTCCAGGCTGAATTGCTTGCCCAGAAAATATTCTGCGCCCGCCTCGGCTATCAATGCAAAGTCGGTCACATCGTTGCCCCCCTGCCGGGTAGACAAATATTGAAGCTTGCCGCCGACAAATGGACAAAAGTCATCCGTCCTCGAATATTTCCTGATACCACCCATGAATCCGATATCGGTAGACTTGTTATTGGTAGCTGCGCCACTATCATTCATCTGTAAACCAACGCCAGCCAGCACAGCCATATCTTTTGATATCAGATACCTACCGCTAATCACAAAGCTGGACGGCGTACCCAACGGCGTTGTTGAGCTGGTTAATGGAATGTTAATTCCAAAACTCCCTACGCTCGGGGCTGCCGATGCGCTTCCGGCAGCAACAATCAAAGCCCACGCTGAGCCCGCCAAAATAAAATTTTTCATTTTTGAATCCCCCGTAATTATCTTCACAATCAAACCACCCCAGGCAGCGATACATAATCTGGCCGCCCATGTTTCACATTATCGCGCAAATGAAAAAATATAGTACGACAATAGGGAATTCGCTGCTTATCCGTAAAATCATGTTGAGGCATTGCCGGAATCAAGATGTAACCGATACATTGAATCTATTGAAATCAATTGCCAGCCTTACAAATAATTTTCTGGCTATAACCTCAGCTCACCCCACATCGCATCCACCCTCGCCTTCACCGCCGCATCCATTGCAATAGTCTTACCCCACTCCCGCAGCGTTTCACCTGGCCATTTATTAGTCGCGTCTAAGCCCATCTTGCCTCCCAATCCTGATACCGGGCTGGCGAAATCCAGGTAATCGATCGGCGTGTTGTTAACGAGCAGTGTATCGCGCACCGGATCGACGCGAGTGGTGATCGCCCAAATCACCTCTTTCCAGTCGCGCACGTCAATGTCATCGTCCACGACTATGATGAACTTGGTGTACATGAACTGGCGCAGGAAACTCCAGATGCCGAACATCACGCGCTTGGCGTGCCCGGCATATTGTTTCTTGATGCTCACCACCGCCATGCGATACGAACAACCCTCCGGCGGCAAATAAAAATCCACGATCTCAGGATACTGTTTTTGCAGCAATGGCACGAATACTTCATTCAATGCCACACCCAGCATCGACGGCTCATCGGGAGGTTTACCGGTGTAGGTGGAATGATAGATCGGATTAGATCGCATGGTGATGCGCTCGATGGTGAACACCGGAAATTCATCCTGCTCGTTGTAATAGCCGGTGTGATCGCCATACGGGCCTTCCAGCGCCATTTCATCAGGATGGATCACTCCCTCCAGCACGATCTCGGCCTTGGCAGGCACTTGCAGATCGCTGCCCATGCACTTGACCAATTCGGTCTTGCTGCCGCGCAGCAATCCGGCAAACTGGTATTCCGATAACGAGTCCGGCACTGGCGTAACCGCGCCCAATATGGTGGCTGGATCAGCGCCGATCACTACCGCCAAAGAAAAAGGCTGCCCAGGATGTTTCTCGCAATGGTCACGAAAATCCAGCGCGCCGCCGCGTTGCGCCAGCCAGCGCATGATGACCTTGTTCGGTGCGATTACCTGCTGGCGGTAGATACCCAGATTCTGGCGCGGCTTGTGCGGCCCGCGCGTAACCACTAGGCCCCATGTGATCAGCGGTGCAACATCGCCGGGCCAGCAGGTTTGAATCGGCAGCCTCCCCAAATCGACATCCTCGCCTTCCCAGACGATTTCCTGGCATGGTGCAGATGAAACAATCTTGGGCGACATTGTCAGCACCTGCTTCAACACCGGCCATTTCTCCAATGCGTCTTTCAAACCCTTGGGCGGTTCAGGTTCCTTGAGATAAGCGAGCAGTTTTCCCACTTCGCGCAAAGCAGCCGCGCTCTCTTCACCCATGCCCAATGCCACGCGGCGCGGCGTGCCAAAAAGATTCGCGAGGACTGGAATGTTGCTTGAAGGCATGCTGCGCCCTGTGACCTTCTCGAACAGCACAGCCGGCCCTTGCGCACGCAAAACCCGGTCGCAAATCTCGGTCATCTCCAGATGCGGCGAAACTGGGATGGCGACGCGTTTTAGCTCGCCGAGCTTTTCCAGTTGTGCAATGAAGTCGCGCAGGTCGTTATATTTCATCAGTAGAACCTTTCCTCACCTTTTGGGCGAGTTTTGAAACGCTTGTGCAGCCAGAAATATTGTTCCGGCATTTCCAGCACGCGCTGTTCTATGAATTCGTTCATCCAGCGCGCGTCAGCGATATCATCCCCGCTCGGATAGTTTTCCCAAGCAGGATAGAAAGTCAGTATATAACCCTCTCCGTCAGGCAACACGCGCGTGATGCTGGGCACCACCTTCGCGCCTGTCACCTGTGCGATGCGCGGCACCGAGGTCATCGTCGCGGCAGGCACACCAAAAAATGGAATGAACGCGCCATCCTTGACGCCCTGATCCTGATCCGGCGGATAGATAAAAGGCATGCCCGCGCGCATCCCTTTGAGTATCGGCCTCAGCCCTTGCTGGCGGGAATACAGGAGCTGGTTCCGGAAGCGAGCCCGCTTCCTCAATAGCAGCTCGGTCAGGTAGCGGTTTTTCTGGTTCGCATACATGCACACGGTATCGGTATGCTGCGCAATCCACTGACCTCCCGCATCCATCCCAACAAAATGCGGTGTAAGCAGAATGGCCGGTTTATCCTTGATGGCTTCAAAATGCTCCATGCCCTCGACACGAATCAGGCCGCTGATACGCTCGGCACTAGCCCACCACAGGATGCTGCGCTCGATGAGGCCGCGCCCAAACATCTTGAAGTGATTGCGCAAAAGTTTCTTCCTCGTCTTCTCACCCATATCGGGAAAGCACAGTTTCAAATTGATGGCGCCCACCTTGCGGCGCTCGACAGCCAGCAGATAGCTCAACAAGCCAATAGTATTACCTATCGCAACAATGACACGAAATGGCAAAAAATGAATCAACCACAATATGAAAACGCCGAAACGAGCCAGCATCAGCGCTCCTTGTCCACGTCTGGCGGCAATACACCGCGCGGAATTTTGTAACGGTTATAACTCCACAAGTATTGCGCTGGGCGGGCGCGCACCACCGCCTCCAGCGCCCTATTTATCTGTTTCGGGATGGAACTGGAGATATCGAAAGACAGGGGCGCAAAATACAACGCATACCCCTCACCACGCGGCAGACGCTCGACATAGCTCATCACCACTGCGGCTCCGCTTGCCTCGATGAGCCGCCCGATCAGCGTCATCGTGTAGGCCGGGCGCCCGAAGAATGGCACCCATTCGCCCTCGCCGTTGCCCGGCACCTGGTCCGGCAACACACCGATGATCTCGCCGCGCTTGAGCGCCTTGAGCAACTGGCGCACGCCGCCCAGATCGGTCGCAGCCAATTTCATCTGGCCGCGTTCACGGCCTTCATGCATCAGCGTATCCAGAAACTTCCAGCGCGGCGGGCGATACATGCAGATCATCGGCAGGCGCGCGGCGATATACAGCCCAATGACCTCGAAACAACCGATATGCGGTGTCAACACGATCACGCCCTTGCCCTTCGATCGCGCCGCCTCGACATGTTCCCAGCCGTGGCATTGTGTGACGCTGGCGACCACCTCCTCCATCGGACGCCGCCACACCCAGGGCAATTCCACCACACCTTTGCCCGCCTCGCGGATATTGGCATGCAGCAAATTGCGCATTTCGCCCTCAGAACGTTCCAAACCCGCATTGTGCAGGTTCTCGCGCAAACGCGCGGCATAGCGCCTGGAAGACAGGTAGGTCGCCCAACCCAGCGCCGCACCGAGCCGGTGCAACACCGGCAGGGGCAAGCGGCCCAACAGGTCAAACAGCCCTACCATCATGGAAGAAATCATAAAATCCGAATTTGCGGGGGGTTTGTTATAATGCGCGCCCATTTAACTGTCAAAGTACCCGAACGGAGAGCCATGAGCGAGTATTTCTTCACATCCGAATCCGTGTCCGAGGGCCATCCGGACAAGGTATCCGACCAGATTTCCGATGCAATTCTGGACGCGATTCTAGCGCAAGACCCGTATGCAAGGGTAGCAGCTGAAACGCTGACCAATACCGGACTGGTCGTTCTCGCCGGCGAGATCACCACCACCGCAAACGTCGATTACATCCAGGTTGCGCGCAATACCATCAAGCGCATCGGTTACGACAACACCGAGTATGGCATCGATTACAAAGGCTGCGCAGTGCTGGTGGCCTACGACAAGCAAAGCCCGGACATCGCCCAGGGTGTGGATCGCGCTTCCGATGATTACCTGAACCAGGGTGCAGGCGACCAGGGATTGATGTTCGGCTACGCCTGCGACGAGACTCCGACGCTGATGCCCTTGGCCATTTATCTGGCACACCAGGTGGTGCAGCGTCAGGCACAACTGCGCCACGACGGCCGTTTGCCCTGGTTGCGCCCCGATGCAAAATCGCAAGTGACAGTACGCTACAAGGATGGCAAGCCTCACTCCATCGATACTGTGGTGGTATCGACGCAACACGCGCCAGAAATGAAACTGGAAGCAATACGCGAAGCCGCGATCGAGGAAATCATCAAACCGGTGCTACCCAAGGAGCTGATCAAAGGCGAGATCAAATACCTGGTCAATCCGACCGGACGTTTCGTCATCGGCGGTCCGCAGGGCGACTGCGGACTGACCGGGCGCAAGATCATCGTGGACACATATGGCGGTGCAGCGCCGCACGGCGGCGGCGCATTCTCGGGCAAGGATCCGTCCAAGGTGGACCGCTCGGCAGCTTATGCCGGCCGCTATGTCGCCAAAAACATCGTCGCCGCGGGATTGGCCAGCAAGTGCCTGATCCAGATTTCCTATGCAATCGGCGTCGCCCAGCCCACCAGCGTGTGGGTCACCACCTATGGCACCGGCAAGATCTCAGACGAAAAGATAGCGGAACTGGTGAAGAAACATTTTGACCTGCGCCCGAAAGGCATCGTGCAAATGCTCAATCTGCTGCGGCCGATCTATGAAAAGACTGCTGCCTATGGCCACTTCGGTCGCGAAGAACCGGACTTTACCTGGGAAGCGACTGATAAGGCAGCCGCCTTGCGTGCAGACGCCAGCCTGTAAGGCCACGGCTGCAGCACCCTTGCGGGCTTAGCAATATTTCCTTTTAGCGTTTATAATCCGCGACCTCCGAGGGGTGCTGCAGCGGGTCTGGACAACCAGTCCCCCGTCAGGCTCGGAGTCCATACCCGTCTCAACCGCACCCATTCATTAGCTATATGAATGGAGTCATCATGAAAACTGCAACAAAAGAATTCACCGATTGCAAAATCGCCGACATATCCCTGGCTGCATGGGGACGCAAGGAACTCGCCATCGCCGAGATCGAGATGCCCGGCCTGATGGCGATCCGCAAGGAATTTGCCAAGACCCAGCCGCTGAAGGGCGCGCGCATCACCGGTTCGCTGCACATGACCATCCAGACCGGCGTGCTGATCGAGACGCTGACCGCATTGGGTGCGGAAGTGCGCTGGGCATCGTGCAACATCTATTCCACACAGGATCACGCCGCCGCAGCGATCGCTGCAACGGGCGTGCCGGTGTTCGCCGTCAAGGGCGAGACACTGACCGAATACTGGGATTACACCCATCGCATCTTCGAATGGAAAGACGGTGGCTATTCCAACATGATCCTGGACGATGGCGGCGACGCGACCCTGTTGCTACATCTGGGTGCACGCGCCGAAAAGGACGCGTCCCTGCTGAACAATCCCGGCTCGGAAGAAGAGACCTGTCTGTTCGCGTCGATCAAGGCCAAGCTGGCTGTCGACAAGACCTGGTATTCCACGCGCCTCGCCAGAATCAAGGGTGTGACAGAGGAAACCACCACCGGCGTGCATCGTTTGTACCAGATGCATGAGCGTGGCGAACTGAAGTTCCCGGCGATCAACGTCAACGATTCCGTCACCAAGTCCAAGTTCGACAATCTTTACGGCTGCCGCGAATCGCTGGTGGACGGTGTCAAGCGCGCCACCGACGTGATGATCGCCGGCAAGATCGCCGTGATCGCCGGCTATGGCGACGTGGGCAAGGGTTCGGCACAGGCCATGCGCGCGCTATCAGCGCAAGTATGGGTGACAGAGATAGACCCGATCTGCGCGCTGCAAGCCGCGATGGAAGGCTACCGCGTCGTCACCATGGATTATGCGTGCGAGCACGGCGATATCTTTGTGACCTGCACCGGCAACTATCATGTGATCACACACGAGCACATGAAGAAGATGAAGAATCAGGCCATCGTATGCAACATCGGCCACTTCGACAACGAGATCGATGTCGCCTCGCTCAAGCAGTACAAGTGGGAAAACATCAAGCCGCAAGTCGATCATGTGATCTTCCCGCCCGCGAACGGCAAACCGGAAAAACGGATTCTTCTGCTGGCCGAAGGGCGACTGGTCAACCTGGGTTGCGGTACCGGACATCCCTCCTACGTGATGTCCTCTTCTTTCGCCAACCAGACCATCGCCCAGATCGAGCTGTACACACGTACCAAGGACTACCCGATAGGCGTGTATACATTGCCCAAGCATCTGGACGAGAAGGTCGCCCGCTTGCAATTGACCACTCTGAATGCGCAGCTGAGCACGCTGACCGAACAGCAGGCCGCCTATATCGGCGTGCCCATTGAAGGCCCATACAAGGCCGGCCACTACCGCTACTGATGGCATCATGAGTTCTACGCGTAACGAGTTTGTCGATTACGTGGTGGAGCTTATGACTGGCTGGGCACCGGTAACGGCGCGCAGGATGTTCGGAGGATACGGCTTGTATCGCGAGGGGCTGATGTTCGCACTGATCGTTGATGATGAACTATTCTTCAAGGCCGATGCCAACAGCGTGAACCAATTCGAACGGGCGGGTTGCCGCCCGTTCGTTTACGCCAGTCAGGCGCGGACAGTAAAGTTGTCTTACTGGTCCGCGCCAGCCGCCAGCCTCGATTCACCCGCCGAGATGAACGAGTGGTGCCAGGCAGCTTATGGTGCGGCATTGCGCGCTCAGGCGGTAAAAACCGGAAAGTCCGGGAAAAGGAAGCACAAATGAAACTGCAAATCGAATTATTGTTGATCTGGGTGCTCAATGCGCTGGCGCTGCTTGCGGTGGCGAATTACGTTCCCGGTATCCACGTGGATGGCTTCACCGCGGCGCTGATCGCGGCATTTTTTCTGGGACTGATCAACACGCTGGTTCGTCCGCTGCTGCTGCTGCTGACCCTGCCGGTCACGCTGCTCACCGTAGGGTTGTTCATCTTCGTCGTCAACGGACTGCTGTTCTGGTTTGTTGGCTCCATACTCAAGGGCTTTGTCGTGGACAGCTTCTGGCACGGCGTGCTGGGCGCGGTTCTGTACAGCATATTCTCCTGGGCGCTGTCTGCGGCAGCAGCACAACTGATGAGGAAGTCATGAGCAAACCGGTGTTCAGTTTTGAATTCTTTCCGCCACAAACGCCAGAGGGCATAGAAAAGCTCGCCGCTGTGCGCAAGCAACTGGCGCCGCTCAAGCCGGAATTCTTTTCGGTGACATTCGGCGCGGGCGGATCAACTCAGGAGCGCACAGTGGAGACCATCAGGCAGATCAAGGCCGAAGGTTACAACGCCGCGCCCCACCTGTCATGCATAGGCGCAACGCGTGAAAGCATCAGCGCAATGCTGGGCACATACAAAAATATGGGCATCAGGCGCATCGTGGCGCTGCGCGGCGATTTGCCGTCCGGAATGGGTAGCATCGGCGAATTTCAATACGCCAACGAACTGGTGTCATATATCCGCGCCCAGACCGGCGACCACTTTCACATCGAAGTGGCCGCTTATCCGGAATTTCACCCGCAGGCAAAGTCGGCGCACGACGACATCCGCAACTTCAAGCGCAAAATTGATGCGGGGGCAAATTCGGCCATCACACAATACTTTTACAATGCCGACAGCTATTTTCATTTTGCCGATGAGTGCCACAAGCAGGGGATCAATGTACCTGTCGTTCCGGGCATCATGCCGATCGTGAAGTTCGCGCAGCTGGCGCGGTTTTCAGACGGATGCGGTGCGGAGATACCACGCTGGATGCGCAAGACGCTGGAGGGTTATGGCGACGACAGTGAATCGGTGCAAGCTTTCGGCCTTGATGTCGTCACGCAACTGTGCGAAAAGCTGCTCGCAGGTGGCGCTCCCGGCCTGCATTTTTACACGCTTAACCAGGCCACCCCAAGCCTCGAGATCTGGAAGCGCCTGAGGTTGTCTCAGTGAAATCACCTGAACTCCTCCTTCCCGCAGGCACGCTGGACAAGATGCGCGCCGCCTTCGCCTTTGGCGCGGACGCAGTCTACGCCGGACAGCCGCGCTATTCCCTGCGCGCGCGCAACAACGAATTCCAGCTCGAGGAGTTGCAGACCGGCATACTGGAAGCGCATCAACTCGGAAAGAAATTGTTCGTCGCCAGCAACCTGATGCCCCACAACGCCAAGGTGAAGACCTACATGGCCGACATGGAACCGGTGATCGCCATGAAGCCGGACGCGCTGATCATGGCCGATCCCGGCCTGATCTCGATGGTGCGCGAACGCTGGCCGGAAGTGGACATCCACCTTTCGGTGCAGGCCAATACCGTCAACTATGCCGCAGTGAAATTCTGGAAGTCTCTGGGACTGACTCGTGTCATTCTCTCTCGCGAACTGTCTCTGGACGAGATCGAGGAGATACGCCAGCAATGTCCCGACATGGAGCTGGAAGTGTTCGTGCATGGCGCGCTGTGCATCGCCTACTCTGGCCGCTGCCTGCTGTCCGGATACTTCAATCATCGCGATGCCAACCAGGGTACCTGCACCAACTCCTGCCGCTGGGATTACAAAGTGGAGAGTGCCGTAGAGAACGGCGCTGGCGACTTCCAAAAAATCGATTTCGACTTTGACAAGGCGTTGAGCCAATCCACGCTGTCCGATTGCGGCGGGCAGCCGCGCCATCCGCAGGCCGACAAGGTATACCTCATATCACGCAAGGATCACCCCGGAGAACTGATGCCGGTGATGGAAGACGAGCATGGCACCTACATCATGAATTCCAAAGACCTGCGCGCGGTGGAACACGTCGAGCGCCTGGCAAAGATAGGCATAGACTCATTGAAAGTCGAAGGACGCACCAAATCCATCTACTACGTCGCACGCACCGCGCAAGTGTATCGTCAGGCCATCGACGATGCGGTCGCATGCAGGCCTTTCAATCTGAGCTTGCTCGGCGCGCTAGATGCACTGGCGAACCGTGGCTACACCGACGGTTTCTACGAACGCCATCACACCCACGAGCAGCAGAACTACATGCGCGGCCACTCCGAAAGCTTCCGCCAGCAATACGTCGGTGACATCGTGAGCTGCACCAACGGCATCGCCGAAATCGACGTGAAGAACAAGTTTCAGGTCGGCGACAAACTGGAGATCATCCACCCTTCAGGCAATCACATTATAGTACTGAGCGAGATGCACAGCCTCGAAGGCCAATCCATCACGACTGCGCCTGGCAGCGGGCATCGCGTACAGATTCCTTTGCAGCGCGAATTGTCCAAGGGAATGGTGGCAAGATTCGTTTAGGATTCCGGCATGCCGAAAATTTCAAGATTTTGATCCAGTCAAACCATATAATCTTCCCTTTATCAAGCAGAAGCACGGGACGTTAGATGCATCAATCAGGAGCACACATGGATAATGCAGGACCAATCAAACGTACTGTGGATGCAATACGCAATTCAGTCACGCTGAAGCTTTTTATAGTGGGGTTCCTGACCCTGGTGTTGCTCATTCCCGCCTCGATGGTCTCCGACCTCATCCGCGAACGGCAAGGCCGCCAGAGTGAGGTGGTCAACGAGATCGCCGAAAAATGGGGGCAGGTGCAAACCATCACCGGGCCGATACTCACCATTCCATTTAACAGGCCTTACACCCGCAAGGACGGCACTCGTGGCAACGAGTTGCGCTATGCATATTTTTTGCCGGCCACCCTGGGCATCAGCGGAACCCTGAAATCCGAAATCCGCTATCGCGGCATTTACAAGGCCGTGCTCTACAACAGCAAGCTTGCGCTAAGCGGAGAGTTTGCGCGCCCCGATTTCGCGAGCCTTGATATCGACCCGAATAATGCGCTCTGGAGCCGCGCGTTTCTTTCGCTCGGCATCAGCGATATGACCGGCATACGCGAAGTGATCAATGTCACCAGTGGCAATGTCAAATTTGCGATGAACCCCGGCATTGAAACGCAGGATGTGATCACGAGCGGTGTAGGCGCCCGTTTGCCCAAAGGGGTGAGCAACGGTGGCTCCATCCCGTTTAATCTCAATCTCGATTTGAATGGCAGTGAACGCATCCTGTTTGTGCCTGTAGGCGAAACCACGCAAGTAAAGCTTACTTCGGATTGGGCCACCCCGAGTTTCGATGGCGCCTTTTTGCCCACGGAACGCGAAGTGAATGCCCAAGGATTCAGCGCAAAATGGAAGGTGTTGCACCTTAACCGCAATTTCCCGCAAGCCTGGATAGGCGAACGCGAGAAACTATCCCAAGCCAGTTTCGGGGTACAGATGTTTGTTGCCGCCGATGTCTACCAGCAATCCACGCGCACGGCCAAATACGCGATGCTGTTCATCGTGCTGACCTTCACCACGTTTTTCTTCAGCGAGATCATCACGCGCAGGCGGTTACACCCGATACAGTATCTGCTGGTGGGTTTCGCCCTGCTGATCTTCTATAGCCTGCTCATCGCGCTGTCTGAGCATATCCGTTTCGGGGTCGCCTATCTGGCTTCCAGTGCTGCAGTGATCGGCCTCATTACCCTATACACCCGCTGGGTGCTAAGCAGCTGGCGGCTTACCGCGCTAGTTGGAGGCATTTTGATCATTCTTTATGGCTATCTCTACATGATCCTGCAACTCGAGGACTACGCATTGCTCATGGGCAGCATCGGACTATTCGCTGCACTGACCAGCGTGATGTATGTGACAAGAAGAATCAATTGGTATGGCGAGAGCCAGACTTACGAGTAAGCTGCAAATTACCCGAATATCCCGACTGATAAACCACACCATGATCTTCTCCACCATCGCCAATGCCGATCGCTACGCCGCACTGCACCCCCTGTTCCCGCGCGCATTCGAATACATCCGCAACACCGACCTGAAATCACTGGATCCGGGATGTTATCCGGTCATCGGTGATGACCTGCTTGCCATCGTGGAACATCTGCCGGGACGCACCCGCGCTGAGGCCAAGCTGGAATGCCATCGCCGTTACATCGACATTCAACTGGTGCTGGAGGGAGTGGACGAGATGGGCTGGAAGCCGCTGGCAGACTGCCACGATCCGGCGGGCGATTTCAGTGCGGAAAAAGATATCAGGTTCTACAACGACACGCCTGATACATGGATCGCCACCCCGCCCGGTGCATTCTGCATCTTCTTCCCCGAAGATGCGCATGCGCCGCTGGTGAGCAACGGTTTCATCCGCAAGGTGATCTTCAAGATCTCGGCGAAGTAATGCCGCGCGGGTAACAACAAGAACTTTTGCGTCAAATGGGACACCTGTCCCATCTTTGCATCAGGCAAGACGCCCCCCATGAAGGGATGTGCAAATTTCCCGGGGTCAACGGGATGGCAGCCAATTAACTTCTGCCGAATTCGAATTAAAACGAAATCCTGACCCCGATATGGGCGCCTTCATCCAGTATCGCATCAGGCGCGAATTTGAGCCCCAACTTGATCCTGCGATATCCGAGATAAACGACCGCCTGGGGTATGACCTCATAATCCATCTTCAGTCCGGTTTCGGAAATTCGTTCGGCGTCGCCAAATGTGACAATGTTCGGGGATAAGAACACTGATCCGCCCATGCCAAAACGAGTGTCTGAAAATGGTGCAAAGCGCACCACTCCTCCTATTGCCAGTGCTGTAGCACCTTTGTTGTTCGGCACCTTGGCGACCAACGCTTTGACTCCAACTCCCACAGTGACGCCGGAAGTACTGCTGCCCACTTCATCTTTCACCGTTAGGCCCATTTCGCCGAGAGTATTATTGTTGTTGGTGTACAGAAAACCCAAATGGATTTCGGATCTTCCGAGGGTATCGCGTCCCATAGATGCGGCGTACTGAAATTGGGCGCTGGAGTCGCGCAGGTTGATATCGACCGAATCTGCCAGCGCAGTGCTGCTGAAGGCAAGCAAAGAAAGTGCAAAAATTCGCTGTAAAAACATAACTTCACTCCTAAAATTCAATATTTGATGGGCCGCGGGAAAGGGAAAGGTCACGCGATGAGTGGAAAAACATGCCGCGCAGATCTTAAAACTTCCTGCTTTATCTTTGGCAAACATAATACAGTCGATTCACATGGCTAACAAGCAACATTGGACTGTAAAGCTCAAAATTAGCGGCTATGCAGGTGTAATAACTGCGCTCCTCGAACGCCACTACCTTATGTGGTAATAACAAGATTCTCGAGAACAATTATCAATCGTGGCCAAATGATTAAACTTCTTGATCAAACACCACATCGACTTCTGCCACCCTATCTCCCATCCTGAGATTTATGAAATCGAACAGCCCGCTGTCCAGCAGATGCGAAGGCGCGACGTTCTGCATCGCGGTGAAGATGGTCTGGCTGCGCCCCGGATATTCGCGTTCCCACGCGGCAAGCATCTCCTTGATGTTCTGGCGCTGAAGATTTTCCTGCGAGCCGCACAGGTTGCACGGGATGATAGGGAACTGCATGCCGCGTGCATAGCGGGCGATGTCCTTTTCAGCGCAATAGGCCAGCGGGCGAATGACGATATGGTCGCCCTTGTCGGTAACCAGTTTGGGCGGCATTGCCTTGAGCTTGCCGCCGAAAAACAGGTTCAGGAACAACGTCTCTATCATGTCGTCGCGGTGATGCCCGAGCGCAATCTTGTTCGCGCCGAGTTCGCCCGCCACTTTGTAGATGATGCCGCGCCGCAACCGCGAGCACAGCGAGCAGGTGGTCTTGCCCTCGGGGATCTTTTCCTTGACGATTGAATATGTGTCCTGCGTCTCGATGTGATATTCCACACCGAGCTGCTTGAGATAATCCGGCAACACCTCGGCAGGGAAGCCTGGCTGCTTCTGGTCCAGATTCATCGCCACGATGCGAAAGTCGACAGGCGCGCGTTTGCGCAAGGTCAGCAGGATATCCAGCAAGGTGTAGGAATCCTTGCCGCCGGACAGGCATACCATCACGCTGTCGCCCTCTTCTATCATGTTGAAATCCGAGATCGCCATGCCGACCTGGTGCTCCAGCCGCCCCTTGAGGCGATTGAAGTTGGTCGAATGCTTCTCGAAATGTACCGGAGAAGTGGCTGCGGTCATTTCATGGATAATTTCGTTCATATCGATTTTCATAAGTTCACACTGCGTCCACCATCCACCGCAATGATCTGCCCGGTGATATACGGAGCGTCCGCAATTAGAAATTGCACCGTGCGCGCGATGTCCTCCGGCTGGCCCTCGCGCTTGAGCAAGGTATGCGCGACGATCTTGCGGCGCTGATCCTCGTCCGTCCACGCCTCGCCTTCCGGCCAGATGATGACCCCCGGTGCGATGGCGTTGACACGCACCTGCGGCGCCATTTCCTGCGCCAGGCCTTTGGTCAGCGCGACCAGCCCGGCTTTGGCGGTGCAGTACAGCAAATGGCCGTGCATCGGCCGCTCGGCGTGTATATCCGCGATGTTGACTATGGCACCGTGACGCCGGCGTAGTTCAACTGCTGCCGCTTGCGCCAGGAATAACGGCGCGCGCAGATTGGTGCCGAGCAGGTCATGCCATTGCTGCTCGTCGATATCCGCCAGCGGAGTGGCATAGAAGCTCGAGGCATTGTTGACCAGCGCATCCAGCTGCCCGAACTTCTTGATCACCTTGTGCACCAGATGAACGATATCTTTCTGTTCGAGCAGATCCGCCTGGAACACGGCGGCGCTTTTCGGGCGCAGCCCGTTCAGCCCTTTTTCCAGATCCGATGCTTCCTGTTCCGAGCTGCGATAGTGAATGGCGAGTTGGGCTCCTGCCGCGTGCAAGCGGCGGCAGATCGCCGCGCCGACGCGCTTCGCTCCGCCCGTAACCAGCACTACTTTGCCTTGCATGCCGCTCTCCATTAAACTCGACCACTGCCTATAATCTCGACCGCTTTGGGAATTATACCCGACCATGCTTAGCCACCCCACCGCCACTTTGCCCGCACCCAGCCCGGAAGCCGCCAAACACAGCTCTCATCTGGTTGAATTCATCCGCCGCGATATCGCCTCTCATGGAGGCTGGATCCCGTTCTCGCGTTACATGGAACTGGCCCTGTACGCGCCGGGGCTGGGCTATTACTCCGCCGGCGCCCACAAGTTCGGCGAAGCGGGCGACTTTGTCACCGCACCGGAACTTTCACCATTGTTCGGACGCACGCTGGCGCGACAGGTGGTGGAGATCATTTCGCATAGCGCGCTTCATATTCTCGAACTGGGCGCAGGCAGCAGCAAACTAGCTGTGGACATGCTTGCCGAACTGGAACAACTCGGCAGCCTGCCGGATAGCTACGCGATCCTTGAAGTCAGTGCCGACTTGCGCGCGCGCCAACAAGCACTATTGCGCGAACGTTTGCCACACCTGCTGGATCGCGTGCACTGGCTGAACACGCTACCGGAAAAATTCAGCGGGGCTATCATCGCCAACGAATTGCTCGACGCATTGCCCGTTCATCTGCTGCACTGGCGCAACAGCGCAATAACTGAACGCGGTGTAGCGGTGAGCGACACCAACTTCATATGGCAGGAACGTGCCATCAGCGATGCTGCGTTGTTACATGCCGCGCAACAAATCAAAGTGCCGGATAATTACACCAGCGAGATCTGTCTTGCTGCGCGCGGCCTGATCAACAGCCTG
>Ga0224495_10001413_pt1 | contig 16971 bp, 11 predicted proteins | sample SF_Jul11_sed_USG_FD_168128 | JGI IMG/M metagenome (GOLD analysis project Ga0224495, IMG submission 168128) | Sediment microbial communities from San Francisco Bay, California, United States - SF_Jul11_sed_USGS_4_1 | ecosystem: Environmental > Aquatic > Marine > Sediment | place: USA: California... | reverse complement strand
TCGGCAGGAAACCAACAACAGGTCGGCAGGAACCCAACAACAGGTCGGCAGGAACCCAACAACAGGTCGGCAGGAACCCAACAACAGGTCGGCAGGAACCCAACAACAGGTCGGCAGGTTCTCTATGACAGGCAGAATGTGCCCATACAGAGGTGCATTATGATTAAAGACGCCCCGAAACCTTGGAGGTATCGGGCGTCACGCTATCTGAATGGTCTATTTTACATATGTTACATCAAACTTGGAGTCAACAAGCGTTCCTGAACTGTTTACACAATTTACAGAGATAGTATCTGCAGATGGAGATCCCCAGTTGACAAAATAACAGTTGGCATTGCTTCCATAGGCTGAAACTTCTGCATTTCCACCGGTTGAAATTCCTGCGCCTGTAAAGGTTAATACATATGTACCTGTTGCAGATCGTGCGACGGTGACGCCTGCATTATCGGCATTGTAGCTGTATGAAGTCAGCAGGCTATAACTGGCTGTTGATGGCAGATCAGCCCAGCCGTAGGCAAGAATTTTTGCGGTACTTGCAAGCGAGGTTGCTGTATTTGAAACGGCATGTATTACAAAGTAACCATTGGCTAAGGCACCACTTGCATTGTAACAATTCACAGCAATAGTGTCAGCGGCAGGTGTTCCTGCAAAAACGCAATTGTAACCACCTACACGGGCAGATATTTGAACATTTCCGTTAAGAGAATAAGAGCCCAATAAATTGCTTGCTGCTATATATGATCCGGGAAATGTTATTGTGTAAGTTCCTGTTCCTGTATGCGTAACTGAGTTGGCCTGGCCGCTTATATTATAACCATATGCGGGTACCCAGGGGGTATTGAGTGCAGCGCTGGCGCTGTTTTCATATGCATATGCAATCGTTTTTGCGCCCAATGTATTGCTGCTTGATTGAACAAACTCTACCAGATAAGCGCTATCAACCAGTGCTCCTGTGGGGTCATAGCAGTTTATATTGATGAATGTTCCGGCCCAGCTCAGGGCATTGCATCTTGCATTGGAATGGGCCGCCTTCACGTGGGCTACCCCTGCTGCGCCGATAGCTGCGCCAGCAAAATCTATCTTGTAGGTACCTACCGCAGTTCTTGTTGCAGTAACAGCTCCTCCCGCATAATTATAGGCATAAGTTCCTCCGAATAGATTCATAGTAGAAATTGTATAACTTGCTGTTGTAGGCGAACTTGCGTATGCATAGGCAATTATGTTAGGAAAGTTTAAGGTGTAACTGGCAGTGGTTACCGCAGAGTCACTCCATCCTGCCTGGCAGGCTACTGCTTTAAACAGTGTTGAGTCTAAAATTTTAATGGGTGCACTATACAGAGTGCCTGTTGCGCATGTGGGTGCCGTGCCTGTTGTGGTGTATCGTATGGAAGTACCAGAGCCTGTAATAGTAATGGTTTTATAAATCAGATAGGTCGAGGCTGCTGGAGTAAATACAGGGGCAGGGACCTGTAACGTATAGGTCGCTGATGCAACAGTTGAGTTGGTCCAGTTTGTCAGGCAGCCTATCGCTTTGATAGTCGTTGATGCGGTTACCGATATAGCGGCAGTGTAAAGTGTGCTTGTGCATGTTGGCGTAGTACCGTTTGTTGTGTAATAAATAGAAGCACCACCTGTTGTCGTAGAGAGTGTTAGCGATTGATTTGTTGTATAGGTTCCGGCAGCAATGCTGAATGCCGGTGTCGCTACGGTTCCGGTTATAGTATAAATTGCGCTGGCCACTACAGAACTTGTCCATCCGGTATTGCATGCTATTGCCTTGATCGTTGTGGTACTGTTTAATCCAAGCGCAACCGATGTTCCCGCTGTGCTTGCGCAGGTGGGGGTGGTTCCATTGGTTGTATAGTAGATTACAGCGCCTGCTGTTGCCGGTATAGAAATATTTACCGTTTGCGCAGTGGTATAGGTGCCTGCAGCAATACTGAAAGTGGGTGTAGGCACTTGCAGGGTATAGATTTCTGTGGCAACGACTGAATTGGTCCAGTTGGTAAGGCAGCCAATTGCCTTTACCGTAGTGGAAACTGTCACAGGTATCGATCCGGAATACAGGGTGCTGGTGCAATTAGGCGTTGTGCCATTTAATGTATAGTAGATTGAGGCGCCCGCTGTCGCAGTTGTAAGTACAACGGTTTGCGTAGCATTATAGGTTCCGGTTGCGAGGCTCAGCAAAGGGGTCGCTACTGTACCGGTAATTGTATAGGTCGCTGCAATTGTATTGGATGCTGTCCATCCTGTATTGCAGGCAATGGCGCTTATCGTAGTTGTGCTGTTTAGTCCCAGTGAAACAGATGAGCCTGCGGTGCTGGTACATGTTGCGGCAGTACCATCGATGGTATATCGATAGGTTGTCCCAGCAGGTGCTCCGAAAAGAGAGATTGTGACTGTTTGCGCGCTCTGGTAGATTCCGGCAGCAATGCTGAACGAAGGGGTTCCCACTTGCAGGGTATAGGCAGCAGATGTAACCGTTGAGGTGCTCCAGCCTGTAACGCAGGCGACAGCTTTCAATGTGGTTGAGACATTGATTGCTACAGGTGCGCTGTAGAGAGTGCTGGCGCAAGTGGGCGTTGTTCCATTGGTAGTGTAGTAAATAGCGGCTCCGGTGGTACCATCTGTTATGGTAACTGTTTGGGTTGAGTTATAGGTGCCTGCTGCTACATTGAATACCGGGGCTACCGGTGTCAGTGTATAGATTACTGAAGAGATTGTTGAATCTGGAAATGTTGCCTTGCAGGCGATTGCATTTATTGTTGTTGATACATTTATGGAAACCGGGGCAAGATACAATGTGCCGGCTGTTCCCAGGCAGTTCGGTGTTGTGCCGTCGGTTGTATAGTAGATAGATGCTCCTGTTGTGCCGCTGCCCACAGTGACTGCCTGGGCGGTGTTATATGTTCCGCCGGTTACACTGAAAGAAGGAGCGATAACGTTGGTTGTGTTTATAGTGTAGGTCTGGGTCAAAAGTGTTGAATCTGTCCAGGTAGTGAGGCAGGCGATAGCATTCAGAGTCACGGTTCCTGCGGCAAGTTGAATGGGGGCAGTGTATAAATTTCCTGCTCCCTGGCAGGTGGGGGCTGTTCCATTGAGTGTATAATAAATGGAGGCTCCTGGAGTTGTCGTTGTCAGACTCAGGTTTTGTACCGTAGTATATGTTGCTCCAGGGACATCCACTGTCGGCGCTGCAACCTGTCCTGTTATGGTAATGAGTGAGTTGATAACAGCGGATGAATTCCACCCCGCATTGCAGGCAATTGCCTTGATGGTGGTTGATGCAGAAATGAGTATCGGCCCGGTGAAGGGAGTGCTGGTGCAAGTGGGTGCTGTTCCATCGGTTGTGTAGTGAATGGTTGCCGATGGTTGCGCATCTGTAATAGAAATATTCTGAGCTGTGGTATACGTTCCTGCTGCAATGCTGAATTGTGGATTGGGGGTCTGGAAGGTATAGTTGGCGGTAGAAACAGAGGAGTCCAGCCAGTTCACATTGCATGCAACAGCATTCAGGGTTGTATTTCCGGTGAGTTGAATTCCTGCAAGGGTGTATAGAGTACTTCCACCTCCGACAAGGCAGCTCGGTGCTGTTCCATTAAGGGTGTAGTAATAAGAGGCAATGGATGATTGAGCGGAACTGATAAATACTGTCTGCGGAGAGGTTGAGTAACTGCTTGCAGAGCTGAGTGAAAAAGTTGGCGGATCAAGAATTCCTGTAATGGTATAATCAAATGTGCTGATGGCAGAGTCGAGATAATCCAGGGCGCATGCAACTGCTTTGAGGGTCGTTGTTGTTGCAATCGCAACCGGTGTAGAATAGAGTGTTCCGTTTACGGGTGTCTGACATGAAGGATTTGATCCATTTGTGGTATAATAGATAACACTGGCTGCTGTTACAGATGAAAGGGTAACAGTTTGTGATGATGTATAGATGCCAGTGGTGATCGATGCTGTCGGAGCTGCCGTTTGTCCTGTTATGGTATAAGTTGCAGAGATTACTGCTGAAGGTGTCCATGTACTATTACAGGCAATACTTTTAACGGTGGTTGTAGTGGCAAGGCCGAGGTTGATGGGGGCAGTATACGTCGGGCTATTGCAATCGGGAGTAGTTCCATTCGTGGTAAAGTGGATGATTGCTGTTGCAAGGGTATTTGACAAAGAAGTAGTTTGCGCTGTGGTGTATATTCCACCAGAAAGAGATATCACCGGATCAGGAGTTTGAAAAAGATAGTCAGCTGTAACTACAGCTGAAGGGCTATAACCTGTTTTGCAGCTGATAGCTTTTATGGCCTGGGGGTTTGTGACACTTATAAAACTACCCGAAAGCAGTGTGGAATTTATACAATCGGGTGTGGTTCCATCGAGTGTATATCGAATTTCTGCATTGTTGGTTGCTGTTGTGATCTGTACACTCTGGTTCGCAGAATAGGTTCCTGCCGCCGGTGAAAAAGCAGGATTGGCAACTGTTCCAAAAGGGGCAGAAGGGTCTACATTCAAGGCATAACTTGCCGCATCACTGAAGGAGCTGGTTGAATAAATTTGAACATAATAGGTTCCTCCCGTGTAGGCGTTCCATGTTATGTTGGAACTATTATTGTCTGCGATAATGTTTCCGGCAGTATCAAGTATGCGAACGTAGTATACTTCACCTGCAGGAGGAGTGACTACGGCACTATAGATAGAACCGGCTGTTGTGTTGATGGCGTAGGTATCGACATCACCCACTGAAGTGATTGTTCCTTCTGCGGTTGTGCCTGTCGTTAAAGGTAGTGCATTTGTAATCGTGTTATTGGGCTCGGTGTCGTTAACGACAGTTGAGGTGGTTGTTCCGCCGGTAGAGATATTAGCGCTTCCACTGGCATTGACGTCGCCGGCAACCTGTACGCAGGATATGCTTGTAAATAACAGAATAGGGACTATTATTGTCCATATAGTCAGAATTTTCTTGATGTTGTTAAATTGTTTCATTTTTCTCTCCTTAATATTTCTATCAGTGCCTTCCCAAATCATTAATTTATTTTGAAATCTATTTTGTAAATTAAGAATTACGGATATATTCATAGGCTTTTATAGCACATATTTTTCGGTTTGTCTACCAGAGTTATAACTCTGGCATGATTTCTTTACGCTTTTGGCTTTTTTTCATAAAAAATGTTTTATTTAGTCTTATAACCTGCAATAATATTCAGGTAATAAGACTAATTAATAAGGCTGTATGTTATATCTGCCCTGGAAAAATATTAGCTGATAAAGCAAATGGTTAAGCAAGATAGCATCCGAATTGCCATATTGATTATCGGGAATTTTTAGTTGATCAGTAAATGGTAACAAAAAGCCTTATGACTATCAATAGAGCAGGTGTACATAAATCTAACGGGAATTTTTATATGATCAAACGATATTGAGTTATTATTTTTTCGTTTAATGGTTTAAACGGCAGCAGGTTCAATGAGTTTTCTTTGGGATCCCGGCCATGAGTTGAACCCATGGCCGGGTATAGTATTTATGGGCTGATTTTCCAGAGGTCGTTGAGACTACCCCAAGTGGCTGTTCCAGTATTATAAAAAGACCCGCCGAATATCCAGATATTACCGGTAGAGTCTATCCACGAAGAAGAACTTACTCTTGCACCTGGATCGTTTGTAAATGCAACTACGCCCAGAGTACCATAATTAGGAGCAGTTGCCCCGGTGCCCAACCACATCCAGCCAGCAAGAGAATCATATTTCCATAGATCAGAAAGATAAGAAGCGCCACTATACAGGTAAAATATCGTACCATTGCCAACTCCAATAGAACCACTTCTGCTTGGTGGTGAATTAAGCGTACTAAATGTGCCCATGGTGCCGTATGTACCGCCACCACCTGCTGGTGCTATATTACTACCGGTCATCCATATCCATGAGCCACCATTATCCGCCCAACCATCATTTAAAAGGCCATTAGTGCCTGCACTATCATAGCCCAAGCCTCCAAATAAAAATACATTTCCATTGACATCTACGCCTGATGATGCGCCCACTCTGGCACCCGGATAGTTGCCTGCGCCAAGTGTGCCTTTGGTACCATAGACGCCAGATACATTTTTAACATTACTACCATCCATCCATGTCCATTGACCGGCTACGATATTGAATTTCCAGAGATCATTCAAGTAGCCCTTTGTTGGTGCAGTGCAAGTTGCAGTATTATCACAGCCATAGCCGCCAAACAACATAAGGTTACCGCCAGCTGCATCATACCAATATGCTGCATTACTTCTGGCTCCTGGAGTGTTGGCTGCTGCAGCTGCTCCTTTCGTACCATAAACTCCGCTTGCGAGAGGTACACTACTACCGCTTACCCATGTCCATTGACCACTGACAAGGTTGTATTTCCAGAGATCATTTAAGTGGCCAAACAGAGGAGTTGCTGATCCATCCCAGCCATAGCCTCCCATTAGCCAGAGGTTACTTCCATCAAACCAGTATGCAGCACTATATCTTGCTCCTGGAACGTTTGTTGCTGCAGCTGTACCTTTGGTTCCATATACACCCGCAGCATCGCCAGCATTGCTGCCATTTACCCAGGTCCACTGGCCGCTGGCAATATTGTATTTCCAGAGATCATTATAATAGGCGCTGCAAGTCATTGCGCATTTAGCTCCGCCAAACATCCACAAATTACCGCCGACAGAATCATACCATGATGCTCCAGATTGCCTTGCCCCTGGAACATTTGCTGCCGCAGCTGTTCCTTTCGTACCATATACCCCAACAGCATCCATTGTGTTGCTGCCGCTCATCCATATTTTTGAGATGACCGGTGTTATGGGAGAAGAAGAACCTGTCATTCCAAGGCATGAGGCATCAATTGTGGCAGTACCCGGGTTATCTGCCAAAGTGTTGCCTGTGGCTGTATTTTGCACAAACAAAACATTGCTCGAAGCTGGGCTGTAAGAGAAAAAAGGCGATGCGCAGGCCTGGGTTGTGCCATCTGATAAATTGGACATTGCCGTGGCAAATATAGTGTCTCTGGTGTACGGTGTTGTCGTCGAAACAGAAACAGAGACAGATACCTGAATGGGCGCAATAACACTAATCCCATAATTTGGCGAAATAACTCCCCCTGAAGAGACGGTAATGTTTGCGCCGCCTGTTAGAGCAGCAGTGACAACGCCCGTCTGTGTAACGGTTGCTGCTGCTGTACTGGATGTCCATGTTCCATTTGCAATCAAACCGGTTGTACCATCAGAAAATGATCCTGTAGCCTGTAGTGCGTAGCTGCAACCATTTGGTACACCAAAGGAATATACTTGTGCTGTTGCAAGGCCAGGGCATGTATATGTTCCTGTTACAGAGCTGATTGCAATTGAAATAGTTGTGGCAGGTCCAACGGTTAGCGTTGAGTTTGCAGTCATTCCGCCTGCGCTAGCTGTTATCAGAGATGTTCCACCTACATTCGCATTATTGGGCACGCTGGCTAGACCGGCTGCGCTGATTGTAGCATTTGCCGCCGTAGCGCTCGACCATGTTACTGTTCCAAGTTGAAGCGCTGTCGCAGCAGCACCATCGCTCATTGTACCCGATGCACTGAATTGCTGCGTTGTTCCCAACGCTACTGTTGTATTGTTTGGTGTAATGGCAATGCTGGCTAAAACAGGCGCCGTTACCGTTAAAATTGCAGTGTTAGACGTTACTCCACTTGAAGATGCTGTGATATTCGATGTTCCCTGGCCAGATGTAGATGCTAGACCTGATGCATTTATAGTTGATACAGTAGTGTTGCTGGAACTCCATGTAACAGAAGCGGTTAGGTTACCTGTCGTACCATTATTAAAAGCACCCTGCGCTGAAAACTGTTGGGTGAAACCCTTAGCGACACTGGGCGCTGTCGGTGAAATAGTTATGCCGGTAAGTGTCGCAGCGGTTACCGTAATTGTCGCAGCTGGTGAGGTGATGGCATTTAAACTGGCAGTGATATTTGCAGCTCCAGCTGCGTTTCCAGTGGCAACTCCATTATTGATAGAAGTAACGGTTGTATTGGTTGAGCTCCATGCTACGGTAGATGTAATATCTGCTGTTGTATTGTTTTCATATGTACCAGTGGCGCTTAAATTGACACTCATTAATACCGTAACGGTGGGATTAGACGGCGTAATTGCAATACTCACCAGTGCGGGCGCATTCACTGATAAAGATACAACGTTTGAAGTTATATTGTCGCTCGTGGCACTGATATTTGCGCTTCCCAGTGCATTGCCGGTGGCAACTCCTGCATTAACAGAAACAACGGCTGTATTGCTTGAGCTCCATGTAACGGTTGATGTAATGTCTGCCGTTGTATTGTCAGAATAGGTACCTGTGGCAGTCAAGTTGGCCGTCATTAATACTGTTACGTTTGGGTTTGCCGGCGTAATGATGATGTTGGTTAAGGTGACAGCAGGATTAGATGACCCATTTGTGTTACTAGTAGTGGGGCTGCCACCACTGCATGAAAAGAAAAAAGCCGTAAAAACGACTGTTGCAAAAAAAATTTTAAAAGATTTTTCAAAATTCATTTTATTCTCCCTAAATTAATGTCTTGTTAAGGAGTTTTATAGCACATATTTTTTGGTTTGTCTACCAGAGTTATAACTCTGGCATGATTTCTTTACGCTTTTGGCTTTTTTTCATAAAAAATGTTTTATTTTTATGTAAAAAAAGTAACCCTTTAGGGCAGGTGCAAAGATTCTTCTTAATCCAGTTCGATGTCAATCTGGGTTTTAAACTGCTTGGGTGATGTTCCCGTCTCTTTTCGAAAAGCAGAAAAAAAAGTAGAGACTCCATTGAACCCTGACTCAAAAGCCACATCGAGAATCGGCTTGTCTGGACTTTTTTGCAGAAGTTCCATGGCATGAGCGACTCTTTGTTTTCGGGCCAATTCAAAAAATGTCATATGAACAACATTGTTTAAAAATTCAGATAGTTGATGAGGAGTAATGCTCATCAATTCTGCAAACTTTTCGAGATTCAAATCTTCATTGCAAAATATTTTCTCTTCATATACAAGAGTATGGAATTTTTTATCTAATTCAGTTAAATCAAGAGCCTTGAGTCGGTTTCGAGAGTATTGGTTAGGAGATGCATGTGAAACTGTTGTCGTATTCGGCTCCCGGGGTGTAATCTTATCAGGCAGAATCGAAAAATTCCAGGAAATATTGTATAAAACAGCAACTAAAAAGAATAAAAATCCGTAGTGCAATAATTGTGTAGAGCCGATATTTTCAAAGAAAAAGAGTAGTATATCATTAGTGGCTGTTGCCAGTAAAAATGAGGTGGCAACGATCATAAAAGTTTTGTTTATTTGTCTTTTCTGATGATCCTTGAAAATAGCCAGAAGTATTTTAAGGAACGGGTAGGCAAGAGAGGGTGCCCAGATGTAGAGCGCCAGAAAATCATGAAACTCATTGTCTGCAACCAGGGCGTGATCGATTAAAACAATGTTACCAATTAAAAAAAGCGCAAGTCCGTGGCAAAAATAGAGGTAGAAATCCATTCCACGGCTTTTTTCAAGTTTATAATGCGAGTAGATATAAAAAAGGGTAACAGCTCCCAGGTAAAAACCAGACAAGATCATGGATCTGTTCCAGAAAAAAAAGTTGTCAAAGATTTGAAATCTGAGTTCAGAATAATTTAAAATTATAAAAGCCATGAGAAGTGAAAGCAGCCCAAGGTAAAAAAAATCTTTCCGGTCAGAGTTATGTGAGTACAGCATGAATATAAAGAATGAAGAAAATAGAAAAAGTGTTGTAAAGAGTAGCGCTGTTATCTCAAGAATATTCTGATTACGAACAATGTCCTGATAATCGCCAATTCTGGGGATTCCCGCCTTCATCCCTCCGTTGCCACCCGTATCGGTTACACGAATGGCAAGAACATTTTCACCCTTGTCGATCAGCTTGGAAGGAATTGAGTATATTCTTGTTTTGTCAGGTCGCGGATTTCTGTCCGGATAAGGGCTTCCTGTTTTTCCTATTAAGGTGCCATTGAAATATGTTTCATCCACATCATCGATTTGCCCCAGGTTCAGCCCCAATAGCTCCAGGTTCTCCTCGTTGATCAAGTTAAACTTTATGCGATACCACCCTGTACCATCATAATCCAGATAGCCTTGAGATTCCCAGCTTTGACCCGGAACAACTGCTCTCCACTGAGTATCATTAAAATTTTTCCGGGAATACTCGATGGAATCACCAGTTTTGAATTTCCAACCTTTCTCCAGAGTCACCAGTTTTAAAGACTGGACAGTAACCGTAACCTGGGGAGCAGGCTCTGCATACATATGATTTTCAGAAAAAAGTACAATAAAGACAGAAAATACAATCGTTTTGTTTATCATATATTTTATGACGACAAAGTATACAATAAAATTAAAAAAAGAATCGGAATCGCTCGCATAATAAAATCAAAGCCTCCTGAATTATATCTTTTTTTATAGGTTAATATTTATAATATGATTTGTCAATGATATTATGGATAGATTTTCCGCTTAAATATGCCATTTGCAGAAATTTGTTTTTCGGGTGACAAATGAAAACAAATTCATAAAAAAGGGGCTGGCAGAATTTTTCTTTGCGACATAGTATTCCACGCCCCTGGCTTCGGCCGCATACGGCCTTTCGCCACCCCGATATAGATAAATAGAGCGACCTATCTAACAGAGCATTTATTTTAAGAGATTGTGATAAAACAGTTTTGATGGTCCCTTATGTTCTGGTATAAGCCTCGCAAATCCATAAGGCCCATGCAGATGCAGATAACCGGGTTCGCACGGGAACAAATTGTTGGACGAGAACAATTTTCCGGGACGCACGGCCGTGCGTCCCGGCTTGACGGTTTAAATAGCTGCCCGGTAATGACATTTTATGAGCAATTTACCCAGATGTCCCGAATGTAATTCCGATTCTGTCTATGAAGATGGAGGGCTCTATATTTGCCCTGATTGTGGATACGAATGGCCGGTTCATTCAGAAGAAGAAAAAACAGAACAAAAAGAGACTACTGTAAAAGATGCTAACGGAACTGTTCTGCAAGATGGTGACTCGGTAACTATTATAAAAGATCTAAAGGTGAAAGGCTCTTCACAAGTGGTAAAAGTCGGTACAAAAGTTAAATCGATTCGTCTTGTAGAGGGAGAAGCCGGTCATAATATTGACTGTAAAATTGAGGGCATCGGAGCAATGGCGCTGAAGTCTGAATTTGTGAAAAAAGCCTGATTTGTTTAAACAGCAAAGGATTTTACTAATTTTGATTGACGTTCTGTTCTTTGATCTGGATTTGTCAAAAATATATAAATTTCCAGTATCCCAGGCTGGATTCACCCACAGGGTAAATTTGAGGAGACAACGTGCAGGTAAAAATTAGATTACAGCGATTTGGCAGTAAAAAAAGACCATTTTATAGAATAATAACATCAGCTTCCGGAGCGAAAAGAGACGGAAAATTCCTGGATATTGTAGGGCTCTATCATCCTATCTCTGCAGAAGACAAGCAGGTAAGACTTGACATAGATAAAATCAAGTCCTGGTTAAGCAAAGGTGCGCAGCCAACAGATACTGTAAAAGATATTTTTTCAAAGAATGGATTCTGGAAAGAGTTCACTGCAGAGAAAGCAGCCAAAAAAACAGCTGTAATCAAGCGTAAAAATGTTGCCCGAAAAGCGAATAAAAAAGGGAGTGCTGGAAAAGCAGCACCGCAGGTTTAATTCCATTGGAAAAAAATAGCTCCAATAGCTTTGAGACTGCTGATCCGGTAGGGTTAATTGATTTTATTGCCCGCTCTCTGGTAAAACATCCGGATGATGTACAGGTAGTATCTGTTCCCGGGCCATCGTCGCTAATTATAGAACTGCATGTAAATCACAGTGATCTGGGTGCCATTATCGGTAAAGGTGGTCGTATTGCAAAATCAATGCGCACATTGTTAAATTCTATATCATTAAAAAAAATAGTTGTTGAAGAGAATAGTGATAATAAATTTAATAAAATAATTCTGGAAATTATTGATCAATAAAGAAAAAATATTAATTCTGGGCTATATTAAAAGGCCCCATGCCTTGAAGGGCGGTGTTCTGGTAATCTGCAAGGGAGAGTTGCTTGCGACTCTTGAAAAACCTGCAGAGGTAAATATTTATCGTGCAGATAAAATCAGAGATGGTTTTTTAATAAATCCACTATTCACAGGAACACTCGAGATTCTTTCCATGAAAGAGGCCAAGCCTGAAAATTATCTTGTTCAACTCAAAGGCGTCCATACCATAGAAGAGGCAGAGGCCTATCGCGGAGTCTACTTTGGAATCGCTCTAAATGAAGCGCGCGAACTCTTTTCTACACCTGAAGATCCTTATCTTTTTGAGTATGTTGACCTTGAGGTGCTTGACCAGAAGGGAACATTTCTGGGGAGAGTAGAGAGAGTTGAGAGCTCTGGTTATTCAGATTGGATAGTGGTGAATACTGAAAAAGGTGAAAAAATGATTCCTCTGCAATCTGAATATTTTCAGAAAATTGATTATGAAAACAACCGGTTAATAATGAATAATACATCAATTCTCGACGATATTGAGTAGTTCATCTGCTTTTTTCGTTCGGATGCTTGTTCAGGGTATGAAATTTAATATAATAACACTGTTTCCTGATATGTTCTCTTCGCTGAAGAGTTATGGTCTTTTTGGAAAGGCTATCGATAGTACTCTTGTGCAGATAAATGTGATAAATTTACGTGATTTTGCCATAAATCGCTATGGTCAGGTTGATGATCATCCCTATGGCGGTGGTGAGGGAATGGTATTAATGGCGGAGCCACTGAAGAGGGCCATTGAATCGGTTTCTCAATCTTCTTATAAAATACTCTTGTCTCCTCGCGGGTTTATCTGGAATCAAAAAATGTGCCGTTCAATTTATGAAAAAGTACAATCAGAAAATCTTGAGGTTACTATGGTTTGCGGTCATTATGAGGGTGTCGATGAGCGGGTTGCAGATTATGTCGATCAGTCGGTAAGCATCGGAGAGTATATTCTATCAGGAGGCGAAAGCGCAGCAATCATTTTAATGGATTCTCTTGCCAGACTTTCTCCTGGTTTTATGGGAAATCCCGACTCTCTGGTTCATGAATCATATGAATTTGAAGAGTATATTGAATATCCTCAATATACCCGACCCTCTCTTTTTGATGAAAAGGCAGTACCTGAGATTTTGTTGTCAGGCAACCATGAAAAAATCAGGCAGTGGCGGGAAAAAATGGGAAAATCTTCCTATAACTATTTCAGAAAGGGCGCTGAAAAAATCGATGAGTAAGAATAAGTATAAAATTTACATATATAAGGAAGGTAATTAACCATATAGAGTAGGTGGTTATGGTAACAGGCGTTGCAAGATTCGGGGCACTGCTGTTTTTTTCTGTTAGAAGTGTATCTGTTGGATCGATGTCTCCTTTAATCACCATGAAGTAGTAAAAAGAGTATATTATACCGCAATATGAGAGAATTCCTGAAAATAGTAGAAAATATTGTATGGAGCCAAAGTTTCCGCGAAAGAGTTCTGAAAAAAAGAGAACAAGGTCGGGCTGCCTGAACCATTCAAAGTAAATGGTAATAATCAGTAACAAAATAAACCAGGATCTCCTTACCGGAAAAATCTCTTTTAAACCTGAATTTTTTATGGTAATATATGGAAACAGAGGTATTAAAAAAAGGGCAATTCCAAACATGAAATTTACTCTCAAAAAGTTTAAATAAAAAGGAGATCGTAAAAGAAAGAGAATTCCATACAGCACAGATAAAACAATGGAAAATGTTATTATAAATGAAAGATTATCACGGATAAATTTAAAAATTTTCACATCTGCTGTATTAGAAATAAAGTTAAGGGTGTCAAGAGAGAATCGGTGAGCCTTGAAAAATGAAGCTGAAAAGGGTAAGATAAAAATAGATTTTCCGTATGTTTGGAGTCTGTATAATCGCTTTATATGTATCGAAATTTATATAAATTTAATAGAGAAAAGGTTCTCGCAGGAAAGAAGGTACTGGCCCCGACAAGGCAAATTTTTCGGAATTTTGCTTAACGCAAAGAGGAAATATTTGTATTCTTAAACACATGGCTTTTAAAAAAGAAAAGAAATGATAAGGATTAAATTATGAGTGCTACAATAAGTTCAGATAATTATATTTTCAATATGGCAAAAAGTGCCAAAGATGCATCGGTTGCTTTGCGTGCAGCAAGCACTCTTCAAAAAAACAGGGTGCTCGAAAAACTTATTACACTTTTAAATGAAAACAGAGATCAGATAAAAAAAGAGAACCAGAGAGATCTTGAAGAGGCCAGAAAAATGGATCTCTCTGAGGCTATGATTGATCGGCTTGTATTAAATGACAAGGGAGTGGACTCTATTATCACTTCATTGCAGGAGATTATACATTTAAAAGATCCTGTGGGCGAAGTGATTTCAGGAGGTGTCTTGCCCAATGGTCTTCATTCTGTGAAGGTAAGGGTTCCCATAGGTGTTATTGCGATTATCTATGAGTCGAGGCCGAATGTAACGATTGATGTCGGGGCGCTCGGGTTAAAATCATCCAATGCGGTAATTTTAAGGGGTGGTAAAGAGGCATTGTATAGTAATACTATTCTGGCAAAATTTTTTCAGCAGGCCCTTCAGGCAGAGGGGTTACCTTTAAACGCCCTTCAGCTTGTGGAAAAAAGCGACCGCTCGCTTTTACTGGAACTTTTAAAAAGAAATAAAGAGATTGATTTAATTGTACCCAGGGGAGGCGAGGGGTTGATATCGTTTGTATCTGAACACAGTTTAATTCCTGTGGTAAAGCATGACAAGGGTGTCTGTCACGTTTATATTGACCGTGATGCAACAAAAGAGATTGCTCTGGCCGTAACTATAAATTCAAAAGTTCAGCGTCCGGGAGTCTGCAACGCAGCTGAAACACTTCTTCTTGATGAGAAGCTTGCATTTTCAACTGATATACTTCAGCATCTTCAACAAAACAGAGTGAACCTCAGAGCCGATAAAGAAACAAAAGATTTTTTCAAGGAAATCTCTTTTATGGATTTAACTGAAGAGGGGTATGAGAAGGAGTATCTTTCTCTTGATATTTCTGTAAAGGTTGTCAGGGGATTAGAGGGGGCAATTTCCCATATAGAACGTTACAGCTCGGGGCATTCGGAGGCCATTATTTCAGATAATTATACAACCGTAGATAAATTTCTGGAAAGGGTTGATTCGGCGGCACTTTTTGTGAATGCATCTACCCGTTTTCATGATGGAGGGCAGCTTGGTCTTGGCGCAGAGGTGGGCATATCAACAGGCAAGTTGCACTGTCGTGGCCCTATGGGTTTAAGTGACTTGACCACTACTAAATATATTGTTACCGGCAGAGGCCAGATCAGAACATAATGGACAGATTAAAAAGAGCAGCTTTTTTTGGCGGGACTTTTGATCCGCCGCATAACGGCCATCTTTTTGCCGTGAAATATGTACTGGCTAATTGCGAAATCGACAAGCTTGTTGTGGCCCCGTCTTATGCTCCTCCGCACAAGAGTGAGAATGTCTTGAATAGCTTTGATGACCGCATGAATATGGCAGAGCTTTTATTTGCGTCTGTGAATGATTCCCGGCTGCTCGTTACAGGAGTGGAAAAGGATTTACCCGAACCCAGTTTCACCTGGCAGACTATGGGATTTCTGGAACAACTGTATCATGGATGGAATTTCAGTATAATCATTGGCTGGGATATGTACATGGGACTGCAATCATGGTCCCGATACGATCTGCTGATGCAGAGATATTCTTTTATAATTTTACGCAGAGAAAATGATATTAAAAAAGATTTGAGAACAATTCGAACCCGGGATCTTGTATTGCCCAATCCAGTATGGGATATCTCTTCTACCATGATCAGAAAGCAGCTGCAGGAGTATTATGATAACCCCCGGAGTGAGCTAAAAGAAAAATTTGAACACTATTTTTCACCTGAACTGCTTGAATATATACTGGAAAAAAATTTGTACAAATAGGTATTATGGAAAATTATAATCGAACTTATGAATCTATCGTAATAGGCGGGGGCCATGCAGGTGTTGAGGCAGCTCATATAACAGCCCGGGCAGGAATTAAAACGCTGTTGATAACCATGAACCTCGACGAAATTGCGCAGATGAGCTGTAATCCAGCTATTGGTGGAATTGCCAAGGGGCATATTGTACGTGAGGTCGATGCCCTCGGCGGTGTCATGGGAAAGGCCATTGATCACACCGGTATTCACTTTAAAATGTTAAACAGGTCAAAGGGTGCTGCGATGTGGTCTCCGAGAGCGCAGGCAGATAAGGCACTTTACCGGAATTTTGTAAAAAACTATCTTGAAAATATGGAACATTTATTTATTATTCAGGATACCTGCAAAGATGTTATGGTTGAAGATGGTCGTGTCAGGGGAGTTATTACAGAAAGAGGATATGAATATTACAGTGAAAATGTTATCATTACAACGGGAACATTTTTAAATGGCCAGATTCACATCGGCGATTACACAACAAATGGGGGGCGCTTTGGCTCCAAATCATCAAGGGGCCTTTCCAGGAGCCTTATCGAAACCGGCTTTGAACTCGGTCGTCTAAAGACAGGAACGCCTCCGAGAATTCATGCAGATACCATTGATTATGATCAACTTGAAATTCAGATGTATGATGATGAGCCTCAGTTGTTTAGTTACAGCATGGAGTACGATCAAAAACAACCTCTGTTGAGACAGGTGCCCTGTTATATCACATGGACCTCAGAGGCTACCAAAAAAATTGTCGGTGATAATCTCAAGCTTTCCGCATTGTATGGCGGAAAAATCAGTTCGGTAGGTCCCCGCTATTGCCCCTCCATTGAAGATAAAGTGGTACGTTTTGCGGACAAAGATCGTCATCAGCTTTTTTTAGAACCAGAAGGATTAACGACA
>Ga0224495_10001412_pt1 | contig 16973 bp, 18 predicted proteins | sample SF_Jul11_sed_USG_FD_168128 | JGI IMG/M metagenome (GOLD analysis project Ga0224495, IMG submission 168128) | Sediment microbial communities from San Francisco Bay, California, United States - SF_Jul11_sed_USGS_4_1 | ecosystem: Environmental > Aquatic > Marine > Sediment | place: USA: California... | reverse complement strand
TTGAAACCGCAGGGGTGAGCCTCGGCGGCATTGCCGCCCATGATCAGGACCAGGTCGGTATTCTTGATATCGACCCAATGGTTGGTCATCGCACCGCGGCCGAACGTAGGGGCAAGACTTGCCACCGTAGGTCCGTGTCATACGCGGGCTTGATTATCGAATGCGAGCATCCCCAGGCTGCGCACCACTTTGTGGGTGAGGTAGCCTGATTCGTTGCTGGAAGCGGAAGCGGCCAGGAAACCGGTGGTCACCCAGCGGTTCACGGTCGCGCCATCCTTGTTCTTGGCGATGAAGTTCTTGTCGCGGTCGTCCTTCATCAGCTTGGCGATGCGGGTAAAGGCATCGTCCCAGGAAATGGCTTTCCATTCCTTGCTGCCGGCCGCGCGATATTCGGGTTGCTTGAGGCGGTTCGGGCTCTGCACAAAATCCAGCAGGCCGGCGCCCTTGGGGCACAACGTGCCGCGATTGACCGGATGATCCGAATCGCCCTCGATGTGGATGACCTTGCCGTGGACATTCTTGGCCTTGTCGCCCAGCGTGTAGATCAGGATGCCGCAACCCACAGAACAGTATGGACAGGTGTTGCGGGTTTCGGTGGAGCGCGTGAGCTTGAACTCACGCACCTCGGCCAGCGCATCGTTGGGCGAGAAACCCAGCATCGCCATGCTGGAAGCCCCCAGCCCGCCGGCGCAGACCTTGAAGAATTGCCTTCGTGTGACTTGCATTTTATTCCCCCCCAGTGTTAGGTAACGTTGAACATTACAGAACAAACCAAGAACAAAAAAACAGACCCAGAAAAGCTTTTTATATTGACTGCAATCAGACCACCTTCGCATGCAACTGTCAATAAAAAACCACTGCGGCAACCGGGTACAACCACACCGTGGACAATGGCAATCGGCGCGTCCCGGCACAGGCTGTGCCGTACATCCCGCTCGATGCGGCGGAGTATGCTGACCAGCCATCACCGCAGCGCGCAAAGCAACTGGCTATAATCCCGCCACACACCCCTGCAAAAGCCATGACCACACGCATCTGCTTCATCCGCCACGGCGAAACCGGCTGGAACGCCGACAAGCGCATCCAGGGCCAGACCGACATCCCGCTCAACGCGACCGGACGCGAACAGGCACTGGCGATGGCGTTCAGCGCCGCGCACCACGACTTCGACGCCCTGTACAGCAGCGACCTGATGCGCGCGCATGACACCGCCAAAGTGCTCGCCGAGCGGCAAAACCTGCCCATCCAGATATTGCCGCACCTGCGCGAGCGGCATTTCGGAATCTTGCAAGGCCTCACCGCTGCCGAGTGCAATGAGCGCCATCCCGAGGCGCATGCGTGCTACATCGCGCGCGACCTAGACTACGATTTTGAAACCGGCGAAAGCCTGCGCGCCTTTGCTGCGCGCGTCGAAGATGCCGTCGAAGAAATCATCCGCCTGCACCCCGGCCAGACCCTCGCCGCCATCACCCATGCCGGCGTGCTCGACATCCTCTACCGCAAAGCTACCGGCAGGCCGCTGCACACCCCGCGCGACTTCAGCATCCCCAACTGCGCACTTAACTGGTTCCGTTTTGAACAGCAGGGCGGCGAAAGAATCGCCTGGCATCTCGACGCGTGGGACGATCACCACTACCTTGCCAGCGTGCTCAAGGAATCTGCGGAATGAAGGCATCCCCTTTACAACACGTGGTCAATAGCCCTCATCCCTCATCCCTTACCCTTACCCCCATGAAACCAACCCGCATCCATTATTTTTACTCACAAGATTGGCTGGTGAAGATATGGTCTGCGGTTGTCATGGTGTTGAGTTTTGAGGGGGCAATCCACTTTGCACCGTTAACGCAACGCGTTATCACTTTATAATGCTTGCGTCCTTGGAATGCTAAAGTCACTGAAGCCCTGTTCAAACGTGAACGCGCTCCACGCTTCGCCAATATCGAGCGGATCGCGCGTCGCAAGTTATACATGGCGTCAGAAATCGTAGCGAGCGAGCCGGTATCGGGGGAGCCCGGCGCGCAGGCACTGGAGTGTACACAAAGTACATGAGGATGCCGAGCACCGCGCGACCCCGATGACGGTTCGCGCAGTAGATTTATGTCGCTATGTATAGAGCAACTGGATCGGGCGGGTAACATCGAAGATTTGCGAATACCGCCGGGTAACCGGCTTGAAGCTTTGAAAGGCAACCGCAAAGGCCAATGGAGCATCCGCATCAACGACCAATGGCGCGTGTGTTTCCGGTTTAAGGATGGCAATGCACTGGACGTTGAGATTGTTGATTATCACTGAGGAGGTTCAACCATGAAACCAACCAAAAAGCCAACCCCGATCCACCCCGGCGAAGTTTTGCTGGAAGATTTTTTACTGCCGATGGGTATCACCCAGTATGCGTTAGCCAAGGCTATCGGCGTATCACCGCGCCGTATCAACGAAATCGTGCATTGCGACCGTGCCATAACGGCAGACACCGACTTGCGGCTGTGCAAGTTCTTTGGATTGACCGAGGGCTACTGGCTTCGCGGCCAGGCCCGCTACGACACCGAGATCGCCAAGGACAAACTCGGCGAAGTGTTGTCCCGCATTCAGCACTATCATCCGCAGGCGGTGTAGGGGCGAGTCAGCGAGATCCTAAGCGGCAAGCGCGAGATCAACGCACTTTCCTGCCGCTTGATTTTTTGCAGCAAATAGCATAAAGTAAGGAATCCTTACTTTCCGAATCGGAGCATTATCATGCTGGCCAAAATGACCTCAAAAAATCAGCTCACCCTGCCCAAGAGCGTGACCGCCGTCGTTGGTCCTGCGGAATACTACGATGTGGAAGCCCGCAACGGCCAGATCGTGCTCACCCCGGTGCGCATTCAGCGTGGCGACGCCGTGCGCGCCAAACTGGCCGAATTGGACTTGAACGAACAGGACATTGCCGATGCGGTCGCATGGGCGCGTAAACCGTCTGCAACGAAAAAATCCGGCACTGCCTCTAAAAAATCCGAGAAGTAATGCCGCGATTAAAATCGATACCCCGCGTCGTCATCGACACCAACCTGGTGTTGTCCGCACTGGTATTTGCGCATGGACGTCTGGCGCCGCTACGCCATGCATGGCAAGGCACACACTGTCAGCCACTGGTATCAAGCGCCACTGCCACAGAGCTCATGCGTGTACTCGCCTATCCGAAATTCAAACTTAGCGACGAAGAACAGCAGGAGCTGCTTGCCGACTATCTGCCCTATTGCACCACAGTGCGCATTCCCGCCAAGCCACCCAAAACACCCGCCTGCCGCGACCCGTTCGATCTGCCTTTCCTTCAACTCGCCGTCACGGGCAAAGCGGCATACCTAGTTACCGGTGACCAAGATCTGCTGAACCTTGCGGGCCAATTTGTATGCCCCATCATCACCGCCGATCAATTCATGAAAACTCTAAACCTGTAATCGATCCCCAGTCCCCACCCCCCAATCCCCTCTCCCTTGCAGGGAGAGGGCAAGGGAGAGGGTAGAATCCTATGAGTGGGTCGAATCCAGCAATTAAATTTCCCGCCTCTCGATCCGACGATTGCACATGATGAACCCACCCCCCAACCATCCCCACGCAATCAACTGGCGCCACGCCCTGTTGTTGCTGACGGTGTTCGGCTCGCTGGCGTTTGTGCTGGCGATGCAGCCCATCGCACAGGACCAGGCCTATCATGACTTTGCCGACCGGGGACAAATTCTTGGCATACCCAATTTCTTCGATGTCATCTCAAATATCCCGTTCCTGCTCGTCGGCATAGCGGGTCTGCGTTACTGCCGCAGCAGCCTGTTGCCGGGCGACCGGCTTGCCTGGGTGATCTTCTTCGCGGGCGTGGCGATCATCAGCGCGGGGTCTGCCTGGTATCACCTCAACCCCAACAACGACACGCTGGTCTGGGACAGGCTGCCCATGACCATCGCCTTCATGGGATTGCTGGCGGCGCTGCTGGCCGAGTATGTGGACGTGCGGCTGGGCAGGCTTCTATTGCTGCCCGCGATCCTGGCGGGTTTATCCAGCGTGATCTATTGGCACGGGTACGATGACTTGCGCTTCTATGTCTGGGTCCAGTTCATGCCGTTGCTGATCGTGCCGATCTTGATGGTGCTGTACCGGCCCAAGTACACCCACCCATGGCTGCTGCCTGTGGCACTGGCGTGCTATATGCTATCCAAACTGATGGAAGCTTATGACCGGCAAGTATTCGTAGTCACGCAGAGTTATTTCAGCGGCCATACGCTGAAACATCTCCTGGCGGCGCTGGCCTGCTATGTGGTGTTGATGATGCTGAAAATGAGAAAGCCGGTTTAAGCGAGCCCCCAATCCTGTTCCAAGAGAAATACTCTAAGGCCGCGAAGAACCTCAAGTTCGAACACGCTTTCGCGCTGCGCGCCGAGCTGAAGAAGCTGCGCGAGAGTGTGCTGATCTCGAAGTAATAAAAAATTCCTTCTCCCGCAGGCGGGGGGCTGGGGTAGGGGAGTAGAGCGGCAATGGCATCCAGTTATGTGTCGAAATCTGCTAGCATTCCAGTAATATCAAATCTCAACTAGCCATGCCTCCTTCAAAGCTCACTTATGACACGCCGTCTCAGGCGCCGGCGCCGAGGTCGGTCCTTCGGGAGCACACCATCGAGTACGGCTTCATCGGTAAACTCCAGGGCCTCAAGTACGAATATCGTGACGACATCCGCGACCGTGCCGCGCTGGAGCGGAATTTTCGCGAGAAATTCGAAGCACTAAACCGCGTCCACCTCACGAATACGGAGTTCGCCCGCCTGCTGGAGGAGATCGTCACCCCGGATGTCTTCACCGCCGCCAAGACCCTGCGCAGCATCAATGCCTTCACCCGCGACGACGGCACGCCGCTGAACTACACGCTGGTGAATATCAAGGACTGGTGCAAGAACCACTTCGAGGTCATCCACCAGCTGCGCATCAACACGGACTACAGCCACCACCGCTACGATGTGATTCTTCTCATCAATGGCGTGCCCTGTGTGCAGATCGAGCTGAAGACGCTCGGCGTGAATCCGCGCCGGGCCATGGAGCAGATCATCGAATACAAGCACGACCCCGGCAACGGCTACACCAAGACGCTGCTCTGCTTCATGCAGCTGTTCATCGTCAGCAACCGCGACCGCACCTACTACTTCGCCAACAACAACGCCCGCCACTTTGCCTTCAATGCAGAAGAGCGCTTCCTGCCCGTCTATGAGTTCGCAGACGAGGACAACCGCAAGATCACCCAGCTCGACGAGTTCGCCGAGCGCTACATGAAAAAATGCGACCTTGGCCGCACCATCAGCCGCTACATGGTGCTGCTCGCGGGTGAGCAGAAGCTCATGATCATGCGACCCTATCAGGTTTATGCCGTGCAGCACATGGTGAAGTGCATCGACGAAGACAACGGCAACGGCTACATCTGGCACACCACCGGCAGCGGCAAGACGCTAACCTCATTCAAAGCCTCTACGCTGCTGAAGGAAAACGACCACATCCACAAATGCGTCTTCGTCGTGGACCGCAAAGACCTCGACCGCCAGACCCGCGAGGAATTCAACAAGTTTCAGGAAGGCTGCGTCGAGGAAAACACCAACACCGCCGCCCTCGTGCGCCGCCTGCTTTCCGAGGACTACGCCGACAAGGTCATCGTCACCACCATTCAGAAGCTCGGTCTCGCACTGGATGAAAACAGCAAACGTAACAAGCAGCGCAGCAAAAACGGCCAGGCCACCTACAAGGAACAGCTCGAAACGCTGCAGGACAAACGCATCGTCTTTATCTTCGACGAGTGCCACCGCTCGCAGTTTGGCGACAATCACAAGGCGATTAAAGAGTTCTTTCCTAAGGCGCAGCTCTTCGGCTTCACCGGCACGCCCATCTTTGACGCCAACGCATCTCAGCAGAAGATTGAAGGCACCACGGCCTCCATGCGCACCACGGCGGACCTCTTCCAGAAGCAGCTTCACGCCTACACAATCACTCACGCGATTGAAGACGGCAACGTGCTGCGCTTCCATGTGGACTACTTCAAGCCGAAGGAAGAAAAGGGGAAAGCGCCTCCGAAGCCCGGCGAAGCCATTGCCAAAAAAGCCGTCATCGAGGCCATTCTCGCCAAGCACGATGCTGCCACCGGCGGATGCCGCTTCAACGCCATCCTCGCCACCGCGTCCATCAATGACGCCATTGAATACCACACGCTGTTCAAGACCCTGCAGGCCGAGAAGCAGGCCACCGATCCCGACTTCAAGCCGCTCAACATCGCCTGCGTCTTCTCCCCGCCCGCCGAGGGCGACCCGGATGTGAAGCAGATTCAGGAAGACCTGCCGCAGGAGCAGGCGGATAACGAGGTAGACCCCGAGGGCAAGAAAGCCGCACTGAAACTCATCCTCACCGACTACAACACCCGCTACGGCACCAATCACCGCTTGAGCGAGTTCGACCTCTACTACCAGGATGTGCAAAAGCGCATCAAAGACCAGCAGTGGCCCAATGCCGACTATCCCCCGGCGCAGAAGATCGACATCACCATCGTGGTGGACATGCTGCTCACCGGCTTCGATTCCAAGTTTTTGAACACGCTCTATGTGGACAAGAACCTCAAGCACCACGGCTTGATCCAGGCCTTCTCCCGCACCAACCGCGTGCTCAACAGCACCAAGCCCTACGGCAACATTCTCGACTTCCGCCAGCAGCAGGATTCAGTCGATGCTGCCATCGCTCTTTTCTCTGGCGAAAAAACCGGCGAGCAGGCGCGCGAAATCTGGCTGGTGGAAAAAGCGCCGGTGGTGATCGGAAAACTGCAGGAAGCGGTGCAAAAGCTTGATGCGTTCATGCAGTCCCAAGGGCTGGCCTGCACACCTTCCGCCGTAGCGAACCTGAAGGGCGATGCCGCCAAGACTGTCTTTATCGAGCGCTTCAAGGAAGTCCAGCGGCTCAAGACCCAGCTCGACCAATACACCGACCTCACCGGGGAAAACAAAGCCACCATCGAGCAAGTGCTGCCCGATGAAAACCTGCGCGGCTTCAAAGGCCAGTATCTGGAAACCGCCAAGAAGCTCAAAGACCAGCAGGGCAAGGGCGGCGATAAAGACGGCACTACCGACTCCGTGGACCAACTCGACTTCGAGTTCGTCCTCTTCGCCTCCGCCGTCATTGATTACGACTACATCATGGGCCTCATCGCCAAGTTCTCGCAGAAAGGCCCGGGCAAATCCAAGATGACCCGCGAGCAACTCATCGGCCTCATCAGCGCCGATGCCAAGTTCATGAACGAGCGCGACGACATCGCCGAATACATCGGTACGCTCAAGGCGGGCGAGGGCCTCAGCGAAACGGCCATCCGCGACGGCTACACCCGCTTCAAGGCGGATAAGAACGCCAAAGAACTCGCCGCCATTGCCGCGAAACACAATCTGGCCACCGCCGCCTTGCAAACCTTCGTGGACGACATCCTCGACCGCATGATCTTCGATGGCGAGCAGCTCAGCGACCTCATGGCGCCGCTGGAGTTAGGTTGGAAAGCGCGCACCCAGGCCGAACTCGCCCTCATGGAAGACCTGCATCCCCTACTCACCAAACGCGCCGGTGGCCGCGACATCTCAGGACTCAGCGCGTATGAGTGATAAAACCAAAACCACCGCCACGAAGGAAGAGGCAACGTCCGCGCTGGTGCCGAAGATGCGGTTTCCGCAGTTTCGCGAGGCGGGGGCGTGGAAAAGTAAACGGCTAGGGGATCTATTCTCTGACCGGCAAGAGTCGGGCCTGACTGGCTTGCCACTCCTTTCATTGATGGATAAAGAAGGCATCGTTCCACAAGAGGACAGCAATCGAAAGAACAACTCAAACAGTGATAAATCAAAATACCTGAGAGTTGTTCCCGGCGACATCGCCTATAACACAATGCGGATGTGGGAAGGCCGAAGCGCACTTGTTGGCTTGGAAGGACTGGTCAGCCCGGCATACACAGTTTGTGAGCCGAGACCTGGTGTCCACAGCCTGCTTTTCTCTTATTACTTCAAGACACCACAACTCATCGAACAATTCCGGCGATACTCGCAGGGCCTTGTCAAAGACACTTTGAATCTGAAGTATCCAGCCTTCGCGCAAATATCGGCTCCCATCCCGACATTTCCCGAACAACAAAAAATCGCCGAGTGCCTGAGTTCGGTGGACGAGCTGATGGCCGCGCAAACGCGGAAAGTGGAGGCGCTCAAGACCCATAAAAAAGGGCTGATGCAGCAGCTTTTCCCCCGCGAAGGCGAAACCCAACCTCGTCTTCGTTTCCCTGAATTCAAGGGTGAATGGAATTCCGCGGCTCTCGGAGAACTGTGTTTCAGTATTTCATCGGGCAAAGATCAGAGAGACGCTGATGGCGCCTTTGACCTATATGGCTCAACTGGGATCATCGGCAAAACTGCGGCCGCCAGTTACGACACTCCACATATCCTCGTTGCTCGCGTGGGCGCCAACGCTGGCCATTTAACGAAGGCTATTGGTCAGTTTGGTGTGACCGACAACACTCTCGTCATAAGTCTCAAGCTAGTGGCAAGCATTGACTACATTTTCCATTACCTGCGGAACATAAACATCAATAAGCTGATCTTTGGTTCAGGCCAGCCACTCATTACCGGAAGCATCTTGAAGGCCCAACGCGTGTTTGTTCCCACAGCGACTGAGCAGAGCAAAATCTCAAACTGTCTTTCCTCAATTGATGACCTGATCTATGCCGAAAGCGACAAGCTGGAAGCACTCAAGGCTCATAAGAATGGGTTGATGCAGCAACTTTTCCCGTCGGCAGAGGAAGTCGAATGATGAGCATTTTACCCTTTGCCAATTTGACGGACTTAGCGGCTCATCTCCGCCAGGAACTAGCATCGAAGAAGTTCATCCTTCTTTACGCCCACAATGGGACTGGAAAAACTCGCCTCTCAACTACCTTCAAGGACATGGGTAAAGTCGGCGACGAGCCGGACACTCTTTATTTCAATGCTTTTACTGAGGACCTCTTTTCATGGGACAACGACCTGAAGGAAGACCGCGAAAGGAAGTTAAAGATTAACCGAGAGTCCCGGTTCATTACTGCGCTGTGGGAACTCGAAATGGATACTCGCATTCGCCCCCTTCTGAGTCGTTACGCAGACTTTGATTTCCGAATCGATCCCGACGAATGGGAAGTCATCTTTACCCGCAAAGTACCCAATCCCAACTATGTCGAGGACGCGGAGAATCAAGACCAAGGGCGGACCATAACTGAGACGCACATCAAAGTTTCCCGCGGCGAAGAGAACATCTTCATCTGGTGTTTCTTTCTCGCAGTAGTGCAGCTCGCGATGGATGAAATTGACGCATACAAGTGGGTTAAGTGCATTTACATTGACGATCCAATATCGTCGCTTGACGAGAACAATGCGATCGCGGTGGCCAACCACTTAACCCAGATGCTCATGAAGTCTAAAAATAGCAGGCCGACAGTTGTCTCTACTCATCACCCATTATTCTTCAACGTGTTATGTAACGAATTTGGGACGAGGGCGAGGAAGTACTTCTTAAAGTCCGGAGGAGCGTCGGGAGGATATGTTCTGGATGATGTCGATGGCCAAGAATTCCTTCATCATCTCTCAACGTTGGCCGAATTAAATGAACTGCAGAAGTCGGGTGCACTGAACACCCATCATTTCAATATGCTGCGACGTGTCATGGAACAAACCGCCAACTTTTTCGGTATGAGCAGTTGGAAAGACTGTATCAAGCCGGAAGCAGATGACCCGGACAAAACACTCTACGAACGGATTCTAAACGTGATGAGTCACGGTGACTATTCCGTATTTGAGCCAAAAGAAATGTTGGATGAAAACAAGGATCTTTTTCGAAGAATTTTTCGTCAGTTTATCAGCATCCACCCTTTTAACCCCGATCGGTTCCCAGTCTAACGGAAGTAAGGCGCTATGAACGACACCAATCAAAAACAACTGGGTAACACCCTTTGGAGCATCGCCGACCAACTGCGCGGGGCGATGGATGCGGACGACTTCCGCGACTACATGCTGTCCTTCCTCTTCCTGCGCTATCTCTCCGACAACTACGAGACGGCAGCGAAGAAGGAGCTGGGACGGGATTACCCCGATGTGGGCGGAGACGCGCGCAAGGTGCCGCTGGCGCTCTGGTATGCCAATAACGTGGACGACGTCCCGGCGTTCGAGAAGCAGATGCGGCGCAAAGTGCACTACGTCATCCAGCCCACGCACCTCTGGAGCAGCATCGCCAACTTGGCCCGAACCCAAAACCCGGAGTTGCTGAACACGCTGCAAGCGGGCTTCAAGTACATCGAGACGGAATCCTTTCAGAGCACCTTCCAGGGGCTGTTTTCCGAGATTGACCTGAGTTCCCCCAAGCTGGGCAAGACCTACGCCGATCGGAATGCCAAGCTCTGCACCATCATCCAGAAGATCGCCGAAGGGCTGGCGGAGTTCTCCACCGACATCGACGCGTTGGGCGATGCCTATGAATACCTGATTGGCCAGTTTGCCGCAGGAAGTGGCAAGAAGGCGGGCGAGTTCTACACCCCGCAGCAGATTTCCGACATCCTCTCCGGCATCGTCACGCTAGACAGCCAGGAACCGAAAACCGGGACGAAGAAGCGGCTGGAGAGCGTGATGGACATGGCCTGCGGCTCCGGCTCCCTGCTGCTCAACGTGCGCAAGAAGGTAAACAAGGCCGGCGGCACCATCGGAAAAATATTCGGCCAGGAAAAGAACATCACCACCTACAACCTGGCCCGCATGAACATGCTGCTACATGGGGTGAAGGACACGGAGTTCGAGATCTTTCACGGCGACACGCTGCTTAACGAGTGGGACATGCTGCGCGAGCAGAACCCGGCGAAGAAGCCGAGCTTCGACGCCATCGTGGCCAATCCGCCGTTCAGCTACCGCTGGGAGCCTACAGATGCGCTGGCCGACGACGTGCGCTTCAAGAGCCACGGCCTCGCCCCCAAGTCTGCCGCAGACTTCGCCTTCCTGCTGCACGGCTTCCACTTCCTCAAAGACGAAGGCGTGATGGCGATCATCCTGCCGCACGGCGTGCTGTTCCGTGGCGGTGCCGAGGAGCGCATCCGCACCAAGCTGCTCAAGGACGGCCACATCGACACCGTCATCGGCCTGCCCGCGAATCTCTTCTACTCCACCGGCATCCCGGTCTGTATCCTAGTACTGAAGAAGTGCAAGAAGCCCGACGACGTGCTCTTCATCAACGCCGCCGAGCACTTTGAGAAGGGCAAACGCCAGAATCAACTGACCAAGGAACACATCGCGAAGATCATCGACACCTACCAATTCCGGAAGGAAGAGGACCGCTACTCCAAGCGCATCGGCATGGAGCGAATCGCTGAGGAAGGCTACAACCTGAATATCTCGCGCTACATCAGCACGGCGACCGCTGATGAGGAAATTGAACTGGATGTGGTGAATGAGAAGCTGGTGGACTTAGAGAAAATAATCGTGAAGGCCAAAGATAAGCATAATGAATTTCTCAAGGAGCTTGGAAAGCCGCTGTTGCCCTAGTTATGTAGTAATAGGGGGTCGCCCACGATCTCTCTAGCATGCTCGAAACCAGAAAGCCACGTGTACGGATAACAGCATAGAAAGGATTTGCCGTGCCTTCCATTCATGACATCAAACTGCGATTTCAGCTGGTGTTAAGGCCATTGTTTGGGTCGCTGGCCAGTATGGGTGTCAACGAAGAGAAGCCATGAAATTCGAGCGTTTTGTCGGCATCGACTACTCTGGCGCGGAGACGCCCACGAGCCACTGCTGATCGGCTTGATCGGGGGCAGGCTGCGGTGCCTTACGCCTGTAGCCCTTCTTCAGCCGTCGCAGCCTTTACCGCCGGGCGCGCGGCGATGCGTTCCATGTAGTTTTGCAGCGCGGGCCATGGCGCAAGATCGATCCCGAAACGGGGCGACCATCTCAGCACGGTGTACAGGTAGGCGTCGGCAACGGTGAAGGTCTTGCCCATCAGGTGATCCTTGCCTGCCAGCATTTTTGTGGCGGCGCCTAGCCTGAGGTTGAGGCGTTCCTTCTGCAGGACCCTGGCATCGTCGGAATATTTCGGGTTGTACAGCGGGCTGAAGCTCTTGTGGATCTCGCTTGAGACGAAGCTCAGCCATTCCTGCAGGCGGTACCGTTCCAGCGTGCTGGCCAGCGGCGCGAGTTTCTTGTCGGGGACGAGGTCGGCGATGTATTGCGCGATCACCGAGACCTCGGTCAGCAGTTCGCCGTTTTCCATCACCAGCGCGGGGACGTAGCCCTTGGGGTTGATGGCGTTGTAGTCCTGGCCGCTTTCGGTGATCTTGTCCTTGGGGTTCACCTTTTCGGCGGTGAAGCGGATGCCGGCCTCATGCAGCACGATGTGCGGGCACAGCGCGCAGGTGCCGGGGACGTAATAGAGTTTAAGCATGGCGGGTCCTCCCTTGGGTTGGTTGCGTGTGTGGAATGATCAGGGGCAGGGCAAGTTCTATCGCTTGATCATTCCATGTCGGCCGGCTTGGCGCGCATCTTGGCGGCGATGTAGTCGCCGTGCGAGATGTGCAGCAGGTCGGCCAGCCTGCGCATCAGGTGGTTTTCGTGGGCGCTGATCTTGCCGTCGGCATAAGCCACCTGCCCCAGGTATTCTACGATCCTGATCTTGTCGTGCAGTACCAGCTCGCGGTTGATGAGTGAGGTGAACTGGTGCAGGTCGTTGGCGGCCTTTGATTTGCTGTGCCCCAGCGCGGCGAGCTGCGCCACTTCCGCATCCGGCAGGCGGAACCTTTGCTTGAGGATGCGCAGGATGGCGGCTTGTTCGTCTGCGGTGCTCTCGGCATCCGCCTGCATGACTTCGATCAGCAGCACGGCGGTGGCGAGGTGCAGCGTGTGTTCCGGGCGCGGGTCGGCGGCGGCTTGCGGGATGAGGTTGTTCAGGAACTGGTTCAGTTGGTTCAACATGGTGGATAGGGCGTGTGGCGGTGGGTTTTTATGCGGGCGAAGTATACAAGACGCCCGTCGAAAACTCCCATGCCCGCGTGATATTATTGCGCCCATGAAACCCCACCCCGATTCCCTGCAACGATTCTTGTTTGAACAATCCCATGTGCGCGGCGAGCTGGTGCATCTCGATGCGGCCTGGCGCGCCGTGCTGGTGCGGCACGACTATCCCCCGGCCTTGCGCACGGTGATGGGCGAGCTGATGGCGGGGGCTGTGCTGCTGACTGCAACGCTGAAGCTGAAAGGTTCGCTGATCCTGCAGATACAGGGGCGGGGGCCGGTGACGCTGCTGGTGGTGGAGTGTGACGGCGAGCTGAATGTACGCGCCACGGCGAAGTGGCAGGGTGAGCTGGATGGCATCAGCTTTGCGCAGATGGTGGGCGACGGGCGCTTCGTCATCACGCTGGATCCGCGCGATGGCGGGCAGACTTATCAGGGTATCGTCGCGCTGGATGGCGACAGTGTGGCCGAGGTGCTGCAGAACTACATGCAGCGCTCGGAGCAGCTTGCGACGCGCCTGTGGCTGGCAGCGGATGCGCAGGGTGCGGCGGGGATGTTGTTGCAAAAGATGCCCGGCGAGGGCGGGTCTGCTGTTGCCGAACAGGATGACGAGGACATGTGGCCGCGCGTGACGATGCTGGCCGATACGCTGCGGCATGAGGAACTGCTTGGCCTGTCGGCGGCGCGGTTGATCCGCAGGCTGTATGGTGAGGAGGATGTGCGCCTGTTCGATGCGCAGCCCGTGGTGTTCAGGTGTAGCTGCTCCCGCGACAGGGTGGCGCGCATGCTGAAGATGCTGGGACGGGACGAGGTGCAGTCGGTGCTGGCTGAGCAGGGCGTGGCAGAGGTGACCTGCGAGTTCTGTAACCACCAATACCAGTTCGACAAGGTGGACGCCGAGCAGGTGTTCGCATCAGAGGTGGCGATTTCAGGCAGTGCCGCAGTACATTGAATTGGAGCAATTGAAATATGGCAGATAAACGCAAGCATCCCCGCGAACCGGTCCGCACCAAGGCAAAAGTGTTGGTGAATGGACAATGGCATGAAGGTGTGATCACCAACAGTTCAGCTGAGGGGGTCAGGCTGTACCTGCGGATCAACGTCGCGGCAGGCAAGGTACTGCGCGTCGATATTGCCGAATTCGGCCAGTACAATGCGACGGTGATCTGGTGTGACGGCAACGAGACCGGGTTGAAGTTCGAGCATAGCCCGGCCGAGATCGCCGGTTTGCTGAAAGCGCTGACCCGCTAGATTTGTCCCGCAACAAGCTGCGAACGGTGTGCTATTAATGCGGCGGGTATTCCAGCGCGTAGGCGGGCTCGTTTTCTGGATCGAACATTTCAGGGGGAATGATGTCCGGCTTTGACGATATAGAACAAGATCGCGTTTATCCGCGCGAAACCCTGCACATCAGTGCAAAGATCAGGGTCGATGCGCAATGGCATGATTGCGCGCTGGTCAATATTTCCCCCACCGGCGCCCGGCTGCCTTTGCCCGGATGAATATCGATCCAGCCCTGCTTTCAGCCGCGGATAACTACAAGCTGCTGACCAATCTGGTGGTGCCGCGCCCGATCGCTTGGGTCACCAGCCTGAATGCCGCGGGCGTGGTCAATCTTGCGCCGTTCAGCTTTTTCAACGCGGTGGGCACCAATCCGCTTTATCTGGTGATCAGCGTCGGTCTCAATGATTCCGGAAATATGAAGGACACCGCAAAAAATATCCTGGCTGGCGGCGAATTCGTGGTGAATCTGGTGACCGAGGATCTGTTCGCGGCGATGAATATCTCGGCGGCGGATTTTCCGGAAGGGGAGAGCGAACTGGCTGCGGCCAAGCTGCATGCCTCGCCCTCGGTCAAGATCAAGGTGCCCAGGGTGGCAGAGTCGCAGGCCAGCATGGAGTGCAAGCTGCACAGTTCGCAATTGCTCGGCAACAATACGCTGATCATCGGCGAGGTGGTGATGTTCCATGTGGCCGATCATTTGATGGGCCCGCGTTTGCAGGTGAAAGGTTTCGCGCCCATCGGCAGGCTGGGCGCGCCTTCGGTGTATTGCCGGACGACGGATCGGTTCGATGCCGGGCGTATCAGTTATGCGGAGTGGCAGCGGAAACGGGATTGATGGTGAGTTCCGGGCAGGCATGGCCCGCCGCATATGCAGGCCTGTGCTGCCGACTAACTGGAATTCTTATTTCTTGGGTTCGTACTTGAATGACAAGGCGACGCGCGCCCGGTAAGCGGATACTTTGCCATCTTCGACCACCATGTCCAGTTTGATCACCTCGGCGACCCGCAAGTCACGCAGGGTCTTTGAAGCGGCATTGACCGCGTTCGCGGCGGCATCCTCCCATGATTTGCTGCTGGTGCCGACCAGCTCGGTGATGCGGTATACGCTGTCTGTGGACATGATTCTCTCCTTGATCCAGGTTGATCGGTAGTTATAGCGATGCGGCAGTGCGGGTCGGAGTATATACCCTGCAACCCGGTCCGGGTGCTATAACCGGGTCCGCTGCGAATGGTGCAGCCGTTTCAGATATGGCGGGGTCTGCATCTCGATGAGGCGGCTGGCGGTGCGAACGAATTCCCCGGGCATCGCGCCTGCGCTGCACAGCTGATCCGGCGCAGCCGCCGCGGTGGCGACCAGCCTGACATTGTTGTCGTACAGCACGTCGATCAGCCAGGTGAAGCGCCGTGCCTCGTCGGCGTGTTCGGCGTTCATGCGCGGGATGTGCGACAGGAACACGGTGGGAAAACGATGGGCGATCTCCAGGTATTCTTCCTGCGCGTGTGCCCCGCCGCACAGTTGCCCGAAGTCGAACCACACTGCGGTGCGCGCGAGCCTTTTCACCGGGATGTTGCGGCCCATCACTTCGAGGTGCGGTTCATCGCGCTGATCCCGCGCGGCTACCCGTTCAAATAGCGCGTCCAGCCGCGCTTCTCCCGCGGCGGCGCTCGCGGCATCGGTGGCCACGATGAACAGCGGCTCGCGCGTCATCGCGCGGAGGCGGTAATCGTTGCCGCCTTCGACATGCATCACTTTGAGTTCGCGCTTGAGCAGCTCTATCGCGGGCAGGAAGTTCTGCCGCTGCAAGCCGTGCGGATACAGGCCATCGGGCGGATAGTTGGACGTGGTGATGAGCACCACGCCGCGCGCCAGCATCGCTTCAGTCAGCCGCCCCAGTATCATCGCATCGGCGATGTCGTCGACATGGAATTCGTCCAGGCACAGCAGGCGGGTGGATTGCGCGATCTTGTCTGCCACCGCGATCAGCGGGTCACTTTCGCGGGCCAGCAGTTTCATCTCGTGATGAACCTCGGCCATGAAGTTGTGAAAGTGGATGCGGCGTTTGCGGCGATAGGGCAGGCAGGCGTAGAAAGCATCCATCAGGAAGGTCTTGCCGCGTCCCACGCCGCCCCACAGGTACAGGCCCTTGGGCACTTCCGGGCTGAGCAGGCTGCGCCCCAAAAACTGGTTGCGCCGGGATTTGAATTCGACCAGTTGGCGCCAAAGCATGTCCAGTTCTTCTATCGCTGCGGCCTGCGCCGCATCGTCCACAAAGCCCGGCGAGGCACATATGCCCTGATACCAGGCCTTGGGGCTGGTGCCTGCTTCAGAGGGGGTGGGAAGGTCGTGCCGGGCCATGGTGTGATTTCAGTTTAGCAGCGAGGCGGGTTTTGAAATACAATTCACGTTTTTGATTTTGATGGTGGCCCGTAATTATGCCGTGTTTCCAATAAAATCACCCGCGACATACCGTAGTTCCATTTAACCAATTCAGGGAAGAGTAAATGAGCCACACCTTATATCAGGCCTCCGTGCAGCGCGTGCAGCGTTGCGAGCTGGCCGTACCCGGTTCCAATCCGGGCATGTTCGAGAAAGCGTTGAAGAGCGGGTCGGATTTTGTGTTCCTCGATCTTGAAGATGCGGTCGCGCCGGACGACA
>Ga0224495_10001411_pt1 | contig 16974 bp, 13 predicted proteins | sample SF_Jul11_sed_USG_FD_168128 | JGI IMG/M metagenome (GOLD analysis project Ga0224495, IMG submission 168128) | Sediment microbial communities from San Francisco Bay, California, United States - SF_Jul11_sed_USGS_4_1 | ecosystem: Environmental > Aquatic > Marine > Sediment | place: USA: California... | reverse complement strand
TCCTGAACCAACTCAGGATTAACGCCTTTGAGCAGCTCAGTGGCTGTTACTGCATCCAGGCTCATCAACAGTATCGCGGCTTTCTGTTTACCCGTTAATGCCACTTACTCACCCCCCCTTTTCTTCAAGCCAATTGGAAAACAACTGCTTGACCTGGACAGGATTACTCTGCAAGGCACTGGCTATCTGTTTACGCAACACTAACGGCTCAGATTTCCCGGCTTCCGCCGGTAGAAGGCCCACAGGTCCCTCAGCACCGGCCAACTGCCCTGTCGGGGCCATCTCAGCTTTTTTATTTGCACCTCTGAATATCCGAAGAACAAGCAGTGCGCAAATTGCCATAATCCCTAAAGATGCATGGCGGACAATCCCCATAATACGAGGCCAACTGGACGGCTCTTCATCAATCATCGATGCAACATCCGGGCGATGAAACCTGACATTCACGACTTTAAGCGCATCCGTCTTTTTAAGACCAAGCGCGTTTCTAATAATCTCCTCAACCTCAGTCAATTCCATAATCAATGCGCTGCTGCCGGTGGATCCTGCTTCATTTGCATCCGCTGCTGATAAGTCAACAAAAGCAGCCACCGAAAGAGATTTTATCTGGCCCGGCAGAATAAGCTCCTGCTTTACAGTTTTGCCAACCTCGTATTCGGTAACAATTGTTTCGTCCTTCTTTATTCCGCCCTGTGCGGCCGGCTGACCGGCAGTTGATACAGCACCGGGTTCTGTTTCAGAACCGGTTGTAATCTCTTCTTTTGAAGCTACCTTTGCGGTTGGGTCGTAAGTTTCCGTCGCTATATTGACGCTGTTCATATCAATAACGGCACTGACCCTGATAGTTGCCCGGCCGGGTCCTAAAACAGTGGTGAGCATCTCTTCGACCTTATCCGCCAAATTCTGCTCCACTCTCTCCCTATACTCCTGGACAGTACCCGCGCCGCCGGCCAGTGTATTATCCGATTGAGTCGAAAGAAGGCGTCCCTGACTGTCTATAACAGTGACATTGTCGGAGGTCAGTCCCTCAACACTGCCGGAAACCAAATTTGTAATTGCCGCTATGTTCAAGGCGCTTACTCTATAGCCCGGCTTTAATCGAAGAACGACTGAAGCAGTAGTGTTGCCGGCCTCAGAAGTAAAAAGTGTTTGCTCGGGCGATACTATATGTACCCGTGCGTGCACCACCCCATCTATCATTTGAATACTCTTGGCAAGCTCTTCCTGCAGTGCCCGCTTGAGATTAACGCTTTGAACGAAAGGACTGACGCCGATTTTTTCATTATCAAATATTTTGTAACCCCCCTGCTCACCTGAAGCAAGTCCCTCCCTTGCCATATCCAAACGGAGCTGATAGACCTTTTCTTTCGGGACGTAGATACTTGTCCCGCCGTTCCGCAATTCGTAAACAATACTCTTCTCACTGATTTTCTCGGTAATCTTCGACGCTTCCTCCGGGGACAGTTGCTGATACAGCATTCTCAAGTCCGGCCGGCGGGCCCAGTTAGTCAGCAGCACACCAATACCAATAAAGGCCAGAAAAATCGCAATCAACAAAGCCCGCTGAACAAGGCCTACCTTTTGCCACACTGCGTTTAACTTCTGGAAAAAGTTCATAAAATCCCTTTTAACTGTTCAAGCACTACAAAAAGTCCGCAGGAACATCTAATTCAAGAATCCACAAAATATTTTGGCCGATTTTACTCAGTCCGCCTCGTGCGAATCCTCTACAACGGCATATTCATAGTTTGCTTGTAGGCCTCGATTAATTTATTTCTAACGCCCACAAGCAGCTTGAAACTCATGTCAGCTTTGGCCGCTGCTGAGACCACCGAGATAATGTCCTCGTTTTTGCCGGACAATAAATCCTTTATGGACATATCTGAAGACTGTTGAATCTCATCAACGTTGGAGATGAATTTCCCGACGGCCTTGGCGGTATTATCGAAGTCTAATTTCCTGGCGGCCGCATTGTCCGCCTTTGGCATCAGCGAGTTGGCTTCCCAAACGTTCTTCATCGCGTTTGCAGCCCCACTTACATTGCCATTTAAATTAATCATTGCTTACTCCCCGGCTTATTTAAGTAATTCCAGCGTAGTTTCCACCATTTGCTGATAGCGTTTCAGAATCGCTGCGTTAGCCTGATACGCCCGCGTTGCAACAGTCAAATTCATCATCTCTATAGGCACATTAACATTGGGCATTAAAACATAACCCTTTTCATCTGCATTAGGATTACCTGGGTCGAAAATCCTGTAAAAATCGCTCATATCCGGAAAAATCTTGTCCAAACTAACGCCCCCGATCTCATCGTCCTCTGCTTTAAATGCTGCATCAAGCCTACGATAAGGCATACCGTTGCCGACGTCGGTTGTACGAGCATTGGCAACGTTCGATGAAATCACTTCTATCTGTTTGCTCTGGGCACGCAAGCCTGAAGTAGCTATATCTATAGGGCTGAAGGTATTGTTAACTTCCATCTGCTCTTTCCTTTTTCGCTCCTTAACGGTTGTTGTCCGGTCTGCGAAACCTCAACAACCAACAATTGGCAACTATTTAATGTCCATTGCCAATTCCATTTGATTGTACTTCTTATTGAGCAGCCGAATATACGCCTTGTAGCGTAGAGTATTCTTGACCATTTGGCCCACTTCACTTTCCAAACTAACATCATTGCCGTTTGAGTTTACCGGCGTCTTTTGAGGCTGATGAATCTGCGGCTCAAGCTCACTAAGATCAACCGGTCCGGATGAATTCAGAGCCTTGGCAAGTAACTCCTCGAACTTGACGTCGATTCTGCGGTATCCCGAAGTTTCAAGATTGGCAATATTATTGGCGATCGCCTTTTGACGAAGGCTTTCAGCCCTAATGCCGGCCTCGAGAAAATCAAATATACTGTTAGTTTTGGACATCTTTGTTTTCTGAAATAGCTGTACAAACCTTGTTTGTCCAAAAACATCTGCAATAATCGTGCCAGGTACTTATAGATAGCTACTTTCAATCAGTTAATGGGCTTTTCTTCCCAAAAAACCGCCTAAAACTCAAATAATCGCCCTTCTACACCCTCACATAGACGTCAGGTTTCTATACACTGACGTGCGTTTTTTAACAGGCCCAGATGCGCCCGCCTCAGCGTCCTTTTCCTTGCGTATCATTTGGACCGGAAATTCTTTCCTTTCATAAGGAATATTTCTCCGCAAACACAGCTAATAACCAGGCGACTCCAGCAATCGCAATCTTTTCAATTTCCATAAGTCTTTTAATATCAAGTAGATACCATCTAAAAAATGCTTTTTAACAACTCCTGGCACGCCGCTTGCTAAAAAATATGTTGGTTATTATATAGGCTTACTGTATGAATACTAACTTGTTGGCAATCAGCAATATTTTCGCGAGCACAGGCAGTGCCGGTCCAGCCGCTTTGAAGTCCACAGCAGTCAAACAAAGCAGGCAATTTTCCCCATCTACACTTGATAATAGACCTCTCACTGATTCTCGCGGAACAGAAACGGCTGAAAATACCTTTATTAATCCCCACAACACGCCCAACAATGGAACGCTGTCGGAATTTGGCGCTATTCCTGGTATAAAGGTGTCTCAAAAAGGCGAGAATAGCAAAAACGCAACAAAGCAAATCCAAATCCCGGACCACGCCATCCAGCCCAGCGTAGTCCAACTCTGGTTAGCTCAATACTCGCTAAATTTAGAGCACGGCAAACAAGGAATAGCCAAAAAAGTGGAACCGAAGGCCGGATATGAACTTGCCCAATCGCTGAAAAACCTAAGACAGGACATAGCTTTTTCCCACACCGAAAACACAACAAAAACACAAATAGGCGAAACTGTTCCAATCATCAACCAAAAACAAATCGGGCTCACAACCGCATTACCTATAACCTCTAAGAATTCGCCTAATGAAGCTGAATATGCGAACAGAATACAGATATCAAATACGAAATTGCCTGCTGCAGGAGGCGTTACTGATCAACAAAGCGGCAACGATTTGATCCTGAAAGCTCTTGTTGATGCTAATAGTAAAATAACCACTGTAAGTGAAAAACCGGCAGTTGTGCCCACATTGAACGCTTTAGGCAGTCAAAAAACACACCCATTGTCTGTTGAAGCCCTTGTTGACGCCGACAGCAGAATAACCAATGCCAGTAACAAACCGGCTATTATCCCGGTCGTTCCCGGCGGCCCAAAAGTACCCGAACCGAACTCCAGCTTACCATCGGTCTATAACAAAGCTTCTGGTAGTCAGCCCCTACCTGTCAGAATTGAATCAGATAAATCCTTCTTAATCGCCGAGAATGCAGTTGAGAACAAAGACTCTGCCAGCCAGCCAAGCCATCCAGGAACAAAGCAACTCTCAGAACCGTTGGCCGATGATTTCATAGGGAAAAACGACAATTTCACAGGCAAATCTGTTTCCCAAAAGCTGCACAATCCGCAACTACAGGCATCTACCGGCCAAATACAAGACCGCGGCAGCTCAGCCTCCAACAATAACTCCGATTCAGGTTTCGAGCAGATACTCTCAGGTAACAACACCGCAACATACATTAAAGAGCAATCATCGCCCTTTCCCGATACTGTAACGACCGATAATCTGCCGGGGCAGGCTTCGCCCAGTGATGTTTCTGCGAGCATCACCAAACAGATTATGGAATCTATTTACAGTCCTTCATCACAACAATCAGAAACTCAACAAATTACGATCCGCCTCAATCCACCGGAGCTGGGGAAGGTTTTTATAAAATTCGAGGAGCAGGAAAACCAAATCACCGGCTTACTGGAAGTCAGCAAGGCACAAACCAGATATGAGGTTGAGCAGACACTTCCTCACATAATCCAAAACCTTGCGGATTGCGGTATTCAGGTAAAGCGTTTGGAAGTGGCGCTCACAGACCAAGGCGAGCAGCAGCCTTACAGAGACGAATCGCTACAGGACGGCATATTCCAACAGCATCACGAATTTTCTCAAGAGAGCAATCCCGATAGTCCCGGTACCATCGGAACTAACGAACCTGTTTTAAGCAGGAACAATGACCATTATCAGGATAGTCTTGAAACAGATATTCACATCACAGAAAACTCTATAAACATACTGATTTAGGCCAACCTGGGCTCATTAGGCGCAGGTCTACGGTCAAAGGGTGTGGAAAGGTTACACAGGAACAATCACCAATGATACTTTCTATGCCCCCATTTGTGACGGGCCGTCTCAATGGACTTAAGAAAAGCCTCTTTGAACCTGGTCATTGAGAATTGCTCTATAGCTCTCTTTTGGGCCTCCTTGCCCATCATCGTCGCCATAATCTTATCTTCGAGCAGCATATTGGCATATTTTCGCAATTCAGCGGGATTGTCACTGAGGAAGCCGCTTACGCCGTGTTCGATGGGCGAAGTGGGGTGCCGATTGCTCAGGATGGGCAGACCCGCAGCCATTGCCTCCAGGCTGGCCATATTGTATCCATCTTCAAGCTCGGGATTGGCAGTATGAATGTAGAAGCGATGAGACTGCAATATCCTCTTCAGATGGTCCCAACTATCAGCAGCTCTTACACCTCGCATATTGGGATTATGCCCAACAAGACGTACGGGAATCCCATCAAATGCCTTTGTATAAAAGTCCCATAACAAAATCGACTTTCGGCTCTCAATAAAATTGCACACTCGAAGGCCACAACTTGTCTGGCCGGAATAGGGTAGATAATCATCGGCATTAACCGCACAAGGCACAATGTCCTTAGTAAAGCCCCACGATTTGCCTTTTAGCATGGATATAGCTACCGCATGGCCGCCAATCAGCTTCAGGTATTTATTCAGCATCTCTTTCATATTTTGCGGAGTAACATCAGACTTTTCTTCCTGCGCCCTGCCCTCAATCGTTGAGTGAATGACTAAAAGCCGCGGCTCGTGCCTGTGTTTAATATCAAGCAGGTCGGTTATGTTGTGGGTTATGATGCAGTAGTAACGGGTTTTTGACTGCTGTGCCTGGGGCAAAGTAATCAACCTGGAATTGGGCGGTATCGGCCGCATCCGCTCATCCCAAGTTTGGAGATATTGGCCTTTAAGTCCTATAATTATATCGAGCTTACATCCCAATACTCCAAGCTGATGTACCCATGACTCATGGCAATTAAATACAAGCAGCGTCCTGTTGTCAGTTTGTGCTTCTTTATTCTGCATATACGGTCAGGACTATATCTCAATTCGGTCCGGAATCTTCCCCATCTTCGCCGATACTCAATTTCCAACAGCATAAACCACGCGTCCCCGCTACTTTTGCCTTCTTTTACAGCAGATAAGGGGACACCATCGCCTTGAACTATACTTGCTTAGAATAATCTGAGCAAGAATTATTCTTCTGTTATTAAAATCCTCAGAAAAAGAAGTATTTATGGTCGTAAAAACATAAATTTGTAAATTTCCAAAGCAAAACCAGCAGATTTTCGTAATTTTTTGGGAGTTTTTGGGATTTTTCGCAGCTACCCTGCATTACCAGTGGCGATTTCATTGGGATTACCGGTCTTACTATTTTGCAGTTAAATTCTGTTAATAAATCCCTAAAGTCCCCCTTATCTTCACCGATAATGGTCTTTGGAAGAGAGCCTTACGACGTGCTTGTTGCATGTTTGAATAAGTAAAGGGGGCTTGATAAGTCCAATAGAATGTTTGTTATACTTTATTTAAGGAGTCAAGAATATGTTAGCAATTAAGAACAACCTTATGGCAACAAGTGCTGCCCGGCAGCTGGGGATTAACTACGATTCCCTTGCCAGGTCGGTCGAGAGGTTGTCGTCAGGTTTGCGCATCAACAGCGCAAAGGACGACGCAGCCGGCTTGGCTGTTCGTGAGTTGATGCGTGCCGACATCGCTGTACTGTCCCAGGGTTCCCGTAACGCCCAGGACGGCATCAGTCTGCTGCAAACAATGGAAGGTGCTATGCAGACAATCGACGATGCACTTGTGCGTATGAAGCAGCTGGCTCAGCAGGCTGTTACGGGTACGTATTCATCCGCGCAGCGGGTCATTATGAACAGCGAGTTTGCCGAGATGGCCGAGGAAATCGAGCGTATAGCAACCACGACCAGATTCAATGATACAACATATATGGACAATACGGACACGGTAACCATTCAGGTCGGCGATTCTGACAACATTATCACCATCGATGGCGTTGATATGACACAGGCCGGCCTTGGTATCGAGACAGGCACCGGCTTATTGTCAGCTGCGACCAACCAGACCGGTTATGCTACTACTACGGAGGATGTGCTCACTGTTGCCGCTAATCCCTTGGTAATCGACATAGACTTCACTGACGCTGACGGCACGGATCAGGAGACGATACAGGTCACCTTCGCTGTTGGCAACTATAGCCTTCAGGATATAGCGGATGCAATCAACCTGGTTTCCAACAACCCGACGCAACAGTACGATGAAAACGGCCGTTTTCTCGGCTACTCCGCTGCTTCGATTGTGGAAGCCGGTGGAGACAACTACAAACTGGAAATCATCGCTCGTGATACTAACATAGATGGCATGACTATCACGGAAGCCGGTGCTGGTAATGCCACGATAACCGGCATATTCGGTACAGTCGCGACAGCGGCATACGACTTTATGACTGATGTTGATCCTGACACATTCCAGGAATGGGATGAGGCTACCAGTGCGTGGGTTGTTGACACAGACGGTTTCGCAAATGTGGGCGTTAACATCCTTACTACTGATGCTGCAAATACGGCGATGGACGCTATAACGGCTGCTATCATAACAAAGGATACAGCCCGTGCGGCTTTCGGTTACAAGATGAACCGTCTGGAATACACCGTAGCGGTTACCAATATTCAGACTGAGAACATGATGGCAGCCGAGTCTCGTATTTCCGATGTTGACGTGGCCACCGAAATGGCGGCAATGACCAGATACCAGGTGCTGGCACAGGCTGGTGTCTCTATGTTGGCCCAGGCCAACTTAATGCCGCAGATGGCGTTGCAACTACTTAGATAACAGTATCAACATTCGAATATTGAAATGGCGGAGGGATGACCGCGGCACAAAGCTGCAGTCATCCCTCTATAAGTCAAATTGATTAGTGGAAAGCAATGCCATCAGGTTTCTCAACGAGGTAATTGTCCAGCCTGGGGAAAAAAGAAGCCGCTTGAAAAGGATTACCAGGGCGCAAAGCTTTCAAGCATATAACGGATTAATGCGATGAAGAAAGTATCTGTATATCAAGAAGCGGCAGTTACCACACAAAGCAAAGGTCGGCTCATTGTCCTGCTTTACGACGGCGCCATCAAGTTTATGAAGTTGGCAATTAACGAGTTGGAAGCGGGAAACTTCGAAGCAAAGGGCCAATACATAGCCAGGGCACAGGACATAATCAACGAGCTCTGTGCAGTTCTGGATACCGATGCCGGTGGCGAAATAGCTGCTAACCTTAGAAAGCTCTACTGTTTTATGAATAGTCGTTTAACTGAGGCCAACACAAAGTGTGACCCCCAGAAGATTGAGGAAATAATCGCTTTGATGGAAGAACTAAATAAAAGCTGGAAAGCAATCGCCGGCTAATCCCGACACCAAAACGGCGTGGACCGCCGCCCTTTTGGTGCCGAACTCAAAAAGGGGCTCAAATGCTCAAAGCAAAAGACATTATGACGAAACGTGTCATCAGCGTTAAGACGAACACCCCGATATATGACGCCCTGAAGCTTATAGCATCATACGGCATCTCAGGTCTGCCCGTGGTCGAAGATGATATGACCTTGGTGGGGATTGTTTCCGAAAAAGATGTACTAAGTTTGTTCTACAACAACGATGATGATGAAACAACAGTTGAAGATTTTATGACACAACCTCCGATTTTCTTCGATGAGGACGAAAGTATACTGGATGTCTGTGACTTTTTGAGAAAGAACATTTTCAGAAGAGTTCCGATCACGTCGGAAGGAAAATTGGTTGGCATTATCAGCATAAGAGATGTTATCGAATGCATTCTTCAATTAAGGAATGAAAGAGTCGCCGCCGGCTGAAGGCCCGGATATCGCGATTTTTTGCGAAATGGCAAGTCTGGCACTCAGCTAAGAACACGTTGCGGTGTTCGTGATAGAGGCGTCGATTTTCAACGGTTAACGAACCGTGAATATAAAATAAAGAATCTCTCGGAGAGGTAAAGTGCAGATAACCTCCAGCGCCTGCAGCCGCGTCTTGTAATACGAGTCGCGGCTGTTTGGGTATAGCAGGTCATCAAATTTAACTGATCAGGCCTATCCGGCCTTAGCGGCCTCTGAGCCGTTTGAAAGCATCCTCACCGCCGTTTATCAGATGAATCAAAGGCTGCGGCCTGTCAACACCTTCGACGAACGCAGGGCGGCCCGCCCAGGGTGTGACGCTGCACACGCCCGTCAAATCCATCCAGTGCTGCAGTCGGGCAACGGGCAATCCGGAGGTCATGTGGAAGTGATTGGCCGGCGGATACTGCTTATACTCAACCATACTTGCGTATTTCGGTACTACAAACGTATGCGGCCAGGTGGGCGTTGTCAGCTCGCACATCGCATGGGCAAGCTCTTTCGGCACATCAGTTGTGTGGGCCTGGTCCCAAATAAGAGAGAACAACCCGGAGACGCTGCTGTAAGCGCATCGGGCCGCGATACCTTCAATGCCGGCCGGCGTCATAAACGTAACCGAATTGCCGCCGCCGGGGAAGTACCCTTCATCGGCCAGAGGCATTCCGACGCCGTCCATAATCTTTTTGACGGATGCCCCGGGTTCAGCCGCCCAGTCGAAAGCGGCACTGCCGGAATTATCACCATCGACAAGGCCCTTGTTGTACCAGTCCGCTTTCTTATCCAGTTTTTTAATGCCTATTTTCCTGGCGAGCTGCTTGATTTCCCATGCTTCCCATACCTTTCTAAAGTCCATGAACAAAGGCGGGTTTCCGCCGGAAAGATAGGTCATAAACAGCATTGTCAAAAGTCCCTGTACGTCGGCTTCGGTGGCATACGGCAGGGGGGCCTTTCGGCCGTTATGGTCAAATGTGCTGTTAAAGAACGATTCCATCGCGTCGGCAACAGGCAAGGGAATACCACGCAGGTCGCTGCCCCATTCCAACTGGCTCATAAAGCCGCCCCCGATTGCGTTTAAGTCCGCCATCAGGTCGCGAACAATTAAATACATGCCTAAACTCATATTGAATCGTTCGCTGTCAGCTTCATTGTGGAGTTCCAGACGTTTGCCAACAGATTTGTTAATCCAGCCTCGCAGGTCCTTTAGCTCTTTTTCGCTATAAGCTTTTTTGTTGAGCATATCGGCCAAGAGCTTCATATCCAAACGGGTGATTTCAAGGCCGAAGGTATTTCTCGTCGGCAGCACATGTGCCAAAGCCGTTTCCATTCCCATCGAGTCATGACCTAAAATCACGACCCTTCGGCCCCGCAGGGCCACGGCCGTTACCGCAGCATAGCACCAATCGATAAGGTTTTTGGCCGTCTGGTCGGTCATCTTCGGATCCGTTCCTGTATCAGGCCAGGTGCCGACATTCAATGCAACCATTCGTCCGTATTGGCTAATCGCACCATTGAGGGCGTGGGCATAAACAACGCCGGGCTTGGGACCGCTATTGCCGCAGGTAATGTTTATGGGTGTACTGGCTGGGAACTGCTGCAGCAGCGAGATAGCAGTAAGCTGTGGAAACGCCCATGTATCCGGCACGCATACCAAAATATCCACGCCGGCCTTGCGAAACTGCTGGGCGACAATATCGGCTTGCGCTTCACCATCTATCAACACAGTAGAGTAAACCACGGGAACGGGTGTTTTATCAGGCATAACCACGGAGCCGCTTATACAGTCAGCGGCCATCTTTGCGATGTTTTGACAGCGTGTTCGACTGGCCTTATCAATTCGCGGGTCGCTAGTGGCAAAAACACCAATAACAGGAACTTTTGGAGTGGCTTTCCTTATAACCGGCAAACGCGATGCTTCAATTTTCTTTGCCATTTCGGATACTCCTTCATATGATCTTTAAAATTTATGATTCAAGACTAAATGTGGATGTATCTTCAAGGAGCTTTCTTACATAGTCCAGGAACTCTGCTGCGTAAGCACCGTTTGTAACTTTGTGGTCTATCGAAAGGACCATACTCATCAGCTTGCGAATCATGATATTGCCGCTCTCGGGCACACAGGTTTCTCTAATCTGGCCGATGCCGAGGATGCTGCACTGGCCGGGCACCACTATCGGGATAAAGGACTCTATTTCAAAGGCACCGAGATTGCTTACTGTGATACAGCCGCCCTCCAAATCCGTCGGAGCCAGTTTGTTGCTGCGGGCCTTTTCAATCAGGGCCTTGCTGTCGCGCGCAATCTGCCTGACATCTTTTTTGTTCACGTCCTTGACAATCGGTGCAACCAGGCCGCCCGGCACGGAGATGGCCAGTCCAACACCGATGCTGTCTGCCAATTGAATGGTTTCTCCTGCCACCTGGCCTGTCATAATCGGGAATTTTTCCAGACCCATCGCAACCGCCCGCATAATAAAATCATTGTAGGCGACTTTCACATCGCTGGCCTTGTTAAGTTTGGGCCGCAATTTAACCAGGTCGGTAACATCGGCCTTTACGCTGAGATAAAAGCAGGGAATTTCGTGTTTTGACTGCACCATTCTTTGTCCGGTTATCTTCTGAAGCCTGTTGAGCGGCAGTGCCGTACCGAGTTTGGGTGATGGCTCGGCCTTTTGGACCGGAGCCGGTTTAGCGGGCTTCGAGGAGGCGGCATCTTTGACATCCTGCTCGGTTATTCGGCCGGCAGGTCCGGTGCCCGTAACCGCCGCCAGGCTCACACCGAGCTGCTCGGCCAGTTTCCTGGCCCGCGGTGAGGCCTTTATTCTCTCGGGGGCCGGGGCTTCGACTTCCGGCTCGGCCGGCTGTGCGACAGGGGCTGTGGGAGCAGCTTCGGCGACAGGAGCTGGGGGAGCAGATTCGACTGCAGGAGCAGGAGCTACAGGAACTGGTTCGGCAGCAGGTGGAGCGGGAGCAGTGCCCTTTAAAGAGTCAACGAAGCTCTGCGGCACATCTTCATCCTTATCACCGACTACCAGAAGTGGTGCGCCCACAGGCAGCGTCTGGTCGGTCTCGGCAAGAATATATTTTACAAAACCTTCCGCCGGCGATTCCATCTCAAGTGTCGCCTTGTCGGTTTCTATCTCAAAAATCACATCGCCTTTTTTCACCTCGTCGCCGACCTTGACCAGGCAATTGACAATTGTCCCTTCCTCCATCGTCTGGCCGAGCTGCGGCAGTCTGACTTCTCTTGCCATTTATAAATCCTCAAATCTTAAATTTTGTTTTTCATCGTCCTGAGCCGGAGAAATTGCTTTTGAAGAAGAGATTCTTCGCTGCGCTCAGAATGACAAAAAGAGACTCTTACATTATACGATTGCCTTAACGGCTTCAACAATTTTATCTACGCCTGGAATACTGGCTATCTCCAACGGCTCACTCATTGGTGGAGGCACATCGGCCGCCGCCAGATTTACCGGTGCCGAATCGAGATAATCGAAGCCGTGGCTGCCGTCGTCAAATTCATATTCCATAAACTGTCCGCTTATCTCCCTGCCTGCACCGCAGGTGCAGAAGCCCTCGCTGACCGTAACCAGCCGCCCGGTCTTACGAACGGATTCGGCTATTGTTTTAATATCCAGCGGCTTTAGCGTTCGTACATCGATTACCTCGGCGTCGATGCCGTGCTGTTCGGCCAGAACTTTAGCGGCCTCCAGCGAGTACATCGCCATCCTGCTGTAGCTGACGATAGTCGCGTCTTTGCCGGGCCTTTTGATGTCCGCGACGCCAAGCGGGATGATGTAATCACCTTCCGGCACTGGGCCGAACTGGCCATAGGTCGCCTTATGCTCGATAAAGACCACAGGATTATCGCTGCGTATAGCGGCCTTGAGCAACCCTTTTGCATCATAGGGCGTTGAGGGCATTACCACATACAGTCCCGGCGGGTGCATAAGCCAGGCCTCGAGCGACTCCGAATGATGGGCGGCGATGCATCTGCCGACTCCACCTTCTGTCCGCAATACCATCGGCACTTTGGCCTTGCCGCCGAACATGTAGCGATTATAGGCGCCGACGTGAACGAGCTGATCCATTGCTATGGTAACAAAATCGACATACATAATCTCGGCCACCGGCCTTAATCCTCGGAGGGCGGCCCCGACCGCGGCGCCTGCAATGGCCGCTTCGGATATCGCCGTATCGATGACTTTGTCGGTACCGAATTCGGCCAAAAGTCCGCGAGTTGCCTGATATGCGCCTCCATAAAGGCCAACGTCTTCACCCATTACGATAACGTTTTCATCTCTTCTCAGCTCTTCCGCCTGTGCGGCCGAGACCGCCTGGGCTATAGTCATAACATCCATACCGAATTGAGACTTCACCACTGCTTTGGCCTGCTCGGTCGATTCTTTTTTTGTTTTGCCTGTCGCCTGAGCCAGAGCATTCTGAAACGCAGTGGTTGCTTCCATCACCTTGGCAGATGTGGCTTTCTCCGACTCGATAAGCGAAGCTTCGTAAGTTTCCTCGACATATACATCTTTAGTCAAATCCGCCGGGTTGGGCCAGGGACTGTCTATCCCGAATTTCGTAGCGGTTTCGATTGTATTAAAGGCCTTATCTTTAATCTCGTCAAGCTGCTGCTCTGTGCAAAGCGAATCAGCCAGCAGTTTTTCCCTTAAAACAATAATTGGGTCGCGGTCGTGCCAGGCCTTCTCCTCGGCCTTTGTGCGGTAGGCACGCGGGTCGCTTCGGCTGTGGCCGTACCAGCGATAGGTCTTGGCCTCGATGATAGTCATCTGATTTTCGACTCTTGCCCATTTTACTGCCGAGCTGACAGCCAGATACACTGCTACAACATCCTGTCCATCCACAATCATCGCTGGAACGTTATAAGCATAGCATCGCTCTGCGATGTCGGTAATATTGCTTGCTTTTCTGGTGCCTTCTATTTCACTGCCGGAGTACGGCACGCTCATTCCATAAAGGTTATTTTCGATTATAGCCACCAGGGGCACCTTCAGGGTGGAGGCCATATTCATCGATTCGTGAAAACTGCCGCAGTTGGTCGAGCCATCTCCAAAAAATGAAAGCACGACCCTACCGGTTTTTTTGTATTTCTCAGCCAGGGCCGCTCCGACAGCCGATGGCTGATTTCCCCCGACGATACCGGTTGAGCCGAGGTTATTTTGCTTCTCTACCTCGGCTATGTGCATCGAGCCGCCCCGCCCCTTGCAGTAGCCGGTCTCTTTGCCCATTAGCTCAGCCATCATGGCATTCCAGTGGTTCTGTCGGTCCTCTTCCGAGTCCGTATATTTATTGCCGATAGCACCACAGTGGCCGTGGCCCCGGTGGGTGGAGCCGATTACGTCACCCCGCTCTATAGCTGCGATAGAGCCGACGGCGACAGCTTCCTCGCCGGCATACAGATGCGAGGCGCCTTTGATAATATTCTGGCCTAAAAGGTCAAAGACCTTTTCCTCGAAGAATCGAATTTCATAAATCGTCCTGAGCCAGTCTTTTGCCTGTTCCAGGGTAATAATCTCGTCTTTTATAAGCTCTTTCAATCCCGGATGCGGCCTCTTTCGAGTGTCCTCGATACAAAAATCCATACTTCAAATCTCCATAAAAACTTCTCTTACGGGGGCAAAAACCCACTCCATTGCCCCATGAACATCGTTAAAACCTCATAATATAGCACATTTCAGTCCGAAATGGCAAATGAAAATCTGTTGTTGCTGCAGGCTTATCAAAATTGCGGCCGGTTTAATGCCGGATGCTCGACACTCGAAAATCGTTGTAACGAGCAGCAAGCGGTTCCTAACCGGTTAGGCGCCTGCAACTTTCTTGCGAAATGCCTCTGCCTCCCACTTGTTGATGAAATCGCGCTGCCTCTTGTTCAAGCTGCAAATTCCCCCCATCCGTTTGGCGTTGCTGCGAATAAAAGCCGAATAAGCCACGATGTCGCGGACCGTCTGAGCGACCTTCTTTTTTCCTGCAACAAAAAGGCCTGCATCTTTGACAAGAAATGCTAAGCAGTGCTTTTCTCCCTTCTTGATTTGCAGCGTCAATCTTTTTGCAATGTCGGCCGTTTCAATTTGCTCTACCCACATCGCAGGCCCATTGGAATATACCAGTTCATCCGGCGTCAAAACACCCGCTGCCAGCATTTCTTTGGCGTCCTTCCGGGCCATAAAGGCGGCAATCTCATTGTCGTAAAAAAAGCTTATGGTCGCTTGTTCACCGGTTGCCTCGAAAAATTCCCTGCGAATGCACTGTTTTATATTTTTGATTTTTTCCTGACTTACAGATTTGACTTTTCCGGCTTTCGGCTGTTTTAATTTGCTGTTGCAGCGGTTTATGACCTTGTGAACAAGCCGTAAGGCTGAATCGGCATTTCCCGTTGTGATGAAGAGGCCGTGTTTATGGAGAAAAAGAATTTGAGGTTTTTTGCCGAACCGTTTCTGATAATTACCCACTAACCTGGCGATTTTCTTTGCAAGAGTAGAGCCGGGATCCGTATAGGGTACCCAAAGAGGCGGAATGGCTTCCGTCTTGAAAAGCTTCTCAAGCATTGCCTTTCCGTTTTTTGCGTTTACGAAGGCTCCCGCCGCACTGGGGTGCAGATGTATCACGCACTTATCGAGAAAACCGTGTAAATGCGCCTCAACAGACGGCCGGGCCGGGCCCCTCACTTCGTCATCGCAGGCAAGGAGCAGCCGATTCACCACCTCAATTTCCCTCGCGTGGGTTTCGAGCCTGGCCAGCGACTTATCTTTTATAATCGACAGGACCGAATCCAGTCGCATCCTCCGCCAGCCCCTGCTTTTATTCATATCTTTTAATGCCGTACCGCTGGCCTTGATATACATATATTTGCCGTCTGCGGTCTTTACCGAGGTGTTACCTCCTCCGCCCTGAACAAGTGTGCTGTCCCTGCCGACCTTTTTTGATATTCTGATAAGCTGTGATAAGGCTTCGTCCATATTGTCAATGCACTCCTTCTTAGGTAATTTAACTCATCGACCTTATGATGTTATCGTAAGCACCATTTTGAATTATTATGTCCCCGGCAGCAGAAGCACAGTCTAACGTGGTGTTGCATCGGGTAAACCGCCGTCCACGGGAATTGTAGCGCCTGTCGTAGGTGTTTGATGCGTAACAAAAAACAGCACCGCGTTGGAAACATGCCTTCCTGTAACCCTGGCTTTGAGTAGATTTCTGTTCCGGTAATACTCCTGTAATTGTTTTTCATCGAGCCCGCGGGCCTTCATTCGACTCGGCCCAATTTCTTCCCATAGGCCGGATTTGTAGTCACCTTCGGAGAAAACAGCGTCCGGCGCCACCATGTTAACACGAACTCCATATTGCGCCAACTCTATACTTGCGATACGTCCCAACTGATGACATGCGGCCTTGGTGGCACTGTAAGCTCCGAAGCCCGCACCGGGGCTGGGAACATTCTTGCTGGATATAACAACAATATCTCCTCCAGTCCCCTGGAGAATAAAAAGATGTGCAGCTTCGGCAAGCGTCAGCAGCGCGCCTTCCACATTTACTTTTTCGAGCTTGCGAAAGTCATCGAGTTCTATATCCTTCAAATATGAGACCAGCGGGATGCCGGCGTTGACAACCAAAATATCAATCCCGCCCCAGGTTTGAATGACACTTTCAAAACCCTGTGTGACGGAGGCTTTATCAGTGACGTCAATCGGCACGCCTATTACTCGCCCACCTCCAATTTCCTTCAGGTCAGCGGTAAAATTGTCGAGTTTTTTGCCTGGAAGGTCTGTGGCCGCCAGTTGGCAGCCGTTTTCCAGCAGCCCCCGGCAAATTCCATAACCAATAGCACCGGCGGCACCTGTTACGAGAGCAACCTTATTCTTTAGAGGCAAATCAGAGT
>Ga0224495_10001410_pt1 | contig 16995 bp, 22 predicted proteins | sample SF_Jul11_sed_USG_FD_168128 | JGI IMG/M metagenome (GOLD analysis project Ga0224495, IMG submission 168128) | Sediment microbial communities from San Francisco Bay, California, United States - SF_Jul11_sed_USGS_4_1 | ecosystem: Environmental > Aquatic > Marine > Sediment | place: USA: California... | reverse complement strand
GCCTCGCGTGCAAAGTCGCAAAAGTCGGGGGTGGGGGATATGAGAACCGAAACCGTAGCCTTGGGCGAGCTCAAGGCCGATCCGCGCAACGCGCGGCGGCATAGTAAGCGCAACCTGGAAATGATTGAGGCCAGCGTGCGAGCAGTTGGTCCGGGGCGTAGCGGCGTGATCGATGAAACCGGCACGATCTTAGCCGGTAACGGCACGTTCGAGGCCATGAAGGCGGCTGGGATAAAATCGGTGCGCGTCGTCGAGGCCGCGGGCGATGAGTGGGTGGTGGTGCGGCGCACCGGGCTTAGCGAGGAGCAAAAGCGCACCCTCGCTCTAGCCGACAACCGTGCCGGCGAGCTGGCCGAGTGGGACGGCCCGGCGCTGGCCGACCAGGGTATTGATCTGGCGCCATGGTTTACGCCGGATGAGCTACAGCAATTCGGCGCGGCGGCGCCGGCGAGCGATGACGCCGGCGCGGCGTCTGAGGGCGCGCCGGCGTCATTGCGTGATCGTTTTTTGATCCCGCCCTTTAGCGTGTTAGATGCACGCCAGGGCTATTGGCAAGATCGCAAGCGCTATTGGTTAAGCCTCGGCATCCGTAGCGAAATCGGCCGTGGGAGGGGGATTTTGATGCAAGCCGAGCAGGTGACGAGTGAAAATCTGAACTATTATCGGAACCGCAACGCTAGATGAAAAAAAACAACCAGCGAGGACTTTCGGTCAAGATATCATGCGCGGGGAGCATCCGGTGAAACGAAAAGTTAAAGGCGGCGCGAAATCGGCCAGCGGGCGAGCGATGGATATTTCGGGCGGGTTTTCTCGTCCCGGTTTGGGCGGGCCGTTGTTAATGAAATCGTTATCGAGCCATCCGCGCTACTACGAACAAAAGACCGCCGCGGAAAGTCAACTAGGGCGGAAACTGACCAACGAGGAATTCGAGCGCGATCATTGGAAAGAACCCGATAGCGAAATTATCAGCGGAACGAGTATTTTTGACCCGGTGCTTTGCGAGATCGCCTACCGCTGGTTCTGTCCCGTCGATGGTCTAGTGCTCGACCCCTTCGCCGGGGGCAGCGTGCGCGGAATTGTCGCCTCGAAACTTGGGCGCCGATATCTCGGCGTTGACCTTCGGGCCGAGCAAATCGAGGCCAACCGCCAACAAGCGGCGGTGATTTGCGGCGATCCTGCGCCGCGCTGGTTACTTGGGGATAGCCGGGAAAATTCCGGCCACGCCGCCGGCGCCGCCGCTGATTTGATCTTTTCCTGCCCGCCTTATGCCGACCTTGAGGTCTATAGCGATGATCCAGCCGATCTTTCTACGCTCGACTATCCGGAGTTTATATCCGCTTACCGGGCGATCATCGCGGCCAGCTTATCGTTACTCAAAACCGACCGCTTCGCCTGTTTCGTCGTCGGCGATACTCGAGACAAGCACGGCTTTTATAGAAACTTTGTTAGCGATACGATCGCGGCCTTTCAAGACGCCGGCGCCCGCTATTACAACGAGGCCGTGCTTGTCACTAGCGTTGGCTCGCTACCGATCAGGGTAGGCCGGCAATTTGAGGCCGGCCGTAAGCTGGGCAAATCGCACCAAAATGTTTTGATCTTTGTGAAAGGCGACCCGCGCGCCGCCACGCAGGCCTGCGGGCATGTAGAAATCGCCGATCCGGCGGAAATGTTCGGGGTGACGCAATGAGCGGGTTTACTATCAGCCAGATCGACGGTCTACAGGTCGTTCGCGACGATCTGATCACCGGCGGGACTAAGCGGCGGGTGATCGATCGAATTTTCAGGGCCGAGGATGAGTATGTTTACGCCAGCCCAGCGGCCGGTTATGCCCAAGTAGCTTTAGCGCACGGCGCCGCCGCCGCGGGTAAGCGCGCGACGATCTTTGTTGCCCGGCGCGCGCAATGGCACGCCCGAACGAAAGAAGCGCAAGCGGCCGGCGCCACGATCGTGCAAGTCGAGCACGGTTACTTATCGAACGTCCAGGCCAAGGCGCGCGCCTACGCCAACGCCACGGGCGCGCGTCTATTGCCGTTCGGCTTCGACTGCGCCGAGGTTCGCACCGCCCTGGCAGAAATCGCCTTATCGTTGCCGATCACTCCGCGCGAGGTCTGGACCGTCGCCGGCTCGGGCACGTTGACGCGCGCCTTGCAAATAGCCTGGCCGCGCGCCGCGTTTCACGCCGTGCAAATCGGCAAGGCGCCAACGATCGGTCGGGCGAAATTATGGATAGCACCGGAAAAATTCGAGGAGAACGCAAAAGAGCCGCCGCCGTTTCCGTCATGCTCTAACTATGACGCCAAGGCGTGGCGATTTATCAAAGGGAACGCGCGACCGGGCGCGTTGTTTTGGAACGTAGCGGCTTAGAGATATTTTATGCCCCGCACCGGACGACCGCGCAAACCGACGCGGCTTAAACTTATCGAGGGCAACCGCGGGCGGCGGCCGATCGATACCACCGAGCCCGCGCCGCCGGTGATGATCCCGAGCTGCCCGCGCCACCTGAAGGGCGAGGCGCGCAAGGAGTGGCGCCGGATTACGAAAGAACTGCTCGCGCTCAACATGATCGCCAAGGTCGACCGCGCCGCCATCGCCGCCTATTGCGTACAGTGGGCGCGCTGGATCACCGCCGAGGAAAAGATCGCCACCGAAACCTCGCTAGTCTACAAGACCGGCAGCGGCTACCCGATCCAGTCGCCATGGCTGGCGGTATCGAACAAGGCGCTAGAGATAATGCACAAATATTTAACCGAGTTCGGCCTCACCGCCGCCTCGCGCACCCGGCTCAAGGTCGAAATGCCCAAGGCCGCCGACCCGGCCGCCGACCCGGCCGCCGCCTATTTTAAATAGCCATGGCAAAAAAACGCCACGCCAAGAAATCCACCGCCGCCGACCCCGTCCTCGCCTACGCCGACGGCGTCCTCGACGGCGACATCATCGCCGGCCGCTGGGTCAAGCTGGCCTGCGAGCGCCACCTCCGCGATTTGAAGCGCAAGGATATGGTCTGGGATCTCGCCGCGGCGCTGTTTGCCATCGGCTTTTTCCGCGACGTACTACGCCTCAACGGCGGCGAGTTCGAGGGCAAACCGTTCGAGCTCGAACCGTGGAAGGCGTTTATTCTCGGCTCGCTGTGGGGCTGGAAGTTGAAAGACGGCCGGCGCCGCTACAACGTCGCCTATGTCGAGGCCGCCAAGGGCTGCGGCAAGTCGCCGTTCGCCGGCGGCGTCGGCCACCTGGGCTTACTTGCCGACCAAGAGCCGCGCGCCGAGGTCTACGCCGCCGCGACCAAGAAAGACCAGGCCATGATTTTATTTCGAGACGCCGTCGCCATGCGCGATCAATCGCCGCACTTGACCGCGCGCCTGCAGAAATCCGGCAAGGGCGAGAAGTGCTGGAACCTTGCCGACCACCAGACCGGCTCATGGTATCGCCCCATCAGCGCCGACGAAGACTCGCAGTCCGGCCCGCGCCCGCACATCGCCCTAGTCGACGAGATCCACGAGCACAAGACCGACGTTGTCATCAACATGCTCCAGGCCGGCTTCAAATCCCGCCGCAACCCGCTGATGTTCATGATCACCAACGCCGGCTTCGACCGCGAGACCGTCTGCTGGCGCTATCACGAATACGTCACGAAAATTTTAAAGCGCACCGCCGACAACGACCGCTTTTTCGGCTACATCGCCACCCTCGACAGTTGCGAAAAGCACTGGCTAGAGGGCCAAGAGCAGCCCCTCGACAACTGCAACGACTGCGACCGCTGGGACATCGAAGGCGACCACTGGTACAAGGCCAACCCCAGCCTCGACGTAATCCCCGGCCGCGAGTATTTGCGCAGCCAAGTGCAAAAGGGTCTGGACATGCCCGCCGAGCAAAACACCGTGCGCCGGCTAAATTTCAGCTACTGGACCAACCAGGCCACCCGCTGGATGAGCATGCAGGCATGGGACGCCTGCGCCAAGCCCATCGACTACGCCAAGCTCAAGGGCCGCCCCTGCATCGTCGGCCTCGACTTGGCGAATACCATCGACATTGCCGCCGTCGCGCTGCTCTTCGTCCCCGAGCGCCTACCGCTCAACGCCAAGAGCGAGGTCAACGGCGAGATGAATTACGCCACCGTCGACGTCGACCACCTCGACGACGACTTCACCGTCTTGCCCTACTTTTTCATTCCCGAGGGCACCGTCGAAGAGGCCAAGCGCCGCGACAACGTACCCTACGACGCCTGGATCAAGCGCGGACTGATCGAAGCCACGCCCGGCAACGTCATCGACTACGCCTTTATCAAGCACCGCATCGCCGCGCTCAAAGACATTTACCCGATCCGCGCCAAGTTCGAGCAGGGCCGCCAGCAGCATCTCGCCGGCTTCGACCCATGGAACGCCACCCAGTTTGCGCAAGACATGCAAGCCGACTACGGATTGAATATGATCGAGGTCCGCCAAGGCTACCAGACCATGAGCGAGCCGACCAAAGAGATGGCGCGCATCGTCAAAGCCGGCCGCCTACGCCACGGCGGCAACCCCGTGCTGCGCTGGATGGCCGACAACATGGTTGTCCGCACCGACCCCGCCGGCAACATCAAGCCGGACAAGGAAAAGTCCAAGAAAAAGATCGACGGCATCGTCGCCCTGATCATCGCCCTATCGTTAGCCATCCGCAACGGCCACGCCGGCGCCAGCGTCTACGAGCAGCGCGCTAAGGCCGGCGACGGGCCGATTATCAGAGCGATTTAGGAGAGGAATTGAGAACCAACACCATGAGAGAAAACTTACGCGATATCGGCAACCTATTTTTCGCCTGGCTCAAGCGCTCCATCGACGCCCAATCGGCGTTTTTCTTGCTCGGGCTCGGCGCGCTTTGGTGGGGAATTTTTCAGATCAGTCCGCCGGCCAGTTTCATCGCCGTCGGGTCAATTATCGTCGTGCTCAGCACATGGGGGGTTTTTAAACGATGAGCTTTTTAACCGCTTTGACTGGAGTCGAGAGCCGCGCGACGGCCATCAATGGATTATCGTTGCGCGACCCCGCCCTGATCGAGTGGTTTGGCGGGCGCGCGACCATCGCCGGGCCGCATATAACGCCCGATAGCGCGCTAAACATTTCATCGTGGAACGCCTGCATCCGCATCCTCACCCAGAGCTGCGCCAAGCTGCCGCTGATCGTCTACGAGCGCAAGGCCGACGGCGGTCGCGACCGCGCCGCCACGCACCCGCTCTACAAGGTGCTCCACGGCCGCGCCAACCCGCGCATGAGCAGCTACGACCTATTTCAATACAACTACGAAAAGATTTTCAGCTGGGGGAATTCATTCTGTGAGATCGAGCGCGTCGGCGGCCACGTCGTCGCTTTATGGCCGATCCATCCCTCAAGGGTGAGGATTCAAGTCACCGACGATCGGGTTTGGTACTATGTCACCGGCCCCAACGGCCAAGAGTCGCCGCCGATCCGCCAGGAAGACATTTTGCACGAGACCGACTGGCTCACCGACAGCACCGGCCTCGTCGGCATCAGCCGGGTCACCAAGCTGCGCGAGTCGCTTGGCCTTACCCACGCCGAGGAAGAGGCCCGCGCCAGGTTTTTCGCCAACGACGCCCGCCCCAGCGGCATCATCGAATATCCCGGCGCCCTCGACGACATCGCCTACGAGCGCTACAAAAAAGACTGGTACGACAAGTTTGGCGGCCTCGGCAACAAATTTCGCCTTGCCTTCATGGAGCAGGGCGTCAAATACGTCCCGACGCAATTTTCGCCCGAGGACCAGCAGTTCATCGAGGGCCGGAAATTTCAGAAAGAAGAGATGGCGATGATCTCCGGCGTGCCTTTGATTTTACTGCAAGGCACCGAGAAGGCCACCAGTTGGGGCACCGGCATCGAGCAATTCATCCTCGCCTACCGCGAGTTCACCATCGATCCGCCGACCATCCAGCGCGAGAGCCGCTACAACCTCGCATTATTCACCGAGCGCGAGCGCGAAAAATATTACTGCGAAGCGCTATTCGACGCCCTGCTCAAGACCGATCCAAAGTCGCGCGCCGAGACGCTCAAAATCTGGCACGAGAACGGTATTATTAGCGGCGACGAATGGCGCGCCATGGAGAATCTCAACGCCATGCCCAACGGCCTGGGGAAGATTTACCTAGTCCCGGCCAATTTCACCACCCGCGATCTGATCGGCAAACAACCGCCGCCGCTGCCCGCGACGCGCGCGTCGGCAATCGAGAATGAATAAAGCAACCTACCGCATCGACGAGCTCGCCGCGCATTGGAGCGTCTCGCGCAAGACCATCGAGCGCGAGATCAAGCGCGGCGCGCTCGCCGCGTTTCGCATCGGCGTCACCTGGCGCGTCCCGCGCGAGTCGGTCGAAGAGTACCAGCGCAAAAAAAAACAAGACTCCGTGGAACTCTGTAGTACTGCGTAGGACACCCGCCTGCCGCATTTTCATAGCGCAATTTTATCGCCACCGTATAATCCAATCACAAGCTTCTTTTTCTTAGCTGTTGATTGGAACGACATTGATCGAACGCCGATACCTTCCCGCCTGCGAGTTACGCGCCAAGTCGGCCGGCGGCCTGACCATCACCGGTCACGCCGCCGTGTTCGACAAACTCAGCGACGAGATTTACGGCTTTCGCGAGCGTATCGCCCCCGGCGCCTTCGCCGAGACGATTGAGAAAGACGACATCCGCGCCCTGTGGAACCACGACGCCAACTTCGTGCTCGGCCGCAACAAAGCCGGCACGTTAAAGCTCGCCGAGGACGACATCGGCCTAGCCATTGAAGCCGAGCTGCCCGACACCACGTTCGCCCGCGACCTGATGAAGTCCATCGAGCGCGGCGACGTGAGCCAGATGAGCTTCGGCTTTGTCACCCCGCCCAGCGGCGACGACTGGCGCATGGAAAACGGCCAAGTCATCCGCACGCTCAACAAAGTGCAACTTTTCGACGTCTCGCCGGTCACCTATCCGGCCTACCCGCAGACCGATGTCAGCGCCAGAAGTTTATTCGCCGAGCGCATCAAAGCGCTGAGCGCTGCAACCCAACCGGATAATTTTTACCGCAGAAAACTTTTACACCGGCGAATCGAATTATTCGCCGACTACTAGGAGGGCAAAGTATGGATCTGAACGACTTGCGCCAACAGCGCGGCCATATCTGGGAAGAGATCAAAGCTATCGACAAAAAGGCGGAGGCCGAAAAGCGTGACCTGACCGACGAAGAGGACGCCAAGGTCCGCACCATGATGGCCGACATGCAAAAGCTCAAGTCCAAGATCGAGGCGGCCGAGGAGCGCCAGCGCATCGAGGCCGAGATGGCCGCCAGCGATCGCCATAACGCTCGGCACATCGGCCGCGATAACCCCGCTCAGCCCCTGGACGCGAAAAAAACCGACGAGTACCGCGCTTTAGCGTTGCACGCCTGGTTGCGCAGCGCCGCCGGCATGGACATCGACAAAGACCATCTTGAAGCGTCCAAAGCTCTGCGCATCAACCCTGACGCGAAAGAGATTAATTTGCCAATCCGCCGCGATTACCGCAATGTGGTGCGCGAGTACCGTGACCTATCTGCATTCGCCGGCAACGCGGGTGGTTATACGGTCCCAGAGGGGTTTTCCAACAATTTTGAGATCGCCCTACTGCAATTTGGCGGCGTGCGCGAAGCCTGCGAGGTATTCCGCACCGAGAGCGGCAACCCACTGCCATGGCCAACCGCCAACGACACCGGCAATAAGGGCGAGCGTTTGGGCGAAAATACCGACTTCGGTGCTTCCGTCGATCCAGCCTTCGGTGTTATCAACTTTTCCGCTTACAAGTACAGCTCGAAGCCTATCTTGATTCCTTTCGAGTTACTTCAGGATAGCGCCTTCGACATGGCGGCGACGATCGGTCAATGGTGCGGCGAGCGCATCGGTCGCATCCAGGCCGACGAATTCACCACGTATTCCGCGGCCAACGGGCCGCAGGGTATCGTCACGGCGTCAGCCATGGGCAAGACCACCGCCAGTGGTTCGGCGATCACTTCTGACGAGGTGCTGGACCTCCAACACTCGATTGATCCAGCCTATCGGCCGGTGTCGAGCTGGATGTTCCACGATAATATCTTACTGGCGATCCGAAAGCTCAAGGAAGCGACGACTAACGCCTATATCTGGCAGCCCGGCTTACAGGCAGGCGTGCCGGACCGGCTACTCAACCATCCCTACACCATCAACCAGAGCATGCAGTCCTCGATCGCTTCGGGGACCAAGACCATGCTGTTCGGCGATATGAAAAAATTTCGCGTCCGCGACGCCGGCGCGCTCCGCTTGCTGCGCTTGAACGAGCTCTACGCGGCCAAAGATATGGTGGCGTTCATCGCCTACCTACGATCCGACGCCGCGCTGATCGACGCCGGAACCCGGCCAGTCAAGCACATGCTCCAAGCCTAGTAGGGTCGGCGGAGTTTAAACGGCATAGCCACAACGGAGGAGTGATTCCATGGAGACACTAATCGAGGGAGTTAAAGTTAGCCAAGCGATCACCGTCACCGCCGGCGCCGCCGGCACGTCGACGATCAACGGTGCCACGCTCGACATGGCCGGATATGACGGCGTGTTGATGGTCGTCACCTTCGGCGCCATCGTGGCCACCGGCGTGCAGTCGATCAAGGCGCAGCAGGGCCAGCAATCCAACCTAAGCGACGCCGCTGATTTGTTGGGGACTGGCCAGACCGTCGCCGACAGCGACGACGAAAAAACCTTTTACATCGATCTGTTCCGGCCCCGCGAACGCTATGTCCGCGTAGTCGTGCCGCGGGCGACGGCGAACGCGACCGTCGCCAGCGCCGAATATATCCAGTACCGGGCGCGGAGCAAGCCGACGACCCAGGGCACCAACGTGGCTGGCGAGACTCATAAGTCGCCGGCCGAGGGCACGGCGTAAGGCTGAGGGACACGATGCCGTTTTACAAAGCGCTAGTGAGCTTTGCGTCGAACAATGTGGCACCAGCCGGTGGCCAGATTTTCGAGGCTGACGCCGAGCAGGCCGATGACTGGCTCCGCGCGGGTCTTGTCGAGCCGGCGGCCGAATTGACCGAAACGCCGATCGAGTTCGCCGCGCATGCCGGCGCGCCCGAGACCGCCACCGGCAAACGGCAGCGCCGCGGCAAGACCGCCACGCCGCCCGCCGGATCGATCACGGCCGGTGCGCCCGAAGACGAAGACGACAACTAAGAGGACCATCTTGCAGTGTCCCACCGACCCTACGCACTTGAGCTTGTCAGCGTCGACGGCGAACAGCCGGTGGAGTTTTTCACCGAGGCCAAGCGCCATCTGAAGGGCAGCGACGACGACGACAGCGACGACGGCCTGATCAAGCTCTATCTCGATGCCGCCGCCGATTGGGCTGAGAGCTACACCAACCGCGCCCTGGCGCTCCAGACCTGGCGCATAAAGCTCGATTGTTTCCCCTACTACGGCGACGGCGGCGACAGCCGCCAGGGCATCAAGCTGCCCAAGCCGCCGCTGCAAGCGGTCAGTGAGATCAAATATTACGACACCGCCGGCGTGCTGACGACACTATCCAGCGCCGATTACGAAGTCGACAAGACCAGCGCGCCCGGGATGATTTTCCCGGCGTACAACAAGAGCTGGCCCGCGGCCCAAGACCGGCCCCACGCCGTCCAAGTGCTGTTTCAATGCGGCTACTTGAAAGCGGCCGACATCCCAAGCGCGATAAAGGCCGCCGTGCTGCTCCAGCTCGGCCACTTGTACGAGCATCGCGAGACCGTAGTCATCGGCGCCCAGCCCTTCGAAGTACCGCAGAGCGCCGAGAGACTTTGTTTGCCGCTGAGGATTTTAAACGTCTGATGCAGATCGGCAGATTAAACCGCCGGGTCACCGTCCAGCAGCGCACCGCGGCGAGCCCCGATAGTTTCGGCGCCGCCGACGCCACCTGGACCGACATCGCCACCATCGACGCCGCCGTGCAGCCGCTGCGCGGCCAAGAGCGCAGCGCCGCGCGCCAGACCGAAGCCGGAGCCGACATCAAAGTGACCATGCGTTACCGCACCATTGACGCCAAGAACTACCGGCTGAAATACGGCGCCCGGTTACTCGATATCGAAAGCGTTATCGACATCGACGAACGCCACCGAGTTTTAGAAGTGAACTGCAAGGAGGTCGTCTAGTGGCTCTGGGCTTCAATACGAGCGGCAGATCCCGCGACGGCTTCAAGCTTGAGCTCAAGGGCTTGAGCGATCTGACGCGCAAGCTTGAGGGCCGCATCCGGCGCATGGAGCAGGGCATTTTGCGCAAGGCGTGCAAGGCCTTCGCCGAGCCGATCCGCGCCGACGCCGAGCGCCGCGCCCGCGCGCTGATCTCGCCGCGTATCGAAATCGGCGTCGAGATTAAGATTCGCGGCGATGCCGCCACCGTCAAGATCGGCCCGCGCGGCGATTATTTTTACCTGTTTTTTTTCGAGTACGGCTACTGGATTCGCACCAAGCGCAAAGGTCCAAAGATTCGTTGGGTCAATCCTCGCCCCACCATGCGTCCGGCCTACGACGCGCACAGGGAAGAGGGCTTGGCGGCCATGGAAAAGATTTTACTCGACGCCTTTGGCGAGGAGCTGCCGGCGGCGGCGTAACCCATGATGATCGAAGAGGCCATCTACAGCCATCTCACGGCTGACACCGGGCTCGCCGCCCTGGTGCCGGCGCGGATTTATCCGCTCGCCATGCCCCAGGACGGCGCGTTGCCGGCGTTGGTCTATTCGAAGGTTTCCGGCGTGCCGGAGTATTCGCATGATGGCAATACTGGCTTGGTCGAGGCGCGCTTTCAGTTTTCTTGCTTGGGCCAAAACTACGGCCAGACCAAGAGCCTCAGCCGCGCGGTCAAGCGCGCCATGCAGCCATTAGAGCGCGCGCCGCGGACGATCGGCGGCGCCGCCGGCGTGCGCGTCGCCAGCGCGTTGTTGGAAAACGAGGTCGACATCTACGACGCCAACGAAGTCGAGCACGCCGAGCGCGTGCACATCCCGCTAGACTATTTGATTCAATACTACGAGGAGGATTTATAACATGGCCGACATTACCCCCACAGTGATCGCCAAAAACAGCAGCGCGCTACTCTCCCTGGTCGCCGTCAATAGCAGCGACTCCATCGTCGGCGCCACCAAGGACGATGTGCTTGAGATCAAGACCGGCCGCGGTGGCTCGATCAACGTGACGTTTGTCGCGCAGATCGCCTGCGATCAGGGCACGCTGCACGATGTCGTCACCGCGGTGGCCGCCGGCGCGCGCCGGGCGATCCCGATGCCGATCCCCATAGATCGCTACCTCGACGTCAATAAAAAAGTCGTCGTCAACTACAGCGGCACGACCACCGTCACCGCCCAGGCCTACCGCACCCCGGCGTAACCGAGGCGGCGCAAGAGACTTTGCACCCTCAACCGTAGAGTAGAGTAGAAAGGAACCGATCATGCCCACCACCGCGCTTTTTGCCAAGGGCACCAAGCTCAAACGGAAAAATACCGGCACCGGACTCTACGAGGACGTGCCCCAGGCGACCGTTTTGAACACGCCCCAAGTCACCACCGACTACGACGATATCACCAACCACGACTCGCCGAGCGCCTATAAAGAATACCTGGCGACGCTCAAAGACCCCGGCCAGATCGCCTTCGAGCTGATCTGGGATCCCGGCAACTCCATGCACACCCAGCTCTTCAACGACATGGTGAACGGCACCTTGCTCGATTGGAAGATCGTACTGCCCAACATCGCCGCGACGACGTTTAGCTTTTCCGCCTACGTCGCCGCCTTCGGCGCTAACCTGGAGTATAGCAAGGGCGCCCGGGTGAGCGGCCAGCTACGCATCAGCGGCGCGCCGACCCTGACCTAAGCCATTTCACGCGGAAGAAAGAGGTGCCATGACGCCCATCGAACCGGTTTATATCAAGCTCGATCGCCGCCGCGCCATCGTCCTCGACATGGAGGCGCTGGCGCGCGCCGAGCGCGAGCTCAACAAACAGCGCCGCGACGACGGCCTGTTCAATATCTCGATCTTCAAAGTCATCAACGATCAAGTCTCCGGCATGTCCGAGATGAACATCGACGTCCAGGTGATTTTGATTTTGCTCTGGGCCGGGCTGTTGCGCGAGGATCCCGCGCTGCGTCTCGACGCCGTCGGCGCCATGGTGCGCAGCCCCTACCGCGCCACCGGCGCCGTGCTCAAAGCCATTGAAAACTATTTTCGCCGCGAGACCGCCGACGATGACGACGACAGCGAGGAGGGCGACGGCGACAAACTCCCTTTGGCCCCGTCGACTGGGTCGCCCTAGAGGCCCGGTCGCGCGTCCAGTTGGGTCTATCGTCCGCCGAGTTTTGGCGCTTGAGCCCGCGCGAGTACGCCGCCCGACTCGACGCCTACAAGGACAAGCTGAACATGGAGCAGTTAGGCACCGCCAGATTGACCGCCATGATCGCCGGCATGTTTCGCGGCGACGGCCAGCGCGCGCCGTCCTACGACGATTTTTTACCGTTCCCGCCGCCGCGCCGGCGCATGAGCGTCGAGGAGAGCGCCGAAGCGCTGCGCCAAATGGCCGCCGGCCTAAACGCGCTCGCTGAGAAATAATCATGGCCAACGATCGCAAGGTAGGAAATCTCCTAGTCCAGATGCGCGCCGAGTTGGGCGGGCTGCGTGTCGATGTGAAGGAGATGCAAAACACCTTCCAGCAGAGCTTCACCGGCATCCAAGCCAGCGCCGCCAGCGCCTTCCGCAGCATCCAAACATCCATCGCCGCCGCCTTTGGCAGCGGCGTCTTGGTCGCCGCGTTCCATAATCTGACCAGTATTGGCGACCAGCTTTCCGATCTCGCCGATCAAACCGGCGTCACCGTCGCCGTTTTGGGCGGCATCAAGCCGATTGCCGACCAAAACAACACGTCCATCGACGCTTTCGCCAAAGGCATGCTCAAGGCGCAGAAAGAGCTTGGCGCCATGCAGGAAGGCGGCGAAGGCGCCGCGTCATCGCTAAAAAAGCTCGGCCTCAACGTCAACGATTTGAAACAGCTTGAGCCCGATAAATTTATCGAGGTCATGGCCAAGGCGCTGGCCGGCGTTGAAAACCGTAGCGAGCGCGCCGCCATCGCTACCCAGCTCTTTGGCAAAGCCGGCGCCGAGTTGATACCGACGCTCTTGGCGATCGCTGAAAAAGGTCTGCCGCGTTTGTCCAAGGAAGCCGAAGAAGGCTACAAGTCACTTGGCCGACTCAAAGACAAGATGGTTGAAACGACCGGAGAGGCGTTTAATTTAGCCGCTGGCTTCGTACACATGCTCGACGTTCTTCTGAACGTATCGGAATTGCAGAAACTAAAATCTGCGCTTGCGGATGTGTCGGAAGAGATCGACGCAATAGACAAACGACTTGAAACTCGGAAAAAGCTCCGCGAAGGAGGTTTTGGATTTTTCACCGCTCCGTCATCCGACGATGCTGAGCAATTAAAAAGACGCGCCGAATTACTCGAACGGTTGACAGATTTAGGTGCCACGCTGGGGAAAAAACGAGAGGAGAAACCGCAAGGAACTAAAATTTTAGGCATCGGCGATGACGGCAACGCCAAAGCGTTGCAGAGTCTCAAGGAGTCCATCGACAAAGAGAGCGACGCCCTGCAAGCGCAGTTGATCGAGCTCCGCAGAGGCAAGGAAGCCGCCCAGGACTACGCACTAAGCCAAAAGGAATTGCAGGAGCGTGCAAAGGGCGTCACTGCTGGCATATTAGAAGAGCAGCGCCGCCGCCGTGAATTGACCAAAGATCTGCGCGACGAGCAGCGCGCTCGCGAGGAGCTGGCCGGCCGTGTTCGGGCGGAGACTCTCGCCAAAGGCCCGCAGGAAGACACCCGCGGGCTACGCAGCTTTGAAGAGCTACGCCAAGCCCAGGAGGCGCTCGACAAAGACTACGCCGAGTTTCGCGCCCAGCTCGCCAAAGACCTCGCCGACGCCGATAAATTCTGGCTCGACCAAGAGCTTGAGCAACTGCGCAAAAATTTGGCCGAGCAGCGCCAGGTCTGGGAGGGCCTCGGCACCTCCATCCAGCGTAGCTGGGACCAGACCCTGAACGGTATTTTTAGCGGCACCCAGAGCTTCACCGACGGCATGAAAAACATGTTCCGTAACATGGCGCTAGCGATCCTCAGCGAGCTCGGCAAGCTCGCCGGCAATGCTTTAGTGAATTCACTTTCTGGCCTATTCAACGGCCGGCCCGCCGGCGTCGAGGGGCCGCTATTGTCCAACGGAGGATTTTTATCCGGCGGTGGCAATATCTTGGGCGGTTTACTCAGCCAAAGCACCGGCGGCTCGATCTTCAGCGGCATCGGTAACTTTTTCGGCGGCATCTTCGACGACGGCGGCATGGTGCCGGGCCGCATCGGCGAGCCCAAGCTAGTCATGGCCCATGGCGGCGAGACCATTTTGCCGACCCACAAAGGCGGCGGCTTCGGCCAAGTCGTCTATAACATCGACGCCCGCGGCGCCCAGCGCGGCGTCAGCGCCGAGATCCAGCGCGCCATCGACAAGTCGCGCGCCCAGGCGGTCCGGCAATCGGTGGGCGCGGTCAAAACCGAGCGCGAGCGCTCACACAACTTCGCCAGCGCCTTCGGGTCAAAATAATGGGCAGCCGTGATCTCACCACCGCGGTCAAAAACGAGCTCGACAAGGCCGGGCTACAGCTTGGCCTATTCGTCGAGATCATATTCGACTCCGGCCCGTTCCGCGTGTGGTCCGGCCTCGGCAACATGACGCTGGGCGGCAATGTCTATAGCGGCATCGGCACCTTGGGCCGCATCGACAAGATCGAGGAATCGGCGACCGATATCCGCGCTTCCGGCGTCGCGCTCACGCTGTCCGGTATACCGTCCGCATTGCTCGCCCAGACCTTGACCGAAAACTATCAAGGCCGCCAGGCAACCATCTGGCTGGTCATGTTCGACAGCGCCTGGCAGATAATCGCCGACCCGGTGGTGCTCAACGTCTACCGGCTCGACTATCCGCAGATCGAGGAGGGCGGCGAGACCTGCTCGATCACGGTTTTTGCGGAATCGATCCTCGCCGATCTTGAGCGCCCGCGGGTGCGCCGGCGCACCCATGAGGACCAGATCGCGCTGCACGCCGGCGATTTAGGATTTGAGTTTGTCGCCGCGCTGCAAAACAAAGAGACCATCTGGAAGGCGCCGGGATGAGACTACCTGACTGGCAAAGCCGCCTATCGGCGGTCCTCAAGGCGCACGCCGGCCAGCCCTTTGAATGGGGCGTCAACGACTGTTGCCTGTTTGTCTGTGACTGCCTCGTCGCCGTCGCCGGCATCGACCCGGCCGCCGAGTTTCGCGGCCGCTACGCTGACGAGAGCCGCGCCCGCGCGCTGGTGCTGGCCTACTGCGGCGGCGATATCGAGCGGCTGTGCGAGACCATGGCCGAGCGCCATGGCTTTTTGGAGATCGCGCCGGTATACGCCCAGCGCGGCGACTTTGGCCTGTACCGCTCGCCGGCGCTCGGCCCAACACTCGGCATCTGCGCCGGCGCGCTGTTTTTGTTCGTCGGCCTGCACGGCTACGCCGGGACCGTCGGCATGCTGCCGGTGGCGAGCGGCGAGATTAGCCGGGCCTGGAGGATTGGCTAATGCCGTTCCTTGTGCCCGTGCTGGTTGCCATCGGCCAGTTTGTTTTGGCCAATCTACCGCAGATCCTCGCCAGCTTGTTGTCGGCCGCGCTCAACGCGCTACTGACGCCCAAGGCGCCCAACTTGGACAGCGCCCGCGCCCAGTTGCAAAACACCGTGCGCGACCCGGTCAGGGTGCGCGAGCTGGTCTTTGGCCGGATAAAAAAGGGCGGCAGCTATGTATTTAGCGAGTCTGTCCATAACGACGTCGATCTGCTCATGTGGATCGCGGTGGCCGACCATGAGGTCACCGCCATCGACGAAATCTATTTTTACGACCAGCTAGTGGTCGATCAAAACGGCGTCGTGCAAAAAAAATTCAAAAAACACGTCGAGTTTGAAAAGTTCCTCGGCGCCAGCCCGCAGACCGCCAGCGCCATGCTCCAGGCGGCCACGCCCAAATGGACCGCGGCGCACCGCTGCGACGGCGTCGCCGGGGTCGCGCTCAAGATCAAGTTCAATATGAACTTGTTCAACTCGATCCCAAACGTCAGCGTGGTGATGCGCGGCGCCAAGGTCTACGACCCGCGCAGCGCCACCACGGTCTACAGCACCAACCCCGCGCTGGTGCTGGCGCACTATCTCAATCATCCGACCTTCGGCTTGAACGCCGCCTACGGCACGGTGATCGACACCACCATGCTGATCGCCGCCGCCAACGCCTGCGACGAGGATGTCGCGATCAAGGCCGGCCATGTGCTGGAGTTTGACGGCGAGGACGACGTGATCGATATGGGCAAGGTGCTGGGCCAGACCGGCGCCATCACTATCGAGGCGCGCGTCTATCCCGGCGCGGTCAACCGCGCGGCCATGAAGATCCTCGATCGCTGCTCGGCAGTGGACGGCTTTTCGCTGCAAATCGAAAACGACAAAGTGCGTTTCCGCACCCGCGACCTGTCCAACGTCGACTTGGACACCAGCGCCGGCGCGGTGGCGGCGTCGACATGGCATCGCATCGCCGCCCGCTGGGACCCCGCCGCCGGCACGAAGACCATCCGCATCAACGGCGTCCAGGTCGCCCAGGCGACCAGCGTCACCGGCACGCTAGTGGTCGCCGCCAACACCAAGCTGATCATCGGCGATAAATTCAAAGGGCGCTTGCAGGATGTGCGCCTGTGGAGCGTGGCGCGCACCAATACCGAGATCGACGCCTATGCCGACAAGACCCTCGGCGGCGAGGAAACCAACCTGGCGGGCTACTGGCGCCTCGATGAAAAAAAAGGCGAGCGCGCCGAGGACGGCACCGAGACCGCCAACGACGGCATCATCGACGGCGCCGCCTGGGTCGAGGATAACAGCGTCATCGGC
>Ga0224495_10001409_pt1 | contig 17011 bp, 21 predicted proteins | sample SF_Jul11_sed_USG_FD_168128 | JGI IMG/M metagenome (GOLD analysis project Ga0224495, IMG submission 168128) | Sediment microbial communities from San Francisco Bay, California, United States - SF_Jul11_sed_USGS_4_1 | ecosystem: Environmental > Aquatic > Marine > Sediment | place: USA: California... | reverse complement strand
GGTTTCATGAAGAAGGGCAGAATCCGCGGGAGGGCCTGGTAGCGGTGAACCTGCTATTTCTCGGCCCGCCGGGGTCCGGCAAAGGGACACAGGCTGTTCGCTTGTCGGAGCAGTTGGGGATGATGCATTTGTCCACCGGTGACATTCTCCGTGAGGCGGTAAAAAACGGTACGGAACTGGGGAAACAGGCCGAGGGATTCATGAAGCGGGGCGAGCTGGTTCCCGACGATGTCATGATCGGCCTGATCGAAGACCGGCTCGGTGACGGTGGTCTGAACAAGGGTTTTATACTGGACGGTTTCCCGCGGACGTTGCCGCAAGCGGAGAGTCTCCGGGGCATGTTCGGGCGGCATGATGTCAGCCTTGACAAGGCCGTTCTGTTCAGCGTTTCGGAAGATGAGATCGTCAGACGGCTGTCCGGGCGCTGGTATTGCCCCCGGTGTAATGCCGGTTACAATTACCCGGCGGCAGTACCCCGGGTAGAGGGACAATGCGATCATGATGGTTCGGCGTTGCGGCGGCGGCCGGACGATGATGAGGCCGTGGTCAGAAACCGGCTCGAAGTCTACAAAAAGCAAACGCGACCTATCGAGGATTTTTATCGCGAGGAGTCAATCCTGACGGTGGTTGAGGCTGAGCAGACTCCCGATGACGTTTACCGGGCCCTGCTGGCAGCAATCGGTCGGCAGAATTGAAATAAGGTGATAGAGCTGAAGACCAAAAGTGAAATCGAGATTATGCGCCGGGCCGGACGGTTGGTCGCGTTGACACTGGATATGGTGGCCGAGTCGATAAAGGACGGGATGACGACCAAACAGCTTGACCTTTTGATCGAGGATTTCATCCGCTCCCACGGGGCCGTGCCGGCTTTCAAGGATTACCAGGGTTTTCCGGCGTCCGCCTGCATTTCTATTGATGACGAGGTGGTCCACGGCATACCCAACCAGCGCGTAATCAAGGAAGGCGAGATAGTCTCGGTGGACGTCGGTACTATCGTTGACGATTTCTACGGCGATTCCGCGCGTACCTATGCTGTTGGTGAAGTCAGTGTCGCGAAGAGGGCCCTTATGGCCAGCACGCTGAAATCGCTCATGGCCGGTATTGACAAGGCGCGAAAAGGGAATAAATTGGGGGCGGTGTCGGCTGCCGTGCAGGCTGTCGCCGAGGCGGACGGCTACGGCGTGGTCCGTCAACTGGTGGGCCATGGCATCGGTCGAAAAATGCATGAGGAACCCCAGGTACCGAATTTCGGTTTACCCAGTGACGGGCCGGTGCTGGAAACGGGCATGGTTATTGCCATCGAACCCATGATCAACATGGGTACCCACAAAGTCAAGACGATGCCGGACGGTTGGACGGTGGTTACGGCGGACGGGCAACCGTCGGCTCACTTTGAACATACGGTGGCCATCTCCGATAACGGTCCGGATATTTTGACGCTTGCGTGAAGGAGTTTATGGCGAAGGAAGCGACCATAACGGTAGAGGGCAAAGTGATTGAGCCGCTGCCAAATGCGATGTTTAAAGTGGAACTGGATAATGGACATGTGGTTTTGGCGCACATTTCGGGCAAGATGCGGATGCATTTCATAAAGATTTTGCCGGGTGACAAAGTAACCATCGAGTTGTCGCCTTACGACCTGACCCGTGGACGGATAACGTATCGATATAAATAGCATTCTTCGATAGATTGGTTGAAGTCATGAAAGTCAAGACCGCCATAAAGAAGCGTTGCGAATACTGCAAGATTGTCAAGCGCAAGGGAGTTCTGAGAGTGATTTGTTCGCGGAATCCCAGTCACAAGCAGCGCCAGGGTTGAATGAAAAGTCTGGTTATTGAAGGAGTATAAAATTGGCTCGAATTGCCGGTGTAGATTTACCGAAAGAAAAGAGAATCGAGATAGGCCTGCGCTATATCTTCGGCATTGGCCCCAGCCGGGCCAGGGAGATTCTGCACAAGACGGGCGTTAACCCCGATACGCGGGTGAACAAGCTCACCGATGACGACGTCTCCAAGCTCCGGTCCGTGATTGAGAACGAATACAATGTCGAGGGTGCCCTGCGCGGTGAAATCAACATGAATATCAAGCGGCTGATTGATATCGGATCCTACCGCGGTTTGCGGCATCGCCGGGGCCTGCCGGTGCACGGGCAGCGCACCAAGACCAATGCCCGTACCCGCAAGGGCCCGAGTCGCTCGATCGGCGGGCTGAAGAAGAAGCCCCCGGGCAAGAAGTAAATGAAGATTTATATAGAGGTGTGATTTGGCTGATCCTAAGAAAAAAGGTCGTACCAAGAAAAAATCGCGTAAGGTGGATGCCTATGGCACGGTCCATATCAAGGCCACCTTCAATAATACGTTGATTACCGTTACCGACTCTACCGGGAAGACCATCTCATGGGGCTCGGCCGGTAAAGTGGGTTTCAAGGGTTCCAAGAAGTCAACGCCATTTGCGGCGCAGCTGGCTGCCTCGACGGCCGCCAAGGAAGCTATTGACATGGGCTTGCGTCGGGTCGAAGTCTGGGTGAAAGGGCCCGGTTCGGGTCGCGAAGCGGCCATCCGGTCTCTGTCGGCGGCCGGTCTCGAAATCGCGGTCATCAAAGACGTGACCCCGATTCCTCATAACGGCTGCCGCCCGCCCAAGCGCCGCCGCGTTTGATGAAGAAGTGAATGTTTTGATCTGTTATAGGAGATTTAATGGCTCGTTATCGTGATGCCAACTGCAAGCTCTGCCGGCGCGAAGGCGAAAAGCTCTTTTTGAAGGGCGCCCGCTGTTACACGGAAAAGTGTGCGGTCGAGAGAAGACAATATCCTCCCGGTCAGCACGGTCAGAATATCCGGCGCAAGATATCACCGTATGGTTTGCAGTTGAGGGAGAAGCAGAAGATACGCCGTAATTACGGCATTCTTGAAAAGCAGTTTCGTAACTATTTCAAGAAAGCTGACCGCAAAACCGGCATCACCGGTGAGACTCTGCTGCAGATGCTGGAGACCAGGCTGGATAATCTGGTCTACCGGCTCGGTTTTGCACCTTCGCGGAAATCGGCCCGGCAACTGGTCAAGCACCGCCATATCGCGGTTGACGGTCGGATTGTGAACGTGCCGTCTTATGGCGTCAGACCCAACCAGGTCATCAAGGTCAAGGATAAGTCCAAGAATCTCGACCTGGTTCACTCGGCTCTCAAGGAAGTGGGGCGGGGCGACGAAATCCCCTGGTTGCGTTTGAACAAGGCGGCATTAGAAGGTGAACTGCTGGAAGTGCCCAAGCGCACCGATATTCCTGTAACCTTTAACGAACAGTTGGTGGTGGAGCTTTACTCGAAGTAAGCGAAGCTCTCTTCGGGAGGTTTTTTTAGCACATGAAATGGAAACCTTTGACAATGCCAAAAGAAATTGTTGCCGACCAGTCTTCGGCGACGGATAATTACTCGCGGTTTATCATTGAGCCTCTGGAAAGAGGTTTCGGACATACCCTGGGGAACTGCCTACGAAGAGTTCTGCTTTCACAGATTCAGGGCGCCGCGGTGGTTTCGATGCGCATCACGGGATGCCTTCACGAATTCGCCACTATTCCGGGCGTCTACGAGGACGTGACGAATATTGTTCTCAACATCAAGCAGATCCGTGTGAAGATGCACGCCGCTGAAATGCGCAGCCTGACACTCAAAACCAGCCAGAAGGGTAAAATCACGGCCGGTATGTTCGAAAGCGACTCCGAGATAGAAATACTCAACCCGGATCTGCACATTTGCGAACTGACCGACAACATCGATTTTGAGCTTACGATCGATATCGATTCCGGCCGCAGTTACGTGGTGGCCGAGCAGAATCAGCGGCCCGATTCCCCGGCCGGAACCGTTTTCGTCGATTCGCTCTTTTCTCCGGTGACCAAGGTTTCTTACCTGGTGGAAAACACGCGTGTCGGCCAAAAGACGGATTACGATCGCCTCATAATGGAAGTCACAACCGACGGTTCCATCACTCCCGAGGATGCCCTCAGTTATGCCGCCAAGCTGGTCAAGGATCACCTGCAGCTGTTCATCCACATGGATGAAGAGATAATGGTCGAGGAGGAGCCCGAAGAGGACGAGGAGGTTCTGCGCATACGCACGCTGTTGAAAACGCGCGTGGACGAGTTGGAATTGTCGGTCCGTTCGTCGAACTGCCTGCGGGCCGCCAACATTCAGACCATCCAGGATCTGGTCACCAAGTCCGAGGCGGAAATGTTAAAGTACCGCAACTTCGGCAGGAAGTCACTCAATGAGATTAACGCGGTGCTGGAATCAATGGATCTTTCATTTGGGATGGACATATCCAAGTTTCTGGAGCCGGAAGGCAACCAATAGGATTGAGAGAAGAAAATGGGTCATCTGGATAAGGTAAACAAGCTGGGCCGCACGAGATCCCACCGGGAAGCCATGTTATCGAACATGGCGGTGTCGCTCTTCAAGTATCGTGTCTTAAAGACCACTGAGGCCAAGGCCAAAGCATTACGACCGGTTGTCGATCGGCTTATTTCAACGGCCAAGAAGGACACGCTGGCGGCTAAGCGGCAGGTTGCCCGGACGGTTCGCCAGAAGGATGTTTTCAAGAAACTGTTTGCGGAAATTGTACCACAATTCGAGGGTCGTGAATCGGGCTTTACGCGTGTGATCAAGCTCGGTGTGCGGCGCGGCGACGGCGCGGCGATGTCAGTAATCGAATTGCTTACCGAGAAACCCAAGTCCGAATCCGACAAGAAGGACAAAAAAGGCAAGAAAACCAGACGACCCGCCAAGAAAACAGCCCCAGCGAAAGAAGCCAAAGCCAAGTGATCACTACGCTAAAGTGATACTTTAAGTAGTTCGCATAATATTCCGTATATCAATATCATGGGGTCGCCATCTAACGGGCGACCTTTCCTCTTTTGGTCAGAACGTCAGGCTCGGCGGCGGTCCTGTCGGCGCAGAGTTCACCGACCGGTTCCTGATCCGGTGTCACTCGCGTGCAGCCACCGGCCACCCCTGTAAGGCTGGTTGATGGGCCCTCGGAACTGCAGTCACAATCGTGAAGAGGTCGGTGGGCCGGACAGGCAGGGCTGCACTTTCGTGGGGCGACCCGACCGGAAATCATCGGCGGCCGAATTCTTGCGCAATTGGCTTGCCATCGCCTTCTTATCATGTTATATAAATCTCGACGGTATGAAGCAAAGCATCAACTCACGCCATAAAATGATTGTGACTAATCCTATTAAGAAGACAACAACTATTCACTAAACGGTGGGGAAGAGTGAAATATGACTGAGGAACCCAAACGCAAGGGAATGTCGAAGGGCTGTCTCATCGGTTTGATAGTCCTGGCGGTGGTGATAGTCCTGGTCGTTATCGCCGGGATTGTCTGCTATTCGAAAAGAGATGAGCTTATGAAGTTCGGTATGGCCACGATGGTCACGGGTGTCAAGACGGAACTGGCCAGCAACCCGGTGGAAGGTATAGATACGGTTGCGGTCAATGCCATGGCCGATGCCTTCATCGAGAAGATGAACACCTCTGTCCTGGAGCCGGAGAAGATGGCTCTGTTCGGCCAGACAGTTCAGGGTATAATTGGCGATCAGGTGCTGGATTCGGCCGAGGTATTCATGTTCATCAAGGCCATGGTGGCCTACTATCCGGAACTGGAAGAGTTGATGCCCATACCGGAGGAACCGGCAGTCGATTCAATCACAACTGAGTAGGCGGTCGATCTCGCGGCCGTACGGCAGCAGTCCGGGCGGTTCCCGGTAGAACACTTATTTCTGCGCACGGGGAACAGGGAGGCCTGCCGAATCACCAATTTTCGGGTTTGCAGGCGAATATTGTGATGGCAGTAATTCCGATTATTCTATGTTACTTGTTGGGTGCTATACCATTCGGTTTGATAATCGCCAGGCTTTATGGCGTAGCTGATATCCGGACCCGGGGTTCCGGCAATATCGGAGCCACCAACGTCGGCCGTGTCATCGGCACCAGGGCCGCCGTGTGGGTATACCTGGGCGATATCGGCAAGGGGGTGGCGGCGGTCCTTTTGGGGCGCCTGTTCGCCGCCAACTTCGATCCGGGTTTTTTCAGTTACGATGTTTTTCTGGTGGCCTGCGCCGTGGCAGCCGTGCTGGGCCATGTCTTTCCAGTTTATGTCCGGTTCAAGGGAGGTAAAGGAGTCAATACGGGCCTGGGAGTTATGATTACGCTGCTGCCGTACGAGACGCTGCTTGCTTTTGGCATTTTCCTCCTGGTAGTGCTGCTTACTCGATATATCTCCCTGGGTTCAATGCTGGCCGGCATCGGTCTCTTTGCCATCGTCAGTGTCGAGAAACATGTCCTGGGTCGCCCGGTGGCAGATGTTTACTTCTACCTGACGCTGGTGCTGGCGCTGTTGATTATGACCACCCATCGGCAGAACATTTCACGTCTTCTGACAGGCCGGGAGAACCGCTTGTCGTTTCACTCGCGGTCAGGCGAAGCGGGGTCCCATGGCTGAGCGAATAGCTGTGCTGGGGGCCGGTTCCTGGGGGATGGCCGTGGCCGATCTGCTGGATCGAGGCGGCCATGCGGTTACTTTGTGGGAGTTTGATGAGAGCGAGTTCAGAAAGCTCGTCAAACACCGCGGCCAGCCCGAGAAGTTGAGCGATTTTCAACTGGGGCCATCGATTGCACTGACGAATGACCTGCAGAGCGCGGTCTCGACAGCGTCGCTGCTGGTGCTGGCGATTCCCTCGCAGAGTCTTCGCTCAGCGCTGCGGGGCATCAGGGACGTGCTGCCCGGCACCGGCGTGGTGAACCTGGCCAAGGGCATTGAAGTCAGAACCCTCAAGCGTATGTCGGAGGTGATAGCGGAGGAACTCGGGGTCGATCCGCGACTGGTGGCGACCCTGTCAGGCCCTTCGCATGCCGAGGAAGTGGTGCGCGGAATGCCTACCGCAGTAGTGGCGGCCGGGGTCTCCCGGGATTTTACCGCGAAACTGCAGGAGATTTTCAGTAATGCATCTTTCCGGGTGTACCAGAGTGACGACCTGGTTGGGGTCGAACTGGGCGGATCGCTGAAGAACATAATTGCCATCGGAGCCGGCATTGCCGAAGGCCTGGGCATGGGGGACAACACCCTGGGGGCTATTCTGACCAGAGGGTTGGCCGAGATCACGCGTCTGGGGGTGGCCATGGGGGCGCAGCCCGAGACGTTTGCGGGTCTGTCGGGTATTGGTGACCTGATAACCACCTGTGTGTCCCGGCACAGCCGAAATCGGTTTGTCGGCGACCGAATCGGCCGCGGTGAACGTCTCGAGAACGTTCTGGCCGGTATGACGATGGTTGCTGAAGGCGTTCAGACGACTCGCTCCGGCCATGAACTGGCCGGCCAGCACGAGGTCGAGATGCCGATTACCGATCAGGTCTACCACGTGCTGTTTGAAGGCAAGGCGCCGGCCGAGGCAGTCGAGCAGTTGATGGAGAGAAAGCTGAAACCTGAGATATGGAAATGACTTTTAATGGTATAAGAGGGGCGGATCATGGGAAAGAGTAACACCAACGGAGAAAAGCTGTACTATTCGATTAGCGAGGTTTCCCGGATTACCGGCCTGGAACCGTATGTCTTGCGTTACTGGGAGAAAGAATTCCCCCTGCTCAGGCCAAAAAAGAATCGTGGGGGCAACCGGGTCTACACCAGCCGTGATATTGACGTTATCAACCAGATCAATCACCTTCGTACCAAGGAAAAGCTGACCATCGCCGGAGCCCGGACCAAGCTGATGATGAGAAAGGCCGGCGAGGGCAAAAGAAACCTGATGGCTTCCGCTAAAGCCAGGACCCTGATCGGTCAGATGAAAAAGGACATCGAACACCTGTTGAAACTTTTCTCTTGAGTTTTCAGGGTTTTTGTCTAACTTAAGTTGTCGTAAGACGCTGACAGTACGTTGTCGGAGCGTAGCGCAGCCTGGTTAGCGCACTCGCTTGGGGTGCGAGAGGTCGGCCGTTCGAATCGGCTCGCTCCGACCATAATGGCCTTCGGGCCGTTTTTTGTACCGGATGACCGCCGGTGGCAGCGGTCCTGTTTTTGGCGGCCTTTCCGCTCTGGGAAAAAATGACGGCAATCAACCAATATGCAATCCTGGTCCTCGTCCCGGCATACAACGCTGCGGAACACCTCGGTGAACTCATCACTCGGCTGAGGCGATTCGTCTGCGATGAACATCTCCTTTTTGTCGATGACGGTTCGACCGACGGCAGCCGGGATACCCTGGAAAAAGAGGGCGTGCGTTTTATCTCTTTCGGGCACAATCGGGGCAAAGGCGCGGCACTGATGGCCGGTTTCAACTATGCCATAAAGAAGGGCTACCGGTCGGTGCTGACTGTCGACGCCGATCTGCAGCATCTGCCGGAGGAGATTCCGCCTTTTTATGCTCTGGACGACGGCCGCCGGCTCATTATCGGGACACGCCGCATGACATTGAAGATCGTGCCTTTTGACCGCTGGCTGACCAACAACCTCACCTCGCTGATAATCTCGGTTTTCTCTTCGCAGAGAATCCGCGACAGCCAGTCCGGGTATCGCCTTATCCCCACTGAAGTGCTTCGGGCGATTCCGCTCCGGACGGTCAGATACGACTTTGAATCCGAAATGCTGTTCAAGGCCGGAGCCGTGGGTTGCCCCGTCGCGGAAGTGCCTATCAGCACCGTCTACGCGGGGTCCCGCTCCTACATCAATCCCCTGGTCGACACGGGTCGCTTTATCCGTCAAATCTGGAAGCGGATCTGGGCATAGCCGGCGGCAGGTTTCGGCGCGCGGCCGACAGACTCAACATATACTTGCCACGACTCTCGAAATGGCTTAAACTGATAATCATGAAACTGGGCGATTTCTTTTCCAACTACTTCATGGTGCGGGCCCAACTGGTTGAGGCCGTGAAGGGCCTGTCACAGGACCAACTCGACTGGACCGCCCCGGATCACGCCAACTCGATCGGCAGTCTCCTGCTGCACATCGCCGAGACCGAATGCTGGTGGGTGACCTGCGTGGCGCTGGGCAGGCAGGACGAGGTCGACGAGCAGAAGTTCAGCCGCGGCCGACCCCTGGAGGAAATACTCGAGAGGCTCGATCTCCAGCATCGCGAGTTCACCGAATACCTCAACACCGAAGACATCGATGACTGGGACAAGGCGTTTTACGAGGTGAAGGGGCATGATTTCAAGCTGTCCAAACGGGCCCTGGTCTGGCACGTGGTTGAACACCAGGCCCGGCACCGCGGGCAGATTTTCATGCTGATGCGGATGCAGGGACTAGAGGTGCCCCATGTCTAAGGCCAAGACGATCCTGGTTACCAACGATGACGGCTACTTTTCGGACGGCATAAACACGCTGTTCAGAGCTCTCGAGAAAAAGGCCGAGGTCTATATGGTGGCCCCCGACCGGGAACAGTCGGCGGCCTCGCATTCGCTCACCCTGAACCGTCCGCTCCGTTTGCACCAGTTGGACAAGCGCCGCTTTACCACTGACGGAACGCCGACCGATTGCGTGATGCTGGCGGTTCACATGCTTTTCAAGGACGAAAGGCCGGATATGATAATCTCCGGCATCAATCATGGGGCCAATATGGGCGATGATGTAACGTACTCGGGGACTGTCGCCGCGGCCATCGAGGGCTCGATTCTCGGCATCCCTTCGATGGCGGTCTCGATAGCGCAGTTTGAACCGGGCATGTCATTGACCAACGCCGCCCGGTTTATAACCCGTCTGGTCGTGGCCTATGACCAACTCGCTTTGTCGCCGGCGACGTTTCTCAACATCAATCTGCCACACAACAACGGGAAGCCTTATGACAAATATGAGTTTACGTGCCTGGGGTTCAGGCATTACCGAGATATTATTATTCACAAAACGGACCCAAGAGGGAAGCCCTATTACTGGATCGGCGGCCAGGCGAAGTGGAAAGCCCTTGAAGGCTCCGACTTTGATGCCGTCGAAAGAGGGGCGGTTTCGATAACGCCTCTCCAGCTCAGTTTCACCGATACCCAGAGTCTGGCCCGGTTAAAGGTGGCCCGGTTAAAAGTCTGACGGAATCGGCCGATGGGTTAAAGTATGTGCCGGATATCCCGTACGCCGGTGGAGAGATGGGGAGAGAGGGCGGCCGCGGGTTGCAGCCGGATAAATCTGTTGACATCGCTGAAAAAATGGGTATCATGGTAGACCGAAGCTCGTAAATCGGGGCGTGGCGCAGTTTGGTAGCGCGCTTGGTTCGGGACTAAGAGGTCGCTGGTTCAAATCCAGTCGCCCCGATTTTTTCCTCGCTCTTTGTTTTTGCTTAGCAATGTTGACGTCTTAATATTCTTTATACCGATAGCTGAGAAAGGATAAAGGTAATGTCGGTCGACAGAAAGCCAGTAATTGCGGTAATCGGCGCCGGCAAGTGCTCGAAGAAGCTGCGGGATATGGCTGCGGCGGTGGGAAAGTACGTGGCCGAGCACGATGGCGTCATTGTGTGCGGCGGTTTGGGGGGAATAATGGAAGGAGCCGCCAAGGGCGCAAAGGAGGCTGGCGGGGTAACGGTCGGTATCTTGCCTACTGACAATAAAGGGGACGCCAACGAGTTTATCGATTTCGTCATTCCCACGGGGTTCGGTGAAGCCAGGAACATCATGGTAATTCGGGCGGCCGATGCCGTCATTGCCTTCCCGGGTAAGTACGGGACCTTGACGGAAATGGCCTTTGCCCTCCACGCGGGCAAACCCGTCATATCCGTAAATGCCTGGCGTCTGGGTGACGAAATTATCCATGTCGAGGATCCGACTGAAGCCGCTCGACTGGCGATGAAACACGCCAGAGGGGAGAAGTGAATCCGGCTTCTGCCACGATTAAAATCAGTGGAAGAGTACAGGGGGTTGGTTTTCGTTATTTCTGCTACCGCCGTGGCGCCGCCTGCGGCCTGGCCGGGTGGGTCAGGAACGACCCTGACGGTGCTGTGTCCATACTGGTCGAGGGCGACCGGGCGGACATAGAGAAATATCTCGAAGAATTGAAAGCCGGCCCGCCGGCGGCGGTGGTTGCCGACGTCGACGTCAACTGGCGGGAATTCTCCGGTCAACACTCCAGTTTTGAAATCCTCATGTAACCAGGTTAAAAGAGAACTATGGAAGATTTGAAGCAGTATATCCGAGCCGTGCCCGATTTTCCGAAGCCAGGCATCAATTTCTATGATATCACCACCCTGCTGCAAGATCCGGTCGGATTCAAGGCGGCCATTGACCGTATGGAAGAGTTCGCCAGATCCAAAGGCGCGGAAAAAATCATCTCGATTGAGTCCCGCGGGTTCATATTTGGCGCTGTTCTGGCTGACAGGCTGGGAATCGGTGTCACTATGGCCCGGAAGCCCGGCAAACTGCCCTACAAGACCATATCCGAAAAATATGATCTTGAGTATGGTTCGGCCACGCTGGAGTTGCACACGGACGCCGTCAGACCGGGCGAGAGAGTTGTCATCGTCGACGATCTCATCGCCACCGGGGGGACTCTCAGGGCGGTCTGCAATATGGTCGAGAAACTGGGTGGCCGGGTGGCGGGAATTTCGGCTGTGATTGATCTGTCCTTTCTGCCCTGGCGGGAGAAGCTCCAGGCTTATGACGTCGACTATCTGGTTTCATTCGACTCCGAATAATCACGGCGGGCCGGGCCGGTTTCGCATTTGATTGCTTGACACGCTTTGCGCGGAGTATAATTTATTGGTCTGTACGCGATTAAGAGGTAATGCCCCCGTAGCTCAGTTGGATAGAGCGACGGTTTCCTAAACCGCAGGTCGCAGGTTCAATTCCTGCCGGGGGTACAAAATCAGTGTTGAAAGCCGCGTTTTTGTTTGAACATAATCGTCCTCAACCAAGTCTTTTACAAGTAAGGAGATAGAGGCAAATAATTCGCCGAATTCGTTTGACAGCGAAAGCCACATGGCATATATTTGCTTCTTGTTTAACAACGGGTATTAGTTCTGTGTGATGGGCAAAGAATGTTTTTTCAAGGAGTTATTAGGATGAAGCGGTCCTTCTTGGGAATCCTTGCAGTTATAGTCTTTTCAGCCGTGTCTGCATCCGGGCAGACTTTCTTTGAGTCGGGTCAGTCCTTCGAGACGTTTTATTTGAACTTTATGGGCGGTGGGGCCCGGGCCGAAGGGATGGGCAGCGCCTTTTTGGGTGTTGCTGACGATGTTACCGGCGGGACCTGGAATCCGGCCGGTATTTTCGAGATCGAGAAACCCATCCTGGGCTTCAGTTATGGCTCGCTCGTCCCCCGGGGCAAGACTGAGGCTGCGGTGATGATACTCGGAGACACCTTCTCTAAGGCGAAGAATCATGCCGGTTTTATCGACGGAGTGTCGTCGCTCAACTTTGTCGCGCCTTTGCGTATCAAGGGTCATCAATTTGTCGGTTCGTTCTCGTACGTGAGAAACTATGACGAGTTTCAGGAAGTGGACTGGGCCTACGAAGTGCCATTCGTTACCACCGTTATCGACAATGTCGGCGCGATTGTTCTTGACACTCTGACACGCGAGTTTCAGGTCAACTCGCTGCTTGACGGCGGCATGAACGCGGTCAACTTCGCCGTTGGAACCAGAGTCTATAAGAACCTGTCGTTTGGCGTCGGAGCCAACATTTACACGGGCAAGACTGTCCGCGATCAGAGCACTTATGCTGTAGTCAGAAACACCACCGTCGATTACTTCACATACCAGAGCGGTGATTGGGAGATAGTGCAAAATGCCATCGACACCAATAAGTTCTCCGGAGTCAATTTTAATATCGGCTTTAAGCTGAACGGTGATAAGTTCGATGCCGGGTTGCTGGTGAGAACGCCGTTTTCACTGGAAGTTAAGACGGGCAGGTCGATTTACAATTTCAACATCGTCAACGGCCTGATTGAGAGTAACGGCACCGACACGACGTTCTTCGACGACTTAGTTACCAGGTACGAGATGCCGCTGATGATCGGTTTTGGTGCCGGCTTCAAGGCGAGCGAGAATCTCTTGCTGGCCCTCGACATGGAGTATCGCGGTTTCAGCTCCACCAAGATCAAATTCCGCGATAGCCTGGTGATCGATCCGGGCGGCGACAACAAGGAATTCCTGACCGAGTACGATCCCGACTATAATAGTGTTATTCTGGTCCATCTCGGCGGTGAGTATAAGAAGGTGACGAGTATCGGGACTTTTCCCCTTCGGTTAGGGCTCCGATACGAACCGCTGCCTGCTCCGAGTATGGATATCAACTTCGATGAATCGACTCCGGTTGCATACAGCCTGTCGCTGGGCACGGGAATTCACTGGGAGCAGATTCACTTCGACTGGGCGTACACCTACACGACCATTAACAAGGATGTAAATGCCCTGGGAGAGGGATTCTTTGAGTTGAAGAACCGAAATCACCATCTGAACATGTCGTTTACCGGTTATTTCTAGTGGGGCCCGAACGGAGTATAACAGGATCTTAAGGCGATTTGATTTTCAGGTCGGGCGGCATTAACCTGTCGCCCGACTTTGCCGATACCGCAATTGGCCGGGCCAATTGTCTTACGGGAGAATAGAATGTATAACAAGGTCAAGTTAACAAAACGCCAGATAAAAGAAGATAAGTTCACCACGTTCATGCTCAGTTCCAAGCAGCAGGTGCTGGAGAACTGGCAGTACATTGTCATGGGGGTTATCGTCGTTGTGCTGGTGGTTGTGGCCGTGGTCTATTACCTTGATTCGCGGGCCACCAGGACGCTTGAGTCCGGGCTGAATTATAACCGGGCCGTCCAGGAGTATCGCAACGGCCAGAACCAGGTGGCGATAGCCTCTCTTTCCCAGATTCTCGAGAAGTACAGCGGCGAAAGCGTGGAGGGTCAGGCCACCTTCATGCTTGGAAAAGTCAACTATGAGTTGCGCAATTACGTGGAGGCTATCCGCTACTACGAGATGTACCTGGCGAAGTTCAAGGACAGGCCGTTCGTCCGTTGCGCCGCCCTTGCCGGAGTCGGCGCCGCCTATGAGAACCAGGCCAGCTTTTTGCAGGCGGCTGACGCCTTTGCCCGAGCCTACGAAGAAGATCCCGAGAGTCCCCTGGCCGGGGATTACCTGGCGGCGGTTGTGCGCAACTACCTCCAGCTGGGTGATATTGATAAAGCGAAAGTTCATCTCGACCTGCTCGAAAAAGACTTCGGCGACACGGATGTAGCCAGAAGGGCCGTCCGCCTGTTCAGCGAGAAGACCCAGGGCTGAGCTACCTCTAGATAAGAGGCACAATCTTTGTCGGATTCAAGACCGCTGAGGCTGGCGATTCTCTGGCACATGCACCAGCCCGATTATCAGGAACCCAACACCAATAAGATGGTTATGCCCTGGGTGCGTCTGCACGCCGTCAAAGACTATCTTGATATGCCGTTGATGTCGGCCCGTTTTGAAAACGTTCGGACGACGTTTAACCTGGTACCGTCACTGCTGGATCAGTTCGATGCTTATATGAACGGAGCCACGGACCCGCATCTGGAGCTTTCGCGCATGAATGCCGAGCACCTTACGGAGTTGCAGAGACGGGAGATTCTCAGCAGTTTCTTCGAAGCCAACCCGGCTAATATGATCAGGCCGTTTCCCCGTTATCACGAGCTATACCGGAAGGTGAAGACCGGCTCGGACAATGAAATCGTTCCCGCCCTGTTCACCTCGTCCGAACTGCGCGATTTGCAGGTGTGGTCCAATCTCGTCTGGACGGACCCGATGTTTCGCGGCGGGGAGCCGATTAAAGCCCTTTTTGCCAAAGGCAAGAACTTCTCCGAAGAGGATAAACAACGCCTGCTCGACTGGCAGCTCGATCTCATCAGGCGGGTCGCGGCTACTTATGTCGAGTTGTTTCGAGAGGGCCGGATCGACGTATCCTTTACGCCCTACTATCATCCGATCCTGCCGTTGCTATGCGACACCGACGTCGCCAGGGAGGCTCTTCCCAAGATCGACCTTCCCCAGCGACGTTTCCGCCATCCCGAGGATGCCGAAAATCAGATTGAAATGTCGATGAAGAAATTCGAGACTCTGTTCGGCCGCAAGATGGCGGGTATGTGGCCCTCGGAGGGTTCAGTCTCCGAGGAAGTGGCCGCAATCTGTATCAGAAAGGGCATCCGGTGGATTGCCACCGATGAAGATATACTTTTCAATTCTCTTACGAAATCCGGGCTGGATCGCAAGGCCAATCCGCTGCATACCGTATATGACTACGGCCCCGGCATCAGGATACTCTTCCGCGACCGAGCTCTGTCCGACCGGATAGGCTTTGTCTATTCCGGTTGGCCGGCCGACAGGGCTGTCGCCGATTTTGTTTCTCATCTGAAAGACCTGCGTCGCCTTCTCCTTGACCGTATCGATGATGTCGTGGTCCCGGTTATTCTCGACGGCGAGAATGCCTGGGAGTATTTCCCGGATGACGGCCGCGAGTTCCTGCAGGCCTTTTATCAGGCTTTGAACGACGACCCGGAGATTAAGACGGTGACCGTGACGGAGGCGGCCGAAACGGCGAAGGCCCGCCCCCTCAGTGCTCTTTTTGCCGGGTCCTGGATAAACCACGATTTCAGAATCTGGATCGGCCATGCCGAGGACAACGCGGCCTGGGACCTGTTGAGCAAGACGCGAGAAGCGCTGGTCTCTTTCGAGCGGGAGCATCCGGAGTACAGTGCCGCGGCTATCGAAAAGGCGTGGAGACAGGTTTACAAGGCCGAGGGGTCTGACTGGTGCTGGTGGTATGGCGACGAGCATCGGGGCCCGCACAACCAGAAGTTCGACAGTATCTACCGCCGCCACCTGATTTCGGTTTACGAGCTTCTGGGTCTCGAGGCGCCATTGGAGTTGCTGAACGCGATTTATCAGAGTGGCGCCGGGCTGAAAGCGGTCCTGCCCGACGCGTTGCTCACCCCGGAAATAGACGGCCGGCTGACCCACTTCTACGAGTGGACCGGCTCGGGCTATTTTGACTGTCTAAAAGCCGGCGGTTCCATGCACCGCATGGAGCGGCACATCTCGACAGTGTACTTTGCCTATGACCACGAGCGGGTTTATATTCGACTTGACTTGGTGGATAAGAAAGCCATAGAATTACTCAATAAGGGCCGGTTAGTGATTACCTTCTTTACTCCCAAGAGGCTCGAGATAGAGCTTTCTCCGGGCAGGGACGGGGCGTCGGGAAAGAGCACAGAAGGTTATCATTACTGCCTTCGCGATATCCTGGAATTTGCGGTTGACAGGCAGGTGCTATGGCCCGATGGATTCGGTCCGCTGGGGTTTACGGTGACTCTGTACGAAGGTGACAAGAGGATAGAGAGCTGGCCTGAAAACGAGCCGATCCGGTTCGAGGTGGCGCAGAAGGACCGCGAGCTTTTCTGGCCATCATAATTGTCAAAGAATCGAATTTCGGGAGGAAACGTGACCGATTCGTTCTTCAAAAACGACCCTGATCAAAAGCCCTCGGAGCACATACCTGATCTCGACGGCGAGAGCAGCGGGGCCTCTTCGCAGAACACTGACAGTCGGGAGAGTTTTGCGACGCAGGAGGGACGCATGGCGGCGATCATATCGTACATTCCGCTTCTCTGTTTCATTCCGCTGCTGAGCATGAAAGACAACAAAGAGGCGCATTTCCATGCGCGGCAGGGGGTGCTCCTGTTCTTGATCGAGGTAGTCGCCGCCATATTTCTGATTGACAGCATATCCAACTTTGTCTTCAAAGGGATTCTTCTGATTGCGGTGGCCCTTTCCATCGTCGGCATTTACTTCGCGCTCCAGGGGAAGAACTACAAGTTGCCCATAATTGGAGACCTGGCCGATAAGACCAAGCTATAGCGGTCAAATGAGAAACGGCGTCCACATTTTAGCAGTTGTCGTCCTGTGCCTGATCGCGTGCGCCACAACCGGTCCCGGCGGCAAGAAATCGTTCATCCTGATTCCGAGCAGCCAGGAAGTAAGTATCGGGGCCGGGATGGCCAACCAGATCCAGAACACG
>Ga0224495_10001408_pt1 | contig 17012 bp, 16 predicted proteins | sample SF_Jul11_sed_USG_FD_168128 | JGI IMG/M metagenome (GOLD analysis project Ga0224495, IMG submission 168128) | Sediment microbial communities from San Francisco Bay, California, United States - SF_Jul11_sed_USGS_4_1 | ecosystem: Environmental > Aquatic > Marine > Sediment | place: USA: California... | reverse complement strand
CTACGGCCATACTCCAAAGATACACACAAAGCACCGAAATCCTCTTGTTGATATATTGAAGGAGGTCATCAGATAATGACTGCGAAGTACGCCTACTATCCGGGATGTTCACTTCACTCAACCGGCTCCGAGTACGACATATCCTTCCGAGCCGTTTGTGAAAAGCTTGGCATAGAGATTGAGGAGATCAAAGGCTGGGTTTGCTGTGGGACTTCTCCAGCGCATTGTACATCCAGGCTTTTGTCGCTGGCGCTTCCTTTTGAGAACCTCTGTAAGGCGGAGAAAATGGGAATGACCGACGTCGTTGCTCCCTGTGCGGCGTGTTTTGCGCGGTTGAGGACCGCCATGTACGAGGCAGCCGAAGATCCTGATATAGCCGGTCAGATTAGCGAGGCTCTCGAATCTGAGCTGCCCAAATCGATGAATGTCTTAAGCCCCCTCGAGATATTCTGCAATGAGGCAAACATCGGAGAAGCTGTCACGAGGCAAATGCCTGAACTGAAGGTTGTTTGCTATTACGGCTGCCTGCTTACGAGGCCATCAAAGGTGATGCAGTTCGATGAATGTGAGTATCCGATGGCCATGGACGATTTGCTTCGCTCAGTGGGTATTACGACGCTCGACTGGTCGTACAAGACGGAGTGCTGTGGGGGTGCCCTTGCGATGAGCCGGACCGATGTTGTTCTTAAATTGACGCATGACATACTTGAGGAAGCCAAGGCAGTAGGGGCAGACGCTATCGCCGTTGGGTGTCCTCTGTGCCATGTGAATCTGGACACCCGACAAGAGGAGGTTGAACAGGAATACGGAGCCCGGTATGGGATGCCCATATTCTACTTTACACAGCTTATGGCGTTGGCGTTGGGAGTGCCGTTGAATAAATTGGGATTACAAAAACATTTTGTCAGCGCGGACGAGCTATTGTCCAGCGTTTTCAAAGAATAGTTGGTTTCAGAACAGATACAGGGTAGAAAACAAATGGCTAAAAAAACCGATCAAAAGGTTGGTGCCGTCCTCGTAGTGGGAGGCGGCGTTGGAGGTATGCAGGCCTCGCTCGATCTGGCGGAAGGTGGATACAAGGTTTATCTTGTTGAAAAAGGGCCTTCTATCGGTGGAGTGATGGCGCAGCTCGACAAGACGTTCCCGACGAATGACTGCGCGATGTGCACGCTGGCACCGCGCATGGTCGATTGCGGCGGGCACCTGAATATCGAGAAGCTGACCTACTCTGAGATAGAATCAATTGAAGGCTCAGCGGGCAACTTCAGGGTGCGTATCAGGAAGAAGGCGCGATCGGTTGACCCGGAGAAGTGCACAGGCTGCGGTGAGTGTGTGGAACACTGCCTTGTCAAGAACATTGTGTATCTTGATGAGCCGCCGGTTGTGCCGGAGATTGAGCTTGAGCCAGAAGAGCGAAACAGGGTGGACAAGATTATAGGCAGATATGACGGTGACAGGGAAACCCTTATACCAATCCTCCAGGACATAACTACGGAATTCAACTGGCTTCCCCCGGGCACTCTGGCAAGAGTTTCTCAGACAAAGCAGATACCCATGGAGCACATCCTGCGAATCGCCACGTTCTATAAGGCCTTCAGCCTTAAGCCCCGCGGCAAACATATCATCACGGTCTGTGTCGGTACCGCCTGCCACGTGAAAGGTGCACAGAGGATTCTGGACAGGCTTGAGCGGGAATTGGGCGTAAAGACGGGAGAGACAACATCGGACATGCAGTTTACGTTAGAAGCGGTCCGTTGTTTGGGATGTTGTGGTCTTGCGCCTGTAGTTACTATCGGTGAAGAATTATTTGGCCAAATGAATCCTGCGAAAGCCGCTGCGATTGTTGGCAAATATCAGGAATGAAAGAGGATTACTATGTCTAAAATCAAACCTGAAGATTTACAGAAGATCAGGGAAAAGATGTCCAGGACGATGAATGTGCGAGATGGAGATACTCGTGCGAAGATTACGGTCCATATGGGAACATGCGGTATCGCCGCCGGCGCCAGAAAAATAATGAGCGCCCTGATAGCTCTGCTTGAAGAGAAAGAGACAAAGGATGTTATCGTAACTGCATCCGGTTGCGCCGGCCTTTGCAGCCGCGAGCCAATGATAACAGTAGAGCTCAAAGGAGAAGCCCCTATCAAATATGTTGACCTGGATGAAGAAAAGACAAGAAAAATCTTCTCTGAGCATGTTCTGTCAGGTTTTGTGGTCAAGGAATATGCCCTTGCCATCGGCAGTGAACGCGTTGGATAATCATTAAGTAAGAAGGAGAAACCAGCATGAAACAGTCTCGGATGCACATCATGCTTTGTGCTGGGACCGGCTGTGTCTCGAATAAATCGTTCAAGATACAAGAGGCTCTTAAGTCAGAGCTCAAGAAGCATAATCTCCAGGATGAGGTCAGCGTGGTATTGACCGGCTGTAATGGATTTTGCGCTCAGGGCCCTGTAGCTGTGGTCAAGCCGGACGACATCTTTTATCAGCTATTAACTGTAGAAGATATTCCTCACCTGGTTGAAGAGCATTTCCTCAAGGGAAGACCCGTAAAGCGGCTTCTTTATACTCCGCCTGCCGGAGAATTCCCTGTGCCGAAGATGAGTGACATAGGCTTCTTCAGCAAGCAGAGACTGATTGCGTTGCGCAACAGGGGGATGATTGATCCTGAACAGATCGATGAATACATTGCCAGAGATGGATACACGGCACTGGCCAAGGTACTCACTGAGATGACACCTGAGCAAATAATCGAAGAAATCAAGGCCTCGGGGCTGCGAGGCAGAGGCGGAGCCGGCTTTCCAACCGGCAGGAAGTGGGAGTTGTGCCGGGCGGCGAAAGGTAACAGCAAGCACATAGTATGCAATGCTGACGAGGGAGATCCGGGCGCGTTTATGGATCGGAGCATAATTGAGTCCGATCCACATTCGGTTTTGGAAGGGATGGTAATTGGCGCAAGGGCGATCGGGGCTTCTCATGGCCACATCTATATCAGGAACGAATATCCTCTGGCCCGCGAAAGGTTGATTAAGGCGATAAAACAGGCCGAAGATTACGGTTTGCTGGGTAAAGATATTTTTGGCTCCGGCTTTGATTTCGATATTTCTATTCACAGAGGAGCAGGGGCATTTGTATGTGGTGAAGAGACATCGCTCATTGCTTCTTTGGAAGGGAAGGCTCCTGAGCCGAGAATAAGACCTCCGTTCCCCGCGGAATCCGGAGTTTGGTATGAGCCCACTAATATTAATAATGTAGAGACATGGGCCAATGTACCCGAGATAATCAATAGAGGGGGAGAATGGTTCTCCGGCATCGGGACCGAAACCAGCAAGGGTACGAAAGTCTTCTCCGTCGTTGGGAAGGTCAAGAATACAGGCCTTGTTGAAGTGCCGATGGGTATCACTTTGCGGGAGATCGTATACGATATAGGCGGCGGGATAGAAAACGACAAGAAATTTAAGGCGGTCCAAACTGGTGGACCCTCCGGTGGATGCATACCCACGTCGCTTCTTGATCTTCCGATAGATTATGAGAAACTCGCCGAAGTTGGCTCCATCATGGGTTCCGGGGGACTTATCGTGATGGACGAGGACACGTGCATGGTGGATGTGGCGAGGTATTTCCTTGAGTTCCTGAAGGATGAATCCTGCGGCAAATGCACGGCCTGCCGTGAAGGTATTGACGTAATGCACGGAATACTTGTTCGCATCTGTGAAGGAAATGGTAAAGAAGATGATATTGAAATGCTCGAGGAGCTGGCCGAGGCTGTGAAAGATGCATCTCTTTGTGCTCTGGGAGGAACCTCGCCGAATCCGGTTCTGAGCACTATTCGCTATTTCCGGGACGAATACGAGGCACATATCAAGTATAAGAGTTGTCCGGCGGGCGTGTGCAAAAGTATTATCTCCTCTGCGTGCCAACATACCTGCCCACTGGAACAGGATGTTCCCTGTTATATAGGCCTTATTGCTCAAGGAAAGTTCGAGGAGGCTATAGAGATTGTAAGGAGAGAAAATCCTCTACCTTCTATTTGCGGCAGGGTTTGCACCGCTGGTTGTGAGGTCAAATGCCGGGCCGGTGAAGGGGACGGAGAAGCAATCTCTATCCGCTTACTGAAGAGATTTCTGGCAGATTATGAACGTGAAAAGGGGCTTGATGTTACTCCTGAACCGAAACAGCAAAGAACCGAAAAGGTGGCTATTGTGGGTTCCGGACCTGCTGGTCTGACATGCGCTTACTACCTTGCCCTTGAAGGATACCAGGTCACGATTATCGAGTCGCTGCCGGTTGTGGGCGGCATGCTTGCTGTTTGTATTCCAGACTACCGATTACCCAAGGATGTTTTGAACTGGGACATTGAGAAGATCAAGAAATTAGGTGTTGAGATCAAGACAAACACGACCGTGGGCGAAGATATACAGCTTTCTTATCTCCGGAAGCAATATAATGCGGTATTCATCGCTACCGGCGCCCATAAGGGACTGAAGATGAGGATCGAAGGTGAAGAATCGCCACAGGTCATCGATGCAGTGGATTTCCTGCGTGAGCTTCATCTTGGTCGTGATATTGAGATTGGTCAAAAGGTTGCTGTGATCGGTGGAGGGGACGCCGCCATTGATGCGGCCCGAGTAGCCAAGCGCTTAGGCAAAGATGTTACGATACTGTACAGGCGAACAAGACGGGAGATGCCCGCAGCCAAAGAGGAAATCGAAGAGGCAATTAATGAGGGAATAGAAATTCAATTCCTCGCTGCTCCAATCAAGGTCTTATCTGATAATGGTCAATTGAAGGGGATCGAGTGCATCAGGATGGAGCTGGGAGAAGTCGACAGGAGCGGCAGAAGAAGACCTATTCCGATTCAAGGCTCTGAATTTACGGTAGAGATTGATACGTGGAGGCCTGCAATCGGTCAGCAGCCGGAGTTGAGCGCACTGTTGAGTACTGAGGGCCTGACGGTTTCCAAGTATAACACAATAGAAGTTAGTCCGGACACCCTTTGCTCGGAGATAGAAGGTGTCTTTGCGGGAGGTGATGTTGTCAGCGGTCCGAATACGGTTACAGCGGCAATGGCTCAAGGAAAGATTGCCGCCAAAATGATACATAAATATATTCAGGGGCAGCCCGTTGAACGTGAATATAAGGTGACACGGCCTGCCGTGCGCGTTGAAGCCATAGAATTGAGCGACAAAGAGATTGAAGAGATGCAAAAGACAGCGGTTCCTATGCTGGCAGTGGAAGAACGGTCTGGTAATTTTAAGGAAGTGGAATTGGGATTTACCGAGGAGATGGCGATCAAAGAGGCAAGACGCTGTCTGCGATGTGACCTGGAAGTAATAGAACAGGAAGTGGAAGTGACCTTATGAAATTGAAGGATATAGAAAGGATTCTTGAGGCCGAAGTAATTGTCGGTAAAGAGCTTCTGGCTAAAGAGGTTAAGATGGTTTGTGGTTGTGACTTGATGAGCGACGTTTTATCATTTGCCAAGTCCGAATCTCTTCTTCTGACGGGTTTGACTAATCCTCAGGTGGTCCGCACTGCAGAGATGGCCGACCTTCAGGCCATATGTTTTGTTCGCGGCAAGAAACCGGAGCAGGAGACTATTGACATGGCTGAGGACAAGGATATTCCCTTATTGGTAACGCCTATACCAATGTTCGAATCGTGCGGCCGGTTGTACCAGGCGGGACTTCCCGGTTGTTCTGAGTATAAGAAATAACATAGAACAGGATTTTTACGAGTGAATTCAGACAGTCGAATCACTAAAGTTCAGGAGCTGGTTTACGAGATACGTGTCCGTGACGTAATGAAGGACGATGTTGTTACTGTGAGCCCGCAGACTCCCATGAGCAAGTTACAGGATATCCTGCGGGAAAAACGCATCTCCGGGGCACCGGTCGTGGACCAGGACGGGCTGGCAGGCATAATCAGTATTGATGACTTTATCAGGTGGCTGGCAGAGCGTGAAGAGGATTGCCCCATCAGCGAGAAGATGACCAGTGATGTGCAAACACTTTATGCCGATGAGCCGTTGATTCACGCGGTCAATAAATTCGAGCAATATGGTTTTGGCCGTTTCGCAGTTATCGACCGCCAGGATAAAAGGCTCCGGGGCATTATAACCAAGGGAGACATTATCGAGGGGCTTCTAAAAAAGCTGGAGATTGATTATCACAAGGAAGAAACACAAAACGAAAGAATACAGCGCTTTTTTGAGGACATTTATGCAGACAGGATTGCGCTCTTTTTTCAATATAATGTGGCAGGTCAGGATTTCAAGCGGGCCGGTGAAAGTTCCAGCCGGTTGAAGGCCACTCTTGGTCGCCTGGGCCTTCACCCCCAGGTGATTCGCCGGGTTGCCATCGCCACGTATGAAGCAGAGATGAACCTGATTATTTACGCGGATGGCGGCAGGATTCGCGTGCGTGTTGAGCCCCATCAAATACTTGTGAAAGTGGAAGATTCAGGCCCCGGCATCCCTGATATCGAGAAGGCCCTGCAGCCCGGGTATTCAACCGCCCCGGATTGGGTCAGGGAACTGGGCTTCGGAGCAGGTATGGGCCTGAACAACATCAGCAACTGCGCCGATAGAATGAACCTTAGATCCACCGTGGGCAAGGGAACGCATTTGAGTATTTACATCTCTGTAGAAAATGGAGCCAAGAGTGAAACTAACTGAATTGATTGAAAAACTGAATCTTGGCGTCAGGTCATCAAAGGCGGACCTGGAACGTGAGGTAACGGGCGGTTATGCCAGTGACCTTCTTAGTGATGTCCTCGCTAATGGCAAAGAAGGTAACATCTGGGTTACGTTACAGGTCCATCATAATATTGTGGCCGTGGCCAGTATGAAGGACCTTGCCGGCATCATCCTGGTCAATGGCAGGGAACCGGAACAGGAAACTATCGAAAAAGCAGAAGCAGAAAAAATAGTGATTATGGTAACCGAGTTGCCAACTTTCGAGCTTGTTGGCAGACTTTATGGCTTAGGGGTTACCGGAATGAAATGATGAGAAAGGTTAGGGCCGACCTGCATTTGCATACTTGCCTTTCTCCCTGTGCAGACGCGCAGATGCAGGCGACGGCCATAGTTAGACAGGCCAAAAAGGCAGGCTTGGATATGATAGGAATAAGTGATCACAATTCGGCAGAGAATGTAGCTGCGGTGGTGAAAGCCGGTGCCAGAGAAGGGCTGCCCGTTATCGCAGGTATGGAGATAACCTCTTCGGAGGAAGTCCATATCCTGGGACTATTCAACACTGAGCCGGACCTAATGAATATGCAGGACGTTATTTACCAGAACCTGCCCGGCGAGGATTATGAGCAGGCTTATGGCCCCCAGACGGTTGTTGACGAATGGGACAATGTATTGGGGTCAAATTCGAAACTGTTGTTTGGCGCAACGACCCTGACCGTGGAGCAGGTCGTGGATGCGATTCATCAAAGGTCGGGCGTCGCGATTGCCTCTCATGTTGACCGTGAGCGGTTCAGCCTGATAGGTCAGTTAGGCTTTATTCCGAAAGGGTTAAGGCTGGATGCTGTGGAGGTCTCGAGGCCGTCCTCGATGAAGCAGGAGTATGACTATCCCGTGGTCACTTTTTCCGATGCCCACTTTTTGGAGGACATCGGAAACAGATGGACTTGTTTTATGATAGAAGATGCGTCGGTCGATGAGATTAAGAAGGCATTGCACAATGAAATGGGAAGGAGAATAGTTGTTAATTAAATGGAAGACCTGTCATTGCACATCCTGGACATTGCTGAAAATTCAATTTCAGCCTCGGCCAAGAGGATAGAAATCAGGATCGATGAAGATGAAACTAATGATTTGTTGACCATCGAAATAAAGGACGATGGCAAAGGTATGGATGAACAGACTTTACAGAAAGTTCTTGACCCTTTCTTTACGACAAGGACCACTCGCAGGGTCGGCCTGGGCCTGTCTTTGCTGGCACAGGCGACACGCGAAAGCGACGGAACGATTGAGCTGGATTCCAAACCCGGTGTTGGAACGACAATCAAGGCCAACTTTCGGTTTAGCCATTTGGACCGTAAACCTATGGGTGACATTGATGAAACCATACGCACGCTTGTCGTTGGGCATCCCGGGATTGACTTTCTGTATGAGCATAAAAAGAAAGATTCAATTTATCACTTTGATACGAGAGAGACAGAGAGAAAATGATAACTCTGACAATTGACAACAAAAAGGTTGAGGTTGAAGAAGGTACTACCGTTCTGCAGGCAGCAGAAAAGCTTGGCATCAAGATTCCCACTCTTTGCCATCACAGGTCTTTGAAACCCTACGGCTCGTGCCGAGTCTGTCTGGTCGAGCTGACCGGACCACGCGGCTCCGTCATTCAGGCCTCCTGTGTCTATCCCGCCCAGGAAGGTTTGATTGTCCAGACTGACACGGAGAGGGTCAAAAAGACCCGGCGGATTATGCTCGAATTGCTGCTGGCCCGCTGTCCCGACACGCCCCAGATCAAGGAAATGGCCAAAGAGTATGGGGTCGAGGAAACGCGCTTCCCCAAAAAGAACGACGACTGCATCCTCTGCGGCCTTTGCTCGAGGGTTTGTGAAGAGCGGATGGGTGTCGGTGCCGTAGGCTTTGTCAATCGCGGTGCGGATCGGAAGATAGCTGTTCCCTATGATAAGCACTCACCGATTTGTATTGCATGTGGCGCCTGCCAGGTTGTCTGCCCGACCGATGCGGTGGATTTGAGTGAAGTGACGCTGAATAAGCCCAGGCCTATCGCGTCCGAATACGATATGGGGCTTGTCCAGCGTTCTTCTATTTATATACCGTTCCCTCAGGCGATACCGAAAGTGGCTGTGATTGACCGAAATACGTGCATGCACTTTCTAAAAGATGTGTGCAAGTCTTGCGAAAACTTCTGCCAGGCGGGGGCCATTGATTATGAGCAGGAAGATGAAATCGAAGAGGTAGATGTTGGCGCTGTGGTCCTCTCGCCCGGTTTTGAGCAGTTCGATCCCAATCTCAGGAAGGAGCTGGGCTACAGCAGGTATCCCAATGTGCTCTCGAGTCTGCAGTTCGAACGCATTCTCTCGGCCAGCGGACCCTATCTGGGCGAGATACTCAGGCCCTCAGATGAGGAACATCCCAAGAGGATTGCGTGGATTCAGTGCGTTGGTTCGCGGGAAGTGGATAGAAACTACTGCTCCTCGGTCTGCTGTATGTATGCTACCAAGGAAGCAATTATCGCCAAGGAACACCAACCCGACCTCGATTGTACAATTTTCTTCATCGACATGCGTGCTTTCGGGAAGGGATTCGATGCCTACTACGAACGCGCCAAGGATCTCGGGGTGAGGTACGTTCGCTGTTATCCATCCTCCATCAAGGAGGTCCCGGCAACGAAGGACCTGAAAATCACTTACCAAAAAGACGATGGAGAGATCACGACCGAAGAGTTTAACATGGTAGTCCTTTCCACCGGGATTAGACCTCCCTTCCATGTGCATGAGCTGGCGGACAAGTTCGGAGTCAAGCTAAACGCGCATGGTTTTGCCGATACAAAGGGATTCACCCCTGTTGAGACTTCAGAGGCCGGCGTATATGTCTGCGGGCCCTTTGCCGGCCCGAAGGACATTCCCGAAACGGTAATGGAGGCATCGGCGGGAGCTGCAATGGCAATGGCGCTTTTGAAGGATGAGCGGGGCACTTTAATCACGCATAAGGAGTATCCGCCCGAGAAGGATGTGGCCGGCCAGGAGCCCCGCATCGGCGTATTTGTCTGCCACTGCGGCAGGAACATCGGCGGCTATGCCGACGTGCCCAGTGTTGTCGAATATGCCAAGACGCTGCCCAATGTTGTTTATGCAGAGGACAATCTTTATACCTGTTCGACCGACACTCAGCAAAAGATAACCGAGCTAATTGCCGAGCATGACCTCAACCGCGTCGTGGTGGCCTCGTGCAGTCCCAGAACTCACGAGCCGCTTTTCCGCAACACTTGTCGCGAAGCCGGCCTTAATGAATACCTCTTTGAGATGGCCAACATCCGAGACCAGTGTACCTGGGTTCACATGAATGAGCCGGAAGAGGCCACACGAAAATCGAAGGACCTTGTGAGGATGGCGGTGGCCAAGGCCAGACTGTTGGAGCCTTTGTTTAAGGGTAGCTTGAAAGTCGTTAATGAAGCCCTCGTAATTGGCGGCGGTCTGGCGGGAATGACCGCTGCGCTCAACCTTGCGGACCAGGGATTCAAGGTCCATCTTGTTGAAAAAGACAAGGAGTTAGGAGGAAACTTCAGGCATATACACAGCCTGTTAAGCGGCGAGGCCCCCCAACAAAAACTTGCCGAAATCGTTGAGAGGGTCAACTCTCATCCGAACATAGACTTGTACCTGGAGGGCAAGGTCTGCGAAGTTGAAGGGTCCGTGGGTAATTTCAAGTCCACAATACGACAGAACGGCACTGAAACGGAAGTTCGGCACGGAATAGCGATAATTGCGGCCGGGGCCGGTGAATATGAGCCGACCGAATACCTCTACGGCAAGGACTCTCGCGTTATCACGCAGCGGGACCTGGAAGAAGGAATAGCGGAGAATAATCCCGAACTGGAGAAAATCAAATCTGTTGTGATGATTCAATGCGTTGGTTCGAGAGAAAAAGAGCGGCCGTATTGCAGCCGAATATGTTGCCAGCAGGCGATTAAGAATGCAATCGCTCTGAAGAAGAGGCGTCCCGATATCGAGGTCTGCGTGCTCTATCGTGACGTCAGGGCATACGGTTTTCTGGAGGAGCATTACAGGACAGCAAGGGAGCTGGGTGTACGCTTCATTCGATACGATGAGAACCAGAAACCGGAAGTGTCCTCCACAGATAGTGGTCTGAAAGTTTCCACCGTGGACCCCATTTTGAACGCTGCGGTTAATATAGACTGTGACCTGTTAGTACTGGCCCCCGCAATCGTTCCCAACGAGGATGTTGACGAGGTGGGCAAGCTGTTCAAGATACCGCTTAATCAGGACAAGTTCTTCCTCGAAGCGCACATGAAGCTGCGGCCCGTTGATTTTGCCACGGACGGTGTGTTCATGTGCGGTTTAGCCCATTGCCCGAAATCAGTTGCAGAAAGTATCGCCCAGGCGGAGGCAGCAGCGGCCAGGGCGGCCACTATTCTGTCCAAAGATGAAATCGAGATTGACGCTACCATATCGGAAGTGGTGGATGCGAACTGTGACGGGTGTGCGTATTGCATCGATCCCTGCCCTTACAGCGCATTGACACTGCTTGAATATATGTACAAGGGCAGCATCAAGAAGACCGTTGAACGAGACGGGGCGTTGTGTAAGGGCTGTGGAGTGTGCCAGGCCACGTGTCCGAAGAAGGGAATATTTATTCGCAGTTTCAAGCTTGAGCAGATCGGCGCTATGGTTGATGCTGCTCTTGAATGAGACTAAAAGAGGAGTTCGCTTAATATGTCAGACGAAGAATTCGAACCTCGCATTATCGGTTTTTGTTGTAACTGGTGTTCTTATGCCGGTGCAGATCTTGCCGGTGTTTCCCGGCTGCAATACCCCCCGAATCTGCGTGTCATTCGGGTGATGTGCTCGGGGATGGTGCATCCAAACCTTGTTATTGACGCCTTGACCAAAGGGGCCGATGCTGTTATCATCTGCGGCTGTCATCTCGGCGACTGTCATTACCTTGAAGGTAATGTGGCCGCTGAAAACAGAAAAGAGGCAATAGATCTGCTGTTGGAAGACTTCGGCCTGGAACCCGAGCGGTTCAGACTGGAATGGGTATCAGCATCCGAAGGCCCCAAGTTTGCCGAGGTGATTCGGGAGATGACAGAGGAAGTCCGAGCACTGGGTCCCAGCCCATACAGGACTTGATGTTTTTGGCCAGGCCGGATTACTTTGTGCCGGGTTTGGCTTATATGTGAATTTTTAGAAAATTTTTTTGCAGGACTTTTAGATATGGCAGAACAAGCTCGTTTATTCGAAGGCAAGAAATTTATGTGGGACGGTGAAGAATACGAGTCCGAAAAACAGGCAGGCTCTGTTGAAAAGGGATACCGCGAAAAGGGTTTCGAGGTTCAGACGTACAAGGAAGAAGGGAAAGTATATCTGTACACGCGACGCGTTGTGACCGAGATTGTACTCGAGTAGAACTGAGGATGCCGGTTGTGTAAATACGATACGAAGGAAACGATGGGAATATAGTAAAATTGTCGTTGCCAAAGGAGAAAACATGAGTGCTCCAACCATACTGATTATCGATGATGACCCGGATTTCGTGGCGGTCACAAAAGCTATCCTCGAGACAAAACAATATATTGTGAGATCTGCTTACAATCCGGAGGAGGGATTGGCCGAGCTGGAGAAAGAAGCTCCTGATGCACTTATTCTCGACGTTATGATGGGCAAGGGTGCCGAAGGATTTATTTTTGCAAGAAAGCTCAGAAAGGATGCTCGCTTTGCCAAGCTGCCTATACTTATGCTGACATCTATGCGGGAACAAACAGGATTTGACTTCCCCGGTGAGCGCATCCACGAGAAGTTCTTGCCAGTCGACGACTATGTAGAGAAAGGTGTCGAACCTCAGGTTCTTCTCGACAAGATAGAGCAATTGCTTGCAAAAGAAAGCGGCGATTGAACAGAAAGCTGGAATTTTTACAGGAAGAAAAGTATATTATGGCGGTTACCGTGGCCGAGCTATAGCCGGCGGGATCAAGAGCAAGCACCTGCTTCTCTGCAGATATTTAGTTGCACCGGGATTATGGCGGCTTGAGCAGTGAACAGCGTTGAACGCTTTTTGTTTCGAGACAAAGACGGCGCGGGACCAACGCAAAATAAGAATGGAGTGAGTGTTGTAAAATCTCTTAGAAAGGAGGTAATATTGTGGCAGTAAAAGTAGCAGAAGAATGGCTAAACATCTGCGGTGGATGTGAGGTCACAATACTGGACATAGGTGAGCCGCTTCTTGACCTGCTCCCCGAGCTCAATTTTGTCCACATGCCTGTTTTGATGGACCATAAGTATTTTGGCCAGACAGGCGAAAAAACGGAAATGGAGATTCCCGAAGCCGACGTGGGGATAATCTCGGGAGGCGTGCGGAATGAGAAGGAAAAGCACGTTGCCGAGGAGATGAGGAAAAAGTGTAAGACCCTCATTGCTCTTGGTTCGTGTGCGTGCTATGGCGGGATTCCAGCCATGGCAAATATGTTCCCTCTTGAAGCCCTGTACGATAAGGTTTACAGGGACTGCAAGACTACGGATTCCGCCGACACGCCTTCGGAGAACCTTCCGCCTTTGCTGGACAAGGTTTATGCCGTGGATGAGGTTGTGCCTGTTGATGTCTACATTCCGGGCTGTCCAACGAATCCTGATATTATTGTCCGGGCTATCACGTCACTTTTGGAAGGCAAGGAATTCAAGCTTGAAGAGCGAAGTGTCTGTGATGAATGTCCCGTGAAGCGTGAAAAGAAGGCATCCGGCGGTGAAATCAAAAGGACCCTTGATTCTATGGAATTCAAACAGGGCGAAGCCTGGGAAAAAACCCGCTGCTATATGGAGCAGGGTTATTTGTGCCTTGGACCTGTTACCCTGGCGGGCTGCGGCAATAAGGAAGAAGACGGTGTGACCGTACCGCGTTGCATCAAGGGTTACATGCCTTGTCGCGGCTGCTTCGGTCCCATCCGCAAGGGAGCTAATCCCTTAGTTGACATGATGACTGCGATTTCGTCTATTGGACTGGATGCAAAACAGGTGCCGGACAGGCGTGCATTGTTGAACAGGTACATTGGTGGTCAGAACCGACTCCGGCCGTTGCCGGCGCGTCCAAAATAATAAGGAGGTATATTTAAATGAAGACAATCACAATTGCTCCAGTAACCAGATTAGAGGGGCATGCCAAGGTAACTATAAACCTTGATGATAGCGGTAACGTAGTAGACACCTTCGTCAATGTGGTAGAGCTTCGCGGCTTTGAGAAGTTCTGTATCGGAAGACCTGTAGAGGAGCTTCCTCGAATTGTAACGAGTATTTGCGGCGTATGCCCATGGTCACACCATCTCGCCTCAGCCAAGACCAATGATGCCATCTTTGGTGTCACTCCGCCGAGTGCGGGCAGGAAACTTCGCGAGCTATGTAATGCTGTTGCGTATACTGAGGAGCATACTCTCCATTTCTTTTTCCTTGCCGGGCCGGATTTCGTGATGGGCCCCGATAGCGACTATTCCGTTCGTAATGTCATCGGCATAGCCAAGGCAAATCCCGAAATTGGCAGGAAAGTCGTTCGCAATAGACATCTCGGCGCACAAATGCTCAACATAATTTCGGGAAAGAGCATTCACCCCGTAACGGCGGTGCCCGGTGGTTTCAGCAAGCCTCTGACCGAGGACGAACGGCAGAAACTGCTTCCTATGGCCAACGAAGTGCTGGAGTTTGCCAAGTTTTCCATTGCTTTCGCCAAGGAAAACATCTTTCCCAAGTATCTGGATGTCATAAAGACGGTGGGCGTTATTGAAACGGGCTTTCTCGGTACCGTAACCGATGACGGAACCCTTGATTTGTATGACGGCAAGGCCCGTTTGATGAAACCGGACGGCACCTACGAAGAATTTTCATACGACCAATACACCGAGTTCATTGGCGAACATATCGAACCCTGGACTTATCTGAAGTTCCCCTATGCCAAAAAGTGGGGTTCATTCTCTATGGATCTCGATAATCCCTCAGGGATCTATCGGACCAATTCGCTGGCGCGTATGAACGTCTGTGATAAAATCAGCACGCCGCTGGCGCAGAAGGAGCTTGAGGAATTTCGAGAGAAGTTCGGCAGGCCGGCCCAGCTTACTTTGCTTTATAACTGGGCAAGACTGATAGAGTTGCTCTACAATGCCGAAAAGGCCGTGGAGTTGCTCAACGATCCTGAGATCACGAGCACCGAGACCAGAGTGCCGGTCACCCCGCGGGCAGCAAGAGGTGTGGGCAGCGTTGAAGCACCCAGAGGCACATTGATCCACGACTATGAGACGGATGAAAATGGATTGGTTACTAATGTCAATCTTATTGTAGGTACTACCCATAACAATGCGCCGATTAATATGTCAGTCAAGCAGGCGGCAAACGCCCTGATTAAAGATGGCAAATATGACCAGGGTACACTAAACAAGGTGGAAATGGCCATACGTGCCTATGATCCGTGTTTGTCCTGCGCGACGCATAAAATGGACGGCAGTATCGCGGTGAAGATTGAAATCCGAGATGCCGGTGGAAAAGTAATCGACACCCTGGCCAATTGGTGAGCCGACAAGGAGTTGGTGTAGTCTATATCGAAGACAGTTTCCTCCTTGTGGCCGGTTGATGTACGTCGACTGGCAGGAGGCGCCTGATTATATTGTAATGAGGCGCACGGTAGTTGTTTGGAATTTCATGCGCAGATGCCTGTATGTGCATCTGCGCGTGTGGGGAAACTTCCGTGATGCGCATAACTTCCTGTCGGCACTTTGTAAAACGAGCATAACTCCTGGGCCTTTTCCCCGTGAGCCATTTTCTATGGAGCCGGCGGCAAGCTGAGATTGGGATACGACTTTTTCGATACGAAGCTCTTGTAAAAATAAGATTTTCAAGGAGACTTTTGCTTAATGGGACCGGAGTGGTACGATAAATCCATTCTTATCCTGGGATGTGGCAACATATTGTTTGGAGATGACGGATTTGGGCCGGCTGTGGCTCAGCACCTTCAGGACAATTTCACAATTCCCTCAGATGTCTGTGTGTTCAATGCCGGAACATCAGTTAGAAAAATCCTCTTTGACACTATGCTGTCCGACAAGAAACCGTCAAAAATTGTCATCGTGGATGCGATGGATTTTGAGCGTGAACCGGGTGAAATCTTCGCAATAGATCTCGATTCTTACCCGAAGATCAAGCTCGACGACTTCTCCATGCACCAGATACCCACATCGAACCTGCTCCGTGAGCTACGTGACTTTTGCGGCATAGAAGTCATCGTTACAGCCTGTCAGGTCTCAAGCATCCCTGAGAGTGTGAACCCGGGTCTTTCGGATACTGTCAAGGCCGCCGTAAAGCGCGCCGCCGAGATGCTTGCCCGTGAGCATCTCAAATAGTAGCTTAGAACCTGTCCTTGAGAATTTACCACTGCTTGCATTTCTCTGATTTAGCAAGAGCATAGGATGGGTCTAATGACTAATCCTGACAAATCAACCAAATTCTATTTGAAGTAATGCTTCCTCGGTTTCCGGGAATCCAGTAAAGCATCGTTGACGGCTTTTTTCAAATGATGAGTGTTGCTTGAACGGTGCTATAAAAACAGTAAAACTTTAGTAACAATTTGACCGGTTTGTAAATTTGGGGAATTCAACATAAAAGTCGAAATAGGTCGCCAGAATCCAACATCAGCCAATGATCTTTGGAACCTGGCGATGCCGGTGGTTGAGACGATTTATACGCAAATGCTGCTTTGAGCAGGAAGAGAGATTTGACAAGGCAATGCTCAATACGTATATTATTGGGCAAGTGAATGATGCAGTGAATCCGGACTTAGGGGAATCTGTACTGTAATTTTATCATTGGGTCGGCTAATTAAAATTGCGCGAGCACGATCTCCGGGATGGAATGAATTATGAAAACGTATGAACAAATCAACAAACGCATCGAGTCAGGCAAGGCCGTTGTGCTGACAGCCGACGAGATAATCGATTATGTAGACAGGAAGGGATTAGCGACTGCCGCAAAAGAGGTGGACGTCGTAACAACAGCCACATTTGGTCCCATGTGCTCCTCCGGATGCGTACTTAACTTCGGGCATTCCAAACCGAAGATTCGGATGTCGGAGGCCTGGATCCAGGATGTTCTTGTCTATACGGGCCTTGCGGCCGTTGATGTTTACCTCGGTGCGACTCAACTGCGCCACAATGACCCGGCGAATATGGACCATCCGGGTGAGTTTAAGTACGGTGGCGGCCACGTGATGGAGGACCTTATCGCAGGCAAAACGCTTCAGCTCTTTGCGCTGTCGT
>Ga0224495_10001407_pt1 | contig 17023 bp, 15 predicted proteins | sample SF_Jul11_sed_USG_FD_168128 | JGI IMG/M metagenome (GOLD analysis project Ga0224495, IMG submission 168128) | Sediment microbial communities from San Francisco Bay, California, United States - SF_Jul11_sed_USGS_4_1 | ecosystem: Environmental > Aquatic > Marine > Sediment | place: USA: California... | reverse complement strand
GGCAATTCGTGACAACGCGATCCTGGTGGTCGAGGCCGGGACCGGCACCGGCAAGACTTTCGCCTATCTGGTGCCCGCACTGCTCAACGGCGGCAAGGTGATCATCTCCACCGGCACGAAGAACCTGCAGGATCAGCTGTTCCAGAAGGATCTGCCGATGGTGCGCGACGCGCTCAAGGCCCCGGTGTCGGTGGCACTGCTCAAGGGGCGCTCGAACTATGTGTGCCACTACCACCTGGCGCGCACCGAGTCGGACGGACAGTTCAAGACGCGCGAGGACATCAAGCACCTGGGCAAAATCGTGAAGTATGCCAAGGTGACGGACAGTGGCGACAAGAGCGGGCTGGCGGACGTGCCGGAGAACGCACCGATCTGGTTCAACGTCACCTCGACGCGCGATAACTGTCTCGGCCAGGAATGCCCGAACCACAAGGAGTGTTTCGTGCTCAAGGCGCGCACCGAGGCGATGAAGGCAGACATCGTGGTGGTGAACCATCACCTGTTCTTCGCCGACGTGATACTGCGCGACGAGGGCGTGGCCGAGCTGCTGCCGGCCTGCAACACGGTAATCTTCGACGAGGCGCACCAGTTGCCCGAGACCGCCAGCCTGTTCTTCGGCGAGACGCTCTCCACCACGCTGCTGCTTGACCTGGCGCGCGACACGCGCATCGAGGCTGCGGCAGCCGCGAAGGATTTCGCGCCGCTTCCCAAGGCCTGCGATGAGCTGGACAAAGCCGCGCGCGACCTGCGACTGGTGTTCAAGAAGGAGGGCCGCTTGCCCGCTGTAGCGACGGAGAACTTCAAGGACTGGCCGGACGCGCTTAAGACCTTCGGCGAGAAACTCAACCAGTTATGCGGCCTGCTGGAGAAACAGGCGGAACGCAGCGAGGGACTGGAGAATTGCTGGCAGCGGGCACAGGCGCTGGTGCAACAGCTCAAGCACTGGCAGTCCGGCGAGGAGACCGAGCATGTGAAGTGGCTGGAGGTGTTCCACCATTCGCTGCAACTCAACACCACACCGCTGTCCATCGCCGAGATATTCAAGAATCAGATCGACGGCAATGCCCGTGCCTGGATATTCACCTCGGCAACACTGGCGGTGAAGCAGAATTTCTCGCATTACCAGGGCGAAATGGGACTGCTCGATGCGCGCACCGCCTGCTGGGACAGCCCATTCGACTACGGCGAGCAGGCGCTGCTGTATGTGCCGACCGGACTGCCCGAGCCGAACAGCGAGGGTTACACCGAAGCGGTAGTGCATGCCGCACTGCCGCTGATCGAGGCCAGCAAAGGCCGCGCATTTTTACTGTTCACCAGCCTGCGCGCGATGCAACGCGCCTACGACATATTGGTGGCCGAGTTCGACCTGCGCGGTTGGGACTATCCGCTGATGCTGCAGGGCGAAGGGTCGCGCAACGAACTGCTGTCGCGCTTCCGCGACCACGGCAACGCGGTGCTGCTGGGCAGCCAGTCGTTCTGGGAAGGCGTGGATGTACGTGGTGAGGCACTGTCGCTGGTGGTGATCGACAAGCTGCCGTTCGCCCCGCCCGACGACCCGGTGCTGGCGGCACGCATCGAACACCTGAAGAAGCAGGGACACAACGCGTTCATGGAATACCAGTTGCCGCGTGCGATCATCACGTTGAAACAGGGAGCTGGCAGACTGATTCGCGACGAGACCGACCGCGGCGTGCTGATGATCTGCGACCCGCGCATCATCACCAAGCATTACGGCCGGCGAATCTGGCAGAGCCTGCCGCCGTTCAGGCGGACACGGGGCGAGGCGGAAGCGGTGGCGTTTTTCGGTCCGGTACCAACTGAGTCGTCCGGAAAGTAAGGCCTACTTCTTCCCTCCACTGCCCCGCATGGCTTTCTCGCTGTCTTTCTTCCACTGCGTATAGCACTCAAGGCCGCAGAAATGAGCGACATATTCCTCTGCCTCGGGAATCATCGCCTCGGAGAGGGGAACTTCTTTGCGGCAGATCTCGCAGGAGACTTTTTCGATTTCGGATGGATTGCCCATGATGCACCTCCAATATCGGTTATGGCACAAGGTCAGATTATGCCTATTTCGATGGTGATGCAATAGGAATCAGCAACCCTATAGTACGCAACTATTACAGCAGGCACCCTTCGCCTCATACAATGCAACTTCGACATTCCTGACCGTCAGGACACCCCAATTGCAACCATTGGTTCGCGAACTCACAGGACTCTTACCCCGGTTTCACGAAGGAATGCATGCAGAAGAAACTGCCAATATACAGGTAGTGCTAAACGTATACCTACGATATCTGCTCGATACGACTTCAACTTGACAGTCAGGCCGTCGAACTTTCGTCACCCCCTTCTGGCAGCCCTATAACCGCCGCACATAAATTTTATATCTGCATGAATTTTAATGATTATCTGAAAAAATGAAAATCTGGCACAACTGTTGCGTTCATGCTGGCTATGAAAAAGATGGAATGGTGATACGAACACCTACTTCTTTCCTCTGGAGATAATTATGGAAATAAATAAAGGTCAAAAATTCGGTTTTCCAAAGGATCTGTTTGTAAACAACGATCCAGAGAAAACCTGGGAAAAAGCGCTGCCCCTGTCGAAAGAGATTCGCAGGGACTTCGATGGCTTGGCCGCAAAAAAAATATTCGACGACGTAATCAGGATATTCAGGGGAGAATACCCCGGTTATCGCCCGATCAAAACTCCCTATCACGACCTGTCGCATACCCTGAATGTATTCATCTGTGCAGTACGCCTGATGCACGGTGTGCACGTTTCCGGGACGCCACTTACCAACCGCGACATCCTGCTCGTGATGATTGCCACACTGATGCACGACATTGGTTATGCCCAATCAACGAACGAAGATAGCGGGACAGGCGCGCAATTCACTCGCAACCATGTCGAGCGCGGCATCCGCTTCATGCGTGAATACATCTCCGGACAAGACGCTTTCCCCGACTCATTTCTTAACCAGCTTGAATCGATGATGCAAAGTACCGAACAATTACTTCCCTTTCGCAAAGTCGGTTTTCCCAGCAGCCATACCATGATGCTTGGGCAAATTGTCGCGACAGCCGACTATGTCGGACAGATGTCCGACCGCATTTATCCTGAAAAACTGGCTCACCTCTTCGAAGAGTTCAAGGAAGCCGGCGTGGGCAACTACCATGATTTTCCCGACCTGCTAAGCCAAACTGGAAAATTTTACGAACTGACGCTCAGTAAACTCGATACCGACCTTGGAAAGGTCTACGACCGGCTCAAGCACCATTTCCGCAGGGTATACGGCGAGAACAGGAATTTTTACATGGAAGCCATAGAAAAGAATATCGCCTATGTAGAACAGGCCAACCGTGCCGAAATGGAAAAGCGGCAAGGAATGCTAAGACGCGGCAATCCTAATCATAATATCCGTATCGTAAAAACAGCTTAATCAACACTAGCCAGCCACTTCGGCCCACAAGTCATGGGTATCCGAATCCGTAACACGCACCTCGACAAGATCTCCCACTGACAGTTCTTGCCCGTCTTCGATATAGACTAGCCCATCGATCTCCGGCGCATCCGCTGAACTACGTGCGATCGCACCTTCCTCATCAACTTCGTCGACGAGCACAGTGATTGTCTTGCCTATCTTGCGCTTTAGCCGCCCCTCACTGATTTCCTCCTGCAGCAGCATCAGGCGAGCAAGGCGCTCTTCCTGTACGTCAGGCGGGATGTGGTCGGGAAGGTCGTTCGCAACCGCGCCCTCCACCGGCGAGTAGGCGAACGCACCGACGCGATCGAGTTGCGCCTCCTCGATGAAGTCTAGCAACTCCTCGAATTCCTCCTCGGTCTCGCCCGGGAAGCCGACGATGAAGGTACTGCGCAGCGTGAGATTCGGGCAGATCTCGCGCCACTTCCTGATGCGCGCCAGCACGTTCTCGCTGCTGGCCGGGCGCTTCATCAGTTTGAGGATGCGCTGGTTCGCATGCTGAAACGGAATATCCAGATAGGGCAATATCTTTCCCTGTACCATCAGCGGGATCACCTCGTCCACATGTGGATAGGGGTAGACGTAATGCAGGCGCACCCAAACTTTTTTATCCCCTTGGCTGAGCTCGCCCAGCGCCGCCGCCAGTTCGGTCATTCTGGTCTTGAGCGGCCTGCCGCCCCAGAAACCGGTGCGGTATTTCACGTCCACACCATAGGCAGAGGTATCCTGCGAGATCACCAGCAACTCTTTGACTCCAGCGCCAACCAGCTTCTCCGCCTCCTGCATCACATCGCCGACCGGACGGCTGACCAGGTCGCCGCGCAGGCTGGGAATGATGCAGAAGGTGCAGCGGTGATTGCAGCCCTCGGAAATCTTCACGTAGGCAAAATGTTTCGGTGTCAGGCGAATACCCTGCGGCGGCACCAGTTCAAGATAGGGATCATGCGGTTTGGGCAGATGCTGGTGTACCGCGTCCATCACCTCGTTGGTGGCATGCGGGCCGGTGACGGCCAGTACCCTTGGATGCGCCTGCTTCACCACGTCGCCCTTTGCGCCGAGACAGCCGGTGACGATGACCTTGCCGTTCTCCGCCAGCGCCTCGCCGATCGCATCGAGCGACTCCTCCACCGCGCTGTCGATGAAGCCGCAGGTGTTGACCACCACCAGTTCGGCATCGTCATAACTGGCGGAAATCTCATAGCCTTCGGCGCGCAGTCTCGTGAGGATCAATTCGGAATCGGCCGTGGCCTTGGGGCAGCCGAGCGAGACGAAGCCAACCTTGGGAGGAAGCGGTGGGTTACTCATTACAATCTTTCATTGATTATTCACCGACCAGCAGCTTGACCAGCAGTATCGAGGACACTCCCAGCCCGATCAGCACCACCTGTTCCAGCGTGTCGCGCAACTGGGTACGTTTATGCAGTCCGGGAATCAGGTCGGCTACCGCGACGTAGATCATGCTGGACGCGGCAAGCGCCAGCAGGGTCGGCACAAAACCCTGCATGGACTGCAACGCAAAATAGGCTAACACCCCGCCCACCAGCGTCGCCAGGCTGGACAGCAGATTGAGCATCAACGCCCTTGCCTTGCTGTAACCGGAATGCAGCAAGATCATGAAGTCGCCCACCTCCTGCGGGATCTCGTGCGCGATGATCGCCAACGCAGTAACGATGCCCAGATTGATGTCGACCAGAAAGGCCGCCGCGATGATGATGCCGTCGACGAAATTGTGGAAAGTGTCGCCGATCATGATCAGCGTGCCGCTGCGGCCTTGATTATCGTGATCATGCAGCTCGTGCCCCTCACAGTGGTCGTGATGGCAATGCCGCCACAGCAGCAATTTCTCCAGCGTGAAGAACAACATGATACCGGCCAGCACCGTGCCGCTCACCGCCGCCGGACTGCTTCCCATCTCCATCGCCTCGGGCAGGATGTCGAGGAACACCGCACCCAGCAGTGCTCCGATCGCGTAACTGACAAGCGAATTCACCCAGTGCTTGCGGGCACTCAGCGCGAACAGCGCGGCACACACCACGCTCAGTACGCCGCCAGCCAGGCTGGTTGCAATAATCCACAGTAATACGGTCATGGGTGCAATTCAGAAAACAAGGGCGCGAATTATAGCTGATTGCCTCTTACTAAATCGGCATCTTAATCACGCCGGATATACGCAACGCAAAACGGATTCATAAGAATTGTCATGCAAAACAGCCCTCTTTTTTCAGAGGGCTGTCAATCTGCAACTACAACCAATTGTTGTCAATACCCCATTACTGAATCGTTATTAGTCCCATCTGGTCTTCGCTCATCGAGATCAGCTTCCATGTTCCCGGCCCGAGATTCGGGGTGGATGCACTCGCATAAATACGCCAGCGATAGGTTTTGCCCACCGTCAGTGCAGGTCCCGCGTAAGTGACCGATGTCGCTCCGGCGGCAACAGGCACGTTTATTGTCAATGTTCCCCCCGAGTTACCGATTCCGCCCCAGACTATCGTCCCGGTGGATGCATCCATCACCTCTATGCCATAGCCGTTGGTGGCTCCAGCATAAGCCGTCCAGTTAAACATCGGTGCCGGACTGGCCGCGACGAGAACAGGTGTCGTGCTAGTCATAGCATTGGTTGTTGCACCAGTCAGAAGAACTGCTGATGTGCATGAGATCGACACGGCTGCGGTTTGGGCGCCTGAAGCGACTGTTACAGTGGGTTCACCAAATTTCAGAATGTAATCCGGATCGACCACGATGGTGTCGTTGGCATAAGTAGTGCGCACGATATACGTGCCATCCGCAACGCCGTTGAACACATAATCCATCGGCGGTGCATATGCCATTGACAGGCTGAGACCGGGTATCGTTTCTTTCGTGATTGGATGCACCAGGGAAGTGACCATGGTTGACGGTCGTGTGACTCCCGTTGCTGAAAGCAGAGCTCCAAACGTGGCCGTCACAGAACCGCCTGTGGCAATAGCCGTAAGGGTCGGGTTGATGCCGGTTGTGCCAGTGTTAGCTATTACAGATGCTGTCGGTGCATCAGAGCTGTAGCCGCCGATATAAGCCTTCACATTATAACTGGCAGCCGGAACGTTGTAGATCGCATAATTACCTACGCTGTCAGTGAACGAAGTGTAAGCCACACCAGCTGCTTCAGCAGCAACAAGAACACCTCCAACACCAGAAGCACCACTGGTAACCTTACCGCTAATCCAGCCACTATTAGCTACTACTGAGGCCGTCATCAGCACGTTGTTGGAAGTCGTAGTGCCAGATGCAACTGTAAGTGGAACTGGCGTCAACAGGGCAGATGATGGAACCGGGTCATACCCTTGCTTATATAACTTCACATAGTAGCTGCCAGCATTCAGGTTGAACGAGTAATTTCCAGCCGAGTCGGTCAGTACTGACGATGCTGCCGGTGCGTTAGTGCTGGCATCAAACACAATAACGCTTACATCAGCCAAAGCTGCAGCAGGATTGCCTGCTGTTACCGTGCCGGACAAAACACCTACCGCAGGCGCAACACTACCACTGCCACTGCTGCATGCTGCAACAAACAACGCTACCGTTATAGATAGCGCTACCAATAAATTATTGACTCTCACTTGCTTTCTCCTCGGGAAATTACGAAAACGCAGGGGATCCTGACAAGCGCGCACTCTAAATCTCGGGGGGGGGATTGCAATGCCAATATGATGAACTGCGAAATTTGTCCGACAAGTGGTTATTCCAGCCAAATAAATGTACCCATGCGTCCTGTCAAGCCATCGCGCCGATAGGAAAAATACCTGTCGCGCTCAGTAAATGTACAGTGGCCGCCACCATAGACTGCCGTAATACCCAATGCGGCCAAACGTAAGCGGGCGAGGGCGTATATGTCGGCAAACCACTTTCCATCCATACCCGGGGTGAATGCTGTTGCGGCCTGCTGATCTACATCTACAAACGCGGCGCGCACTTCTTCACCCACCTCGAACGCATCCCGACCGATCGCCGGACCCAGCCATGTCATCAGGTCTTGCGGCGCAACATCCATTGCCTGCACGGTGGCCTCGATCACACCCGCCGCCAAGCCTTTCCACCCGGCATGTGCCGCACCGACCACGCTACCCCGTCTGTCGCACAGCAGTACCGGCAGGCAGTCGGCGGTCATCACGACGCATACCGAACCGCGCTGCCTCGCAATGCAGGCATCGGCCCGCACCTGACAGCCTGCCATATCGGCATTGGCAACCACCGTGCCGTGTACCTGCTCCAACCACACCGGTTCGCTCGGCATTAGCTGAGCCAGCAACTGGCGGTTACGGTTCACGTGCACCGGGTCGTCGCCGACATGCTGCCCGAGATTAAATGTGTCGTAGGGTGCAGAACTGCCTCCGCCGACCCGTGTGGTCTGCAACGACTTCACGTTTGGTGGCGCTGGCCAATCGGGCGTGACCATGTGTTCAAACTTGTTCATTCATCATCGCCCTAATCTGTTGCAGTAACTGTTGCATATCCTCCGGCAGCGGCGCGTGCCACTCCATCGACTCGCCGCTGACCGGATGTTCCAGCGCCAGGCGCGTCGCGTGCAGCGCCTGGCGCTGGAAGGAGTTCAGCAATTCGCGCAGTTCCGGCACGCATTTCTGCGGGCCTTTCAGGTACACGCTGTCGCCCACCAGCGGATGCTTGAGGTGCGCCATGTGTACGCGGATCTGATGGGTACGACCGGTTTCCAGCCGGCAGCGCAGCAGGGTACAGCTTGGAAATTTCATTTCAACCTGATAATGCGTGGTAGCAGGTTTTCCGCTTTCCGTGATGGCCATCTTGACGCGCTGGGCGTGGTGGCGGCCGACCGGCTCATCTACTGTACCGCTGTGGCGCAGCTCGCCGTAGACCAGTGCCAGGTATTCGCGTTTCACACTGCGTGCCTGCAACTGGCGTACCAGATTGGTTTGTGCGGTCAGCGTCTTGGCCACGACCAATAGGCCGCTGGTGTCCTTGTCCAGCCGGTGCACGATGCCGGCGCGTGGCACACCCTCCAATTGAGGCGCATGATGCAGCAGCGCATTGAGCAGCGTGCCTTCCCAGTTGCCGCTGCCCGGATGCACCACCAACCCTGCCGGCTTATTGATCACCAGCAGGGCTGCATCCTCGTAGACGATGTTAAGCGCGATGTCTTCTGCCCGATACGGCTGATCAGCTGGATGGGTTTGCGGCAGTACCTCGATCTGTTCGCCGCCCCACACCTTCTGGCGGGTCGTGGAAAATTCTCCATCCACTTTAATCAACTGACCGTTTATCCAGTCCTGCAATCGGCTGCGCGAGTATTCGGGCAGCAGCTTCGCGAGCGCCTGATCCAGACGTAACCCCGCACAGTCACCGGGAACCTCAAACTGCAGTGCATCGTCGCTGCCGGGGTTTAAGCTATAATCGCGCAAATCATTTTCTGGATTAGTCATGCGCCATAGTTTAGCCGTATTCCTGCTGCTTACGTTAGCAGCTTGCAGTTCTGTGCCGGAAGATTCATCGAAAAAAACTGTAGAGGAAATGTACAAATCAGCCAAAGCCTCCCTCAATGAAAAAAGCTATGAGGCGGCCATCAAGGGTTTTGAATCGCTGCAGTCGCGTTACCCCTATGGACAGTACGCTCAGCAGGCACAACTTGAGATTGCTTATGCCTATTTCAAGCAGAACGATCCCATCTCCGCAATTTCCGCCGCAGACCGTTTCATCAAACAGTATCCGAACAACCCGCACGTAGACTACGCCTATTACCTCAAAGGCCTGGCCAATTTCAACGCCGACATCGGCATGTTTGGCATGGCCGCCGGACAAGATCCCACCGAGCGCGACCCGAAGGCAGCCCAGGATTCGTTCGATGCCTTCAGGGATCTGGTGTACCGTTTTCCCGCCAGTAAATACGCACCGGATTCGATATTGCGCATGCAATATCTGATCAACTCGCTGGCCAAATACGACATTCATGTCGCCCGCTATTATCTGCGCCGGGGTGCGTATATATCGGCAGTGAACCGTGCCAAGGATGTGCTGACCGAGTTTCCGAATTCGACCTCGACACAGGATGCACTATTGATTCTGATACAAGGATACGATGCCCTGGACAAGAAAGAATTGCGCGACGATGCGCAACGCGTGCTCGACTTGAACTTTCCACGGCATACCGCACAAACCGAATGAAATATTGCAACCTCTGCGGCTCTCTGCTCGAGCTGCGCACACCGCCGGACGACAGCCGAAACCGCTACGTTTGCACTGCCTGCGGCGAGATACATTATGAAAATCCGAAGTTGATCGTGGGCGCAATTCCGGTCTGGCAGGACAAGATCCTGCTATGCCGGCGTGCTATCGAACCGCGCCACGGACTATGGACTTTGCCCGCCGGTTTTATGGAAAACGAGGAAACCACCTCCCAGGCCGCCGCGCGTGAAACGCTGGAAGAAGCCAATGCCCGCGTAGCCATCGGCGACTTGTATACCCTGTATAACCTGCCACACATCAACCAGGTCCACCTGTTCTTCCGCGCCGAATTACTGGATCTCGATTTTTCACCCGGAATTGAGAGCCTGGAAGTAAAATTGTTTTCCGAAGCCGATATCCCTTGGGATACGCTGGCATTCCGCCCGGTGAGATTTTCCCTGCAACACTATTTCAGCGACTGCAAAACCGGCGACTTCCACTTCCGTACCGGCGACCTTGCCCCGCTTTCCGGACAACATGCTTAACTACTTTGTCACTGCGGCCATTGCTCCTATAATCCGGCTCGTCAATTTGTTCCGGACAACAATGAATAGCCTGTGCGCGATATTTATGATTGCAATCCTGCTGCCCGCCACAACTTTGCTTGGCGGCTGTGCCGGAGCACACAGTCCCGGCGATCCGCTCGAGCCGCTCAACCGCAGCGTGTACCGATTCAATGACGCAGTAGACAAGGCTGTACTCAAACCCATTGCCCAAGGCTACGATACCGTGATGCCCAAGCTGGGGAAAATTGCGGTAAGCAATTTCATCTCCAATCTGGACGATGTACTCGTCACCATCAACGATCTCCTGCAACTCAAGTTCGCACAAGCTGCATCGGATGGCACGCGCTTCCTGATCAACAGTACCTTCGGACTGGGCGGATTTATCAATGTTGCACACCGGCTGGAAAAACATAACGAGGATTTCGGCCAAACGCTGGGTTATTGGGGAATAGGCAGCGGCCCCTATCTGATACTGCCCTTCCTCGGCCCCAGCTCGGTTCGAGATGCCGGCGGGCTTTATGCGGATACCCTGGGCAGTGTGCCGGGCCGGATCGAAGATATCCCGACCCGTAATAAATATTATCTGGGAAACCTTATCCATCGCCGTTCTGCCTTGCTGGACCAGGAAGAAATACTGGACGAAGCAGCGATCGACCGCTACGCGTTAATTCGTGACAGCTATTTGATGTACCGCAAAAATCTGGTGTACGACGGTAATCCGCCGCGTGCAAACTACGATGAATTTGACGAAGAGGACGATGATGCTGCCGCAAAGTAACGACGCACCCCGACCGGATACTCACGCATAAAAAAGGCCTGCAATCGCAGGCCTTTTTCACAACCATCAGCTTAATTTCCGGCGCGCAGCGCAGCGATACGCTCATCCAGCGGCGGGTGCGTCATGAACATCTTCGCAAAACCCTTGCCGCCCGATATACCGAAGGCAGCCATCTTCTCCGGCAACACGGTCTGCTCGTGGTTGATCTTCAAACGCTCCAGCGCGGCGATCATCTTGTTGCGCCCGGCCAGGCTGGCACCGCCTGCATCGGCACGAAATTCACGCTGGCGCGAGAACCACATCACAATGATGCTGGCCAGTATGCCCAGCACAATTTGCGCGGCGATCTCGGCGATGTATGCACCGATACCCGGGCCGTTGCGTCCGTCGTTCTTGAGCAACACGCGATCGACAAAGAAGCCGAACAATTTGGCGAAGAAAATAACGAAGGTGTTCACCACCCCCTGGATCAGCGCCAGCGTCACCATGTCCCCGTTGGCAACATGGCTCACTTCATGCGCCAGCACGGCTTCCGCCTCTTCGCGGCTCATGTGATTGAGCAGGCCGGTGCTGACAGCGACCAATGCATCGTTGCGGTTCCAGCCGGTGGCGAACGCATTCACGTCCGGCGCGTCGTAGATCGCCACTTCCGGCATACCGATGCCCGCAACCTGAGCCTGACGGCGCACAGTATCCACCAGCCATCGCTGGGTCAAATCAACGGGATTTTCGATGACATGGGCTCCGACCATGCGCTTGGCCGACCATTTCGACATCAGTAACGAAACAATCGAACCGGCAAAACCGATCACCGCGGACAGCACCAGTAACGCGCCGAAGTCTATCCCACCTGTCTCGGTCAGCCAGCGATCCACGCCGAGCAGGCGCAAAGTGATATTGATGACGAATATCACAGCAAGGTTGGTCAATAAAAACAGGAAGATGCGCTTCATATACTTTTGGTCTCCGATATCAATTTAAGGTTAGCGTGCAATAAATTACCGATGTTTTCACGCTGTCCTAATTTGGGGGATGTCAGGCCGGATTTCAAGAGCCCCCGGTTAGCCTGAGTGCAGTGGTAAACTCACCTCAACTAAGACGATATCCCGGAGGTAAAGTTGCAGGAACTACTCAATCATCCCGCCATTCAAGCCGGCCTCGCTCCATTTCTGGCCGGGCTGGTCGCTGCCGGGCTATTTCAACGTGTATCGCTGAGTGGGCTGGCGCTCATCGCCGGTTTCGCCGCCACCGTTTACCTGGCCAGCGATTTCGGCATTTCTCCACTCACCTCCTCGCGCAAAATCGTGTGGTTAGGCTTATCCAGTGCAGCATTCGGCCTGCTGTTTAGCTTGGTACGGTTATCCGTATTCTCCTCGTTGCTGCCTATCCTTGGCGGTGCAGCCAGCATCTGGGTGGCGTTGCGTATTCTCCAGAACCAGCCGCCACAGACGGCGTTGCTATGGGGCGCGGGGTGTGCAGCCTATGTCACGCTGGTGGTCTGGGGAATGGACAAGCTTGAAACCGATTCCCTGCGCTCGGCAAATGCCGGGGCCGCTTTGGGCTTCGGCACCGGGGGTGCTGCGCTGGTGGGCGCATCCGCGCTGCTCGGCCAGTTTGGCCTCGCGCTGGGTTCTGCCGCTGCTGCGCTGGCGCTGATCCAGATGATCGCCAACCGCACGTTCGCCACCGGCCGCATATTCACCCTGCCGCTTGCCGTCATTGCCGCTACCACCGGCTGCATGGCGGTGCTGAGCGCACGACTGCCCTGGTACGCGCTGATCATGCTGGTGTTGATCCCGGTTGCGGCCCGGTTGATGCCGTTACCCGTCAAGTCTGTCCGCTTGCAAAGCCTGCTGCTCGCCATTCCCGGCATCATACTGGTTGCCGGTGCCGTATTTGCGGCATGGCATTCGGCCGGCGACGTGCCGTACTGATTGTTTTCACGACAGGCGCAGACGGCAAACTGAAGTAGAATAAACTCTCCTGAACCTGGCGGTATCCAGCCCGCATAAAGCACGACGATGATTGAAGCCAGACTCCTCCCCTATGCCTTTGCCCGCGACTTCGGCCTGCTGGCGCAGCGCAACGACACCCCCACAGGAAAACAAGTCGTCGAAGTCCTGATATCGGATGCAACCGCACCCAGCGCGATCAACGAGGTCAGCCGCAACTTCGGCGCGATCAAACTAAAATCCCTGCCGCGTGCCGAACTCGAAGCAGAGATTGCCAAGGCCTATGCCGGCGCGGGCGGTGATGCCGCGCAGGTGGTGGACGAATACGAGTCCGACCTCGACCTGAACAAGATGATGCAGGACATGCCCGCTGTGGAAGACCTGCTGGAAGCCGCCGACGACGCACCGGTAATCCGCATGATCAACGCGCTGCTCACCCAGGCCCTGCGCGAGGGTGCATCGGATATCCACATCGAGCCGTTCGAGCAGATCTCCGTGGTGCGCTTCCGCATCGACGGCAGCCTGCGCGACGTGGTTCGCCCGAAGAAGGCGATCCACGCCTCGCTGATCTCGCGTATCAAGATCATGGCCCAGCTCGACATCGCCGAGAAGCGCCTGCCGCAGGATGGCCGCATCACGCTGCGCGTCGGCGGCAAGGCCGTGGACGTGCGCGTCTCCACGCTGCCCACCGGCCACGGCGAACGCGCCGTATTGCGCCTGCTGGACAAGGAATCCGGCAAGCTCGACCTGCAGCACCTCGGCATGAGCCCGGACACGCAAGCCCAGTTCGACAAGCTGATCGTCCAGCCGCACGGTATCGTATTGGTCACCGGGCCAACCGGCTCCGGCAAGACCACCACGCTGTATGCCGCGCTGTCGAGACTCAACGACAGCAAGAACAACATCCTCACCGTCGAAGACCCGATCGAATACGAACTCGAAGGCGTCGGCCAGACCCAGGTCAACCCGCGCATCGACATGACCTTCGCCAAGGCATTGCGCGCGATCCTGCGCCAGGACCCGGACATCATCATGATCGGCGAAATACGCGACCTCGAGACTGCGCAGATCGCCGTGCAGGCCTCGCTCACCGGCCACCTCGTGCTGGCCACGCTGCACACCAATGACTCGGCCGCCGCCGTCACCCGCCTGCTCGACATGGGCATCGAACCCTTCCTGCTCTCCTCCTCGCTGCTCGGCGTCGTCGCCCAGCGGCTGGTGCGCAAACTGTGTCCACACTGCAAAGTGCAAGATGGCGAGGTATGGAAAGAGGTCGGCTGCGAAAAGTGCGGCCACACCGGCTACCAGGGCCGCGTCGGCGTGTACGAATTATTGCTGGCCAGCGAACAGATACGCGCACAGATCCACCAGCAGGCCTCCGAAGCCGACATCCGCCAGACTGCGCTTAAGGACGGCATGCGGGCGATGCGCGAGGATGGCGAACGCTGGTTAAGGGATGGCACGACGACGCGGGCGGAGTTGTTGCGGGTGACGAAGGAATAGCGGAGAAAAACACGTACACCTATGCTTGTGCTTTTCACTCATACGTAAAAGACCAATATTAAAGACTCGAGGTTACATTATGGAAATAAAGCATCAAGTATTTGTTTCGTCGACCTATAAAGATTTGATCGAAGAAAGAAAGGAAGTTATTCATGCATTGCTTGAGTTGGACTGCATTCCAGCCGGAATGGAATTATTTCCAGCCACAGATGAAGATGCTTGGTCTCTCATTACTGAAGTTATTGACGGCTGTGACTATTACATCCTAATCCTAGCGGGGAAATATGGGTCAACAAATACTGATGGTATTGGGTATACAGAAATGGAATTCGACTATGCCGTTGCGCAGGGTAAGCCCGTAATTTGTTTCGTGCATGAAGATTTAGGAAGTTTGCCTTCAGTCAAAGTTGAAAATACTGAATCTGGCAAGCAGAAACTTGAGATATTTAGAAAAAAAGCACAAGAAAAACACTGCAAATATTGGACATCAGCACACGATTTAGGCGGCAAAGTATCCCGCAGCTTGATTCAGTTAAAGAAAAAACATCCTTCAGAAGGATGGGTTCCAGGAAGGTATGCTGCTGATCAAAAAATGTTGGCAGAAATAGAAAAAATGCGTACGCGAATTGTTGAGTTGGAATACGAGGCTTTATCAAGTAAAGATACTCCCCCGCCAAACTTCAATGAGCTTGAGGGTGGAACTGACATGTACTCTTATCCAAACACTCTCTACATTGATGACCAGAAAAATACCGATGAAGTCATGCTAGAAGTCACTTGGGATAAGCTCTTCTCATATTGTGGTGCAGCATTATCAGGAGAATGCACCTCACAAGAACTTAGAGAGAAAATCAGACTGGCCTTTTATCACTCATTACCAGATGAAATAGCGCAATTAAACAGCTTTGACAGAATAAGTCTGCTTTATGTCTGCGAAGATCAAATCCATGTTCAGTTTCAAGCGCTTGGGCTTATGGCACCTGGCACAAAAAAGAGAGCTGTATCTGATACAAATACATATTGGAAATTAACGCCGTTTGGCGAAAAATACCTTATACAGGTTAGAGCGCTAAGAAAAAATGCTAGCAAAACAGACCAACCGACTGTTGAAGTGTTGGCTGAATGATCATTATTCAAACCATTTTTTCACTTATCTGTAATTCGAATATTTATCCTCCTTATTCATGAAGTCCCACCAACCTAGCCGCCATGCCCGCCTACAGCTACGAAGCCGTCGATGATTCCGGCGCCACCCAGAAAGGGGTGGTGAACGCCGACAGTGCGCGCGCGGCGCGCGGCGAGTTGCGCGCACAGGGGCTGACGCCGCTCAGCGTCGCGACCATCGCGAGCCAGGTAGACGAGGCCGGTGCCACGAAAAGCAGCGCGTTCGGCAACCGGCTCTCCACCGTGGAACTGGCGCTGTTCACGCGCCAGCTCGCCAGCCTGCTGGAAGCCAGCCTGCCGCTGGAGCAGGCGTTCTCGGCGTTGCAGGAACAGGCCGAGCGCACCTATGTGCGCGACCTGGTCGCATCGATCCGTTCCGAGGTGATGGGTGGTTCTTCTTTATCCGATGCACTGGCGAAGCACCCGCGCGATTTCACCGACATCTACCGCGCGCTGGTCACCTCCGGCGAGCAGATCGGCCAGTTGTCCAGGGTGCTGACGCGGCTGGCGGACTATATCGAGCGGCGCAACGCGCTGGTGCAGAAAGTGCGGCTCGCGTTCACCTACCCGGCCATCGTCACGGTGGTGGCGTTCCTGATCGTGATCTTTTTGCTGACCTATGTGGTGCCGCAGATCGTGTCGGTGTTCGCTAACACCAAGCAGAAGCTGCCCTTCCTCACCGTGGTGATGCTGGGCGTGTCGGATTTTGTACGCAACTACGGGATCTATGTATTGCTGCTGACCATCGCCGGGGGTTACGCCTGGCATCGAGCGCTGCAGAATGCCGCGATCAAGCTGCGCTGGCATACCTGGCTGCTGACTGCGCCGTTTTATGGCAAGTTCGAGCGCAGCCTGAACACAGCGCGCTTCGCCAGCACGCTGGCGATCACCACCGGCTCCGGCGTACCCATCCTGCGCGCGCTGCAGACCAGCCGCGATACGCTGACCAATGTCGCGATGCGCGCCCAGGTAGAGGACGCCACCACCAGCGTGCGCGAAGGCGTGAGTCTGGCGCGCGCACTCTCGGCGCACAAACACTTCCCGCCGATGCTGGTCCACATGATCCGCTCCGGCGAGGCGACCGGAGAATTGCCGAGGATGCTGGAGCGGGCCGCGAACGCGCAGGAACAAGACCTGGAGCGCCGCGCAATGACCATGGCCGGATTGCTGGAACCGGCGCTGATCCTGGCGATGGGTGTAGTGGTACTATTGATTGTATTGGCGGTGTTGATGCCGATCATCGAGATCAACCAGCTTGTTCGATGAAAAACGACTGCACTTGCCAATACTGCGTTAAAAATGAACACAAAATCCTCGTATACTCGCCTGTATACTCCGGTTCCGCGCCCATTTTTGCCTTGTCTTGGCTGCGCTCGTTACGTTTTTAAGCACCTTGGCCAGA
>Ga0224495_10001406_pt1 | contig 17040 bp, 14 predicted proteins | sample SF_Jul11_sed_USG_FD_168128 | JGI IMG/M metagenome (GOLD analysis project Ga0224495, IMG submission 168128) | Sediment microbial communities from San Francisco Bay, California, United States - SF_Jul11_sed_USGS_4_1 | ecosystem: Environmental > Aquatic > Marine > Sediment | place: USA: California... | reverse complement strand
GACATGGTTGACCTTAAGTCTGCCGGAGCCGTTGCTTTTTCGGATGATGGATATCCGATAGAAAACAGCCTCGTGATGCGCCGGGCTTTAGAATACTCCAAACTTCTCGATACTTTGATCATAGATCACTGCGAAGACAGAAATCTCAGCAGTGATGGCATCATGCATGAGGGCTATTATTCCTACAAGCTGGGCATAAGAGGAATTCCTGCCTCCTCTGAAGAAATCATGATGGCCCGGGATATTATTCTGGCCAAAAAGACGGATGCCAAAGTTCATATCGCCCATCTAAGCGTCAAGGGAGCCGTTGAACTCCTCAAACAGGCAAAGAAAGAGAACGTTAAAATCACAGCAGAAGTCACACCTCATCATCTTTTTCTGAATGATGCTCACCTGGAAAGTTTTGATACCAACCTGAAAGTCAATCCTCCACTGCGGAGCAGTGAGGACGTGCAAGCACTCCTTGAGGCCATTAGAGGAGGCTACATAGATGTTTTCGCAACAGACCATGCCCCACACACACCTGATGAGAAAGATGTCGAAATCGACCAAGCTCCGTTCGGTATCAATGGTTTGGAAACAGCTGTCCCGCTCTTGCTTGACAAGCTGGTCAATAAAAACATCATAACGCTCGAAAAATTCATCACCATGATCTCCACCAATCCAGCCAGAATTCTTGGGTTAAAAAACAAAGGAAAAATTTCTGTTGGCGCCGATGCGGACTTGACCATTCTCAAACTTCACCAAGAAGTCGTGGTCGATAAAAATCAATTTCGATCCAAAAGCCATAACACCCCATTTCATGGATGGAAATTAAAAGGGGTTCCTGTTATGACGATTGTAGCAGGAAAGATCGTCTTCCCATAAACACCTCATGAGCGATTCGTGGGTCCAACTCGAACGAAGACTAGGGTACCCATTTAAAAACAAAGATCTGATTAGGCAGGCCCTCACCCACCGCTCTTTTGCCTATGAGAGCCAAGAAGACGATACGGCAGACAATGAAGTCCTCGAATTTTTGGGTGATTCTGTTCTTGGATTAGTTGTAGCAGACTTTCTGGTATCAGCTTTTCCTGACCTTCCCGAAGGCGAACTCTCAAAGCTAAAATCTACAGCAGCGAGCACCTCATCGCTTTCTTCGTTTGCAAAGAAGGTTAAGCTCGATAGATATATACAGCTCGGAAAAGGTGAGGAGAAAAGCGGAGGAAGGAAAAAAAAGACGATTCTGGCTGGAGCGTTTGAAGCCTTGATAGCCGCCATCTACTTAGACAGTGGGCTTCCTGAAGCTCGGAATTTCTTGTTGGGTCATTTGAAGCCTTTTTTCAAGAAAGTCAACGTTGAAAAATTTCTTGTCAATAACTACAAATCCGCATTGCAGGAACATTTTCAGAAGGAAAGCCTCCCTGCCCCAGTGTACAAGACGGTCACGACAAAAGGGCCTGATCATAGGAAACAATTTACTGTAGAAGTTTTCCTCTATAAAAAATCTCTTGCTAAAGCAAGCGGAAACTCCAAAAAGGAGGCAGAACAAAAAGCCGCACAAAAAGCACTCAAGAGCTTACTGGGAAAGAAAATCAAGGTCTTCACATCAGACACTTTTCTTCTAAGGAAAAAACATGATTGAATCTTACACATTCGGTCGCATGGTCATCTTAGGAAAGGCTTACTCGTCGGATTTGATCATTTTTCCGGATAGGATAGATCCCTCGTGGTGGAGAAAATCTGGTCACAACCTATGCCTGGGGGATTTAAAAGATGTCCTCCAAGAAGATCTTGAAGTTCTTGTAGTGGGAACCGGCTATATGGGAGTAATGAAAGTCGAGGAGGAGGTCACACAATACGCCAAGTCCAAAGGTATTGAGCTCATCATCGAAAAAACCAAAAAAGCTGTGGAGAGGTTTAATTCTATTTGTTCACAAAAAAAGGCCATCGGCGCTTTCCACCTGACCTGTTAACCTCCCCTTATCGGAGAATATCCGAAGATACCCCTACATTGTTTTTTTACTGATAACTGTATAAGATAATTATCCATGATTATCCACAAAAAATGCTGATGAATGATCGTATGAATAATTCAGGGTAACAATAAAAATGGCCAAATGCACAAGATGCAACAAACGAAAATCCAAAAGATTCTGTGCGGCCTTGGGCCAATCAATCTGCAGTCTCTGCTGCGGGCAGCTCAGGGAAAAGAAACTTCATTGTCCACCAAATTGCTCCTATCTCTCCAAACACAAACCATACCAGGAAAAAAGAATCATCGAGAAAAGGCATCCGTCCCATCGCTACCAAGCCGCTGGGGAAGAAGATGTGTTAAGGGACGAACGAATGGCCTGGCTGGCTTTTCACACCGAGGCTCCTCTGAAAGAGTATGGCGAAAAAGAGGTATCATTTTCTGACAAGGATGCCTTGATAGCTTTGGAATATGCAAGGGAAAAAATCGAAAAAGGCAAAGGCTTTGTGCTCATGCCTGACGAGAAGGTTAGGCCTCAGAATCAAGTGGGCGAAGCCATATACCAACTGATCGAACAGTGCCGATATGAAGGAAGAATCATCCTGACGGGCGAATCCCAGACATACTCCAAAGATGAAAAACTCAAGGTCCTGGATAGAATCATTCTGACTTTGAAACAATTAGCCGAAGGTCAGTTTGAAGAGCGGAACTATATCCATGCTGTCATAGAAAGGTTTGCAAAAATCAAAGGCCTGAGTCAGCAGAAAAAAGTCCTGACAATCACCTAGTCTCCTTCCCTCTACTCATGAATACCGCAACAAACTGCAGTTCAGGAATATTGCTGCACACAATCTTTATGACGGCAGCTAGGGGAACCGCCAGGATCATTCCAGGGATTCCCCACAGCCATCCCCAGAAAAAGAGAAAAAAGAGCACAACAAGTGGACTCAAGCCCAACCCCTCTCCCATTAAGCGTGGTTCCACGATATTTCCCATGACCATCTGGATTGAAATCATAATAACAAGAACCCAAAAAGCTGGCCAGATGGTCTCGAATTGGAAGACAGCTATGATAACTGGAAAAGCCGTTGCGATGATAGAGCCAATGTTTGGGATGTAGTTCAGAAGGAAGGTCAAAAACCCGAAGACTATGGCAAAATCCACCCCAAAAAGCATCAGAACAATCAGCGCAAAAACACCTGTGAAAAAACTCACCACTGTCTTTATCGCCAAATAGCGCTGAACTTGGCTGTCGATATTCTGTAGAACCTGACTGATTTTTGAAGCCCTCTCCGTACTGAAGGACTGTTCTATCTTGGGTATCACTTGGCCCTTACCAGCTAATATAAAAATCAGGAAAATCAGGATCAGGAAAAGATTCGAAATGAACGATAAAAAAGGCCCCAGAGAATCGAGAAGGATACCTCCTATTTTCCCCAGATCGAGCTGTTTCACCCAATCGATGGGCTGCCACTCTTCCTGAGACAAATTGAATCTATCCTGAATGGATGCCAGGATGGTGTTCGCTTTCTGGCTGTATTCAGGGATGGCAGAGGCCAACTCCTTTCCACTGGTGTAAAACAGGGAGCCCAATAGATAAAGGACGAAAAAAGTCAGGATAAGGATGAATATGATAGAGACCGGCCGAGGAATCTTTAGTCGAGTTAAAAAATTCAGCAACGGAGCCAGCACAAAGGAGAGAAAGACTGCAAGAGAAAAGGGGAAGAGTACCGGTTTGGCTAATCGAAGAACAACGCCTCCTATAAATATCACAATAATCACCAAGGAAGCCGTGACTACTCTGTTTCCCTGCATTATGAAATCTCTCGGCATTCATTATAGTCAAATCCCAATAAAATCAAAAGTCTAATGCAGATGCTCTTCGCAATCATGTTAGATGGAAAATCCCCTCTAAAAAGGTGATCATTGGGGGAGGAATATCACCCCTCTATTCACCTAGAAAGGCGATTGACCCTCATTTTTCCCTGGATAAAATCATGAAGAGGAGCGGATACGCACCTATCTGCGAATATTGATCGAATGATAGAGCCGATATGAAAATACTTATAGCCGAAGACGACGTCATCTCCTGTAGAGACCTTGAAAAACACCTCAGGGAATGGGGATATGATGTGGTCGCTGCCAGAGATGGTAATCAGGCCTGGGAACTTGCCAAAACCAATAATATCCGTTTAGCCATACTCGACTGGAATATGCCTGGTATAGATGGGATAGAGCTATCCCAGAGGATCCGCAAGGAATATCAAAAGGAGGATTCAAAATACATATACATTATTCTCCTGACAGGAAGAGGCGGACAGGACGACATCATTCAAGGTCTCTCAACCGGGGCCGATGATTACATCACTAAACCATATAGTTTTATCGAGCTCAAATACCGCATCCAAAACGGAGAACGGATCATAAACAACGAGGATAGACGAATCAGGCTAGCGAGCCTGGATAATCTGACTAGATTGTGGAATAGAAACAAGATTTTTGAATTTTTAGAGAATGAGCTCAAAAGAGGCGAGAGAGAGGGCCATCCTACAGGGGTAATCATGATCGATATCGATCATTTCAAACGGATAAACGACCGGTTTGGACACCTGATTGGCGACAGAGTCCTCGTAGAAGTGGCTGATCGCCTGAGCACAACTATCCGCCCCTACGATAAAATCGGTCGCTACGGAGGAGATGAGATCCTCATCGTCCTCCCTAAATGTGGGAGCAGAGAGGCTAAAACCATTGCTGAACGTCTTTATCACTCTGTCACAAGTGAAAAGATCTCCACTGATGCAGGAGTATTAAAGGTCAACATCAGCGTCGGATGTGTCTCTAACGAAAAATTTCCTCAATCCTCAAAGATGCAACTCATCCAGGCAAGTGATAAAGCACTCCTATCAGCAAAAAAGAAAGGGAGAGACCGAATCATTCTGGCAAGGTCTGTTTAAACAGAGAGGAAGAGATGTTTGACGAAAAAGACATCTTTGGAAGCCTGAACAGAGAGGGAGACGTCTCTTCTGGCCAGCAAGATTCCGGATATCTCGAAAAAAAGCTACAGATCGAAAGGGCCTATCTAGACCAGTTGTTTGAGAGTGCTCAAGAGGCTATTGTTCTTGCTGACAGAGAAGGTCACGTCATCAGGATAAATAGCGAATTCACAAGATTATTCGGTTACACCAAGGATGAAATCGTGGGGAAGCATATCGACAGGCTGGTCGCTCCTGAGGATTGTCAAGAGCAAGCTCTGTTCATCACTCAGCGCACAGCTCACGGAGAAAAAATGAGGCTTGAAACAGTTCGCCGGAGAAAAGACGGTCGGCTGATCAATGTCTCCATCCTTGCTTCCCCGATCATTGTGGAGGGCAGACTGGAGGCCATCTACGGCATCTATCGTGACATCACCGAGCAGAAAAAGGTTATTGACGAGTTAAGAAATTCAGAAAAGAGGTTTCATGATATTGCCCTCAGCTCGGCAGACTGGATTTGGGAAGTCGATAGAGATGGGAAATACACGTTTGCCTCCGGACGAGTGAAGCAACTCCTCGGATACTCGCCTGAAGAGATTATCGGTAAATCACCTTTTGACTTAATGACGCAGGAGGAGGCCCAGCGGGTAAAAGAAATCTTCGATCAGGTCGCTTCAGAAAAGAAACCGATCGTCGATCTAGAGAACTGGCATCTCACTAAAGATGGAAGAAAAGTCTTGCTGCGCACGAACGGCGTTCCCATATTGAGCGAAAGCGGAGAGTTGCTTGGCTATCGAGGTGTGGATAAAGACATAACGGATAGGAAATGGGCAGAAGAACAACTGAAAAAGAATGAAGAAAAATACAGGATGATCTTCGAATCCTTTCACGATGTTTACTACCGTACCGATAAGGATGGTTTGGTTACTGAGATAAGTCCGTCTGTTTCACAGCAAGCAGGCTATCAGCCTGAGGAAGTCATCGGTCGTCCGGTGACAGACTTTTACCTCAACCCACAAGACCGCGAAGCTTTGATGAACCGGCTCCGAGAAAACGGCTTCGTGAACGATTACGAACTGACTTTCGTGGCAAAGAACGGAAGGAGAATAGAAACTTCAGTCAATGCACGAATTCTCCTAGATGAGAACAGCCAACCCATTGGAGTGGAAGGAGTCCTGCGTGATATCACCGAACGCAAACGGGCCGAGGAAGCATTAAGGAAAAGCGAGGAACATTTCAGAAACATCTTCAAAGAATCCCCTATAGGAATTGAACTCTATGACGCCTTGGGAAATCTAATCGAAGCCAATGACGCAAGCCTGAAAATTTTTGGGATCGAGAATCCCGAAGAAGTCAGAAGGCTTAATCTGTTTCTGAATCCCAACTTGCCAGAACAAGTGAGGAACAGTCTGCTCAAAGGTGAATTCGCCAGATACGAAATCCTTTATGATTTTGAGAAAATAAAAGAATTCAACCTTTTTGAGACCTCGAAAAGTGGATCCATCTATCTCGACGTAGTGATCACGCCCATCGGTAAAGAAGGGAAAAAACCCTCATCTGGATATCTCGTCCAACTTCAGGATATCACGGAGCGCAAGGTCACGGAAGAAGCCCTCCAAAAAGAGGCGGCTAAACTTTCTGCCATGATCTCTGGAATGGAAGAAGGAGTGGTTTTTGCCGATAGAGAAAACAAAATTGTCGAGGTGAATGATTATTTTCTAAAGCTTGCCAAAAAAGAACGATCGGAAGTCGTAGGCCAGAACCTTTGGGATTTTCATACTGGAGTTGCTGCAGAGAAATTAAGAACCTATATCGAAGATTTCAGAACCTCTTTGAACTCTCAACCCATCATCATCCAAAGGCCAATTTTTGGTCTGGAAACCATCATGCGCCTCCAGCCCATATATTTTAGAGACCGATATGAGGGGATTATCGTAAACCTTGTAGATGTCACCGAGCTAGTCACCGCTCAAAGACAGGCTCAGACCGCCGATCAAGCAAAGAGTGAATTTCTCGCTAACATCAGTCATGAAATCCGCACTCCTATGAACGGAATTTTGGGTATGACAGACCTCGTTTTAGAGACAAGCCTAACGCCCGAACAGGAGGAATACATAACAGGAATCAAAAAATCGGCTGAATCCATGATGACTCTCATCAACGACCTCCTGGATTTTTCAAAAGTAGAAGCGAAAAAGGTAGAGCTCGAATCCATCAGCTTCAATGTGCATGACTTTCTGTATGAGACTGTTTCTCCTTTTGCTCTTGAGGCCTACAAGAAGAAGCTTGATCTGATTTGTGACGTTCCCAAGACATTGTCTTACAATGTCATCGGAGATCCTGGACGATTGAAGCAAATCCTAGTTAATTTAATCTCTAATGCCATAAAATTCACCAATGAAGGCGAAGTTGTGATTTCTGTGGATGAAGATCTGGGAACAGCTGAAAGCGTCCGCCTTCTCTTCTCTGTGCGAGATACAGGGATAGGTATCGCCAAAGATAAACAGCAATTGATCTTTGATGCCTTTGCCCAAGCCGATGGCTCGATGACGCGTAAATTCGGAGGAACCGGCTTAGGACTTTCCATATCCCGTCAGTTTGTTGAACTCATGGAAGGGCGCATATGGGTGGAAAGTGAAGTCGACAAAGGAAGCACATTCTCCTTCATGGTGGAGCTCGGTCTTGACACACAATTCCAAGAAGAGCAGGAAGATGATGAACCGGTCGATTTTAAAAATATTCCTATTCTCATCGTTGATGACAACGCCACCACGAGGAAAATCATCCGGAGGATGCTTACTGAATGGCAGGTGGAACCTGCGGAAGCCGAAAGCGCTGAAGAAGCTATGACGTTTATCGACAAAGCGAATAGAAAGGGCATGCCGTACTCTCTTTACCTCATCGATGCCTATCTTCCTGGCATGGAAAGCTTCATCCTCCAGGATCACATGAAACACAATCCCGAAATGGCAAAAAAAGCCGTCATGATGCTTGCCTCATCCAGCCTCAAGGGGGATGCCCTTCCATGGGAGAAGCTGGGCTCTCCTGGTTTTATCATCAAACCTGTAAAACAGGTCTCACTCCTTAAAGCCATTCAACTTGCGTTGGTAAAATCTCAAGAAGAAGAGATTGTTGAAGACATTATCATGGACTCAAGCCGCCAAACAGGATCGCATGCAGTGCACGCACAGACTGACACTAAAACAACAGAAAAGAGTCCAGCGCCATCAGCCGCAAAAGAGGAAGCCAAAGAACCGGAAAATTCCTATCGGATCTTGATTGCCGAAGACAATATCGTCAATCAAAAAGTGGCCTACTTCATGCTTGAAAAGCAGGGGCATCAGGTGACAGGAGTCAGGGATGGGAAAGAAGCCGTGGATGCAGTAGAAAAGAGCATCTTTGATGTGATCCTTATGGACATCCAGATGCCCAACATGAATGGTTTTGAAGCAACGGCTGCCATAAGGGAAAAAGAAAAACAAACAGGCGGACATATTCCAATTATCGCAATGACAGCCCATGCTATGAAAGGAGATCGGGAGATGTGCCTTGAGGCAGGAATGGATGATTATGTCTCAAAGCCTCTCAAAGCGAACGAGCTTTTCGCCAAGATCGATGCAGTTATCCAAAAATTTGGTAGTGTCCAGCAATGAATATAGAATCATGAAGAAACAATCTCTGACGAACAAAGAGGAAACCTTCAAGGTCTTGATTGCCGAAGATAATGCAGTCTCGGCTAGAATTCTAAAAAAAAACATCGAAGATTGGGGCTACGAAGTGGTCATGGCTCAAGATGGGGATGAAGCCTGGAAAGCCTATCAGAACGAAAAAATCAGACTTGCCGTTTTAGACTGGATGATGCCGAAGATCAATGGTCTCGACTTGTGCAAGAGAATCCGTGAGATCGATCATGAAGAGGGAAACAAAGAATACACCTATGTGATCCTGCTAACGGCAAAGGATCAGCAGGCAGACCTTATCAAGGGCTTTTCGGCTGGCGCAGATGATTACATCACCAAGCCCTTTAAGCGTCACGAGTTGAAGGCCCGTCTCAAGACAGGAAAGCGGATAATCGATTTGCAAAGACAGATCATGGAACAAGCGGATCGAGATGGTCTGACTGGGCTATGGAATCGGAAAAGGATGTTTAAGATCCTCGAGAAAGAGATCAACCGCGCCCAGAGAGAAGAGCGGCCCTTGGCTACAATAATGATCGATGTGGATAATTTTAAAAAAATTAATGACACTTACGGCCACCATAGCGGGGATTCTGTTCTCGTTGAAGTGTCCTCTTACCTTCAGAAAAGCATCCGCAACTACGATGAAATCTGCCGATATGGTGGGGATGAACTTTTTATAATCCTTCCCAATTGTAATTTGGCAATGACAGAAAGGATCGCAGAGCGCCTCCGACAACGCGTATCTGAGACGAAAATTGAGACAGATACCGGGACTCTCGATATCACAATAAGTCTTGGCGGAGTATCATCGGAAATATTCCTTTCTGATCTTACGCCAGACAAGCTAGTCATATCCAGCGACGAAGCTCTCCTGAAAGCAAAAAGCAATGGCCGCAATTGCGTGGTTATAAAAAAGAAAAAGGATAAAATGTGAGTCAAAATGTCAGAATTAAAGAGTTTAAACGACACCAAACCGATTGATCTCCCCTCAGCTTTGGAAAGAATCGGCGGGGACGAGTCTCTTCTTCATGAACTGATTGAAATCTACATCGAAGATTTTTTGGAAAAACATGACCTTCTCAAACAAGCGATCGATCATGGAGATTTTAACACGATCAAAGAGATTGGGCATAGCCTCAAAGGTTCCTCTGGGAATTTGAGTTTGACCAATCTCCATGAAACCTCCTACCAGATAGAAATGTCAGGGAGAGAGGAAGACATCGAACGAACCCGATATTTTTTCCACGTCCTCAACGAGGAGTTCCAAAAATTAAGAGACTTTTTCCCGAAACAGAAAACCCAATTTTCAGGGTAACCTTTTGGAAGTAAACGAAATTGGTTAAAAAAGAGAGGCAGGGCAGAGAAATCCCAATCGATCTCCCATCGGTTATGGAAAGAATCGGTGGAGATGAGTCCTTTCTCAAGGAATTGATTAACATCTATATCGAAGATTTTCTTACAAAATACGGTCTATTGAGGAAAGCCATCAAACAAAGAGATTTTAAGGCCATCCAAGAGATAGGACACAGTTTGAAGGGATCCTCTGGAAATCTAAGCCTGAACGGTTTACATGAAACATCTTCTGGATTAGAAATATCTGGGAAAGAAAGAGATATCGAACAAACCGAATCCTATCTTCGCCGCCTAAGCGAAGAATTCAAAAAACTACAGGACTTTCTTCCCCAACATTCCTCAAACCGCACGCAGCATTCCATTACAGCTTCTAACGAAGCTCTGCATAGCTCTCAAATCGAGATTCTTGCGGCTGATGATTCCGTTCCTAATCAGATTATTCTTAAATACTGCGCGGATCAGGCCGGATTCAATATCGATATAGTCAGCAACGGAAGAGAGGCTGTCGAGTACTTTCAGAAAAAAACGTACTCGATCGTTTTTTTAGACATCCATATGCCTGAAGTTGATGGGTTTGAAGCCCTTAATCTTATGCGGAAAATTGAATATGACAACATCCTCCCCAGGACTCCGATTATCGCGCTCACAGGCTCTACCTTCCAAGAAAAGGGAACGATATGCTTGGACGCAGGATTCGATGATTTTGTCGAGAAATCATCTTTTCAGAGTGAACTGAGTGAAATCATGAACAAGCATGTGCGAAAAGAAAATGTAAGGACAGAAAAAATTGAGATGGAAAAGACCCTTTTGCCTTTAATCCCCGAATATCTCCAAAACAGGAAAGAGGATGTAAAGAAAATCAAAGAAGCACTTGAAAAAAAGAATTTTAATGAGATTGAAGACTTAGGACACAAGATGAAAGGATCGGGCAAGTGCTATGGTTTTGAGAAGATAAGCACATTGGGTCACCAGATCGAGATGTCAGCAAAAGAGAGGAGGACACAAGAAATCAAAAGATCGATAGATCAAATGCAGGATTATTTGGCACATCTCATCTACGAATAATCCGAACTCTTCTATAAATCCTTCGTGTAACCCTAGGTAGTCAGAAATCCAATTTTTCTAGCGATTTTATTAAATGAGCTAAGTACCTTTCCCCTATTGCTTCGTTGCCGTCCTCTATCTTCATCACGCCACAGATATATCTGTTTACAGGAGCTAGGTAAATATTGTGATAATACCGATCTTTTACCCGATACCCCGTAGAAATCTTCTGCACGTTCGAAGCTCCTTTTGCCTCCAAGTATTGCTTAAGTATTTTTTGAACCTCGTCTGGATTCTCTCCTTCAATCAGAAAACAGTCAAAGGGAAGTCCTTCAACCTCGTAATTGACAAGATATCCATCATGGAGAAACCTATAGCCCATGAAATTCTTGAGGATAAACTTTTCTGTGTCGGGCAATCGTCCTTCACTCGGGAAGGCTTTGAGCAGTACAGGAAAGCCGCCTTTATCTTCCACCCTTTTCACAATCTCTTTTGAAAATGTTTGCAAGATCTCATCTGCTCTGTCTTCACAGTCGAAACAGAGAAGTTTGACATAATAGCAACCCACTAGAAAATTCAAAGCTCCTTCCTCTACATATCCTTGGGTTCCCATAGAAATGAACTCATTTTCAGGATAACGTTCTGCGCTGTAGATACCAAAGGAATGACGGCTGTCTTCCATGTCATATATTTCAACAGTCACTGTATCTGCGGCATCGCTTCTTTTGTATTGGGCCACAATCAATTCTTTGAAACCATAGGAGAGATAAATCTCGGCCGCGCCGTTAATGTATTCGAACAGAGTTTCTGGATAATAAGTCTGCGGGGGCTCTAAAGATACCATTCCCTCTAGCCCAGGCAAGAGAGCCTGTAGGGATTGTTTTCCCTCTTCTTCTGCTCGGCTCAATATTCCGGTTGATAAACAAAGGATGAGCAAGCAGGGCAAGAAGGATCCTCTTTTGAATCTTCCTTTCTTTATGTGCATGTTCTCTACTCCTCTAAAAATATTGTTCTCAAACCATCGTTCCTCTGTCTTTTTACCAGATTTTGCAAAAAAAAGCATCTGTTTCGACAATGACGATCAGAGTGTTCTATGTTTATGCTGGTTTGAGGAACAGATACCGCATATTGACACAACCTATAGGAGAGAGTAACTTTAAATCAGGTGGTCTAAGAAAGAGAAGAAGTCGATGTCAAGAGTCGTTGTCGTCAAAGGAACAAACAGCCTCTCCCAAGGAAAAGAATTGAACATGAAAATTCTCATTCGGATGTATGAGCAGGGATTCTCTGTGCTGACAGAACAGAAGAAAAATGAAGACAGTCTGAGCTACATCTTCCCAGTAAAGAGCAAGATCGGTATCAAAATCAACACCATCGGAGGAAAAAATATTTCTACGCGTCCTGAGGCGGCTCTCTGCCTGGCCAATCTTCTCACTCAAAGTCATATTCGAGAGGAGGACATCATCATATGGGACCGGACGAACAGAGAACTCAAGAGCGCCGGATTCCAACTGAACTTGAACCGTGGGGGGATCAGAATCTTTGGTACAGACACACAGAGTATGGGATACAACCATACCCTCGTCTCTCATCTCAATGTGGGGAGCCTTTTTTCTTCCATCCAGTCGGATCATATTTCTGCTTCCATAAGCCTCGCCATCCTGAAGGATCATGGTCTGGCCGGGGTGACAGGCGGTATGAAAAATTACTTCGGTGCCATCCACAATCCGAACAAATACCATGACACAAACTGCAATCCTTATGTGGCAGAGGTCTTTGATACAGACCTCATAAAGAAAAAACACAAGCTGACCATCTTGGATTGCCTATTCGTCCAGTACCATCGAGGACCTTCCTACCATGCAAAATGGTCTGAAGCTTTAGGCACACTGACATTCAGTTTTGATCCTGTTGCAGCGGACTACGTGGGATGGAAGACCATTGAAAGGCTTAGAGCAAAAAAGGGCCTTCCTTCCTTGAAAGAAGAGGACAGAGAGCCTCAATACCTAAAAACAGCCGAGGACATGGGATTGGGAAACGCCAATCAGGGCAGGATCGATGTCATAGAGGTGGATGTTTAGATGGACAGAAGAAAGTTTCTAAAAACCTCAGGAACAGCCAGTGTTTTAACTTGTTCCGGCCTAGCCTCCATCCTCATGGATATATATGCCTTCAGCGAGGAGGCTAATCTTTCCAAGGTAGAAGCACGTTTCTACAAAAAACATCCAGACCGAGAGATCGAATGCATCCTTTGTCCACGTTTCTGCAAGCTGGGCGACAAGGAAAGAGGCTACTGTGGAGTAAGAGAAAATATCGGAGGCACCTACTACAGTTTGGTCTACGGTAAGGCCTGCGCCATCCATATCGATCCCATAGAAAAAAAACCGCTTTTTCATTTCCTCCCATCAAGCTCCGCCCTCTCTCTTGCCGCAGCCGGATGCAACGTGAATTGCAAATTCTGTCAGAATTGGGAAATATCACAAGTCAGGCCAGAGCAGATTCGGCATTTAGATTTTCCCCCAGAATCCGTTGCTCAGGTCGCTGAAAAAAACCAATGCCCAGTCGTCGCCTATACCTATTCTGAACCGGTTGTCTTCTACGAATATATGTACGACGCATCTATCGAGGGCCGCAAAAAAGGAATCAAAAACGTCGTGATCACCGGGGGACATATCAATCCTGAACCTCTGGTCGAATTGATGAAAGTTGTTGACGCGATCAAAGTCGACCTGAAAGCTTTCAATCAGGACTTTTATGCACAATACGTCAGAGGAGAACTCCAGCCTGTGCTCGAAGCGATAAAAATCATTGCCCAAAGCAAGGTCTGGCTGGAGATTGTTTACCTCGTCATCCCCACGCTCAACGATACGCCTGAAGAAATCCGTCGCCTGTCGCAGTGGATACTAAAGGAGATCGGCCCCGAAGTCCCAATCCACTTTTCCCGCTTCCACCCGATGTACCTCATGAAGAACCTTCCTCCAACTCCTGTCTCGACGCTGGAACAAGTCCATCAGGTCGCTGTCAAAGAAGGTCTTCGTTATGTTTATATCGGAAACGTCGCAGGGCACAAATATGAAAACACGTTTTGTCCCAACTGTAAAAACATCGTGATAAAGAGAACAGTCTATCAGATACAGAGAATAGAAATCGAAGATGGCAAATGCAAGTTTTGCGGAAATCAAATTCCGGGTATTTGGGCTTAAATCACTTTATGAAGAAACATGTTCCTCCCTTTTTATTGGGTTTTCTAGCCCTCTCCTTCCAAATCTTTTTAATCAGAGAATTTTCTGTTCATTTCTATGGGAATGAAATCACCATCGGATTCATTCTCGCTTCCTGGCTTCTTTGGGGAGGGTTGGGAAGCATATGCGGCTCAAAAATAAGGTGGGATGCTTTAAGGTTTCCACACGCCTATTATCTTGTCATCCTTCTCTTCCCGATTTGTCTCGTTCTTCTGCGGTTCTCTCGGTTCCTCCTCCATATTCTCCCTGGTGAAATCACAGGGATAACGCCCATGCTCATCCACTCTCTCGTCCTTTCCTTCTTTATAAGCTTTCCCCTGGGTGTGATCTTTGTGTTCAACGTGCATTTTCTTAAAGGGAACCTCACTCAGGTCTATCTATTAGAATCATTGGGCTCTGCAATAGCAGGTTTGGCCATCTACTTTTTCTTCATCCCATTCCTTTCCAATTGGCAGGCTGCAGCCGTCGTGGGCGCATCTGTTGCTTTTTTAGTCTTCCTATTCTTAGGTCATAAAAAACAACTCATTCTCATCCTTTTGATTTTTCTTGCTTTATCTGCATTCTGGCTGTTCGACTTCCCTAGCCAAAAGATCCACTGGAAACCCTTTGATCTGATCCAAAGCAGGGACACTCCCTTCGGAAAACTCCAAGTCATTCGAACAGAGGAACAGCTCTCTTTATACAACAATTCACTCTTGATCTACTCCCATCCAGATCTTGCCTCCTCCGAAGAATCCATTCATTTTGCGCTTCTGCAAAAATCAGAGGCTCAAACCGTTCTTCTCATCGGAGGAGGTGCAGGTGGAAGTCTGAAACAGGTCTTGAAGTTCCCAGTGATAAGAGTGGACTATGTGGAGCTTGATCCTGAAATCATCCATCTTTCCCTCAAATATCTGCCCAAACAAGAAAAGAAGAGCTTCGAAGATCAAAGGGTACATATGTTTTTCCAAGATGGAAGAGCTTTCTTGAAGAAAACTCTCAACACATACGACATCATCATCATTAATCTGCCCGAGCCTTCTACTGCCCAGATTAATCGGTTTTACACAAAGGAATTTTTCCACTTGGTCAAGAGTAAACTGACATCACGGGGGATCTTCTCTTTCCGTGTATCTTCGGCAGAGAATTACATTAGCTCAGAGCTACAGAATTTCTTGGCCTCCCTTTATTACACACTTAAAGATGTGTTCCCAACGGTAGAAATCGTGCCCGGGGACTCCAACATCTTTCTGGCTAGCACAGGCCAACTGTCTCTCGATCATCAAGAATTGACCCAAGAAATAGAACGGTTAGACTTAAAAAATGTCTATGTCAGCGGACACTCCCTTTTTTCCCGGTTAAGCTCCTACAGGATCGAATTCTTAAAGGAAAAAGTTCTAACAGGGAAAAAGGTGATCAATCGGGATCTTGTTCCGATCAGTTACTTCTACAATTCTGTCCTATGGAGCACTCAATTCCAAAGCTTTGAAACGGTCCTGTTTCACTTTTTCTCAAAAATCAGTCGTTTCTGGCTGATCGATCTTCCTTTGATTGTCTTTGTCGCCTTCCTCATCTTGCTGGGCGTGAGGCGAAAAAAGACGTCTTTCTTTCTCATCCCTTTAGCCGTGATGGGGCTGACCACTCTCACCATCGAAATCGTGGTTCTCATCGCTTTCCAGACGTCTTATGGATACCTTTATCAAAAAGTTGCTCTCCTGTTTGCTTGTTTCATGATTGGTCTTTTTCTGGGAGCGCTTCGAGGCAAAATGAGAAAGACAAAAGCCTATCTCCATATTCTTCTCATCCAGACAGGATTCATTCTCCTCCTTTTTCTTCTTCTCCTATGGCTGGAATCCCAGCTCCCTGAATTTTTCTTTTTCCTGTTTCTTCTCCTCTTGTGCTATCTGGGAGGAGATATGTTCATCGTATCCAATCATCTGTACCTTGAGGTAAAAAAGAATTTCGGCCTCGGTTACGGCCTCGACCTTCTTGGCTCTTTTTTTGGAGCGCTCGTGGCTTCCTCTCTCCTTATTCCTCTTTTCGGCCTTCCTCTGCTCGCAAAATACATCTTTCTACTCAATTCTTTCTGTCTCGTCTTTCTACTTTGGGGCTTTAAAGCTCGATAAAAACACAACCTGACTCCTAGTTATATTTTTTGCGTTTTTTGAGAAAGAATTTATCTGGATTGATAGCCATATCAGGACAATTTTCTGATATTGCTGTCATAATAAAAAGTATCGGCATTTTTTATGTAATTCTGGTTAATAATCTTGACAGGTTCAACCAATTGTGTTTTACTGTAATGTAATTTTTTTCTATCTATTTTTCTTTTACCACTATAGGCTAAGAGAATAATTACATTATAAGAGTATCTCAAATGCGCATTAATATCTCACGTAAAAAAATCAGAGATACATTCGTCGAAAAGGTCCAGGAACTCAGCAGACAAAACCTTCTGGCCTGTTATCAATGCGGCAAGTGCTCAGCAGGATGCCCTGCCGTCTCAGAGATGGATATTCTCCCCAATCAAATCATCCGCTTTGCCCAACTTGGACTGAAGGATGAGCTCTTGGCCTCAAAAGCCATATGGATCTGTGCATCCTGCCTCACATGCAACGCTCGCTGTCCTAAAGGCATCAATATCGCCGAGGTCATAGAGGCTCTCAGGCAAATCTTGCTCCGCAAAAGAGAAGATCATCTCAAAGTGGAGAAGATGTCAGATAAGGAAAAAGAAGATGTTCCTCCTATCGCACTCATCAGCAGCATGAGGAAGTATACGTCTTAAAAACTTAATATGACACATCACCTCAATCATT
>Ga0224495_10001404_pt1 | contig 17051 bp, 8 predicted proteins | sample SF_Jul11_sed_USG_FD_168128 | JGI IMG/M metagenome (GOLD analysis project Ga0224495, IMG submission 168128) | Sediment microbial communities from San Francisco Bay, California, United States - SF_Jul11_sed_USGS_4_1 | ecosystem: Environmental > Aquatic > Marine > Sediment | place: USA: California... | reverse complement strand
TGTATATGAAACTCCATTAGGCTCAAAACGCTTTAAATCCTCAACAATCTCATCTAACGTAACAGATTGGTGTGAAGCACCATCTTCCAAGCTGAGAACAATCTTGTATTTGGATGTCTGAATAAATGAATTGGTTTAGGCGAAAGTGCTCTTCTTAAGACAAAGTGAAGCTTTTTCATATTTCTATTCTGACGCATTCTTCGGAAGAAAAAACAACTTCCTTACAGAACGCTCGGAATGCTTCGTAAATAGGCACAGAGTCAATCCTTCATTTTTAAACGCGCAACAATTTTTTTTATGTCTTCTTGATCAGGATTGATTTCCAATGATTTTTCCCAAGCAATTAGAGCTTCTTTTGTATTTCCAAGCCGATAAAAACATTCTCCTATTGAATTCAAAATACTCAAATTTGTCCCTGCATGAGAAAGATAAGCTTTATAATAAGAAATGGCTTCTTCATATTCTTCCAAGGCCTTAGAGCAAGCCCCTAGAAGTGAAAAAACTTGGAAATTCTTCTTTGGATTTTCCGAAAAGGGAAGGAGAATTTTTTTGGCTCTCTGAAACTCCTTTTTTTTAAAAAGGATTTGGCCAAAACGGAGAGCATAGTCCAAGGAAGTTGGTACCTCGTTATAGGATTTTTCTAAATATTTTTCTGCTTCTCCAAGATTGCCCTTATTGGCGAATTGACTGCCCAGAATAAAGGAGTATACGTCATTCTGAGATGAAGGCATGACTTTAGAAACTACCCAGGGCCGAGGCAAATCGGCTGCAGGAGAGATCTCAAAATCTTTATCATCAGCTATTATGATTCTTTTCTTACCATCCAAAATAGAAACCTTGATCTTGTAATAATCAGGGGAAAATTTTTGAAGAGGGATTTTTTGCATGAAGTTTTTCTGATCGAAATCCTTTATTCTTTTTTCTTGTGTTAAAAACTCTTCTTCTTTTTGATAAATGGTGAATTTTACAGTCCCTTCGTCGCGAAGTTCTTTGGTTAAGCCAAACGCCTGGAAAAAAACTATTAAATCCTCTTTCGGATGAAAGATGTCTCCTGACTGGGAGGAAATTTGAAGATTCCCTACCTTAAAAGGCTTATTCATTTCTTGAGGTGAGGTCGTTCTTTTGAGTTGATACCCCAGCAGTATAGGAGTCATAACAAGCTGTACTTGATCCTGTGGAATGGATATGTGTTTTTCAAAAGAAGTAAATTCTTTGGAGACAGTATTCTTCAACAAGAGGCTAAACCTATAATCTCCGGCAACCAGAGGAATCATATCTTGAACGACGATGGAAGTCTTTTGCACATCTTCTATTTGCTCTCTGTCGAAATTTAGAGGAAAAGTCTTTTCATACTGGAAAATTACCTTGCCATCCAGGTCAGTTACAATGCCATTTAAATCAAAATTGATGCTGTACTTATCTTCATAGGAAAGTACAGAAAGCTTTTCAGGTTGAATGGAGTAATGCAGAAAGAAAATTCCGGATTCATCTTGGATGACTTGGGCCAGACTCTTGCTCCCGATATAATTAGCAGTATATTCCACCTCTACCAAATCTCTGAATTTGAGAAGGGCCTCTGCATATTCTGAGTCTATCGTTTTCTCAGGGACAGAACTGATTCGATTTATTAACATTTCTGATGCCAAAGAGAGGTGCCCGTATGAAGGAGTTTCTCCCGGAATCAGAGAGAGTGAAACCTCAGCCATACGAGGATCAAATTTTCGCAGCTGTTCATAAGCCGCGAACATATTGGTCGGATCTCCTTGGTAATTTACAAGTAAATTTGCCGGCCCGTCTTGAGCGGGACTGTAAAGGACAAATTCTCCCATCCCCCTTCTCTTAAAAAAGACAAGGTTGAAATGAGAGGGAAATCCGAATTCGGGTATTCCCTCGTAGGCCCATATCCTGGCGGGGTGAACATAGCCTTCAACTTCATATCTTCCAATATCCAAAGGCGGACCCAGTATGATGTAAATTCTCCCCCTATCTGTCTGCCATCCTGGTCTTGTCGTTCCTCTGCCAAAATATTGGTTGGCATAGGCAATTCTTCGATAGTGCTCTTCCTTGAATTCATTTTGAGGAGTCCCGGGAGTCGGATCTCTTTGCTTCCAGAATGCTTCGATGAAGATATCTCTTTCTTTATCAGACTCAAGCTGAAGGAAAATCTCTTTTTCCCTGGGGGTTATGATGTACGCGACATCTTTTTGCAGCCAATCTTTATGGTGCTGAGGTAAACTTTTTAAGGATTTCTCATCCTTATCCAGATCCATATCAGGAATGGCTGTCAGTGACAGGAATAACAGCAGGATGAGTACATTTCTAAATTTCATTTTTTTGTTGCATCTCGCAATTCTTTCTTGAGCCTCTCTATGACTTGCCTGACTTCCTCGATGTCTTTTTCATATTTTTGAGGCGAAGCCGCTTTAATAAATAACTCAAAGAAATTGAGGGCTTTTTGTTTTTGACCTATTCTCAGGTAGACCCGACCCAGATTGTAAAGAGTGTCTGTCTGCTGAGGATCAAGCTCGATAGACTTTTCCCAACTGTCGAGAGCCTCTCTCACTAGACCTTGACGGTAGTACGCCACACCGAGGCCGTTAAAGGCAGAAGCCAGACGGCCATCCACAGAGATTGTCTTTTTGTATTCTTCAATGGCTAAGTCATATTTTTTTTGCGCAAGATAGCAATTTCCCAGATTATTCATTGCCATGGCGTAATTGTTGTCCAGGGATATTGATCTATTGAATGCCAGTATGGCCTTTTCAACCTGGCCGGTTTTAAAATAGCTTACTCCCAGATAATTGTAGGCTTCGGCATAATTATTATCTTGTTGAACAACCCTTTCCAACATCTCTATGGACTTCTCAAGCTTCCCCGCTTCTTGGTAGTACAGCCCTAATCTTGCCAGCAGAGGGTTATTCATAAAATTCAGTTTGACAGCTTTTTCGAGCAACTCCATGGCTTCCTCCAGTTTGCCCATCTTATAATAATTGTAGGAAGCGTACTCATAGGCCATGATAAGATTTGGCTGTTTCTGGAGAACCTCATTATACATCTTTCCTGCCGATTCCAGGCTTCCCGTCTCTGAGGCAATGATAGCCTCATTAAAAAGATTATCCAATTCTATCATGGTCTTGGGATCAGGCCGTCCCTCATCACTTCCTACGCTTCTTCCGGTGATGTAGCCCAAGGACATAAGCTTTCTTCTTGTGTCTTCATCCATTTTGGCCTTTAACACATCGGAAGAGAGAGATGAAGAACTGTCCTGAATCATACCTTTCAATTGTTCTTTAAGACGCTTTGCGATTTCAGGTTTTTGGCTCAGGATATTATTCTCCTCTTTGGGGTCACTCAAGAGGCTGTAGAGCTCGGGGATAGGGGCATCGATAAATTTCCACTCCTTGGTGCGTAAGCCTTGAAGCGGCGCCCAGTTGCGATCCATCATGGCGGCCACCGACTCAATATAGCAATATTTATCGGGGGGAGACTTTCCTTCAAGCATTGCTGATTTCAAAGATTTTCCCTGTACATCTGGAATGTGGTCCCAACCCATCAAATCCAATACAGTGGGCATGACATCAATGAGGCTTACTTGATCGGAGAGAACCTTGTTTTTAGGCAGAACATAAGGGTTGTGGAAAATCAAAGGCACCCTTAAGGTTGAATCATAGATAAAGATTCCGTGTGTTTTTTCTTTGTGTTCCCCTAGGCCTTCTCCATGGTCAGAGGTCAGGACAATCAGAGTCTTCTCTTCCAATTTGAGTTGATCTAACCTCTCCAACAGTTTTCCGATAACATGGTCTGTATAAGCGATCTCACCGTCATACTCTCGGCCAGCATAGTCCTGATCAAAAGGAGAAGGAGGTTCGTAAGGAGCATGAGGATCGAAGTAGTGGATCCAAACAAAAAATCTTTCATTTTTGTTGCTGGTAATCCACTCCAGGGCTTTCCTGTTCACTTCTTCGGCCCTTCTCTCGATAAAAGAAAGATCTCGAACAATATTTTTGCTCCCGTATAAATCATCATAGACCTCAAAGCCTCTATTAAGCCCGAAACGGGAATCCAGAGGAAAAGCGCCCACGAATGCCGCTGTCTTGTATCCCTTTTTTTTCAAGATTTCGGCCAAAGTGAGATTAAACACCGGGAGACGGTAGCCGTTGTCTCGGACTCCATGATACAGGGGGAGATTCCCGGTGAACAAGGAACAGTGAGAGGGGAGTGTAAGCGGGACATGACAGAACGCATTCGAGAAAACAACGCCTTTTTGGCCCAAGCTATCAATGTGGGGAGTTATTATTTTATCATACCCATAGATTCCCGTATGGTCGGCTCTTAACGTATCGACGGAGATGATAAGGAGGTTTAGCTGGTTTTCATCGGCTGAGAGAGCTAGAGTTTTCCCCAAGATGAGAATTATGATAATCAGATGAAAGAGAACGAATCGCCTGGCGAATATGTGTATTCTCATTTTTGGGAATTTGCTCATAGCACTTTGGCAAAGTTAATCTCTGAAGAATTAAGCTCTTAAGTAATAAGATATCACATTATAAAAAAAAGGGGAACTCTCTCGAGTCCCCCTTTTTATCACTTCAGCTTTTACGTCACCAGGGACTTAGAACTGCCACTTAATTCCCAATCTCATGATTCTTGGAGCCAAGACTGTAAAGATGCTATGATAGCCTGACCAGGATTCTTCGTCCCAGTCCAGCGTCTTGTTAGAATTGACGGTATTGAATAGGTCAGCCATAACTTCAAAAACTCCAAATTTCCCTAACCTGAAAATCTTACTCAGCCTAAAATCAGCAATCAGCAAATTCGGAAATCTTTCGCTGCCGTATTTTTGAGTTTCGATATTAACCCATCCCTGATTCAATCTTTCTTGGAAATACCTCTGGGAAGGAAACCCAGAGCGATAATTGATGAAACCGCCGAACGTGAATCCGAGCGGGAGTTCCAAACTGCCCATAACCTTGATGATCAGCGGAGCATCATTCCATTGTGGCACACCGTCCTGGAATTCCTGGTTGTTGGGATCGTCTACAGCCTCGAGTGGCTGTTTTACATTGGTTTTTCCATAGGTCAAAGATGCCATCAGCTGCCATTTATCTGCATATCTTTTGGTCAGGACAAACTCAACGCCCCTGTAAGATTCCTTATATCCAGGGCGCTCGTGGACATAGTAATCGATCACTCCAATTTTCTCGTCGTTCATATCATAAACCGTGATATTCCCGCCATCATCGGCAGTCCCTAACTCTCCATCAGGTCCAGGATCTTGGACGGTCAGCGGAGTATAGTCAGCTTGGGGATCAAGAGCGCGATTATCCGTCCACATGAATCTTTTATTCTCGCGATACAGCAAATTCACACTAAAGCCCAAGTTGTTGGTGAGTTTTCTCTCGAAACCTACTGTGAATTCATCGATGTAGGGAGATTTCAGATCAGGATCGATTGTATATTTTGTGGCAATATCCGTATATCTGATTGAACCGAGTTCATCTGTCTGGGCCATTTTATCGCCATTGGCATCATTCCAGGAATAGTCGACTTCCCAGTAGCTGGTTTCAATCACCCTCCATGCTGGTTCATAGCTGGCCTGGAAGGAGTACCGGGCATAATTGGCTTTGAAGATATTCTTACCATCATTCAACAGGTCAAAAGTGAAACCTACCCGAGGATAGAGAGTGTTCCATGACACGACATTCTTTTTAGCAGGGGCATGCAAAGGTACAGGTTCCCCAGTTCTCTGTGTATAATAATCAGTCCACATATTTCCTGGGGCTGAAGTCTCATTGGTGTGCATGTGTGTGCTGTCAAGCCTTAAACCTACATTCAAGGTGAAGTGTTTCTTCAAAGAAAAGGTGTCCTGGATATATGCAGAATAGATCTCATTCGTCTGAGACCATTTAACCTCCCGGAAGGTCCATACTCGATATGGTCCTGTTCTATCCGGATAGTCTACGTAGAGAGTGTGGTTTCCCGGGTATTTGCGGGTTGTGTGGAATGGTGTCTTCTGGTATTCAAAACCGACCTTCAGTTCATGGTCTCCTCCCAGGAAATCATCTCTGAAATAATCAGCATAGCCAGTGAGTGCATATCTATCGCTATAGTACCAAGTGTATTGATAGTAGGCGTCATCGTACATCCGTCTGTAGGGTTCCGAGTAATAGACTAAAACCGCTGGCTGACTCATATCAACGCTATCTTGAGGTGCGAGTTGGTAGTACATGTTGTACCAACCAAATTTGAAATTCACCAAGAGATCTGAACTCAGCGTCCACGTATCTTCCAGGTGATAGAACCAAGAGGGAGAATCCTGGAAATAGGTCGTTTCGGGAGGCCGCCTGGGCCCAGCAGCCCGATTGGGCATAGCTTTGGCGTCGTAATTCACCCAGCCCATGAACTTATTGTTGTCTGCTATCTGCCAAGAGAGCTTCCCGACCCAGTGCTTCAGGTCAGAATACTCTGTTCCAGGTTCACCATTCACTTCATAGCCGATGATGAACCGGTTGATCTCCGTTCTGCGGAAAGCCGTGTAGAACCAGAGTTTGTCTTTTAGAATAGGGCCTCCTAGGTCACCGCCATAGTCATAAACATAATCTGTCGGATTTCCGAATCCCACACCTTCGTACTCAGGATCATCTTCAGGAATGTTGTTGGCTTGGAGGCTCTCTATCTCGCCATAGAGGCTGATTCCTCCGCTGAATTTATTCCCGCCTGATTTTGTGATCATGTTGAGGACAACCCCGGAAGTCTGAATATCGGTTGAATGGGCTCCTGTCTCGATCGAGATCTCCTCAAAAGAATCGAAATCAAAGTACATGGCTGTAGCGCCGCTGGCAGCAGCGTCTGTGACCTGGATTCCGTCCATATTGTATGCGGTTTGGTTCGTCATGGTGCCATGGGCATATCCCCTGCTTTGCTGTCCGCTCTCGCTACCACCGATATTTTGACTGTTCATGACCATTCCCGGAGTCATCTCCATAAGCACCCATGGATCACGCGCACTCGGAATCTTCTGCAGCATCTCTATCGTGAAATTCGTAGCTATAGTGCTGGTTTTCATGTCAATGACAGGAGTTTCTCCGACGACTGTTACTGTTTCTTGGATGGTCGTAACCTCCAAGGTGGCATTAACTGTAGTGGTTTTCCTTAAAGCGACCTCTACTCCTTCCTTTACCAGCGTCTTGAATCCTTGCAGTTTAAACGAAACCGAATAATTTCCTACGGGAAGGAATACAAATCTGTATGCGCCTCCCGCGGTAGTTATCGCTGATTGAGTGCCCTTTATTAAGGCTTCGCTCGTGATTGTTACTTCAACACCAGGTAAAGGGATGCCTTCTTCATCAATGACTTTACCAGATATATTTCCGGTCTGGAGTGTATCCTGTGCTGCCAGTAAAGTTGTAAAGAGGAAAACAGATAGGAGCAAAAAATTAAATCTTTTATTTTTCATTTTACCTCCTTTTAAGAAATACGGGATAGAAATGATGTTGTATTTTTCCCTTTTCCACCTCCTCCCGATGCAGATAGTGAAAGATAAATTTCATGATAACATTTTATGCAATATATTTTTCGATATCAAGAGAATTTTTGATTAAATTATAAATTTAAATCTTGTTTCGCACATCTATATTGCTGGCCTTAGCAAATCATCAGATAGGATGTTTGACGTTGATTGTCTTCTTGGGGTGAAGCGAAGTTTTAAGAATGAGCTACTTTAAGGATAATATTCATCACTCGACATTTTGAGGATAAGCTTTGAATTGTCTGCAGTTTTATCTTTATTATAAAGAGCAAGCTCTGTGGAAAGGGCATTGAGCATCATCGACATCGCTGAAATAGAGTTTGTGAAGAATAAATTGTCACTTTTTGCGATAAGATAAGCATGTGCCCATCTGATTGTGGGAGCAGTCTGTGTGTTTGTAATACTGAGACATCGGACATTTCTTTGGTAACAGAATTTTAAAGCGTCTACCGTTTCTCTTGAGTATGGAGGAAAGGATAGTGCCAGGACTGCATCATTTTTATTCAAATTGATAAGTCGTTCTAAGAAGGAATGCTCATCTTTGCTGCAGGCATAGGCCGCTATGCCCGCCTGATTAAAGAGATAAGCGGCGATTCGAGCCATTAGAGAGCTGATCCCGAGTCCAATCGTATAGATGTTTTTTGAACTTTGGACAATTCTAATGAATTTGCCAAATTGTACGGGATCAAACTGGTCGATAGTCTGGTTGATATTTTCTACTTCTTGTTTTGCAACCCGCATGACTGTAGAAATGTGGTTTTTCCCCCGAGTCATGAGTTTGAATCTATCCTCAGGTATAATTTTCTTTTTAGCTTCTCTTATCAGCCGGGATTTCAGATGTTGAAAGCCCTTGTATCCCAGGTGTTGAGCAAACCTCACAATGGTTGCTTCGCTCACCTTCGTCTTTTTTGATAATTCTTTTCCAGATAGAGCAAAAATTGTTCGATGATTTTGAATGATGTAATCAGCGACTTTCTTCTCTTTCTTGGATAATTCTTGATATTTTTCAATAATCGTTTTTTTTAGTTTTATATCTGTCTTTTTGTTTTGCATGAGTCTACCCCCTCAAGTTTAATTCCTTGCTTTTGAAACAAAGATCCCTTTCCATGAATCGTTAAAAATAAGAAAAGGATTTATGGAGTTATTCCCTTCCTCTTGTATCTTGTTCTGCCGGTTTGTTTGCTCTGAGATCAAATTTATCTCCCGGCTTCAATAGATGCATGATTATGTGGAATCCGCTTAGGGTATGAGAGGGTAAAATATTGATTTTTGCCTTGGTAGCATCATACACGACAACATTTTGCTCGCCAATCACTTCAATTGCCTCATCTGGCTTAACGATAATAGCCGTCGACTCATCTATGCCTATCCCTAGGAGATCAGGGTGCTCAGCAACTAAACTGATAAGACGATTGTGTCTTTTCCGAGCAACAAAATGCTGATCAATGATAGCTGTTTTGATGAAACCGAAACCCGGAGTAGTCACAATATTATCCGCTTGGATTTTTTCAAATGCCTGGCCTTCTTCCACATTTCTTTTTTCATCCCCTGTAATCATCAATTCGCTCATGACTGCTGCTCCAGCACTTGTCCCGCCAATAACTCCTCCCTTCTTATAGATTTCAAGGAGTCTTCGATGAATGGGGGTATTGACAAGAGCCGTGGTTAATCTGCTTTGATCTCCACCCGAGAAGTAGACATGGCTCACATTATCCAGGATTTTGACATTTTCCTCTCTAAGGGCTTGTTCTCGATTCAAGACATGATATTCCACATCTTGAACTCCGAGATTTTTAAACTCTTCTACCATGCTCTGTCCCGCCTTTACTGGCTGGCTGCTCGCCATAGGGAAGATAACAAGTTTTCCATTTGATGATTGTGCCCCTAATTCCAGAAATCTTTTCATCATCGCTTCTGTGCGGTGGCCACCCCCTATGATGAAGAGATAGCCCTCGGCATTCTTAAGGGAGTGCAGAGGAGATGATAGTAGGAGAGATAAGCACAAAAGAATGAAAACTGTTTTTCGCATTAGACATTCCCTCAGGTTTTCATAAAATACAAAATTATCTGTGAAACATTAATGTTCAATGATTAAATATAATATACTCGATACAAAAGTTTCAAATGATATTTATAATGCAATATTTATTTCAACTAAAGCCCGATTTGACACAATGTTTGTTAAAAGATATTCCAATAATTTATTTTAAATTATAAAATGCATCATTGAAAAATTGGAGGATGCCGCTATGCGCAAAAAATCCGGCTTCAAAATGCCACACACTCTGGTTTTAATCTATGTGTTGGTGATTGCAGTATACATTTTGAGTCTTCTGGTACCATCGGGAGAATTTAAACGTGTGGAAAAATCATTCCAGGGTCAAACCAAGCTTATTACGGTTCCCGGTACATACACCAACATAGAAAAAAAATATCTAGGCCCCCAATGGCTCCTTATTGCTCCTATCCGTGGTTTTGAAGATGGCGCTCTCATCATCTTCCTGATTTTTATCTTTGGAGGGGCGTTTTCCATATTAGGAAGAACCGGCGCTATTGAATCAGGTATCCAAAAGCTTGCTCAGTTCTTTTCTAGGAATCAGAGATTAAAAAAAATAGTGATCCCGGTTTTGATGGTGGTATTTTCTCTGGCGGGGGGCGTTTATGGAATGGCTGAGGAGTCGATCCCGTTTGTGCTGATATTCATTCCACTTGCTCTCTCTCTCGGGTACGATTCCATCGTGGGAGTCTCCATCCCTTTCCTTGCATCGGCAGTAGGTTTTTCCGCTGCTTTTTTCAACCCCTTTACTGTCGGGATTGCTCAGGGATTTTCTGACCTTCCGCTATACTCTGGTCTGATGTATCGGTTGATACTCTGGGTAATCGGCACCATTATTGCTATTGTTTTTGTGGTGATCTACGCCGAGAAAATAAGGAAAACGCCGGAGAAAAGCCCTGTCTATGAGATCGACAAAAACAGGGATTACTCAACAGCTAAAGACAAATCCAAGGATCTGCCATGGGGTTTTGCGCAGAAAATCGTTATCTGGGTCTTGTTTGGGGGGATCGCCCTGCTGGTCTATGGAATTCTTGTCGAATCCTGGTATATGGAAGAGATTGCTGCACTTTTCCTGGGGATAGGTTTAATCTCAGGATTCATCGCCCGGATTCCTCCTTCTGAGATTGCCACGAGTTTTATCGCCGGCGCCAAGGATGTCATGAATGTGACCTTGATCATTGCCGGAGGACGGGCCATCCTTATTATTCTGAATGAAGCTGTTGTGCTGGATACGATTCTTCAATTCACAGCCGGATTGATTTCCGCTGTACCTGGCATCATAACAGCCCACATGATGTTCTTCACTCAAGCGATAATCAATTTCTTCATCCATTCTGGAACAGCCCAGGCAGCTTTGACAATGCCTATCATGGCCCCTTTGAGTGATCTAGTAGGAATAACGAGACAGACCACTGTTCTGGCGTTTCAAATGTGTGAGGTGATTAATCCCATTCTGCCTACATCAGCAGTGACCATGGGCGTTCTGGGAGTGGCCAAAATCCCATGGGAAAAATGGGCCAGATGGTTCTTGCCACTGATGATGATCCTGATCGTTTTCAGCCTGATCTCACTCGTTCCTCCAATCCTGATGAATTGGGGCCCATTTTAGAGGTTGTCTAAACGCAATTTTTTCGCTCTAGAAATTGAGTTTAAGAGGAAATTCTTTTCACCTAGGCGACCTTATAACTTCCAGCAATAAAAATCGCTAAAAGCCTGATTTTTATGACTTCCAGTTATAATTTATAAGGATTTCATTTTTAGGTTCATAACCCGGAGGTCGCTGGTTCAAATCCAGCCCCCGCTAACGTATTATTCCCTCTGTTTTTCAACTTTGCTGTTGTTGTTTTAAAAAAAAGGAAAGAAAGGATTTGTGATACTGACAAAAATTCCTCTCCTTCTAGAAGGTCACTGATCCAAGTCTCCCTGAGGTTAAGCATGCCAGGAAGAGGCTGGCATTGCTACCTTGTTTTAGCAGCCGAAAGTAAAACAAAGCAGGATAACCAAAGGAATGATCATTAGTCCTGGTATTCGAACACCCCATCCACTGAAACACCGAACGCTCGTGCAATCCTGAACGCCAGCGCAAGCGATGGCACATATTTCCCCTGCTCCAAAATGTCAAGTATTTTTTACTATTTGTTTAAAAAATATAACCATTTTCTGGGGCTTTTCTCTGGATGATCCCGATTATCTCTATGTTGGCAGTTACGTGTTAAATCATTTACTAGGTAACCGAGACCATCATTGTTGAATCATTAAAAATGTAACCGTAGAAGGAGTCTGTTTCTTATAAGGATTCACCCTCAGAGAAGGCTGAATGTAGTAGAAGTCCACTTCATTTGATTCAGAAAAATGGACAGAAATCCAATTATCTGGATGCTAAGCAGGAGGAAAAATCCCTTCTCTCTTCTAATTGACTGAAAAAAAACAATTTCCAAAATCAATTGATTCTGGCATTAAATTTGCATAAGATTTTTTATAAAATATAAATTATTATGTCTATAAAAAATAGTACTTTTGATAATCCCAGCATCCCTAAGACTCTAAGCCAAACCATTTACAACTACCTTAAGGATGCAGTTGTCACGAATAAACTGAAAGCCAACCAGCGCATCATCGAGAAAGAAATCGCCAAGATTTTTGGTGTCAGCACCACTCCTGTCCGGGAAGCCCTGCTTCGTCTTGCTGCAGAGGGGTATTTTTTCATCGATTCCCACCGGAAAACCGTAGTCAAAGAAATCTCGTCTGAAGAACTGAAAGATATCCTCCAAGTCATGGCCGAGCTCGATACCATCGCTATTGAACATGTTGTCGAGCATATTCAGCCAGAACACCTGCAGAAATTGAAGGAGCTGACAAAACAAATGGAACGGGTGGGAAGATCGAAAGACATTGAAAAATATCTAGAAATCAACACCACTGTCCACAACAAAATCTGGGACATCCTTCCTAACAAGGTTTTGCAAAGGACGATTGAATTCGTTCATGGTCAGTTAATGAGGTATACGTATTCCCGAATCTCAGCTTTTCAAGAGCCCGCAGTCTTGGATAGATCCATACAAGAACACAAGAAAATCCTGCGGGCCTTAGAGGATAAAGACAAAAGGGCCCTGAAATCTCTGGTTAAAAGCAACTGGAGTCTGCTCCTTGACAAGCAGCAGCAAAAATCTGGGGAGAAAGGGTTCTAAATTGATTGAAAGGAGGTGGTTATCCAAGAAAGCGATAAAGACTATAAGACAAGGAGAAAGTTTACTCAAATAAATCAGAAGGAGGTATTATGAAGAACAAAATCACAAATGTGGTCCTGATCCTGTTGCTGTCTTTTGGGTTGGCATCCATCAGCTTTGCTCAGGTAGGCAGACAGACAGGTACCATCGCCGGCACAGTCTCAGATGAGGAAGGAAGCTTGCTTCCTGGTGCTATCGTCACTCTCACCGGAACCGGCGTCATGGGAAGCTTGACCTATGTTACCGGAGAGAAGGGAAGATTCCGTTTTCCCTCTCTGATTCCGGGAGAGTGTGAAGTCAAAGTCGAGATGCCCGGGTTCAAGACCACGATCAGAGGAGGCCTGCGCGTTCAAGTCGGAAAGACCATCGATGTTCACATAACCCTTTCGATAGCAACAATAGAAGAGCAAGTCACAGTCGTGGCTACAGTTCCTGTGGTCGATATCGAGACATCCAAGATAAGCGTAAGCTACACCAGTGAATTCCTGGCAAATCTCCCTATGAACAGAGACCTCTACGGCATCCAGAACTCCATCCCCGGTGCCGTATCAGAAGATGTCGATTACCGCCGGACTTCCTCCATACTCGGAGGAACGGTCCGGAGTAACCTCTACCAGCTGGACGGTGTCCCGATGAATGACCCCGCCACTTTCTATCCCATGGCCAATATCAATACCGACGTCTACGAAGAGATCGAATTCGGGGTCGGATCGCTTCCGGCTGAAGTAGGACAAGCAGATTCGGTCGTTGTCAATATCGTCACTAAGTCCGGTGGAAACAGGTTTACAGGAAGCGCTTCTGCTTATTACACCGCCGACACTTTAACAGAGAATCTGCTGGTTGACGAACAGATCAATGCACTTGGTGTCAATCCTCCCGAATCATTCCAGGATTACAAAGACGGTTCTTTGAGCTTTGGCGGTCCCCTCATCCAAGACAAGCTCTGGTTCTTCCTCAACGGCCGCCGCCTAATCTGGGGGAAAGTCAGTCCTGAGACCAGTGATATTCGGTTAGCGAATATCGACCACAGGGAATACCCGCTCGATGAAATGCTGCAGCATTATGACATCGATCACGAGGAGTGGATGGGCTTTGCCAAACTGACCTTCCAGCTCACCAAAAACCTGCGGTACATGGGCATGTACCATTGGAACAATATCTATGAACCCGTTTACTCGAACAGAACGAGTAATAGCTATAGTTTTTCGACCACGATCGTCTGGGACCACGAGAACAGCCACACCACGACTCACCAGCTCAACTGGGTCCTGAACCAGAATACATTCGTCAATGTTCGCGGGACGTATATCTACCGCCATTTTCCCATCCTCCAGCGGCCAGAATACAAGGACAACTATTATTCCTACGACTACAAGTATCAGGTTTATTGGGGGAACTGCTATTATGCGGACGATTATATCCGTGAAAAAGCCCTGGCTTCGTTTTCGTTGACCCACTTCGCAGACGACTTCATGGGAGCAAGCCATGAATTCAAGTTTGGCGGTGAATACGAAGGCACGATTTACGGCCTCGACAGGTACAAGGGAATCGAGAAAGGAGACAATCCCTACTACACCTACTGGAGAGATTACAACGCGGGCAACAAGTATCGCTACTCAGTCTCAGGTAGGCAAGGCCGGCTCAGGATGCGCCCTTATGCCGAACGAGGACAGAATTGGAAGTATGACAACACCCGCCGTTTCTCTGCGTTTGCCCAGGACGGCATAGTCACGGGGAAGCTGGCGATCAACGTCGGTCTCCGCTTCGATTACGGCTACCAGTACGAACCCGAGCAGACACGGCCCGCAATGTACGACCGGTATAATATGGGTCCGGAGTTCATGAACCCAAATCTTAACTATGATCCCAACATCCTGCTCAAGGCGCTGAACGATCAGTACCACAACGATCCCAACATAGAGTTCAACCAAGTCTCTGCTCTTGATCCTATCACGACCCCTTATAAGAAAATCGTCGAGTTCACAACGCTTTCGCCGAGAATCGGGTTGGTTTACGATCTCTTCGGTGACGGGAAGACGGCTCTAAAGGCTTCTTTCAGCCGCTACTACGAGCCCATCTGGTCCGCCAAGTACAACGCCGCCAACATCCTTGGCGGCTCGGCAATGAACTGGTACTGGTACGACGTGAACAAAAACGGCTACATGGATCTCCCCATACCCAACGGCAGATACGGCTCACCCGCTGACCCTCAGTACTTAGACCCAGATGGCGATTATTACAGGTTAACCGAATACGATGTTCAAGATCCCGATTACACTTACTACCCCAAAGACCTGAAGGCTCCTTACATGCATGAGTTCACGGCAGGCATCGAGCACGAGCTGGTCAAGGACTTCAAACTCGGACTCCAATTCATCTACAAGGTGAACAAGAACATCGTGGAGGATGTGGATAAGTACAACGGCTATGATCCCGACGCCGTCGATGATCAGGGGCGGCCCATCTGGCTCCCGTATGATTTTATAGATCCCGGCTGGGATGGAGAATGGGGAACATCAGATGACCAGAATATGACTGTCTATGGCCTGGCTGATTACGCGCCTACGCCAACTAAATTTGGTGCGAATCCCCCGGAAGCCGAGAGAAATTACACGGCGCTCGTGCTGACTTTCGACAAGAGAATGTCCAACAGGTGGCAGATGCAGGGCTCGATCCTGTATTCTGCCTTCAAAGGCAATGTCTTCGCTGGATATGGCGATACAGAGGGAGAGGAAACACCTTTCGACAGCCCGAATTACATGATCAATAATTACGGCCGTCTGAATTTTGACCGTCCTCTTCAGATCAAGCTTATGGGATCTGTCATGCTCCCCTACGACTTCGTCCTCACGGGTTATTTCCAGTTCCGCTCAGGGTCTGCCTGGAGAAGAACGATTTCGCGGGTCAACTTCCCCTCCAGCATTGATACTCAAGACAGCTACGTTTGGGTCGCTGCCGAGCCGTACGGAACTCGAAGAAATCGCAGCTACACCATGTTAGATATGAGGTTGGAGAAATCCTTCACATTTGGTGACCTCGGTAAGCTGAGCTTTTATATCGATGCCTTTAACGTCGGGGGAAGAAGCGGCGTTAATGTCAGCGACAATCCCAACCCATACATCTGGCCCTACAGAGATCCTCCGGAAATCGAACTCGACTCAGACTATGGACTCGTGACCAGCTGCTATGGTACCCGTTCTGTCCGTTTTGGAGCGAGGTTCACGTTCTAGTCCAAGAGGAGAATTTACAACTTCATTCGACACGATAAGAGGGAGGGAATCATCCCTCCCTCTCTCCCTTCGGAATTTAAGAGAATTCCTCTTGCTGCTTTAAGTGAAGATAAAAATATCTTTTTCGTTTAGAATTATCTACAGAAATGTGAAGTTCCAAAATAGATGAAAAAAATTTACATTCTTACCAGGTCTTTGCTGATGCTTTTTTGTCTCGGGATGATGTTTGCCCCACCCTCCATGTGTTCTCTAAGGAAAGAAGAGACAAAACAAAATTTTCTTCTTATCACCATAGACACACTCAGAGCTGACAGGTTGAGCTGTTATGGCAGCCAATACCCTAAAACTCCGAATATTGATAATCTTCGAGAGAGAGGCGTGCTCTTTTCCAGAGCCTTTGCCAACACATCGACCACACTCCCATCTCATGCGAATATACTCTTGGGAACCACCCCTATTCATCATGGAGTCCATGAAAATTTAAATTTCATCGTAAGCCAAGAGTTATTAACCTTAGCCGAGCATCTCAAGAATAATGGCTATTCAACCGGAGCCTTCGTGGGAGCCTACGCTCTTGACTCGAGGTTTGGATTATCCCAAGGTTTCGACTTCTACGATGATAAATACAGCCGTATTCACTCTGTCAATCTCTCCTCCTTGGAGAGAAAAGCTGAATCTGTGATCGAGGCTGCCCTTGAATGGCTGAAAGTTCGAAGATCCCCCTGGTTTCTCTGGGTCCATTGTTGGGATCCGCATACCCCGTACGATCCGCCCGAGCCTTTCAAAACTCAATACAAGGATCATCTGTACGAGGGGGAGGTTGCCTACGTCGATCTGGTCCTGGGAAAACTCTTCTATTATATGAAAGAGAACAACCTGTTTGATTCGACTCTCATTATTTTCACTGGGGACCATGGCGAGTCATTAGGCCAGCATGGTGAGGAGACTCATGGTTTTTTCGCCTATAATTCATCCATCTGGATTCCTCTCATCATCTCACTTCCTGAAAC
>Ga0224495_10001403_pt1 | contig 17054 bp, 12 predicted proteins | sample SF_Jul11_sed_USG_FD_168128 | JGI IMG/M metagenome (GOLD analysis project Ga0224495, IMG submission 168128) | Sediment microbial communities from San Francisco Bay, California, United States - SF_Jul11_sed_USGS_4_1 | ecosystem: Environmental > Aquatic > Marine > Sediment | place: USA: California... | reverse complement strand
GATAGATCATGCCGGTGTCGAAGAAAATATAGCCGAGCCTCTTTGCCAGTCGCAAGCCGACACTACTCTTGCCAACGGCCACAGGCCCGTCTATGGCAATTAGCTGTGCTTTCAAATTTCCCTCAATGATATCATTCTATGCGAGGCTGTCACAAGCTTTCGGATCTGGGCTTGATGCCGTTTTCCAGTTCGGTTGGGTGACTCCCTAAGTTGAGGGGGTTGCCTCGGTCGCGAATTCCGTTTTAAAATAGCTTTCTTCGTAACCAGTCTGATTCGTGAGGAGGAATTCGTATGGGCAGAGTTGCTGACCAGTTGAAGGAACTGAAGGACAGAGAGAAGAAACTGAAAGCCCTGGGAGGTCCGGAGCGGGTAGAGAAGCAGCGTAAATCGGGAAAACTGACTGCTCGTGAGCGGCTTGACCTGCTTTTTGACCCCGGAAGCTTTCACGAGCTTGACTTGTTCGTCCAGCACCGGGCCACGCTCTTTGGCATGGACAAGGTGGTCGTCCCCGCCGAAGGAGTGGTTACCGGATATGGTACGGTGAATGGCCGTGCCGTATGTGCTTTTTCGCAGGACTTTACCTCTATGGGAGGCACACTGGGCGAGATGCATGCCAAAAAGATATGCAAAGTAATGGACTTAGCTATGAAGTGCGGCGTTCCCATAGTAGGCTTTAATGACTCCGGAGGGGCCCGGATTCAGGAGGGGGTTGATGCCCTTTCGGGCTATGGGCAGATATTCTTCCGGAATTCCGCGGCATCCGGGGTCATTCCCCAGCTCTCGGGAATTATGGGACCGACTGCCGGGGGGGCTGTCTATTCCCCGGCTATGACAGATTGGGTGTTCATGGTGAAGGGGACAAGCTACATGCATATCACAGGCCCGGCAGTCATCAAACAGGTTACAGGCGAGGAGATCACCTCTGAAGAGCTGGGCGGCGCTATTCCTCATGCCACCAAAAGTGGTGTATGCCATTTTGCCTGCGATAGCGATGCTCAGGCTATCGAGCTGACAAAAAAACTTCTGAGTTACCTCCCCTCAAGTAATAAGGACAGCCCGCCTGTAATGAAGCCCACCGACGACGCGGACCGCGTTGACCCCGCCCTTGACACCATCATCCCGGACGAGCCCAACAAGGTCTACAATATGAGGGATGTTGTCAAATCCATTGTGGACAACGGTGAAATACTTGAGCCCCATCTTCACTATGCCCAAAACGCCATCATCTGCTTTGCCCGGTTCAACGGTAGACCGGTGGGCATCATAGCTAATCAGCCGATGCACCTTGCCGGCTGTCTTGACGTCAATGCCGCGGATAAAATCACCCGCTTCATCAGATTCTGCGACGCCTTCAACATTCCCTTGCTTACCATCGCCGACGTCCCTGGTTACTTGCCAGGGAAGGACCAGGAATGGCTGGGAATAATAAGACACGGAGCCAAGGTTCTGTGGGCCTACTCCGAGTCCACGGTTCCCAAAATCACTCTGGTTATTCGCAAAGATTACGGGGGCTCGTATCTGGCTATGTGCAGCAGAGACCTGGGCGCTGATTTTGTTTTCGCCTGGCCCACGGCGGAGATTGCAGTGATGGGAGCTGAAGGGGCTACGCCGATTATCTTTCGCAAGGAAATAGACGCAGCGCCGGATCCCAAAGCCAAAGAGCAGGAAAAGATTCGGGAATATCGCGACCTGCTCTATAATCCCTACATCGCCGCCTCACGGGGGTATGTTGACGAAGTTATTGCACCCCACGAGAGCCGCCCCAAGATAATCAAGGCCTTGGAGATTCTCTCTACTAAACGGGAGACGAGACCCCAGAAGAAGCATGGGAATATTCCCGTGTAATGAAGTTTTGACGAGCTACCAGTAGCTGCCGCTGCCATTGACTGCTATCGCTTGCTGAAGCTCGAAGCCGGACAAAGAGTCCAGCGAAAGGCCGGAATCTGTGGCTGGACTCGAAAATTCAGGCAACATAGTGCTCTAAATGACGGAAAGGAGATAAACCGTGAGCGCACCAAGAAAAGGTCCCATCTCGGCCAGAGAATTAACCGCTGACAAGGTGAAGACAAGGCCGAAGGCCAGAAACCCGGTCAAAATCTGTGACACCACCTTTCGTGACGGGCATCAGTCCACAGTTGCTACACGGATGCGAACTGAGGACATGGAGCGGATGGCCCCTGAAATGAACAGGTGCGGCTTCTACTCCATGGAGGTCTGGGGCGGAGCAACATTTGATGTGGCCCATCGCTTTTTGGGTGAAGACCCCTGGGACAGGCCCCGCAAGTTGAAGAGACTCATGCCCGATACCCAACTTCAGATGCTTCTACGGGGACAGAACCTGGTCGGTTACCGCAACTATCCCGACGATCTGGTGGATGCTTTTGTCGAACAGGCAGCTGAGGTGGGCATCGATATTTTCCGTGTTTTCGATGCCGTTAATGATGAGCGCAATCACGAGCGAGCGGCCAGAGCGATAAAAAAATGCGGCAGGCACTACCAGGGAGCCCTGTGCTACTCACTCACTCAGCCCAGGATGGGCGGGCCGATCTATAACCTGGAATACTTTGTTAGGAAAGCGCTCATCCTGCAGGACATGGGCGCCGATTCCATATGTATCAAGGACCAGGCCGGGCTTATCTCCCCATATGATGCCTATGAACTGATCAAGGCCCTTAAAGAAAGCTTGAAGGTGCCTGTCAACCTCCACACCCACTACACAACCGGGCAGGGGTCCATGTCTCTGCTGAAGTCCATAGAGGCCGGGGTCGACATTATTGACACCGCATTGTCTCCCTTTGCTTTGCGCTCCTCAGAGGCGGCCGTCGAGCCCCTGGTGGTTGCTCTGTATGGCACAAACAGGGACACGGGACTCGATATTGAGCAGCTATCCAAGTGCGGGCAGATGCTGGAGGAGGTCGCACCTAAGTACAGGGATTTTCTGGACACATCGGCAATTTCGATCATAGACACCGGAGCCCTGATGCATCAGATTCCCGGCGGCATGACCACCAACCTGGTAGCGCAGCTCAAACAAATGGACGCTCTGGACAGGCTGGCTGAGGTACGGCAAGAGACCGCCAGGGTCAGGGAGGAATTTGGCTATCCGCCTTTGGTCACGCCTACGAGCCAGATCGTCGGCGTCCAGGCGGTACAGAATGTCCTGATAGGACGCTACAAGCTTGTCTCCAAAGAGGCCAGGGAATATATATCCGGGGGTTATGGCAGGCCACCGGCTCCGATTGCGCCCGATATCCAGAAGACTATTCTCAAAGGTAAGGAGCCTATCACCCGTCGGCCGGCAGACCTGCTCGCTCCGGAATTGGATAAAGCTAAGGAGGAATCGAAGGAATTTGCCAGGAATATTCAGGACGTGCTCACTTATGCTCTTTTCCCTGCCACCGGTGCCCGTTTCTTGAAATACAAGTATGGTATAGACAAGACGGTCCCGGACGAATGGAAGCCGCCCTATGCCCCCAAGACTCTCGAGGAAGTGAAAAAGGAGGATGAGCTTATCGCTCAGGTCAAGGCCGGCAAGCTGAAGGGAAGCTAGACAAAAAGCACTCTTCGATCAGATATACGTGAGAACCTTCAAATTTTTCGCCGGAAATGTTAAAGTAAATATACATGCTTGAGAAAGTTCTCTCCTTTTCCCGGGATTCACGCGACCCCCAAAAAGGCCAATTGAAAAGAAGGGAGAAAAGGCACAGGTCCTGTTCCTGATCAATGCTGGCCTCACTGCGTCAACGGTAGTGCAGCAAATTTGCAGATCCAGCGCATCCAGCATCGCGGAGCCAGGATGAGCCGCCGAAAAAGATGAGGGAAATCAAAGCCAGTGACATAACGAACGCCGTAGCCCGTCTATTTGAACATTCCTGCCATTATTTGCCTGAAGACGTAGTGGCTGCTCTCAAGCAGGCAAAAGAAAAAGAAAAATCTCCTGTCTGCCGCGATGTGTTGGACAGAATTCTGGAGAACGCAAACATCGCCGGCAAGGAGCAAATTCCTCTCTGTCAGGACACCGGCGCCGCTGTAGTCATGCTGGAGCTGGGCCAGGAAGTGCATATAACCGGAGATGATCTTTACACCGCCATCAATGAAGGAGTGCGCCAGGGGTACGATAAGGGGTATCTACGTAAATCCATAGTGAAAGGGCCCTGCTTTGCCAGGGTAAACACCAAGGACAACACGCCGGCTATGATTCATACCGACATAGTCCCCGGCGACAAGCTGAAAATCAGCGTCCTGCCCAAGGGAGGCGGCTCGGAGAATTGTTCGCGTCTGACTGTCCTGTCTCCATCTCAGGGACGTCAAGGGGTCATAGACTTTGTCGTCAAACTTGTCAGCGAGGTCGGCAGCAATCCTTGTCCGCCGGTCATCATCGGCGTTGGCATAGGCGGGACGACGGACCAGACCATGTTTATAGCCAAGAAGGCGCTGCTACGCAGAATCGGCGAGCCAAGCTCCGACCCCGAGGTTGCCGGTCTGGAGAAGGAAATTCTGGAAAAGGTCAACAATCTGGGTATCGGTGCTATGGGCTATGGCGGGGCGGTGACCGCCTTGGCGGTCCACGTGGAGGCATTCCCCTGCCATATTGCCAGCATGCCTGTGGCAGTCAACATGCAGTGCTGGTGTGATCGCCATGAGGAAGCGACGCTCTAGGCCAGTTGAGACATGACTAAGAAGGCATCCGTAACCATTTCGCCTAAAAAGTCATGCCGCGAGTTTGCAAAGAAAGTCAAGCAGCTCAGCGGACAGAACCTCCAGCTATGCTATCAGTGCGGCATGTGCTCCGGAAACTGTCCTGCCGCTCCCAATATGGACATCTCCCCTCGCCGGATTATCGAGCTGGCACGATTAGGATTGGAGGAGGAAATCGCCGGTTCCAGGACTGTTTGGGTTTGTGCCTCCTGTCTTGCCTGTGCTGTCAACTGTCCCAGAGGATTCGACCTCTCCAAAGTGATGGAGGCCTTAAGGCTTCTTACGCTGAGGAAGAATGTTGACCGCGTACGCCCTGAGGATATTCCACCGGAAAAACGTTCCGAGCTTCCTCAAATAGCTATGGTCAGCGGCTTGAGGAAGTTTACCGGCTAGAGGACTAGAAAATGAGCTTGGCCTATTATCCCGGATGTACCCTGAAAACCAGGGCCAGGAACCTGGAGGAGCCCGCCGTGGCTTCCATGAAAGTCCTCGGATTGCAGTTGGATGAGGTCCCCAGGTGGAACTGCTGTGGCGGGGTTTATTCTCTGGCTGAAGATGATCTAATCCATCAGGTAGCGCCCATCCGCAACCTCATCCGGGTGAAGAAACAGGGAAAGACCGAACTGGTCACTTTGTGTGCGTTTTGCCTTAATACCTTGAAGAGAGCCAACCTTTTGATGAAAGAGGATGTGGAAAAAAGGAATACGATTAATAGCTTCATAGATGAGGGGCTGGATTATAGTGGGGAGGTAGAAGTAGTCCATCTTTTGGAAGTGTTGAGAGACTATGTAGGATGGGATGTAGTTTCGCAAATGGTAAAGCTCCCTCTTCTAGGGCTAAAAGTGGCCCCTTACTATGGGTGTACCCTTCTTCGCCCGCGGGAGGTAGCCATAGATAACGTAGAAAGCCCCGTCATCTTCCGGGACTTTCTTAAAGCTCTGGGGGCCAGGCCGGTTGATTTTCCTGAATCCACGAGGTGCTGTGGTTCTTATCAAATAGTCAGTAGTCCCGATGACATTGCTGAATATGCGCGACCTATCTTGAACTCGGCGTTGAGCCAGGGGGCGGAGGCTCTGGTTCTCACCTGCCCTTTGTGCGATTACAATCTGGGCGAGGGGCAGCAGGAATTGATGAAGAAGAATAGTGGGTTTAGAAGGATGCCGCAGTTCTATTTTACGCAGCTTCTGGCTCTTGCCCTGGGGCTTGATCCCAAGATATGTCATTTTGAGCTGAACTATGGTAAACCGGAATCTCTTCTGAGGATAAAGAACTTGCTCGCCTAGGGTGAAAGTTTCGACCGATTGGGGGTTAACAATGAGTGCCAAACAGACAAAGAGAAAATCGACAGCGACAGCAGTCAAACACAGGGCGAAAAAACCGGCAGCGACAGCGGTCAAGAAAGAAAAGAAGACAGCGGCCAAGCTGATCCCCATATATATCATGGGCAAGCGCTATGAAGTCCCCGAAGGCCTTACCATTATGAAGGCTATGGAGTATGCCGGCTACATACTCATTCGAGGTTGCGGGTGTCGCGGGGGGACCTGTGGCGCCTGCGGTACCTTTTATCGCAAGCCCGGCGATTATAAGTTGCAGGTGGCGCTGGCCTGTCAGAAGACAGTCGAGCCGGACATGTACATAGCCCAGCTTCCCTTCTTCCCTGCCAACCGGGCCACTTATGACTTTGCCGGACTGACCGCTGCCCCTGAAGAAGTCTTCAAGCTGTATCCCGAGATGTTTCGCTGTGTGGCCTGCAATTCCTGCACGAAGGCCTGCCCTCAGGGAATAGAGGTAATGGACGCCATCTCAGCTTTGAAGCAGGGGAATATCACCGAGGCTGCTCAACTGAGCTTCGATTGCATTCAGTGCGGGTTGTGCACCAGCCGCTGCTTTGGGGAGTTGGCCCAGTACCATATGTTCCAGCTGGCGCGGAGAATTTACGGGGCTAAAATCGTCTCCCGCGCCGAACATTTAGCCGAGATGGTGAAAGCAGTCGACGAGGGAAGATATGACCGGTTTCTGGATGAGTTAAAGGAGGCGAAGGAGGACGAGCTGAAGAAGCTGTACCAGGAACGGGAGGTAGAGCCGTTGACGGCCGGGGAGGATTGGAAGCCGAAGGATACAACATACCTGTAGGAGGCGAGATGAGTTACTTAGGATATCCCGATTTCTTCGAGCCCTATATCAAGAAGGTAGAGGGGACCAGGTCGGCCCGCGTGGAGAAAAGGAAGAAAGGCGAAGAGTTTCCCTTCATGTCGCTGCAGGAAAGACAGGAGATATTGAAGTATCACCCTGACTACAAGGAAGAGGGCAGGAGGGAGATAAAGGTCGGCCCCAGCAAGGGTTATAGAATAGCTCACGAGTTTGTCGACCTCCTGGAAGCTAGGAGCAGGGTCGACCCTGACAAGGTGGATCTGTCTAGGGTTGATTACGAGACCGATGTCCTGGTTATCGGGGGCGGTGGGGCCGCTACGGTCGCCGCCATTATCGCCGAGGAAAACGGCGCTCAGGTCCTCATGGGCACCAAGCTAAGGCATGGCGATTCCAACACCATGATGGCCGAAGGCGGGATCCAGGGTGCATCAAAGAGAGAGAAGGACTCTCCCTATTATCACTACTTGGATGTGATGGGAGGAGGGCATTTCAAGAACGACCCGAACATCGTGGCCGCTTTCGTTAAGCAGGCTCCCGATGCCCTCCGGTGGCTGGAAAGCCTGGGTGTAATGTTCTCCAAGTCTCCCGACGGCAGACTGGGGGCCATGCACGGCGGGGGGACGTGCCGCAAGAGAATGCACTACTGCGCCGACCTCAGCGGAATGGAAATCATGCGCACCGTGCGCGATGAAGCCCGTAACCGGAAGAACATCAAAGTCTTGGAGTTTTCCCCTGCGGTTGAGCTCCTCCTCAATGAGCAAGGGCAATGTGCCGGAGCGGTGCTCTATAACATCGAGACCGAGGAGTATCTTGTTGCCAGGGCCAGGGCCGTGATCTTGGCCACCGGCGGCGCTGGCAGGCTCCACGTCCAGGGTTTCATGACCACCAATCATTACGGTGCCACCGCCGATGGTATTGTTTTGGGCTACAGGGCAGGTGTGCCTCTATCTTTTCTGCACACGGTCCAGTATCACCCCACGGGCGTCGTCTTCCCGGAACAAATAGAAGGCTGGCTGATTACCGAGAGGTTCCGCTCGGAGGGGTCGGACATTTTGAACGTTGACGGGGAGAAATTCGTCAATGAACGCGAGCCCCGGGACGTGGAAGCGGCCCGCTTTATCAAGGAATGCCTGGACGGCAAAGGTGTTCCCACTCCTACCGGTAGGGTAGGGGTCTGGCTCGATTCCCCCATGCTCGATATCCTCCACGGCGAGGGCAGGGTGCGGACCGCCTTTGTCGGCAAGTGGAAGGTCTACGACCGCCTGGGGATTGATATTTCCAAGGCGCCCATGCTGGTCTATCCCACGCTCCATTATCAGAACGGAGGGCTCAAGGACAACGCCGAATGCGAGACCGTCGTGCCCGGGCTCTATGTGGCCGGGGAAGTGACCGGCGGACTCCACGGAGAAAACAGGCTGATGGGCAACTCGCTCATGGATATTGTAGTATTCGGCAGGGTTGCCGGTAGGAATGCTGCCGTATTCGCCAGAGAGAAGGCCAAAGACGGAGAGCTGACCCTGAAGCACGTGAAGGCATACCTTAAAGAGCTCAAGGAGGCCGGGATCAAGACCGACAGGGTGGCCCCTATGCTCCTTCCCGACTACACCCCATCCGAGGTAAAGGAAAAGCAGCTTACCGTCAGCTACCTTGGGAGTCTGAGGTAAAAAATAATGGTAAACACAAGGTGAGAACTATGGCAAAGAAAATCACGCTTCCGTTAAACGACGAAATCTTGAAAGACCTCAAGGCCGGGGACAATCTCCTGCTCACAGGTGTCATCTACGTTGCCCGCGATGCCGCTCACAAGAGGATGGTCGAGGCCCTCGACCAGGGAAAGCCTTTGCCCTTCGATATCAAGGGGGCCACCGTGTACTACATGGGGCCCAGTCCGGCCCGGCCCGGTAGGGTAATCGGCTCGGCCGGTCCCACCACCAGCGGCAGGATGGATGCCTATGCCCCCCGCTTGATTGCTGAAGGGCTGAAGGGGATGATCGGCAAAGGCCTGCGTTCCAAAGCGGTGAAAGATGCCATGGTTAAGCACAAGGCGGTCTACCTGGGGGCGATAGGGGGTGCCGGCGCCATAATCTCCAAGAGCATCAAGAAGGCAGAGGTGGTGGCCTACGAAGAGCTTGGGGCCGAAGCCGTTCGCCGCCTGGAGGTGGAAGAGTTCCCCGTCACGGTCGTAAACGACATCCACGGCGGCGACCTCTACGAAGAAGGCAAGGCCAGATACCAGGTCAAAGCTTCCTGAGGCGTTTTTCACAGTTGCCTCCTGATTGGATGTCACAGGTAGCGTTCTTGCGTTCAGTGCTCAAATCTGCAATACACGTGCCTATGCCAGGCAGTGCTGCGACCGCCGCCTATTTCATCTTGCTTTTCGGGATCTTGATGGCGAAACGGCATCTTGCGTCGCCTTTTAACGGTGTTTCCAGCAGTTCGACTTCCACGGGTTGGTCAAAGATTGCGTCGAAATGGAGTTTCTCATAGCCGGCGCTGCAATAACAGAAGGTGGCTGGTATCTTGGGCTTGCCGTCGCGCAAAGCCGTTCTGACAAGTTGGCAGTGGCACCCGTAGTACTTCCTCATTGTAGGGTCTTTTTCTTTTAGGAATTGCTTGGGGGCATAGGGTATTTTGGTCAGGTAGACCTTGTCGCCCTGTCTGACCCCGGTGCATATTTCCTGATTGCCTCTCACGAACTCCACGACTTCGGGGGTGATCTCCTGCTCGTACCACAATCGTCCCTCGCGCATGCAGTCTTCCAGCTCCTTGACAAGCCTCTTATGCTCACCCTTCAGATACTCGTCGATGCTGGCAGCCTTTTCAAAACGTTTTTTGCTGTCCTTGAACGCTGCAATGGGAATGTTGTGGTAGTTCCAGGTGAGAATCTCCCTGCACATCCGGGCCGGCAACTCGGCTTCCATTCTGTCCAGAACCATCTTGGTCAGCTTCGGGTAGCTGTCCTGCGGCGAACCCAGGGGCGGCATCTCCAAATCATGAAAGACCTTCCGATGGGCGGTCTTTCCGGCGATCGTCTCCAGTCTCTCGCCGATTGCCGGCAACACGTCCGAAGCACCAAGAAGCCCGGCGAAGTAGATGTACAGGTCGTTATTCCTGGCAAAATAGCAGTAACGGGCGATGGCGGCCAGCCTGTCCTTCGAGTTCTTTTCTTCCTCTATGAGCAGGGCAATATAGTCCCTGAGCGTCTTCACGCGGGCGGATTTGAGCGTGGTCTTCCTCTTCCTCAGATAATTCTTGAATTCCCTCACGGCATCTACTGAGGACTCTACTTCAACCACACTTAGTTTGCGCTTTTCGAGATACTTCCTGAACGCATTTTCCTTCATTTCACTCCTTTCCGCCGGTCGAGCCATCTTGGAGATTGCCGTCCGGCGACCCTCTTCGACTCACGCCGCCGTTCTAGTATGCGCGAGCCATGAAGTATGATTGTATCGTTGGTAAAGCGATTATCGACGGGATCGTGGGGGCACAATAATTTAGAGCTTCCACCGTTCAGTCTGCGTCACCCGGCTTCAGGTCCGGCTTACGTCGCCCCTTTTGCTTTTCTGCAATAACCGCCTCCACTCCCGCTTCACGTTCTTCTGTATTGCATCCATGTCATCTTCGCTAACGTGCGCGAATCTCCCCTGCCATCGCATGTATTCCGTGATGGGCAAGAGGGTTTTACTGACGTCCGGTTTATTAATAATGTATTTTTCTCCGTTAATGATTTCGAAAAGAGGGAAGATCCCGGTTAACACCGCCAGCCTGGCCAGCTTCACCGTTAGGTGTGGAGGGAACCTCCAGCCGGTAGGACAGGGGACCAGGAGATCGATGTATTTCACCCCTCCTTTGATGCTTTGGGCCTTCTTGAGCTTCATTTCCAGGTCCTCTGGAAAAGCGATAGAGGCTGTAGCGGCATAGGGAATCCGGTGAGCGGCCATTATCTCTACCATGGGCTTCTTGGATTGTTGCTTTGGCTGAGGCAACGGAGTGGTAGTGGACCAGGCGCCTGGGGGGGTGGCCGAAGATCTTTGGATGCCGGTGTTCATGTAGGCCTCGTTATTGGCGCAGACATAGATGATATCGTCTCCCCGCTCGGCTGCCCCGGAAAGGGAACCCATACCGATATCATAGGTCGCGCCGTCGCCGGCCCAGACCAGAACGCTTTCTACCTTGCTTTTCTTCAGGGCCTTTACGGCCGCTGCTATCCCCGCCGCCGAAGAACCGCCCGTGGCAAAGTTAACGTGACAGTAGGGGATTCGTAGGGCGCTCTGGGGGAAAGCCCCGGCAATTATGCTGCTGCATCCGGCCGGTATTACACCCACGGTGTTCTTCCCTAAAGTCTTTACAACATGTCGCAGCCCGAGTGCCAGTCCGCAGCCCTGGCAGGCTGAATGGCCAGAATAGAAGAGTTCCTCTTCACCGTACTTCTCTGTCAATAGAGCATCCGATGGTTCGGCTTCCTTCACTTCCATTTCCTCGATTCCTTCAGGGAGCCAGATTATCTTCTTCTTGTTTTCTTTGTGCTCCAATGCATAATTTATCGCTTCTTTGATAATCTCCCCCGTAATGTCTAATCCGCCCAGCCCGGTTATGAACCCAAATATGGTTGTTTTTTTCTCCAGCAGGGCCAGGGCCGACTGGATTTCCTCTGCGAATATTCCTTTATGGCCGAGGGAGATATTGCGGTCGATTACCGCTACCTTTTCCACGTCCTTCAAGGCTTCTGCTATCTCCTCGCCTGGAAAAGGACGGAACATCTTAATTTTCAGAAGGCCGACATCCTTGAATCTCTCATCCTCCATCAAAATCTGCCGGGCCGTGCTGGTAATAGTGCCTGAAGTCACCAGGGCCACTGTCGGCTTCTGCCAGTGAAATCTTTCAATTGTCCCGTAGCTGCGCCCGAAAATCTGCCCGAATTCCCTATCTATTTCCTTGACTATCCCTTTGGACCTTTCCATTGCATTCTGGGCATCGATTTTCATCCGGAAATATTCCTTGGCATAGGCCTGGCTTCCGAAAGAATGAGGGTCTTCGGGGTTCAATTCGTAAACTGGTTTAAGGGGTGGCAGGAAGCGGTCCACGGATTCCTGCTCGGGTATTTCTACGGGCTCACCGGTATGCGAAAGGATGAAGCCCTCGGTCACGACCATGACTGGAAGCTGTACCTCCCTGTGCTCGGCAATCTTAAATGCCATGATTATAGTGTCCAGGGTCTCCTGAGAGTTTTCGGTGTAAAGCTGGAGCCACCCGGTATCCCGCTGGGAGAGGCTATCTATCTGGTCGGTCCCGATACACCAGGGCAGGCCGACAGCTCGGTTCGTATTAACGAACACTATTGGCCTTCTCATTCCCGAAGCAGTATGAAGCATTTCGTGCATCAGGAGTGTCCCGTGTGAAGAAGAATTGGTAAAGACCCTGGCTCCGACATAGGAAGCTCCTATGGCTGCGGCCATCGCCGAATGTTCCGATTCCACCGGAATGAATACCGCGTCCAGCATTCCTTTGGCGCAGTATTCAGATAGCTTCTCGGTGATCGCCGTCGCCGGCGTAATCAAGTATTCGGGCAAAACCTGGGCCCTGGAGAGCAAAACTCCCAGGGCTACCGCCTCATTACCTGTCATTACTTTCTTTGCCATTTATTGCTCTTCCTTGGTGAAATTCATGGCCTTGGTGGGGCATTCCTGAACGCACATCATACAGCCTTTGCAGTAATCGAAGTCGATTTCATAGCTGGCCTGTTTCTTCCTGATGGCCATGTCGGGGCAAAACAGCCAGCAGTTCCCGCACTTGTTGCACGTCCCGCAGCTAAAGCACCTCTCGGCCTCTTTTATCACGGATTGTGGGTCCGGAAATTGGGTCTGACGTGGCCTGTGCTCGAAATAATCAAGGTTCAGTTCTCCGAATTGAACTATGTCCGGCGCGGACGCATCCTCTGCGGTTATTTGCCCGTTGGTGAGATAAGAATGTATTCTTTCGGCTGCTTCTCTCCCGGAGCCGATAGCTGCAGAGACCATCCCGGCCGGGGCCCTCGCGTCTCCACCTATGAATACACCGTCCGGCTCCTGCTCCAGAAAGGAGAGGTCTGACGGCTCCTCGCCGATAGCCGTGACCACGCTATTCACCTCGATCTCCATTGGAGGAGCTTCCTTGGGAAAATAGACCTTGCTTCGGCCTTCACGGTCTCTGCCTTTGACTTCACCCTTCTGGCACTCAATCCGCTTGACGTGCCCGTTTTCGGACAGGATTCTGGACGGTCTGGTCAGAAAGCAAAACTCTATTCCCTTTCTCTCCGCCTCTCGTATCTCCTCCTCAAAAGCGGGCATATCTTCCCTTGTCCTTCGATACATAAGAAGCACTTCAGCCCCTTTATTACGGGCACACACAGCCGCATCGATGGCCGTGTTCCCGCCCCCCATGACCGCTACCCTCTTCCCGATTCCCGGGTCTTGACCGAAGTTCACCATTTTGAGGAAATCCAGCCCTGTGAGCACCCCTTTCGCCCCTTCTCCCGGGATACCCAGCCGCTTCGAGCGTTGAGCTCCTGTCGCCACGAAAATGGCCTGGAACTCCTTCTTGATGTCTTGAAAGATCTCCTTGTCTACCGGGGTGCTTGTCCTTACCTCTATTCGGAAGGGAGATAAGATGTTGTTCATGATCTCCTTCTCGGTATCGTCCTTCGGTAGGCGGTAACCCGGAATCCCTGTCCGAAGCAGTCCTCCGATGCTGGGCAGGGCCTCAAAGATGGTTGGTTGATATCCCAGTCGGGCCAGTTGATAAGCACAGGAAAGGCCTGCCGGCCCTGAGCCGATGATTGCTACCTTGGCCCTGGCTAAAGCGGTCTGCTTTGGGGGATGCCAGTGCTTTCTGAGAGCTTCCTGGCCCAGGAACCCCTCCAGGGCTCTAATGGACAAAGCTGTATCGAACTGACTTCGATTACAGCAATCTTCACAGGGGTGTGGGCAGACCTCTCCGCACACAAACGGCAGAGGATTGGTTTCCAGGAGTACCTCCCAGGCCTTTCTGAATTCGCCCCGCTTTAGCAGTCCGATCCATTCGGGGATATTGTTTCTGGCAGGGCAGGCAAATTTGCACGGGGAAAGTCTGCTCTTGAGAACAGGCCTTTGTGCTCTCCAGTCTCCTGTCGTGTTGGCTAGGGTGCTTCGGTAGGAGACACTGGTAAAAGGGTCTGATTTTCCCATCGATTACCCTGAACTTCTGACCTTCTCGTACGCCTCCAGCGCCCCCAGGTAGTTTCTCTCCCCCGTAAATTTTTCCCGGATGGCTTCACTAAGGGAATCCAGAGAAACCCCCAGGATTTTTGCCACTGCCCCCAGCATTACGGTATTAACGATCGGCGCTGTCTGAGTGCCGATCTCATGCTTTAGAGCGATTTCATTGGCGTCGACTGTGGCCACTCTGAAAGGACCGAGCTCTTTGAATTCTGAGGGGGCCTTGGGACTGTTAATTATCAGCCAGCCTTTGGGCTTAAGTCCGGAAATAAAATCCTTCGTTCTTGAAAAAGAGTTGAACAGTACCACGCAATCAGGATTGTAGATTTGATCTTTCTGGTAAATCTGTTTGTCAGATACTCTTAGAAAAGCCCTCACCGGGGCCCCTCGTCTTTCCGTGCTGAAGTCGGGCGAGTACTGAACATATTTGCCTTCGTGAAGCAAAGCCTTGGCCAGGATTTCACAACCGACAACCACACCCTGCCCGCCCCTTCCGTGAAAGCGTATTTCTACCACCGCATTTATCTTACCATGTTATGGCAGAAAAGTCAGAGGGCGCGCTGGTTCAGTTCCTTTTCGATTGACGCACGGCTTTCGGGGTGCTAAATTCCGCTCTGTGTCCAAAAACTACGGCATGGTTAGCATCGGAGTAGGCTTTGTCTTGCTCTTCGTCGGTGCTCTGGATGTACGGGGACATTACGGAATTTGGGCTGCGTCTTCGATTCTGTTTGGCCTGTTCCTTATTGTATTTGGCGCAAGCTTTTTTGTCAGCGGTGAGCGCCAAAAAGTCAGACGCCGCGTGAGCTTTGGTTTTCTGGGAGTTGCTGTGGTCCTTCTGGCCATCGCAATAGCGCTCTTCCGGTCCTAGACTTTGATACGAGAAGGCGCAACAACAGCTTCAATTTCCCTTCTATCAGTACTTGATAGTACGCGCTTTCCGCTATCGTACCTTGTTTCGGCGGCCGTTTTACCGGAGCGCCCCTATTTGAAGCGTTTGCATGAGCGCGCCAAATGTCCTAAACTTGTAGGTTTCTAGGCGCATGTTTTATAAGAATTTCACGATGCTTGTCTTAGGATTTGAGAAGGCGAATACCGGGGTAGTGCTGGGAAAGCACCCTGGGATATATCTGTCGGTGAAGGGAGGGCGTCTGCCGTATATATTGTCCGCTCGGAGGACGACGGCATAAATCCCCGTCCTTTTCACCACACAGGAGGTATGCAATGGGCTCGGTATATTCATTCAAATATGGTTTCCGTGACAAGGAACAGCTCGGGAACAAGGGGGTAAACCTTGTTATTATGACCCGGTTGGGCCTGCCTGTCCCGCCGGGCTTCGTGCTGTCCATCGAAGCCTACAAGAAATGGAAAGATACGGGCATCCTCCCTGAGTCGGAAATCAGGCAATCGCTCACTGCCCTGGAGGCGGAAATGGGGCGGGTGCTCGGCAAGGGGCTGGAAGTATCGGTTCGCTCATCCGCCCCGGTATCCATGCCCGGGATGATGGATACGGTGCTTAACATCGGAGACTATGCCGACATGCAGGCGGCCATACGCCGTATATTTGAGTCCTGGGACAACCTGCGGGCCATCGAGTACCGGCGCCTGAATGACATACCCACCACGCTCGGCACCGCGGCCGTAGTCCAGGCCATGGTCTATGGCAATCGCGACGAGAACTCCGGCACCGGGGTAGCTTTTTCGCGTGATCCCAGTACTGGCGCCCGGGGCCTTTTTGGCGAGTACCTGGCAGGGGCGCAGGGAGAAGCCATCGTTTCAGGAACGCGCACGCCGCAGCCATTAGCTGCTCTGAAGTCGGCCATGCCGGGGATTTTTGAAGAGCTGGCTGCCATCGCCGACAAACTGGAGCGTCATTTCTGCAACATGCAGGACATCGAGTTTACGGTCGAGTCCGGCAAACTGTACGTCCTCCAGACACGTTCCGGTAAAAGGAGCGGTCACGCCGCAGTAAAAATCGCCATTGATATGGTTAATGAGGGCATTATCACGCCGGAAGAAGCCGTCATGCGCGTCACCACCAATGATATCCGCGGTATGCTGCATAAACGCCTAAAGGCCGGGGACTACCAGCCTTTTGTCAGAGGACTGAACGCGGCGCCGGGCGCCGCCGCCGGGAAAATCGCATTCAACGCTCATGATGCCCTGGCAATGGCCCGTAGGGGCGTGCCTGTCATTCTGGTGCGTCCCGAGACCAACCCGGATGACATCCGGGGTATAGCCGCCGCCGTCGGAGTGCTGACCAAGCGCGGCGGCCTGACCTCTCACGCCGCCATCGTTACCCGCGGCATGGGTAAGCCTTGCGTCTGCGGTGCTGGGGGCATCGCCATCGACCTCAAGGCCCGGCAATTGACCGCCGGAGATATCACGCTGCGTGAAGGGGATGAGATAACGGTTGACGGTACGGACGGCGCCGTATTTCTGGGCGTTCTCCCGCTGGAAGAGGCCAGCATGACGCCTGAGCTCGAGACGTTGTTGAGCTGGGCCGACGGCTTCAAACGGCTCGGCATAAAGGCCAATGCCGACACGCCGGAAATGGTCCTCCAGGCCAGAAATCTGGGGGCGGAGGGCATCGGCCTGTGCCGCACGGAACGCATGTTCAATGCCCCGGAAAGGCTCTCGGAAATCCGTGAGTTTATCCTGGCCCGTTCCAGTGCCGGGCGCGCGGCGGCTATTTCACGCCTGCTGGAGCTGCAGACCCGGGACTTCGCGGCCCTTTTCCGCCAGCTCAAGGGCCTTCCCATCATCATCCGCCTGCTGGACCTGCCTTTGCATGAGTTCCTGCCGGCGGAGGGGACGGTCACCGAGCCGCGAATCAAGGCGCGCATCGAAGAGCTTAAGGAGACCAACCCTATGTTGGGCCACCGTGGGGTGCGGCTGGCTATCACCACTCCCGAGATTTACCAGATGCAGATAGAGGCCATCGAACGGGCCAGGCAGCAGGTGCCCGCGGATGTT
>Ga0224495_10001402_pt1 | contig 17057 bp, 11 predicted proteins | sample SF_Jul11_sed_USG_FD_168128 | JGI IMG/M metagenome (GOLD analysis project Ga0224495, IMG submission 168128) | Sediment microbial communities from San Francisco Bay, California, United States - SF_Jul11_sed_USGS_4_1 | ecosystem: Environmental > Aquatic > Marine > Sediment | place: USA: California... | reverse complement strand
CCCTCCCAGCCTGGGGTGATGGTGAAGCTGGCGGCCCTGGCCGGCTTCTGCACATGCACCTCCAGGGTGGTGGTGTCATACACAGGGAGCACCTGATGAGCGAAAGTCCGCACGGCGCCCTCGGCCACGGTGAAGGGGGCGTATTGATAATCGATGAAAAAATCGGAGAAGGGAAGCTTGATATCCACCACCTTGCCGGCGCCCTCCTGCTTTATGTCGAACAGCTGGCAGAAATGATGCCCCTGCGGCGAAAGGCTGCACACGTCGGTGAGCTTGGTCACCTGGCCCGGCAGGGTGAAACGCACCTCCACGGGGAACTTGCTCTTGTCGGCGAACTTGCCCTCCAGGATCACCAGCACCTGCTGGGTGTCATACTCGGGCATCAGGGTGACCTTCATCCGGCCCACGGTGAGCCCCTCCAGCGTGGGCGCGGCCATGGCCGCCAAGGGCGAAACCGCCAGATAAAATCCTACGGCCATCGCCGATATCAGCTTGGTTCTATTCATATCGCGCCTCCCGCGGATGGTTAATGATTATGGTCATGGGCAGTGGCAGGGGCCGGCGCCTGGTGTTGGGAGTGGTCATGACCTCCTCCATGGTCGTGGCCCGGCTGGTTGACAAACCTGCCCACCAGAAAGCTTTTATATATAGTCATCTTGTCGGTGAGGATCATCCCGGAAACCGTCAGCAACACCGCCACGCAGGCCAGCCTGGCCCCTTTGCGCAACGACAGCCCGCCAGCTTTGAGAATGAGCCAGTACAGGCCGGCGGAGGCCAGGGCGATGATGGAAAACTCCCCCAGGGTGTAAAAGACCAGCAGAGCGCCCCCCCTGGCCACGGTCTCGGTGGTCTGGGTGAGCCCATAAATATAAGTGAGCGTGGGGGTGACGCAAGGCTTGTAGGAGAGCGCCAGGGCCGCGCCCAACAAAAATCCGAAAACCTTCACGCCCACCCGGGCCACCGCTGATTTTCTGTCCAGCGTCAGAAGGCCCGCCACATACAGCGCCAGCAGCCCGATGAACACCCCGCCGATCTGGCCGGAAAGGGATAGATGCTTGAATGCCATTCGGGAGATGGCGGTGGAGGTCATCCCCAGAATGGTGAAAACCGTGATGAAACCGGCCGAAGCCAGCAGAAGGTTCACGCCGAACACCCGCCAGCGGGCGTTGGAGGCGCCATCACCGCTCTCCAGCAGGGCCGAGCCGATGACATAAGCCACTAAAAATGGAATGAACTGCATAAGGCAGAAGATCCAGACCGAAAAGATGGCGTGGATACCTCCGCCAAAAGATTCAATAATGGACATTGGTGGCCTATTAATATGGGTTATGCCGGGGCAAGCCCCGGGGAGGTGACGCTTTTGAGCCCTTCATCCAGTTGCTCAAACCTTTCCACTTTTCCCACGAAAAAGGAACGGATCGCCCCTTGCGAGTCCACGAACATGGTGGTGGGAGTGATCCCCACACCCACCCTGTCGGCGAACATCTGGCCCCCTTCGGTGGCCACGGGGAACTCCAGATCATGGGTCCTGACAAACTTTCCCAGGTTATCCTGCGAGTCCTGGATTCCGACGAAAAGGACAGCCAACCCAGCGGCCTTGCCCGCTTCGGCGGCGCGCCGGATGTTGGCCACCGACTCGTGGGAGCAAGGACACCAGTTGGCGTAAAAATAAAACATCACCGGCTTGCCCAAGAACCCCTGGCGGGTGGCCTGACCCCCGCCCAGCAGGCTCAGGTTGAAGTCCGGCACGCTGTCACCCAGGTTCAAAAGCTTGGCCTCCACCGGCCGGGCGGAATAGTCATACACCGCGTTGAGCGACAAGGCCAGCGCGGCCAACAGGATGATCCTGTTCAACTTGCCGGCCATGGGCGCCGTCTGGCCATTCAGCCCGTCCAAGGCGCCCTCCCGGGGCGCCTCACTTATGGTTGTGATCGGCGTGGTCATGGTTTTGATCATGTTGATGGCCAGCATCCGCCGGAGGATTCGCGTCCGGCGGGGGCGCCGGTTTCGGATTATTCTCCGGAGCGCCCAGGTTCCGCTGCATCTGATCCATACCGGTCATATGGCCCACCTTAAGCTCTTCCCTGTTGGAAAGAAAAGCCTCTATCGGCCTTTGATCCACCGGGGTCTGATAAAGGGCCTTCAACCTGTCGTAATGGCCAATAAGCTTGAGGATGTCCTGCTCACGGAAATCCTTTTCCCAATTGCCCACCAGAGCGTTCCACACCTGGACAATGGCCACGGCCTGTGGCTCTGTAATGTTGATAAAATGCATGTCAGGCTTGGTTTTCCTGTAGTTCTCTATGAACGTCTGCATGTGGGGCACCACCGCCACGAAGGGAGGGCCGCACCTGGGACAATACATCTTGATTCGCTCGTCGGTATGACACTGGGTGCAGATCATCCTGGCCATGTCATAAGCCTCCATGGGCGAATACTGCATATACCCATTGGCCTTGGCCTCGTTTACTACCATCCTGCCGAGCGGGTTAGGAATGAAAGCCACTCCCGCAGCCACGATCAGTATCAAGGCGCCAAGGATCAGCGCGATTGGTTTTTTATTCATCTTGCTTTTCCTCTATCCACCATTTATAACCATTAAAGCTTCATTCTATATAATTCCACTCTTTCGTTCAACCCACCGGGGCACAAAAAGGCGCAACATACAAGTTACACTTCTGCTTTTGGCCTTAAGTTTTAATATGTACGATATGCAACTTTTTGACACTCCAAAAGTAGCAATTTCCATGCCGCACCATGGGAGGCCCCTCACCCATTCTCCCCGTGCCGTTATTCGCCAGCTCCGGGTTGAAGGCACGGCTGGGGAAAAGTATAATCAATTCGCGTGCTCTCTCTTGATATAAAAGGCGAAGAGATCTTATGGCCAATCCCCTTCTGTTTGGAGAAGGAAAACAGCGAAAAACAGCTCAGTTCGTTTCCGGGCCATCCCTGGGGTGGGACCTGTCGGAAAACCCATGGTTGAATCTGGCGGCGGGCGTTGCGCTGGTGGTCGTGTCCATGATGTTGATCTCATATAACGAACGGCAGGCGGTGCATGGAACGCAGGCCAGGGCCGGGGGGATAAACACTGCGACACCAGCTTCGTCGAATATCATCTTCCCGGTGAATGAAGGGAAACTAGTTTATGTGACCGGGGAGATGAAGGGCGCCGGGCCGGTGGCGGACCGGTCCTTTCGAATCGGGTCCGAATCGGCGATCTGTCTGCTGAGAAAAGTGGAGACTAACCAGTGGGTGGAAAAGAAAGAGGATTACACGGATAGTCAGGGATACCTGAAGACCGCCTATGTCTACAATACCGTATGGTCCGAAAAGATCCTGGACTCCTCCGGGTTCGCCAAGCCGGGCCACTCCAATCCTGACACCAGGCTTTTTCCTTCGCAGCCGTTCATGGCCGCCACGGCCCGGCTGGAGGCTTTCAAGCTGGATCCGGAGCTTTGCAGGCTATACGACGCCTATCGGCCCATCCTTCTCACCCAGGATGATTATGACGCCATGCCTCAAAAATACAGGATGTACCTTAAGCTCAAGGACGGCGTCCTGTATAAATCCTACAAGCCGGACAATCCGGCCATAGGGGACACCCGGATCACCTTTTTCGCCGCGTCTCCCGAAAACGCCACAATATTGGCAAGGCAGGAGAAGGAAACGCTGGCGCCGGTCATATTACCCACGGGCCAGATGGTGGGGGCGTTCAGGCAGGGGACGGAGGCATTAGACAAGATATTCACCCCTCCCGGCGGCCACGGGCTGGCGCTTTCGATTTTTTTGCGGCTGATGGGGCTGGCGGGCATGGCCTGCGGGCTGATGCTCGTTTTGGGCCCGCTGGAGTTGTTCATCTCCTTTCGCCCCAAGCTTCACGGGCTGCTGGAGAAAACCCCGGTGAGAGAGGCGGCTCTGGTGTCGTTGGGCGTCTCATTATGGTTGATGGCGCCGGGGTGGTATTCCTTCCAGCCACTGGCCACATTGGCCCTGGCCCTGGCTGGCGTGGCGCCGGTGGCCCTTTTTGCCAGGGATTACCGATCCGCCGAGCCAAAGCCGGCGCCGGAGCCGCCTGCCGGGCCCCAGCCCACCGCAGTGGAGACCGCGCCGGAAGAGCTGCCTCCGGATGGGGCGCCTCTGGACATGTACAAACCAAAAAAAATAGCCTATTTCGCCCCGCCGTCGGATCCCTGGGGCGCCGCCGCCCAGCCGGTGGCCAGCCAACCAGTGGAAGCCTATACGCCAAAAAAGCCTCCCTCCGCCATGGCCTCCGCCCAGGAGCCATCAGCCGCCCAATCCCCAAGCCGGAAATCGGCCCCGCCCCCTTTCAGCAGGGTGATCGAGCATGTTCTGGTCTTCCACGAGGCCGGGAAGATAGACAAGGGCCAGGTGGCCGAAATGGTCCGCAAAAAAGAAGCCAGCCCCGATGGCATGGTGCCGAAAGTGCTGGAAGTGGCCGGAATCCATATCAATTCATGGCCGCAAGATAAGAAGACCCTTCAGGAATATATAAAAAAAGGGATCGCCGCCCATGCCGGCAAACATCCAGACGCCGCCCGGTATCAGGATAATAAGGCCTATCGGAAGAAGATGTGGACCGGAAAAACCGGCCAGTTGGGCAGGTTTCTGGTGGTGCTTTCCATTCCGATAAAGCAGGCTTGATGGCTGAGGGGCCGGCTGGACGCTTTACGCCGGCTTGTTGCCCATCAACGGCGGCAGGCCGCCGAATCTGTCAGATCAGGAATTTGCGAACCCTGAGGAGCAGTTCATCATCCAGTTGCTCCTTGGTGATAAAATCATCGGCGCCGAGCCTGATGGCCTTCTCCCGGGCCTGGAGCGATTTGTCGGACGTGACCACCAGCACGGGGATTGCCATGGTGTCTTTCGAGCCCTTGATGGCCTCTATGACCTTGAAGCCGTCACCGCCCGGCATTCTCAGGTCCAGGCAGACCAGGTCTGGCCGGCGGTTAACCAGTCGGCTAATGGCCTCGGAAGCGTTGGCGGCCTCGGCCACCTCCACATCCATCCGCTCCAGCATTTTGCGTATTCCCACCCGGGCCAGCCGTTCGTCATCCACCACCATGACCAGTGGCTGGGATTTGGGGAGCCTGGCGTAAAAGACGCTTCCCTTGCCCGGGACCGATTCCACGGTCAGGTCGCCATGATGCACGCGCATAATCTCCCGGCAAATGGGGAGGGCCAGCCCCGTTCCTTTCTCCCCCTCGGTGCCATCGGCGCTGGTTTTGACGTCATGGCGAAAGATCAGGGGTACGGTTTTCTCCTCAATCCCCACTCCGTTATCCTTCACCGCCACGGTGGTGGGCTGGGCGCCGGGAATGTAGAAGACCACCTTTCCACCCCTGGGGGTGAACTTGATGGCGTTGGATAGCAGGTTGGTGAGCACCTCGGAAAAGAGGGTGGGGTCCACCCGGATTCTGGAGCCGGAGGGAACGTCATTGGCAATGGAGATTTCCTTGGCCCTGGCCACATGCCCCAGCAGCGATATGGCCGACATGGCGGCCGCCCTGGCGTCGATGAACTTTGGCTCCATTTTCACGGCCCCCATCCCAAGCCTGGAGAGGGCAAGCACCTCGTCGATCATTCTGGTGGCCCGTTCGCTGCTTTCGATGATCGAGTCGAAAAGAGGCCTGTTGTCCGGGTCCAGAAGGCTCACCTTTCCTTTTCCCAGAAGCTTTAGAAAGGCGATGATGGATGTGAATGGTGATTTGAGGTCGTGGGCTATGAGGGAGATATATTTATCCTTCTCCGCGGTGGCTTTTTCGGCCATGATCTTGGCCAGCACCAGCCCCTCCTCGGCCTGCCGTCTGCGTTCCTTGTTCTCATAGGCGTCTATCAGGCTGGCGCAGGTGGAAAACAGCGGTTGATACTGGGCCGCCATCGCCTGGTTATAGCCGCCGGGCCTGTTGGCAAGGCCCGCCATGCCCACCATGACGCCCCCCAGGTAAAACGGGACTCCCATGAACGAATCGAGGGGAGGATGGCCCTCGGGGAGGCCGCCGGATCTTTTGTCGGTCTTAGGGTTGTTGGCGATTACCCATTCCCCCGTCCGGAGGGTATGGCCGAACAGGGTGTTGAGGTTTCTAAACTCCATCCCCTCGGTGGATATCTTCAGGAACAGGTTGCGGGTCACCTCGTTCCAGGAAATGTCGCTGATGGCGTGGGTCTTTAGGTAGGGCTTGCCATCGGGTAGGCGCAACACCCGCCCCACGAAACCGAACTGGCTGCCGGTCAGTAGCAAAAGGTGGTCCAGCATGTTCTTGAAAAGCTCGCCGGCTGGAGTGTCCAGAATGAACGCCGCCTGGAGCGAATGAATGGCGTCCACCATCCGTTTGTCGTCAGCGGAGGCCGCGCTGGAAAGTACTAGACGGCTGGCGGGAACCTGACCGAACTGGATATGGAACCCTGTCATGTCCACCAGGCTCCCCAGAGGGGTCACCACCCCTTGCAGGGTCAGCTTTTTCCCCTCCGCATCCTCCAGGCTCAAGTCGAAAGAAACCGGACGGCAAAGGCTTTCGGCCTGGCTGATCTTCCAACGGAGCTTTTCCAGCGCCCTGTTTATCATTTCGCGGCCGCCCAAGGTCCGCTCCAGCGTGGGGCTGGCCATCAGCAGTTCCAGGTCCTTGTCCAGGAGGGCCACGGAGGCCTCCCCTATAGAAAGGGCGTATTCCAGTTGGTTTATATACGTCAGCGCCCTTTCCAGGTCCGCCTGGGACTGCCGGAAAGACTCCTTGACGTTAAAATAGGTTTTTACCAGGGAGCTGTAATCCACAAGGTTTCCACCCTTGTGTTGATCCTGCGGGTCACCACTGCCAGCGCCCTGGCTCAGACGATTTTCAATATTTTCAGAGTCTTTCATCGTGGCGTTAAGTTGTTTGGCTTGTCAAAATCATAATATATGGTTTTTCGGTTGAGGTGTGTATGAAAATCCTTTTGCCAGCTTGGTCCCGGCCGATAGGCTGCTGGGAACACATGGCGGCAAGCTTTGAGTTGGAGAAATCGACGGATACTGCTAGAATAAGTGAAAAAATGGCCGAATCCAATAACAGACATGAGCCAAACGAGAAGGCCTATAAGGAAATAGTTCGTTCGCTGCAGGAAATTAACGACCTAAGCAGCGTGGACGCGATCCTTGAGAAGGTGCTTCTTGAGGCCCGCAGGCTGACCAATGCCGACGCAGGCACTATTTTCCTCGTCGAGAAAGACCGGCTGCGGTTCAGCTATGTGCAGAACGAAACATTGTTCACCACAGACCGGGTGAGCCCGGAGGTATACAGCGATTACACCCTTCCCATCGATGTGGAATCGATAGTCGGCTATTCGGCCACCACAGGGGAGACGGTGGACATCCCCGACGCATACGCCATCACCGATTCCGCCCCCTTTGGGTTCAACAAGGATTTTGACATAAAGAACAATTACCGCACCCAGTCCATCCTCACCATCCCGCTGAAAAGCTACCAGCAGAAGATCGTGGGTGTGTTGCAGCTTATCAACTCCAAAACCGCCGATGGCCAGGTGGCCCCATTCTCCACCAACCACAAGGATCTGCTGCCTGTGTTCACCATGAACGCCACCATCGCCATAGAGCGAGGCATGATGACCCGTGAGCTTGTGTTGCGGATGATGAAGATGGCCGAACTGCGAGACCCCACCGAGACCGGCGCCCATGTGCTGCGGGTGGGCGCCTATTCGGCGGAGATATATCACCAGTGGGCGCTCAACAAGGGTTTGGACTGGAAAGAACGCCGCCGCGTGAAGGATATCATCCGGCTCTCGGCGATGCTCCATGACGTGGGAAAGGTCGGCATCTCCGACCTGATTCTCAAAAAACCGGCAAGGCTCACCGACCAGGAGTTCTTGACCATGAAATGGCATACTGCCCTGGGCGCCAGCCTCTTCGCCAACCCCACCAGCGAGATGGACGCCATCTCCCGGGAAATCGCCCTGAACCATCATGAAAAATGGGATGGCACCGGCTATCCTGGCGAGGTGGACCTGACGAATGTGGATGACATAACCCTGGGAAAAGGGAAAAAAGGGGAGGAAATCCCGCTACCGGCGCGCATCGTGGCGCTGGCGGACGTGTTCGACGCCCTGGTCTCCCGCCGGTCCTACAAAGACCCCATGCCCAACGAACAGGCGTTGGAAATAATCAAAAGCGAGACCGGGAGCCATTTCGACCCGGATGTGGTGGCCGCCTTCGAGGATGTCTTCCATGTCTGTGTCGCCATTCACGCCAGGTACTCGGCGGACGCCCCGGTGCATGAGCTGCCCATGGAGTGACCTTAGCCCTTCAACTCTCTTACTACGGAATAGATTTATGATCAGCGCCGACAGCGCCATATTCACGATCCATGTTTTGGCCGGGGCCGCCTTCGGGGTGACCGTGCCACTGATGCAGTTGGTGGTGAACCCCGCCATGGCCAAAATACCCGCAGGCGAGCCCAAGGCGCTGGCCGCCGCCGTCATACAGTCCAGGGCGCGCGTGGCGGTGGATATCATTATATTGATCCAGATCCTCACCGCCCTTTACCTTCTGGCCGCCAGGTGGAGCATGATCGGCCAGAGCCCATGGCTCATGGCCAAGATCACCCTGGGCGCCATGGCCCTTGTCATCGCCGGGCTGCTCCATTTTTACTGGAGAGGGAAGAAGACGCGCCTGAAAGCCCAGGGGAAAAACGAGGAGTTCGCCGCCCTGTCGGCATGGACTCTGAAGATGGAGAAGATCGTCCTGGTCACGGTCCCGGCCACGTGGATCATGGGCGTTATCTGGAGCCACCTGTAAACCAGGGCTCGGGCGGGGCTTAGGCCGTCACCGGGAATATCAGCTTCTTCTCCAGAAGCTCCACAATCTGCTCCCTGGGAGAGGGTTTGGCGAAGATATATCCCTGCACCAGGTCGCAGCCGATCCCCCGCAAAAACGCCAGTTGCTCCTGGGTCTCCACTCCTTCGGCCACCACTTCCACGTTTATCTCGTGGGCCATGGAAACCACCGCCTTGGCCACGGTTTTGGCGTCCGGATCCTTGAACAGATCCACCACGAAGCTCCTGTCGAGCTTAAGATAGTTGATGGGGAACTTCACCAGGTAGCTTAAGGATGAGTATCCGGTGCCGAAATCGTCTATGGAGATGTTGAAACCGAATTCACGCAGATCGTAAAGCTTGTCCACGGTGTTTTCTATGTTTTTCACCAGGGCGTTCTCCGTCAGCTCCACCTCTATGTGCCTGGGGCTTATCCTGTGCTTCTTCACGGCCGCGATAAGCTTGTCGGCGAAGGAGGGCTGCTCCAGATCCTTGGCCGAAAAGTTTACCGATATGGAAAGGTCCTTCCCCGGCCCCGCCGCCAGGCCGTCATCCAGGAGCTTTCTCATGAAGGCGCAGGAGGTGTCGAGCATGAATTCGTCCAGTTCGCGGATCATCCCTGTCTCCTCGGCAACAGGGATGAATTCCATTGGGGAGATGAACTCGCCGGAGGCCTGACGCCACCGCATCAGGGCCTCCATGCCTGCGATGCGGCCCGTGGCCATCTCCACCTTCGGCTGGAACACCGCAAAGATCTCCCCTTTTTCCTGGGCCTTGCGCAGCTTGCTCTCCAGGTCGTGCCGGCGCACCGCCTTTTCGTTCAGCGACTGGGTGAAAAACATGAAATTGTTTTTTCCATACGTCTTCACGCTGTACATGGCCAGGTCCGCGTTCTTCAACAGATCGTCCGGGGTCTCCCCATTTTCCGGATATAAGGCTATCCCCACGCTGGAGGTGATGAACAGCTCTTCGTTCTTATGGCTGAAAGGCTCGGCCATGGCTTCGATAACGCGCCGCGCCACGGTGGCGGCCTCCTGCGTGTCGTGCATGTTTTCGATGATTATGGTGAACTCGTCGCCGCCCAGCCTGGCCACGGTGTCTTCCTCCCTGGCGCAGCCCACCAGCCGGATGGCCACGCCCCGCAGCAGAAGATCACCCACCGAGTGGCCCAGGCTGTCGTTTATCAGCTTGAATCCGTCCAGGTCTATGAACAAAACGGAGAAGACGCTGCCATTGCGTTTGGCCCGCATGATGGCCTGCTTGAGCCGGTCCACAAACAACTGCCGGTTGGGAAGGCCCGTGAGGGCGTCGTGGTAAGCCTTGAATTTGACCTCCTGCTCGCTGCGGCGCATTTCGGTGATGTCGTAAAACACCGCCGCGTATTGGGCCACCGCCCCGGTGAAATCCCGGATGGCGGTGATGGTGGTCTGCTGCAGATATGCCTCGCCGCTCTTCTTGCGGTTCCACAACTCCCCCTTCCATCGGCCCTCGGCCAACAGGGCGATCCACATCTGCCGGTAAAAATCGGCGTCATGCTTGCCGGATTTTAGGATGCTGGGATTTTTCCCAATGGCCTCCGCCGGCTCATACCCGGTGATCTGGGCGAAGGCCGGATTCACCGACTGGATGACGCCCGCCGCATCGGTGACGATCACCCCTTCGGCGGAGTTTTCGAAGACGCTGGCGGCAAGCTGGAGCTTCTCTTCGGTTCTTTTGCGTTCGGTTATATCGGTGGAGATGTTGCATATGGCGTATGGCTCCCCGGTCACCCGCCGCAGGGGAAACTTCATGGACAGGTAGACCCGTTTTTTATCGCCAAACACCGACTCCTCCACCTCCGTCGGCTCGCTGGAGAGCATGGCCCGCTGGTCGTTTTTCGCCAACTGGTCCGCCACGTCCCATGGGAAAAGGTCGTGATCATTCTTCCCCTTGGCTTCCTCCTTGCTCCTTTTCATCAAGCGGGCGTATCGCCGGTTCACCAGGATATATTTGCCGTCCCTGTCCTTCAGATAGATCAGCGCGGTGGTGTTGTCGATGATGGTCTGCAGCAGCTGCTCCTGGCGGCGGACATCGGTCATCGCTTCCCGGATCTCATCGTTGGCCCGGGCCAGGTCATCGTTGGCCTTGGCCAGGTCTCTGGCGGCCTTGTCGGAAACCTCCCGGGCCACCGTCAGGTTCTCCGTCGACCGCGCCTGGGCGCTGAATATGCCGAAGGCAAGGACCATCGTCAATATGGCGGATATGCCCAATACCAGCAGAAAAAGAGCCTTTGCCTGATTGAACTGACCCAGGGCCTCGGCTTCGTCAATCTCGGTGATCACCCCCATCTGCAGCGTTTCATCCCACGCCCCGCAACCGAGCACCCGCACTCCCCGGTAATCTCGATAGCCTTCGGGGAAGCAACCCTCCTCCTTTTTGATGGTTTTATCCGCCATCAGCGTCAGGGGCTGATCTTTTCTGGCCAATTCCGGCCGCATTCCATCCGGAAGGCTAACGCCAGGGTCGCGCACGTCTACATTCAGCGATCCGGTTTGGCCCTCCTGGATCAGGCCCGCGGCCCTTAGATGGTCCGCGAATCTGCTGTCGGTGAGCATATGCCCATCCATGTCCACGGCGTAAGTCTCTCCCGTTTCGCCGATGCGGCCGGCTTGCGCTATGGAACTGAACTCGCCGGCCGGATCCAGGGCAAGGGCCAAGGCGGCTATTATGTTCCCCTCGGAATCCATTATGGGCGTGACGATGAACATCACAGGGTATCCGGACTCCAGCCTCCTCTCCTTGGTCTCTATCTCCACATCGGAAGGGATGGGAGGGACAAGCACTGTCCTCCCCTCTCCGAACACCCTCTCCAGCAGGTTCCTCCTGCGCTTGGAAATGACATTCTCCGCCGCCAGATCATCCTCCCGGACGGAAACCAGGTTCACAAACTCAGGATCGATTACAAAATAACCTGGGTTGGAGGCGCCATGGCGGGCTGCGATGAATGTCCTGGCGGAGGCCATCTCTTTTGTATCCAGGAGCGAAGCCTTCACCCTGGGGGCGGTAAGCAGGATTTTGACCAAGTCCACCAGTGGAGGCGCCATGGCGATTATCCTGGCCTTCTCCCGATTGTTATCAGCCCAGAGATGGATGGTCCCCCTGGTTGTATTCATTACAGTCTGAAGAGAGGCTACAGAGGCGTTTCGAGACTCCATCTGCAGGGATGCAAGGCCTTTCCATGCGCCTGAACCCACAACGGTGGCGAAAACCAGAAGTACGAAAATCAGGCTGTTCTTGCTCATAGCTCAGGCGACATCCCCAGGCGCTGTAATTTGCGCCGTAAGGAACTCCATCTCATCCCCCCCAGCAAGACGCAGATATCCCGGCCTAAGTATCTTAACGCTTTCAAGGCTTTCTCATTGCTCTGGGTTGATTTTGCCTTAACACGGCCTGTTCGTCAACATATCTCCATTATAGATTATTTGGTTTTTGACAACGGCCCCCCAATTGTTATAGAATCCATCTCTTCATCTGGTGCGGGGTGGAGCAGTCCGGTAGCTCGTCGGGCTCATAACCCGAAGGCCGCAGGTTCAAATCCTGCCCCCGCTACCAATTCTTTAAATCCGTTAGGTTTTCCTTTCATCGTTGCCTCCTTTTGTCGCCAGCCAACCTCAAGCTCTTATTGCCCAATGCATATCGTTAAGAAACTGTTATTTGATTCATGATTCTATGGCCCAATCGACGACGATTGTTATTGTTTCCGTAGGTCAGACATAGGAGTGCGCGCGCTGGTAACATTTTTTCAAGACGAAAATCTACATTTTTCAGCGCTAGCCCCAAAGCGTCTTTGGCTTTTATTGGCCAGGGAGAAGAAATTTGCAGAGGGGCTTGGTAACAACCGCCTCCCGCGCTCGTTTCATATGACGCCCCCCATATTCGCCGTCATACCCACGCCGGGCCAGCGGCTCAATGTCGCTTGTCGCCAACCCGGAAGCCGATGGCCCTTGCCGCCAGTTTATCCTCGATCTGCTTTAGCTCCATTAGCGTTATGGTCTTGAGGTTTTAGTGAGTCAGTGAATTAAAAACATGTCGTTGTGGATTATCGAGCTTCCCTGCAAATGGTCGTATTCGGCCAGCTTCTCGGCCAGGAATCGTTTTCCAACGCCCGCGCCGGCTGCCATTTGATACAAGCCGCGCCGAAACTGTATATACCGCTCCTGATGTCGGCGCCCCCCTCATACTGCTCCTGCGCCATCCAAAAATGAGTGCCAGCCATAGGCCCCCCCCCGGACCACCAACAACTTTCATAATTAGCAAACATGTGGGAACTGTGCTAGATTCACACAGTTTACGGCTCTGTGTCGAGCCACGTTTTTGGAGGCTGATTTTGGATACGTGTGGCTGCTTTTTAATGGCCGGGGCGTTGTTTACAGCTGGCCGGAGCCGTGACATTTGCCTGGCGGAAAGATAATAGTTACCATGCCAAACGATTACACCGATGACGACCTTGTGTTGCTAGAAAGCCTGGACAAGTCTTACAAATCACGAAAAGCGACCATTCTCGCAACCGCGGCCAGCGGATTCATCGGCCTGTATCTTGGCATGGAAAACGGATTTTCCTACTTCACCATCACGTGGTTCTCGCTGTTGCTGGTGTATATTTTCGCCACCTACCTGTTGGTCCAGAGGTTTCTGGCCACCCCTCCGGCCGGCAGAAATCCGGGATTCTGGCAAAACATGTTTTTGCTGTCAGTCTGCGGTCTGGGGCTTTTCTGGGTCTCTCTGGCGGTTTTCCTGGAGTTGTACGGCCCTCAGACAAGTCAGTTTATAGTTCTAATCATTATCGCCTATTTCGCAACGGGGGCCTACGCCACATACGCATACCTAAAACACGCCGGAACGGTCTTTTCTTTCATCATTTTCCCGCCGATTATCGCCCTTAATCTCTACCAGGGGCAAAGTCATGACATAGTTTTGGCGGTTACCGTCTTTATTTATTTTGTTTTCCTTCAAATAGGCGGCGCCCACCTGCACACACAGCTAACGGAAACCATAAAGACCTCCATCCGGAACAAGGAACTGGCCGCCAAGCTCGAGAGCGCCAACGCCAAGCTCGAATGTGAAATGATCGCAACCCTGGAGGCCAAGTCCAAAGCAGAGGACGCTACCCGGTTGAAGGACCAGTTTGTCTCCCTCGTTTCGCATGATCTCAAATCACCGCTTAGCGGGATAGTGGTGGCGCTTCAGGCGATGCAGGAGCCTGAAAAGCACGGATTAGATCAATTCACGAGGCAGGATATCCTCAAAGCGCTGTACGACAGCTCAAAAAACCTCTACGATTTTGTGGAAAGGCTTCTGGACGTAAGCCGGCTGCAGACGGGAAGCATCACGCCACGGAAAAATATATTAAACACAAGGCCCTTTCTTGAAGGCGTGATTTCCCGCTTCCTCCCTCTGGCCCATCAGAAGGATATCCAGATTATCAACTCTATACCTGAAGATCATAAGCTGTTCGCTGACGAAGGCCTATTGGGCGAGGTTGTATCCAACCTGTTATCCAACGCCCTGAAGTTCTGCTCCAAAAGTGACTCCATACGCTTTTTTCAGCCTGAGGGATTTCCCGGTTGTATTAGTGTAAGTGACACAGGCCCCGGCGTGCGGCCCGAGTTTGTCGATAACCTATTTCTTCATCAGTTCAAGACCACTAGCCCCGGGTCGCTGGGTGAAATAGGATCCGGCCTCGGCTTGCCGCACAGCGCCGATATAATTCGGGCCCACAATGGATCACTGAGTGTTGACACTTCGCAGGTTCAAGGCGCGACTTTCGTCATAAATCTTCCATACCCTGAGCGCTTTGTATTGATCGCCGATGACCAGCCGGCTCATCTTGATATTATGAAAGAGTGCGCCCGGCGGGTAGATGAACGCGCTGGCGTCATACAGGTGGAAAGCGGCGCCCAGGCCCTGGCAATATGCCAAAAACAGACCCTGGACTTGATAATAACCGACTTGAATATGCCGGGCATGAGTGGTTTTGATCTGATCAAAAGAATCCGCATGAGCCCTCAGAATGGGGCGGCGCCGATTATCGCTGTATCCAGCCTGGACTGGCTTGATCCCGAAGCGCAACGCAGAGCCAAGTTGCAGGTGATGGAAACTGGCGCCAACGATTTCGTCGGCAAGCCTATCAACAGCCAAAGCTTCGAAGTTTTGCTGAGCCGATATTTGAAAATATCATCACCGGCGCAGGCTTGAGCTTTGACTGATCCCAGGTATCGGCGCCTGGCGCCGTCCGTTTCCCGTGAAGCAAGGGTTCGGTCTTGGCCAGGTTGGCTTACCGGTGGCTCGACCTGCCTATTGCCGGCAGATAATCGGCGCCGGCTTCGTTGCAGGCCAGGCTAAATAATAGAAGGTTGCGCCTACCGATTTCAGCAAAAGGTTTATGCGCCGCTGGGCTGCCAAGGGAGGGGCGGCGAAACTATTAACTGGGAGTTATCTGTCTGTGGCCAACGCTATATTAATAGCGCACGCGCCGCTGGTTTTGCCAGCGCCGCATATAATGATACATCCTTGTGATACGAAGGGTGAGCGCCACGAATAAATAGCCCGAAGCGACATATTCGCCGCCGGATAGCGAGCTATCTGCGCTGGGCTCAAGCCTGGCGCTTGAGTATAGAAAGCCCCCGCCCAGCAGAATTTCCATGGGTATAGCGGCGGTTCTGTATCCCGTTTCCAGCTCTACCTCCACCTCCAATGGCAGAGATCGGCTGTCATGCTCCGCTCCTGCCACCTTAGCCTTATTGTCCTGCGCGTAGAACCACATTATCACAGCAGTCGGTGATGAGATCTTTGCGTTCCAGTGGAAACCGGGCTCCCTCGGATTTACCACATAGGCGTAACCCAGCGCGGGAAAGCTGCTTGTATGCGTCTTGGCCCAGCCGGCCTCTGTCGCCCTTTCAACGCTGCTTGTCCGCCAGCCTATAATCACACCATGATCGCGCCAGCTTCTTCCCGTAAACCGCATGTCCAGCGCGAATCGTTGCGCCCTGGCCCTGATACCTGTATCCATCAGCCCTGAGCCCTCTATACCTTGGACATTCAAGGCAAATCCGCTGGGGCGGAGGTATTCCATTCTCCATGCGTATCCAGAGAAACCTGCTGTCCAGTCCTGCCCGTCAGGTGGGATAGTGGCTCCATTTGTGATGTCATAAACTTCGTCCCATCTCCACACCCCCCCAGCTGCGGGCCCTGCCGATATTTTTATTTCGGAGCCCTGCCCATCATCCCATCCCTGGGTTGGAGTGATAATCGCGGCCATCAACAGCCCTGCGAGCAAGTATGGCATACCGCTTTACTCAATTTTTTATATCCACTTTTGTTCGTTTGAAAGCCTTATAAATTATTTATACGGACATGTTTTGCGCAAATTATAGTCGCTTTGTTTGGTTTGGAATTGGATGTACGACATCAGCGGAGGAGTTTCGCAAGCGCCAGACCGCGTCAATGGCCCAGGAGGATGGCCTACAGAGAGATGAGACTATATTTCTGGAGGTGTTTATGTATGGCGGCAGGGGTTTTCATCTTTGCGCGTTTATACCGCGTATCCAGGCGTATCCCTCGTCATAATCGTGGAAATATCTCTCCGTGGCTGTTCCATAGGTCCGATCTAGGTTTTCCATCTTTTCCAGGTCATGGTGGATCATCGCCACGGCGAGGCATTTTTTGCCGCAGGGTTGCGCCCCCTTTTTCAACTCTACCAGGTCATCATCGATCAACGTCGAAAGGGTCAAATTGTTTTCGGCTAAAAAGAAGGGGATGATGGTTCGGTGGAATTTGTGGGCTTCGATGTTGGCGAACTCATACCCCCGGACATCGAGCGCCATCTTGAAAATGCCGTTTTTCTCTATTTTCCCATGCTCTAAATACAATCCGCGTTTCCACAGGATGTTCTCCTCGATACCGATGACGCCCGATAGCCTCGAGTAGAGCATCAACTCTTCAGGGATCCACTTTATGTAAATTTTGTCCATCAAACCAATTTACCATCTTGTCGACGCATTGGGTTTGAATTTGCATCCTGAATTTTTTGAGCCCTGTGGCTTACAGTTTTTTATATGCGCAGACAAACAAAAAGAGCCCGGATCAACTTGCGTCAATCCGGGCTCTAATATTTATAATGCCGGCAGCGACCTACTCTCCCACCCCGTCGCCAGGGAAGTACCATCGGCGCTAAGAGGCTTAACTTCCGTGTTCGG
>Ga0224495_10001401_pt1 | contig 17068 bp, 16 predicted proteins | sample SF_Jul11_sed_USG_FD_168128 | JGI IMG/M metagenome (GOLD analysis project Ga0224495, IMG submission 168128) | Sediment microbial communities from San Francisco Bay, California, United States - SF_Jul11_sed_USGS_4_1 | ecosystem: Environmental > Aquatic > Marine > Sediment | place: USA: California... | reverse complement strand
AGAATGCGCTGACCGCTTTTCAGAAGGCAGTTGAATCCATGCCGAATGATGCCGAGGCGCATTTCAATCTGGGTGTCGTGCAGAAGAACCTCGGCCAATTCGACGATGCAGCAGCAAGCTACCGCCGTGCACTGAAGCTCAACCCCGCGTATGCCGAGGCGCACAGTAACCTGGGTAATGTCCTGAAAGATCTTGGGCAACTCGACAAGGCGGTGGCAAGCTACCGTCAGGCATTGCAAATAAAGCCCGGCTCGGCTGATGCGCTCAACAATCTGGGTACTGCCTTAAGAGACCTCGGACAACTTGATGATGCGGTGGCATGCTACCGTCAGGCATTGCAGGTAAGGCCTGATTCCGCCTACGTGCATTTCAACCTCGGCAATGCCCTGAAAGATCTTGGTCAACTCGATGGCGCGGTAGCCAGCTACCGCCGGGTGATAGCGCTTCAGCCCGGTTCCGTTGAGGCGCACAACAATCTGGGTGCCGTTCTCAAGGAGCTCGGCCAACTTGACGACGCAGCGGCCAGCTACCGCCGGGTGATAGCGCTCCAGCCTGGCTCTGCCGAAGCACATAACAATCTGGGCGCCGTTCTCAAGGAGCTCGGTCAGTTCGACGAAGCAGCGGCCAGCTATCGCCATGCCCTGAACATAAATCCAGATTATGCGGATGCACATTACAACCTTGGCAACACTCTGAAGGAACTCGGCCAACTCGATCAGGCTGTGAATTGTTATCGCCGCGCGCTGGAAATAAAACATGATTTTGCCGAGGCTTTCAGTAGCTTGCTGTTCACACTGAACTATTCGGCCCGTTATACTCCTGCATATTGCCTGAAAGAAGCCCGTCAATTTGGCCGGTTTGTTTCCGAAAAGGCAGCAATACGTTTTGCTGCATGGCAGTGTGCGCCCAACCCTGATTGTCTGCGAGTGGGACTGGTATCCGGCGATCTGCGCAATCATCCGGTCGGATATTTTCTGGAGGGACTGCTGACCAAACTAGATTCGACGCGTATAGAACTAATCGCATACCCGACAGACAACAAGACTGACACACTCACCGACCGCATCAAGCCTTGCTTTTCTGCATGGAAACCGCTGCACGGCTTAAGCGATGAGGATGCTGCCCGCCAGATCCAGGCAGACGGAGTGCACATATTAATGGATCTGTCAGGTCATAGTCGGCATGGCCGCCTGCCAATGTTTGCCTGGAAACCGGCGCCCGTGCAAGTTGCCTGGCTGGGATATTTTGCCACTACCGGTGTAGCCGAGATAGATTTTCTGTTGGCGGATCGTGTAGGCGTGCCCGAATCTCACCGGGAACATTTTACTGAAACCGTATGGTCTTTGCCCGACACGAGGCTATGTTTTAGCCCGCCTGAAATTGACCTGCCGGTTGCGCCGTTGCCAGCTTTTTCTAGCGGTCATTTCACCTTTGGCTGTTTCCAGAACATGTCCAAAGTGGAGGACAGCGTACTGTCGGCGTGGGCCGCCATCCTTTCCGCCTTGCCCGGCGCACGTCTGCGATGGCAATGCCATCAATTGAAGGATCCGGCGGTCGTGCAACAGTTGATACAGCGCCTGCAGCAGCAAGGCATCGACCCCGCACGTGTTGCGCTGCATGGTGCTGTTCCCCGCGAGGATTATCTGGCTGCTCACGCTGAAGTGGACATGATTCTGGATACATTCCCTTACCCAGGCGGCACCACCACCTGCGAAGCATTATGGATGGGTGTTCCGACCCTGACTTTGGCGGGAGATACGCTGCTGTCAAGGCAAGGCGCCAGTCTGATGACAGCTGCAGGTTTGAAAGACTGGGTAGCTACTGATAAAGCTGATTACGTCAGCAAAGCACTGGCGCTATCCAGCAATTATTCAGAACTTGCGGCGTTACGAACTGGACTGCGCGAACAGGCAAGAACATCGCCGTTGTTTGATGCGCCACGTTTTGCGCATAATCTGGAAGAAGCTCTATGGGGCATATGGAAGAGCAAGCAGGAGCAGCAGTCATAGTCGTCCACCTGCCTTGTGAGTCTAGGCCTACCGCTACAGTAATGATGATTCCTGTACACAAAGCCGAAACGAATCCTGGAGCAGGGCTATGCCGAATACCATAGAACGGCAAAATAGTGGCATACGGTACCGGCCATGACAAACAGATGCCAGATAAAGTGACCATAGCGCAGCCGCGCATCAGCCACATAAAATGCCACGCCTGCTGTGTATGCCGCTCCTCCGCCGGCCAGCAATAACAAGCCGGCTGAAGGTATGCGCTCATACATCGGATTAACCGCAATCACAATCAACCACCCCATAAGCAAGTAAAGGCCGGTGGAAATGATCGGGCGCGACATTCTTCCGGATACCTTTAATATGATCCCTGTCGCGGCAAGCCCCCAGATGATACCGAGCAGCAACCATCCCCACGCTCCATTAAGCACACCCAGCGTAAATGGCGTATATGTCCCGGCAATTAGGAGATAGATCGCAGAATGCTCGATGATCTGAAACACCCGTTTTGCCTTGCCTGTAGGCAACGCATGATATACAGCAGAGCTAAAATAAAGCAGCACCATGGTCGCGGTAAAGATACTCACGCCGACAATGGATCGGACATTTCCTTGCTGGGTCGCATGCTGAATAACGAACGGTGTCGCCACAAGCGCCGCGACCAAACCTATTCCGTGGCTGAGGCTGTTTGCAAGTTCTTCGCCACTGGATTGTTCCCGCTTGATCAGAACACGCGGTATGTTCATGTGCTCCACCATGTGCAGCCAGTTCCTTAATCGCGGTTTGTTGCCAGGTGTTCGATACCGGACAAGGAGAACTCCGCAATATGTTGGGCTATCGCTTCGATCTCCTTATGGTCATAGCGCATCCTGGGGTGCAGGCGTTGCAACACCGGTTGCGAATGCCGGTAGAACAGACACTGACCGAAGATGCTATGCACGCAACGGCGCAATTCGGCCGCACTGATATTGTCTCCGGCAATTTCGCGCACCAGTTTGCCCAAAAATTCATGCAGCGGTTCTATCGCTTCCCGTACGATCTTGTCCAACGCGGGCGTGGGATCGGCCAGCTCACGCGCCATGATCTGGCATTGCGAGGATGGATTTTTTTCGTCCAGCAACATCAGCATGAAATCGTGTATGAACAGGCGCAGGCGCATTCTGGGGCATTCGCCGGCTCTGACGTTGGCTTTCTGCATGGCTTTGAGCGGCGCAAAATTCAATGCCTCGGCAAGCAGGCCATCCTTGCTGCCAAAGTGATAATTCACCGCCGCGCCGTTCGCTTCGGCACGGCGACAAATTTCGCGCACCGTGGCGCCCTGAAATCCATGCTGTGAAAATACTTCACGCGCAGCTTCCAGCAAACGCTTACGTGTATGTTCGCTGGCAGTGCCGGCTTGTGCTTCCACCATCATTTTCTGGATATCTCCTGATTCGCTCTTTCCTCTGGAATATTGCTTTCGCCCCCCAAGGCCTTGTAAAGCTGAGTAGCCACGCTTAGCGATACCCGCCTCACCTGAGTAGCTCCCTGCTCGGCGGCAAAAGCCTCTCGCTGAGCGTCCAGTACTTCGAGATGGTTAGCGATGCCCGCCTGATAGCGTGCTTCGACCAGACGCAGCCGCTGATTTTGCACTTGAGCATTGGCGGCCTGTGCAGCCAGCTGTTCCGCAATTCTGTCTCGAGCGTTCAACAGATCCGCCACTTCGCGAAATGCCTGCTGGATGGTTTTTTCATATTCGGCAACAGCGATCACTTTCCGTGCTTCAGCGATACCTGCATTGGCAGAAATTCTGCCACCGGCAAACAGTGGCTGGCTGAGAGCGGGCTGAAAACTCCACGCACCGCTTCCAGCGTCAAACAATCCGGCCAATGTTCGGCTGGCAGTTCCGCCGCTGCCGGTCAACGTGATGCGCGGCAGGAAAGCCGCTCGTGCTGCACCAATATTGGCGTTCGCAGCAATCAGCCTGTACTCGGCTGCCAGCACATCGGGACGTTGCAGCAATACCTCGGCAGGCAATCCTGCGATCAGATCGGGTTTTATTTCCTGTCCGGCCAGGTCTTTCCCAGCCGGCAAATCCTTGATCCCGGCTGCCTCTTGCCCGAGCAGCATATCGAGCAGATTTTCTGCGGCGGCCTGTTGCCGCTCCAGATTCGCACGCTCTGCCAGCACAGCTTGGTAAGCACCTTCCGCCTGTAAAAAATCCAGCTCGCTGGAAACCCCTAATTCCCGGCGGCGCATCAGCAGATCCCTGGATTCACCCCGCGCCCTGACTGTAGCGGCTGCGATTTGAGTACGCTCGCGCAGCTCCAGTAGAGACAGGTAGGCGTTCGCCACATCAGCGATCAGCGACAACCTGAACGCGCGCTGTGCTGCTTCGGTCGCCAGGAAGTTGTTTTTGGCCGACACATTCAGGCTGCTGACCCGTCCCCAGAAATCCAGCTCGAACGACAACAAGCTCAAACCCACGTCATAACGCTGGGCCTGCAGTGCAGTGCCGGTGACGGACGCGCTGGCCGGAGTCAACGAGGCATTGCGTGTGCCGCTTAAATTGAAATTGGGAAATCGATCGGCCTGCTGTATGCCATATTGTGCGCGCGCTTCGGCAATGCGCGCGGTGGCAATATGCAGGTCACGATTATTTTGTAGTGCCGTTGCGATCAGTACTTGCAATCGCGGATCGGGAAAATACTGCTGCCAGTCCATATTTGCTGCTTTGCGCACGCCTCCGGTTTGCACACCGACTGGCCATGCTGCCGGAATGGATGCGGTCGGACGTTCATAATCGGGCATCAGCGAACAACCGCCCAGCAACGCAAGCAACGCAGCCGAAGCAGATCGATTAATCACGCCTGTCCTCCTTCCCGGTATTGCGCACATGTCCGGGAAAGATGCGCCGCACCACAACAAAGAATACCGGTACCAGAAATACCGCCAGCAAAGTCGCGGCAATCATTCCTCCCATCACGCCGGTGCCTATCGCATGACGGCTTTGTGCGCCAGCTCCGGTAGAAATCGCCAGCGGCATCACACCGGCAATAAAAGCGATTGAGGTCATCAGGATGGGCCGGAAACGCAACCGGCACGCTTCCAGTGTTGCGTCAATCGCGCTCATGCCTTCGTCTTGCAGCTTGCGCGCGAATTCGATAATCAGGATCGCATTCTTGGACGACAAACCGATGATGGCTATCAGCCCCACCTTGAAATAGACATCATTGGGCAGCCCGCGCAATGTCACTGCCAGCACCGCGCCGAAGATGCCCAGCGGCACAACCAGCAGCACCGCGAACGGAATAGCCCAGCTCTCGTACAGCGCAGCCAAACACAGAAATACCACGACCAGCGAAATTGCAAACAGCAACGGAGCCTGCGTGCCGGATTGCCGCTCTTCAAAAGAAGTGCCAGACCACTCGAACCCGAATCCCGCAGGCAACTTTTGCGCAATCTGTTCCATCGCCGCCACTGCTTGGCCGCTGCTGCGCCCTGGAGCAGGGCCACCGGATATTTTCATCGCGGGCAGGCCATTGTAACGGTCCAGCTTGGGTGAACCCGCCACCCAGCGCGAAGTAGCAATCTCGGCAAGTTGTACCATTCCGCCTTTGTTGTTGCGCACTGATATCCGCAAAATGTCTTGCGGGGTGCGTCGTGTGTCGGCTTCCGCCTGCATTTGCACGCGCAGCACGCGTCCCTGACGCACGAAATCGTTGATATAGGCCACACCCAGCAGCGATTGGAGTGTTTCGTTGAGCTCAGCTATCGAAACACCCATTGTCTCGGCTTTCAGCCGATCAATATCGAGAAACAACTGGGAGCCGGCTTCCTGGCCTTCGGGACGTACTCCCGCCAATACCGGATTCTGCGCAGCCATACCCAATGCCATGTTACGTGCCTCCAGCAGCTTTTCCCGGCCCATTCCGCCACGATCCTGCAAACGGAAATCAAAACCCCCTACCGCAGACAATTCCGGGATAGGCGGCGGATTGATCGCAAAGATCATTGCCTGCTTGATGCTCATCAACGCCATGTTGGCCTTGCGCACCATTGCAGTAGATGCGCTGTCCGGCGATGGCCGCTGATCCCATCCCTTGAGCCGCACAAAAGCAATCGCTGCGTTTTGTCCGCGTCCGAAGAATGAGAAGCCCGCCACGCCGATAACATGCTCAACTTCTTTTTGTCCAAGGTAATATTGCTCGACCTGGTTTAATACTTCCAGCGTGCGTTCCTGTGTTGCTCCTGCGGGTAGTTGTATGACATTGATGAAATAGCCTTGGTCTTCCTCCGGCAAAAAACTTCCGGGCAACATGCTGAACAGTCCGACCATCGTGATTATGATCGCCGCGTATATCATCAGATAGCGCGTAGTTTTATTTACGATCCTGCCAATTCCAGCAAGGTAATTTTGCGTTGTACGCGCAAAGAATCGGTTAAACCGGCCGAGCAATCCGCTGCTGGGCAGCAGTTCCTTGCCGGGTTCGTGCCTGAGCAAAGTCGCGCATAATGCTGGGGTCAGCGTCACCGCCATCAATGCCGAGAACATCATGGTCAGCACCAGCGTGACGGCAAATTGCCGGTAGATCGCGCCCGTCGAGCCAGGAAAGAACGCCATCGGGATGAACACCGCCGAAAGCACCAGCGTGATCGCGATGACCGCCCCGATGATCTGGTCCATTGCTTTTCTGGTCGCATCGCGCGGCGATAATCCCTCGGTGGTCATGATGCGTTCAACGTTCTCCACCACCACGATGGCATCGTCCACCACAATGCCGATGGCCAGCACCATCGCAAACAGCGTCAGCACATTGATCGAATAACCCAGCAAGTACAAGCCGACCAGCGCGCCGACCAGCGCCACCGGTATCACAATGGTAGGAATCAGCGTCGCCCGCAAATTTCCCAGAAACAGATACATCACCAATACCACCAGCAGCAGCGCTTCGGCCAGGCTTTTCAACACTTCCTTGATGGAAATATCGATGAACTTGGAAGTGTCATACGGCACCAGCCAGTCTATGCCCTTGGGAAAGAATTTTGCCAAGTCAGTCATGCGCGCCCTGACTGTCTTCACCGTTTCCAGCGCGTTGGCTCCCGGTGACAAGCGTATCGCGATCGCCGCAGACGGCTGCCCGTCGATACGCGCGCTGCGCGAATAATCCTGGGCACCCAACTCCACACGTGCCACATCCTTTACACGCAAAGTTGAACCATCCGGATTGGTGCGCACAATGATGTTGGCGAATTCTTCCGGTGTCGAAAAACGAGTCCGGGTGATAATCACAGCATTGAGCTGCTGACCCGGCGCGGAAGGCAATTGCCCCAATTCTCCGGTGGCAAGCTGTGAATTCTGAGCGCGTACCGCGCGCGAAATATCTGCCGGGGTAAGATTGTAGCTTTGAAGTTTTTCCGGCTGAAGCCACAACCGCATCGAATACTCGGTGCCAAACAGCAACGCCTCGCCTACACCGGGCACGCGCCGGATGCTGTCTAGAACGCTTGCGGCTGCATAGCTGCCGAGCGCGACGTTATCCAGGCTTTTGTCCGGCGATATCAATGCGACGAACATTACATAGTTACGCGCCGATTTCGCCACAGTAATGCCCAGCCGCCGCACGTCTTCCGGCAGACGCGCCTCGACGCGCTTGATGCGGTTCTGCGTTTCAACTGAAGCAAGATCGAGATTAGTGCCAGTCTTGAAGGTCAGCGTGATGCTTCCACTGCCGAGCTCCGCTGCCGACTCCATGTAAAGCAGATTCTCGACGCCGTTCATTTCCTGCTCCAGCAGTGCAACTGCCGTCTCCTCTATCACCTGTGCCGAGGCACCGGGATAGCTGATCGAGACAGAAAGCGCAGGTGGAGCAACAGCAGGATATTGTGAAACCGGCAAGCTTCTCAATGCCAGCGCACCGCCCAACAAGATGATCAGTGCGATGACCCAGGCGAAGATCGGTCGATCGATAAAGAATTTTGCAAACATGAATTTCCTACGGCTTGATGGTTGCCGCAGGCAATGGCGCCTTGCCGTCAGGCATCTGTGCGGGTTTTACTACTGTACCGGGCCTAGCTTTCTGCAAACCGTTAATGATGACCTGTTCGCCGCCCTTGAGCCCTTCGGCAATAATAAAATCGCTTCCCGCCATGCCGCTGGTTTTCACCGGTGTCGGTGTTGCCTTGTTCTCCGCACCGACAACCATCACGAACTGTCCTTGCGGCCCGGCTTGCACCGCACGCTGCGGGATGCGTATCACGTTTTCAGCTACAGCTTCGGAAAAGCGGACTCGTACAAACATGCCGGGCAATAATTCACGTTTGGGATTAGGAAATTCTGCGCGCAGCGACACCGCTCCGGTGCTCGGATCGACGGCCATGTCGGTGAAAAATATTTTGCCTGTCCGCGTATAAAGACTGCCGTCTTCGAGCACCAATTCCACTTTTGTTGTATCAGCCCGTTTGAGTTTGCCTGACTTGACGGCTTGCCTCAGGCGCAACAGGTCGGCTCCCGATTGGGTGAAATTCGCATAAATAGGGTCAAGCTGTTCGATGGTAGCCAGCAGAGTGGCCTCTCCCTTGCCAACAAAAGCGCCCTCTGTCACCAGCGCACGTCCAATGTGGCCGGATATCGCCGCAGGGACGCCAGCATTTTCCAGCGCTTCGTCAGCACGTATGGATGCTGCCTCTGCTTGCTTGGCTTTTGCATCGGCCAGATCAAACTCCTGTTGGCTCACTGCTTTGATTTCCAGCAGGGGCTTGTAACGCGCCACTGTCTGTTTTGCGATCGCCAGATCGGCCCGAGCAGATTCTGCTGCTGCTTTATAGCTGCGCGCGTCAATCTGAAACAGCGAAGCACCAGCTTTCACTTCACTGCCTTCCTTGAACAAGCGCTTTTCGATTACGCCCTCAACTCGTGCGCGCACCTGAGCAGTTCGGTAGGCTTGCAAACGTCCTGGCTGATCCTGAGTAAGTGTCGCATTGCCTTTTCCGGCTATTATCACCTCCACCTCTGGCGGCATCGCAGCACCTGTGCCGCCGGGTCCCGCAGCTGGTTTGTCACCGCCGCCACAACCCGTCAGACAGTAGGCCAACAGCATTAACAAGATCGTTTTAATTAAAGTTGTCATTTTGGAGCTTGGAGTATGGAGTACCCAAAATATAGAACCCTCTCCTGAGGCGCGGCTCGGCATGCCAAATAATGTGCCCGAGGCAAACAACAATGCTGGTTTAACCATGATGAGATACCGGGGATTTGTTGCGGAATGAGTCCGAATTTTGAATCGAGCGTATCAAACGCCTGTTTGAATGTAAAGCTTGTGGACGGCTTCGAATCTTATGCCCCATCATTCGGCGCAGTCGTGGCTGATATTCGTGTCACCATGCTCAACTCATCCGCCCCCAGCGGTTCGGCAGTTGCGATCTGTTGTTGCAGCACATGCAAGTCAGCCTCTGATGCATCCTGCCCATGCGTGGCGCGCCGGACGATGCGCTCACGCAACGTGGCGTGATCGACATGAAGGTCCAGCATGCGGAAAGATTGCTTCCGTCTATGCGCGATATCGCGAAACTTGTCGCGTTGCCAGCGCGCAAGAAACGCAGCATCAACAATCACCGGCCAACCTTCATCCAGCAAATCCTCAGCCAGCTTTGCCAGTTTCGCATATGTGCGGCGGTTAGCTTCCCGCGTGTACAAGCCTGTTGCTATCCCACTGGCGCTGGATGCGCTTGCACTAATACCAGCAAGTCGTTTGCGCTCGACATCGGAGCGCAGACGCACCATGCCCTGCTGCTGCAGTATAGACTGGGACAGCGTAGTTTTGCCGCAACCAGACAGGCCGTGGGTAATCCAGAGTTGCAGCGGTGCAACCTGAGTCAATTGATCAGCAAGTTGCAGGCACTCGCTCAGTTCCTCATTACCACCAGCAGATTGTACTTCGCGCAATGCAGCGACCTTGGCCCGCACCATCGCGCGGTACACGGCGTAGTAACGGAGCAATGCCATGCCCTGATAATCACCGCTGGCCTCCAACCATGCATTCAAAAAGCGGAATGCAAGTTGGTTGTGCCGGCGATGCAATAGATCCATAAAAGCAAAAGCCACTTCGGAAATTACATCGATCCATCGCAATGACGGGCTGAATTCGATGCAGTCGAAAATAATCAGCTTTCCATTCACCCAGGCCAGATTGCCCAGATGCAGATCGCCGTGGCATTCGCGCACTCTGCCGTCGCGTTTGCGCTCGCGCATTAGCGGCGTCAGGCGCTCGTATTCGGCGATGCTCCAGCTTTGCAGCCGCGCCAGTTGCTGTTGGCGCGCCGGGTTATTTGAAAGTTCGGCCAGAATCCGGAAATTTTCTGCGGCCGGTTGTAGTATCGCGTCCGGATCTCCCCACGGACTGTCTGCAGAAGCAATTTCGCATTCATCCAGATGAAATTTGGCCAGCCGTGCGGCAAGCGTATCTATTTGTTCCAAACCCAGTTTGCCGCTCTCGGACAACTTATCCAGCGTATCCTCCGGTGGAAACTGGCGCATCTGTACCGCGTATTCGAAGACTTCGCCTTGCCCATTGATGCGGGGCGCTACCGCACTACCGGTAAGCGCAACTACGCCCAGATATATCTCAGCCGCCAGCCGCCGGTTCAACCGCACCTCGTCGGTGCAAGCCTGATGCCGAAGCGCCAGCGTGCTGAAATTCAGGAAACCCATATCCACCGGCTTTTTGATCTTGTAAGCAAACTCGCCAGTCAGCAACACCCACGAGATATGCGTCTCGATCAACCGCACCTGAGACACTGCATGGCCATAGCAGGACGGATCAGCCAACAGCGCACAGATCAGCGGAGGCTGTTGAGCAACTCCATGCTTTGAGGGAATTGTCATGGCTCAAGTCAGGCTGTAGTAATCATTTTTACTCCGGCGATCACAAGCACTACCGCAAGGATTTTCTGGATCGTAGGGTTGCCCAAGCGTTTGCTGCCGTATTCCGCACCTATGAAACCACCGGTAAACGCTGCGACCGCCCAATACGGTAATGCGGAGGGCAAGGCCGGTGCTATGGTAATCACGCCCAGCAGCCCGGCGGCGGAATTAACGAGTATGAATGCGGCGGCAATGCCCGAGATAACCCTCACTTCCGTCCAGCGAAAAAACAACAGCAGAGGACTCAGGAAGATGCCGCCGCCGACTCCAGTCAGGCCGGAAAGAAAGCCAATTGCCGCGCCAGCCGCCAACAATATGGACAGATTGGGGCGGGCGGCAATGGCATGAGCCGGACGATGTGCCGTGCGGAACGAATACCATGCAGCGTAGATCAGGACTGAGCCGACTAGCGGTTTGTAGATTTGTCCCGGCAGTGTCAGCGTACCGCCCAGATAGGCAAAGGGAATGGAAGCCAGTGCAAACGGCCAGAAAAGGCGCCAGGAAAATGCGCCGGCACGATAATATTTGACCGAGGCGATCACCGCGACCAGAATGTTAAGCATCAGCGCGGTGGGTTTCATCACTGCAGATGATACGCCTGCCAACGCCATCGCCGCGAGATAACCCGATGCGCCCGCGTGACCAACCGAGGAAAAAAGCAGCGCGGTCACAAATATCAACACCGCAAGGACGAAGTCTTCTAAGGGCATGGTTTGTTTCGTGCGTGTAGCATAAACTGAGCGTAGCTTTAACTGTCCACCGGTTTGAGCGCCAGTGCACGCTGGTACAGTTCGCTGCGATTCGCACCGGTGATTTTTGCAGCAAGTTGCACCGCCTGTTTTAGCGGCAATTCTTCGAGCAGCAAGGCTAGGGTACGTTCACTTCCGGCGTCCAGCCCAGCCAGTTGCGGCAGTGCGGCGGAGACTAGCAATACGAATTCGCCGCGCTGGTTGTTAGTATCGCTGTTCAGCCAATCCAGCGCCTTGCCCAGGCTGCAACGGTGAATGCTCTCAAACATTTTGGTGACTTCCCGCGCAAACACGATCTCGCGCTCCACACCGAACACGGCTTGCAGATCGGCAACGCATTCGAGTATTCGGTGCGGGGCTTCGTAAAACACCAGTGTGCAGGGATAGTCAGTCAGTGTTTGCAGCGCCTTGCGCCTCGCCGCAGATTTGTTCGGCAGGAAACCATAAAACAGGAATTGCGCTTCAGCTAGCCCTGACGCGGACAGGGCGGCAATCGCCGCGCTGGCACCGGGGATGGGAATGACACGCAGCCCTGCCTCTATGACTGCCTGTACCAGCAGCGCACCTGGATCACTTACCGCAGGGGTGCCCGCATCGCTGACAAAAGCGACACTCTGGCCGGATCTCAGCATCGCGACAATCTTTTCCGCCGCCCCTCGCTCGTTGTGCTGATGCACCGCAACCAGCTTATTTGCAGCAATGCCATGGTGCATCAGCAAATGCGCGGTATTACGCTTATCCTCCGCAGCAATCACGTCTGCTGAACTCAGCACTTCCAGCGCGCGCAAGGTAATATCACGCAGATTTCCTATCGGGGTAGCAACTACATATAATGCGGTTTCCAAATTTTGCGGATGTTCGTTATGCAACGTGTACTCCTCGTACTTTCGACTGTATTCGCACTATACGCTTGTGCGCCCACCCTACCGCATAAGCCTCCCGAAGAGAAGCCTGCGGCACCAGTTGTTGAGGCTGAAAAACCCGCGCCGCTCACATCCATTATTGAGATACCTCCCCCGATCACCGTCAGCCCTGAAGTATCCGAGCCGGCCGTAATCGGAGAAGATAATCCCGTACCGCATCTCGCGCTATTGCTACCCTTGCAATCTGCAAATTTCGGCGCTGCGGCCGCTGCGGTTCAGCAGGGCTTTCTGGCAGCAGCCAGTCTTGATAGACAGGCGCTACCAATCCGCACATATAGTAATTTTGACGAGAGTAATAGCGTCATCATTGCTTACCGCCAGGCGGTCGCTAATGGTGCCCGCGCCGTCGTAGGGCCGCTCACTCGCAACGGGGTTGCAGCATTGGCTGTGATGCAGAACATTCCCGTTCCAACCCTGAGCTTGAACGTGGTAGAAACCTTGCCCGCACAGAATATGTATTTTTTTGGAATGTCCATCGAAACGGAAGCGCGGCAAATTGCGCAGTTGGCCAGACGTCAGGAATTGCATCAGGCCATCATCGTCACCACCCGCGAACAGTTGTCAAAACGGCTGCAACTTGCCTTCGAGGATGAGTGGAGTGTTTCGGGCGGCACTATCTTACGAGAGGTCGAGTTTGGCGACAATTCAACGATATTTTCAGACATTACCGAAATACCCGGAACGGTGGTGTTTATTGCCACTGATGCAAATAAGGCGCGTTTGATACGCCCTTACCTTTCCAACAAATTACCCATTTACGCCACTTCGCGTGTTTTCGCTGGCAACGTAAATACGCTTCTTAACTACGATTTGAATGAAATCCGTTTTGTCGACATGCCATGGCTGCTTCAGGTTGATCATCCCGCCGTGATGATTTATCCGCGCGCCGTCACACCTCTTTCCGTCGACAATGAGCGGCTTTACGCGCTTGGCATCGATGCATACCGCCTGACCCAACTGTTGCTTGGCAACAGGCTGGCAACCGCGCTGCCGCTGGATGGTGTAAGCGGGCTGATCCGGCTCAATGGCCACACTTTTCAACGCGCGGCATCGCCTGCCGTTTTTGTGCAAGGTCAGGCACAACTTGCCAGCGCACCTGCCTTGCCTGCTATCCAGATGTTTCCCGAACAGCCTGCAGGCAAACCATGATAGGTGCACAAGCTGAACAGTGGGCTGCGCAACATTTGAAGCAACAAGGTTTGAAAGCTAGCGCACAGAATTATTGCGGTCGCTTCGGCGAAAACGATCTGATCATGCAGGACGGAATCTCACTGGTATTCGTTGAAGTGCGCTTGCGCAAAAATGAAAATTTCGGCGGCGCAGCAGGCAGCATTGATTCCCGCAAACAGCAGCGCATAAATCGCGCAGCACAGCAATATCAAGCAGCGCTCGATCACATTCCTCCATGCAGATTCGATGTAGTGCTGATGGACGATACGAGTGGGCACAACTTGCAGTGGATCAGGAATGCTTTTAACGCCTGATTCGGTTAATATTCTCGACCCCAAGTAAGCAGCAACCACCATGGAAATCAAAAATCGCATTGCCAAGCATTTTAAGGATAGTGCTGAGCTCAAACTCAGGGTCAAGGACAACCTGTCAGCTCCTATTGCAGAAGGAGCTCAAATTTTCTTCGATTGTGTCACCAATGACGGCAAAATCCTGTGCTGCGGCAATGGTGGTTCGGCGGCCGATGCACAACATTTTGCGGCGGAGTTGCTGAACCGCTTTGAAAAGGAGCGCCCCGGTCTGGCATGCGTCGCGCTGACAACTGACAGCTCGGTACTGACTTCAATCGGCAACGATTACGATTTCAACCAAATATTTTCCAAGCAGGTGCGTGCGCTGGGTTTGCCTGGTGACAGCCTGCTGGCAATTTCCACCAGCGGCAATTCACCCAACGTAATTGCCGCGATCCATGCCGCGCACGAACGCGATATGCGCGTGATCGCGCTGACTGGCCGCGATGGCGGAGAAATGGCTCGCGCACTGCGCCGCAGCGATGTGCTGATCTGCGTTGACGCGCAAAGCACAGCCCGGATTCAGGAAGTCCATTTACTGACTTTGCATTGCCTTTGCGACATCATCGATTATCTGTTGCTGGGAGAATGAATCAGAGAGTTTGCTTGCTGGCCGGGTCATTGCTGCTAGAAGCTCGTTGCAGGGCTGCTTTCAGATGGCCACTGCCGGAGTAGGTTCCGGAATTCCGTATATTATCGGCAAGGAGTTCAAAGGCGTGATGCTCACCAATGTGACGAACTTCAATCAGAGTGCATTACTTAGCAGCGAAGTTCCCGAGGAATACACCAAAGTCGAGACCGGCAGACTTGTGTCGAATGTCGATCACAACAAAGTCGTCATCAAGAGTGGTACCGTGTTTCTGCCGGGTATCGCCAGCCATGTCGTGGCCTTTGCTGCTGCCTTGATTGCCAGTGCCGCAAGCGGCGCGCAGCGAGTCAGTAATCTTTTCGTTTACCTTGACTAAATGTACAGCGCACCTTCCTTCGAGCAAAAGCTGTGCACTTCCGGTGAATTCGCCAAGCGGGTTACCGCACTGCCGCGTCCACTGGTGTTTACTAACGGTTGCTTTGACGTATTGCATCGCGGACACGTCACTTATCTCGCACAGGCACGCGCACTTGGCGCATCGCTGGTCATAGGTGTAAACAGCGATGCCTCAGTAAAACGCCAGGGCAAGGGAGATGACCGGCCGATCAATGACGAGCAGGATCGCATGGCAGTGCTTGCAGCGCTGGAATCCATCAGTCTGGTAGTACTTTTCGACGAGGACACTCCGCTGAACCTTATCCTTGCCTGCCATCCCGATATACTGGTCAAGGGCGGCGACTGGAAGCCGGAGCGCATAGTAGGAAGCAAAGAAGTGCTAGGATGGGGCGGATCGGTGCACAGCATTCCGTTTTTGCATGAACGTTCCACCACCGCTTTATTGAAGAAGATACGCTCATTATGAATCCAATCGAAATCACTCTGCATAAGCAATCCAGAATGCTGGAAATCCTTTTTGACGACGGCGAACGTTATAAATTGCCGTTTGAATTTTTACGCGTATTCTCGCCCTCGGCCGAAGTACGCGGGCACGGGCCCGGGCAGGAAGTGCTGCAAACCGGCAAGAGAGAAGTGTTCCTGACAGAGGTCGAACCGGTGGGCAGCTATGCAGTCAAGCTGGTTTTCGACGACGGCCACGACAGCGGCCTTTACAGCTGGGAATATCTGTACCAGCTGGGCAAATTCCAGGACGCAATGTGGCAGGATTATTTGCAGCGTATGGAAGCTGCGGGCGCCTCGCGCGAACCAACGCGATAGAATTTGTTGTGGTCAGGTATCTAACCACCAGGGCATAGAGCCACCCTGGCTTTGATACCTCGACCATGACAGATCCAATAGGAGAGGAAGAATGACGGATACCCATTTCGGTTTTGAGACCGTTGCAGAGGAAGAAAAATCCAGGCGCGTCGCTGGAGTTTTTACTTCGGTCGCCGGAAAATACGACGTGATGAACGATCTGATGTCGGCAGGATTACATCGCCTATGGAAGCGCTTCGCGGTCGGTATTAGCGGTGTACGAGCTGGACAGCGCGTGCTGGACGTGGCGGGAGGCTCGGCGGATTTGTCGCGGCTGTTCCTCAAGGAAACCGGCAGCAACGGTCAAGTCGTGCTTACCGATATCAACAGTGCGATGCTGCGCGTCGGGCGCGATCGCCTGCTCGATAGTGGTTACACCACCCCAGTCACTCAATGCGACGCCGAGCACCTGCCATTTCCGGACAATTATTTCGACTGCGTCAGCATTGCCTTTGGCCTGCGCAACGTCACACACAAGGATGCCGCCCTAATCGAAATGTGCCGCGTACTCAAGCCAGGCGGGTGTGTCATCGTGCTGGAATTTTCCAAGATTGCCAAACCGCTGGAAAAGGCATATGACTTCTACTCGTTCAAGCTGCTGCCCAAAATCGGACAGCTCGTCGCAAATGACTACGACAGTTACCGATACCTCGCTGAATCCATCCGAATGCACCCGGGACAGGAAGAGTTGAAGCAGATGATGGTAGCGGCTGGACTGAGTCGCGTCGAATACTTCAACCTGACTGGCGGCGTTGTTGCAGTGCACCGGGGGTATAAGTTCTAGATGCGTCTTTCGGGACTGACTGGCGCAATACAGATCAGACAATTGTCTGCTTTTGTTTCCGGCCAATCACCTGTACAGGGCATATAGATGGACATCCTGACTCACGGGCTGCTGGGTGGAACCCTTGCTCAAGCATGCAGCAAAAACGGCGAAGCACGTGCTGCCACGGCAGTGGGTTTCGTTGCAGCCCTGCTGGCAGATGCAGATGCGCTGATCCAGTCTGCATCTGACCCGCTACTAACACTGGAGTATCATCGCCAGTTCACCCATTCCCTGATTTTCATTCCCTTCGGCGCACTGTTGGTTGCATTGATTCTCCGGCCTGCATTCAGGGCTTACGG
>Ga0224495_10001400_pt1 | contig 17070 bp, 18 predicted proteins | sample SF_Jul11_sed_USG_FD_168128 | JGI IMG/M metagenome (GOLD analysis project Ga0224495, IMG submission 168128) | Sediment microbial communities from San Francisco Bay, California, United States - SF_Jul11_sed_USGS_4_1 | ecosystem: Environmental > Aquatic > Marine > Sediment | place: USA: California... | reverse complement strand
GATCTGGCCGTTACTTCCAGCACAAAAAATTCCAGCAATCTTAACTGCTGCTTTCTTAATAACTTACAGTGAGTTATCTTCATTTGATTAGCTTAACATCTAAGCTAATCTACTTCAGCCCCAAAGACTATCTTCTCGATAGCTGGGGCATTCCTGTCAATCAATGCATGAAAGAGATACAGGCAGGGGAAAAACCAGAGGACTATGCCAGAGAATCAGTTTTGTCGGCGTACAAACAATGCCGCAACCTGTTTTTTCGGCTTGGTCTCGGTGTTCTCCGGCTGTTTGGCAGTTGCAGGGATGGCACCCACACTGACGCTGGGTTCGTATGGTTTGTCAAACCATGGGTCGTGGCTGGGTTTTTTCGGTGCAGGGGCACGCGGGGTATAAGCACGCTCCGAATGCTCGTTTCTGGGTGCATGGCTACGGTCACGATATTCGTCGCGCGGCGGCCTGCCAACACGTGCCGTGCGCGGCACGACTGCTGCTTCCTTATTGATTTCCTTCTTAATCAGCTTCTCGATCTCAGCCAGATACTTTTCCTCTTCAGGCGATACCAGAGAGATCGCAATTCCCGATGCCCCTGCCCTGCCGGTGCGCCCGATACGGTGAACGTAATCTTCCGGCGCATGCGGAATTTCGTAGTTGATTACCATCGGCAACTGGTCGATATCCAGGCCGCGTGCCGCAACGTCAGTCCCGATCAATACGGTAACTTTGCCGCTCTTGAATGCATCCAGCGCCTGTATGCGTTCCAGCTGGGTCTTGTCGCCATGAATCGCATCGGCGGCAAACCCGTCACGCTGCAATTGCCTTGCGAGGTGGCTTGCCGTGATCTTGGTCTTGGTGAACACCAGCACCTGTGGCGCATCGCTACCGCGCAGCAATTGAGCCAGCACGGCGTGCTTGTCCGGCTGCTCGACCAGATAGACTTTTTGCGTGACATTTTCGGCAGTGGCATTGCTGCGCGCCACCTCGATCAGTGTCGGATTGGTCAGAAAATCCTCCGAAAGCTTCTTGATCTCTTTTGAGAAAGTTGCCGAGAACATCAGGTTCTGGCGTTGCTTTGGCAGCAAGGCCAGAATGCGTTTCAAATCGGGCATGAAACCCATATCCAGCATACGATCGGCTTCGTCCAGCACCAGCATCTGCACCTGGTTCAGCAGCACAGACTTCATCTCGATGTGATCCAGCAAACGGCCCGGTGTCGCGACCAAAATCTCGACGCCGCGCTTCAGGGTAGGCGCCTGCGTCTTGATATCCACGCCGCCATATACCACTAGTGAACGCAACTTCGTGTGCTTAGAATAGGCCTTTACGCTTTCTTCCACCTGGATCGCCAGCTCGCGGGTCGGCACCAATATCAGCGCCCGCACCGGGTGACGTGCAGGCGAGGTACTTGAACTGCCATGAGGCAGCAATTTTTGTAACAGCGGCAATGCAAAAGCCGCCGTCTTGCCGGTACCCGTTTGCGCACCGGCCATCAAATCGCGGCCTTCCAGTACCATCGGGATCGCTTGTGCCTGTATCGGTGTGGGGGTGGTGTAGCCGGAATCGGTTAGCGCCTTGAGAATTTCAGGTGCCAGATTTAAATCTGCAAAACTTGTGATATTCAACTTGATGATCTCTTCATAATGCTCGATAGTCCCCTAAAGTCATGGCATTATACGCTACCCTCAACATTAATTCCCCAGCCAATCCAAAATACAATGCGTTAATAAGAATTTTCAGGGATATCTTCACCCGAATCCATACCGACATAGCCCGTAAAAAAGGAGTTAAGCCAGTGACTTAACTCCTTAGTTTGTTTGGTAGGCACGATTGGACTCGAACCAACGACCCCTTGGATGTCGACCAAGTGCTCTAACCAGCTGAGCTACGCGCCTGTTGCAGGGGTGGCATTGTATCCGAAAGGCTTTGCTGCTTCAAACAAAAAACAGGCTAATTTAGTAATTACCGGATGCCAGATTATCGAAACGGGTGTATTCCCCGCGGAACGCCAGTTCGACCTTGCCAATCGGGCCGTTTCGCTGCTTGCCAATGATGATCTCGGCCTTGCCTTTATCGGGCGAATCGCTGTTGTAGACTTCGTCACGATAGATGAATAGGATCAGGTCTGCATCCTGTTCAATCGCGCCGGATTCGCGTAGATCCGACATCACCGGACGTTTGTTGGGACGTTGCTCAAGGCTTCGGTTTAACTGGGATAGCGCGATCACCGGCACATGTAACTCCTTGGCAAGCGCTTTTAACGAGCGTGAAATCTCGGATATTTCAGTTGCGCGATTTTCACTGGCTTTTCCGGCGTTTGAGCTCATCAACTGTAAATAATCCACCACAATAAGTCCCAAGCCGTTGTTCTGACGATGCAATCTGCGCGACCTCGCGCGCAGTTCCAAAGCTGACAGTGCCGCACTTTCGTCGATGTGAATCGGTGCGTCGTTGAGTTTTCCGAGGGCATGGGTCAGCCTGCCCCAATCGTCATCCTGCAACCGCCCGGTTCGCAAATCATGCTGATTGAGTTTCCCGACCGAACCAAGCATACGCATCGCCAATTGCGAGGCGCCCATTTCCATACTGAAGATCGCCACCGGTAATTTGCTGTCCATCGCCACGTTCTCGGCGATGTTGATGGAAAATGCGGTCTTGCCCATACTCGGACGCCCTGCCACTATGACCAGGTCTCCCGCCTGCAAGCCCGATGTCATACGGTCAAGATCGGTAAATCCGGTGGCTGTGCCGGTCACATCGCTTGGATTATCACGGCCATAGAGCGTCTCGATCCGCTCCACTACTTGCGATAGCAGCGGCGGCATGGATATAAACCCCTGCTTCCCCCTCGAACCTGCTTCGGCGATCTCGAATACTTTGCTTTCAGCCTCGTCGAGTAATTGCGCGGCGTCTCGTCCGCTCGGATTGTAGGCGCTGCTGGCGATGTCGCCGCCGACTTCGGCCAGCTTACGCATAATAGAACGTTCGCGCACAATCTCGCCGTAGCGTCTGATATTGGCGGCAGACGGCACGTTCTGGGCCAGACCACCAAGGTATGGCAAGCCACCAACCTTGTCCAATTCTCCCGCGATCTCCAAGGCTTCAGCCACGGTGATCACATCCACCGGCTTTGCTTGTTCGCTCAGACGCACCACCTGACGATAGATCAGGCGGTGCTCCTGGCGGTAAAAATCCTCGTCAGTGATCAGGTCGGCGATCTTATCCAGCGCGCTTGCTTCCAGCAGCAAGCCTCCTAGCACAGACTGCTCGGCCTCAACCGAATGGGGCGGCAGCTTGATCTGCTCGATCTGCGCATCCGGAGTGGGATAATTTTGCATGGAATATTTAGTCACGAAGACGATGAACTGGACGGTATTTTAACCCGCCCAAGCAGAATCCCAAAAACAAAAAAGGACTGTCGCCAGTCCTTTCTGCATTGCGTTGATACCTTGGGAATTATTACTGTTCGCCGAGCACCGAAACCGTGATATCTACCACTACATCGGTATGCAGTGCAACGTTGAGGTGATGATCGCCGATCTGCTTCAGGTGACCTTCAGCCATACGCACCTGCGATTTTTCAACCTCGAAGCCCATTGCAACCAGTGCTGCAGCAATATCGGCATTGGTAACAGAGCCGAACAGCTTGCCGTCCACTCCTGCCTTCTGCACAATTTGCACGGTCAGACCGGCCAGTTTTTCTCCGCGCGTCTGCGCTTCGGCAAATTTGGCTTTTTCGGTCGCTTCAAGTTCGGCACGACGCACTTCAAACTCAGCCATGTTGGCGGCAGTTGCACGCTTGGCCTTTCCCTGCGGAATCAGAAAATTTCGCGCAAAACCGTTCTTGACCTTGACCACTTCACCCAGTTGGCCGAGATTGGTCACTTTTTCCATCAAAATAATTTGCATGTCCGTGCTCCTTAGTGCAGATCAGTGTATGGCAACAAAGCCAGGAAACGCGCGCGTTTCACAGCCGTGCTCAATTGGCGCTGGTAGCGCGTCTTGGTGCCGGTGATGCGAGCCGGAATCAGCTTGCCATTCTCGGTCACGAATTCCTTGAGGATGTTGACATCCTTGTAATCCACTTCGGCAATCTTCTCAACTGTGAAGCGGCAAAATTTGCGGCGTTTGAAGAGATTGTTGCGAGAAGAACGCTTGTTCTTGTCATCTTTCTTTTTGTCTGATGGGCGAGCCATGATATTTCCTTATTCCAAAAATTTATGTCGTTATGATTTGCAAAATTCAGTTATCGACTGAAATGGTCCGAACGCGCCAATCAGGCGGCAGTCTCGACCGAAGCCTCAACCGCTGCTGTTTGGCCACCCGTCGGCATTGAGCGGGATTTTTCTTCCTTCATCATGGCCGACGGCTCGACGATTGCAGCCTTTGTCTTCACCGTAAGATGGCGCAACACGGCATCATTGAAGCGGAACGCGTGTTCCAGTTCGTCCAGTGTTTCCTGATTGCACTCAATATTGACCAGCACGTAATGTGCCTTGTGTATTTTCTGAATTGGGTAAGCCAACTGGCGGCGACCCCAGTCTTCCAGACGGTGAACATGGCCGCCCTGGGAAGTGACCAGTGTGCGATAGCGCTCAATCATGGCGGGCACCTGCTCGCTTTGATCGGGATGCACAATAAAAACGATTTCATAATGTCGCATTACATCTCCTTGTGGTTTAAAGCCCCCCGCTTGCGTGGCGGTGGAGCAAGGTATGTGAAACCGGATATCGATTCCACAGGGGGGCGCATTATATCGAAATCAGCTTACGGGTCAAGGGCTTTAAGCCTTTACGGAAAATACGCCCGCTCAGATATCATCCTGATAGCGCGCCGTAATCGGATAGCGCCAGTCCTTGCCATAACTGCGTTCGGTGATGCGGATGCCAACTGCTGACTGGCGGCGCTTGTATTCGCTGATGCGAATCAGGTGCACTACTCGGCGCACATCGGCTTCCGGAAAGCCGCGAGCGATAATTTCCGGGATGGCCAGATTCTGTTCGACATAACAAGCCATGATGGCATCGAGCACTTCATAGGGTGGCAGGCTGTCCTGATCGGTCTGGTCGGCGCGCAATTCTGCACTGGGTGCACGAGCGATGATGCGCTCGGGAATCACCCGCGCCAATGTATTGCGATAACGCGCCAGACGGTACACCAGCAATTTGCTGACATCTTTTAACACCGCAAATCCGCCCGCCATATCGCCATAGAGCGTGGCGTAGCCCACGGTCATCTCGGACTTGTTGCCCGTAGTCAGCACCAGTGAGCCAAATTTGTTGGATAAAGCCATCAACAGAGTGCCCCTAATACGCGCCTGAAGATTTTCTTCGGTGGTGTCCGCAGCACGTCCGGAAAAAGTGCTGCCCAGTGTACCCATAAAACTTTGAAACACTGGCTCGATGGAAAATTCGTCGTAGCGCACGCCGAGAATGCTCACCATTTCGCGCGAGTCATCCAGGCTGATTTGCGCGGTATAAGGGGATGGCATCATCACCGCATGGACTTTATCCGCACCCAAGGCGTCCACCGCGATAGCCAGGGTCAACGCAGAATCTATCCCGCCCGACATGCCCAACAATATTCCCGGAAAACGGTTCTTGCCTATGTAGTCCTTCACGCCAAGACACAAAGCGCGGTACACGCTGGCATCTTCGCTCAATGCAGTATCCAGTCGACCAATTGGCCGCAGATTTTCCACCAACTCAAGCAGCAATAAATCATCTTCAAAAAACTTGGCCTGAGCGGTCAATTCGCCATGACTATCCATGGCGAACGATCCCCCATCAAAAACCAGTTCATCCTGACCACCCACCATATTGGCATAAACCATAGTCATACCGGTTTCCGCAATGCGCTCGCGAATAACCCGATAGCGCGCCCCCTGCTTTTGCATAGCATAGGGAGATGCATTCAGCACCAGCAACACTTGGGCACCTGCTTGATGTGCACGACGCGCAGCTTCCGGCTCCCATATGTCGGCGCAAATATTCAAGGCAAAGCGAACTCCCGCAACTTCAAACACACAAGGCTCATCGCCATGATCAAAATAGCGCTTCTCGTCGAACACCGCATAATTCGGCAGCGCCCGCTTGAGGTAAGTCGCAATAACCGCGCCATTCTTGAGCACAGAGGCCGCGTTATAGCGCTTGCCATCCTGTTCGTGCGGATGCCCAACCACGACTGCAATGCCGTGTATCCTGCCGGCAAGGTTGTCCAGCGCACGTGCGCACGACAGGTAAAATCCATCTCGCAACAACAGATCTTCCGGCGGGTACCCGCACAGGCTCAGTTCGGGTGTCAGCAATAATTGCGCGCCCTGATGCCGGGCCAGATCGGCACTTTGCAGAATTTTTGCAACGTTGCCCGTCAGGTCTCCCAGTACGCTGTTGATTTGCGCGATGGCCAGTTTCATCGGTATGCTGAAAATATATAAAGGATGCGCATATTACCATCGCAAAAGTGACATGCCGATACCCTGACAACGGTTACGACATATCTGCCGATGCCGTACACACATTAAAATCGCATTTAACTCAAAGCCAGTATTAATTCGGCTTTAGTCTTATACTTATGCACTGTTTTCCAACCTTACAGGATCAGTTATTACCATGCATAACATTTCCACCCCACCTGCCCAGCCACCTTTAAAAGGCGCATCGGCACGCGGCTTTACTTTAATCGAAATCATGGTTGTAGTCGTCATCATGGGCATTCTGGCCGCTTTGATCGTGCCCAAATTGATGGGCCGCACCGACGATGCACGCATTATTGCCGCCAGACAGGATATTGCCACTGTGATGCAGGCACTCAAATTGTACAAGCTTGATAACCAGCGTTACCCGACCACTGAGCAAGGCCTGCAAGCGCTGATTGAAAAGCCGACTACGGGCCCAGCCGCCAACGGCTGGAAAACAGGCGGCTATATCGACAAACTCCCCAAAGATCCGTGGGGCAACCCATATCAATATTTGTCCCCCGGTGTCAAAGGCGAGATCGACATCCTTTCATTTGGTGGAGACGGTCAGTCTGGCGGATCGGACAATGATGCCGATATCGGCTCGTGGGATCTGTAGCCCCGACATTTTCTGCCGGCTCGGGTTGTCCGTGCCCGCGTGTAAGATTCCGGCACCTGTCTCGCGGTTTCACATTGCTGGAATTGTTGATCGTAATGGTGATCGTTGGCATCACACTCGGCATGGTGTCATTCAACGCGATGCCGGACGGACGCCAGATACTGCTGAACGATGCCCAGCGTATCGGACTATTGTTACAACTGGCGCGCGACGAGGCGATCGTGCGCAATCGCCCAATCGCATTCGAGGCTGAAGAAGACCGCTATCGTTTTTTGTTGCGTGACGAAAATTCCTGGCAACCCCTGGATCAGGATGATTTGTTTCGTGAGCGTGAATTCAAGCGCTCCCCTGTCACTTTGACAATATCACCATTACCTGTAGAACAAAGCATGCCATTGCGTATCATTTTCGGCCGCGAGCCCGTCAGCAAACCGTTTGTCCTGACTTTAGCAACAGGTGAGGCAAGCGTTTCTATCCGCGGAGACGGGATCGGACATTTTCTGGTGGAATGAGATGAGACTAACCGGACATAACATCACAGGCTTCACCCTGCTTGAAGTGCTGGTTGCACTGGTGATAGTCGGCACTGCTCTGGGCGCCAGCCTGCGGGCGATTGGCAGCCTGACGCAAAATAGCAGCGACCTGCGTGTGTCGATGATGGCCACTTGGACCGCAGAAAACAGGCTGGCGCAGATCCGCCTGGCGCAAGAGTGGCCACCGCTGGGGCAGCGCAAATTCGACTGCCCTCAGGGCGACTTGCAACTGGTGTGCGAGGAAAATGTGTTCGCCACTCCCAACCCCTACTTCCGCCGAGTGGAGGTGACCGTCCTGGATATACAAAACAAAGATAGACGCATTTTGAAATTGGCTCAGGTGGTACCGAATGCGCAATAAACCAATCGACATCGCGACTACCTGCCGCCCCGCCCGGAGCAACGGCCTGACCCTGATTGAACTGCTGGTTGCAATCACCGTACTGGCTTTCGTCGCAGTACTCGGCTGGCGGGGACTCGACAGCATCATACGGACACGTATTGCCCTCACCAATGACCTCGAACAAACGCGCGGCATACAACTTGCCTTCGCACAATTACAAAGCGATTGCGCACATCTTGCCACACCGGATATTTTGCCGAATCGTACTCCGCTCATTGTGGAGCAAGAACGCCTGAAATTGGTTCGCATAGTATTTGCCGAAAATCAGCCATCGCGCCTGCAAATCGTCACCTACCAGATTAGAAACGGCGTATTGACTCGCCACGAAACGCCAGAGACCAGAGACCTGAGAGAACTTGACCGTTTATGGCAAAACACACCGGACAACACTGATGCGGCGGGAGAGGTAGTATTGCAATCCGACGTGGCGACAATGAGTATGCGACTTTGGGTTAACGGTGGGACTGCTTGGCGCACGGGGTCAGAAATCGCACAAATGACCGGCGCACTCCCCGGGCAAGCTATACAACCACCCTCGCTGACGGGTCTGGAAGTTTCAATGCAGTTGCGAGAACATCATACCGCTCTACTCAAGATATTCCTGCTGGGTGCGGTATGAGCGATTGCCTGCGCCTGCCGAATAATCAACGTGGGGTGGCCGTGGTCACCGCTCTCCTGTTGACTACACTGGCTGTGACCATCGTCGCCAGCCTGTTTTGGCAACAGCAAGTACAAGTGCGCTCGATTGAAAACCAGAGGCTGCAATTGCAAAAGCAATGGATCTTGCGCGGTGCGTTGGATTGGGCCGGGTTGATTCTGCGCGAAGATGCAAAACATTCGAGTATCGACGATCTTGATGAGCCATGGGCAGTGCCTCTCGCCGATACACGGCTCGATCAGTATGTCGAAAATGGCCGAGAGGGAGACGAAGTTTCGAATGCCACGCTGTCGGGTGGAATCAGCGATGCACAGGCGCGCTATAACCTCACCAACCTGTGCCAGAACGGTACCATCGCTCCCGCCGAAGTCATGGTTTTCGCACGGCTGCTGAATAATCAAAATCTGGATCCGGCACTGGCGCAGGCAACCGCAGATCTGATGGCGGCAGCATCGAAAAATCGAGAAGGTGCCGCCGAAAATACCGCCAGTCTGCACGAAGAACTGCCCATGAATCTGGCACAGGTGGACGACCTGCTTGCCGTACCGGGATTTACCCCGCAAATACTTGGGAAATTGAAGGATTGGGTGATATTTCTGCCGCGGCCCACACCTGTCAATGTGAATACCGCTCCCGCCGAGGTGCTGGCCGCAAGAGTGGCAGATATATCACTATCCGACGCGGTCGACTTGATTGAAAGTCGCAGCACAGCCAGCTTTCGTGATCTTGCGGATTTCAACCACCGATTACCCGGCAAAGCTTCGCCTTTGTCAGGCAGTAATGCATCTATCGCGACCAAATATTTTCTGGTCAATGGTAAAGTACGCATGAATCGGGCAGGATTGGAAATACAGGCATTGATCGAACGCGATGCCAACAACACAAAACTCATCCGGATTCGGGAATACTAATAAAAATCGAGGCATTTTGAGTACACTCTTTATCCGCGTACCCTCCAGGACAGCAACAGGCAGCACGTCAGACCGACTTGCTCTGCCTTGCCCGTTCGCTTTAATTTCGCAGGGTAATTCCATAGTGCGGCAGGGTGTTGCCCCCTTGTCAGAGTTGGCCGATACGATTGCATCAACACAACTCATCGTAGTATTGCTGGCCGCCGGCGATGTCACTTTGCTGCGCGTCAAAGTGCCCCCGATGTCGTCTGCCAAACTGAAGGCAGCCTTGCCTAACATAGTCGAGGATCGCTTGATTGGCGATCCTGCCGATTGCGTCATCGTCGCAGGCAATCCATCCGATGGATTGCATACCGTCGCAGTGATACAACGCGACTGGCTGAACCGAATAGCACAGACGTTATTGGCTTACGGCGCACCACAGATCAAAGCCTTGCCCGCGCAATTGTGTTTGGCATACAAGTCCGATCAAGCGGGTGACATGTTCGCCGCCATTAATGAGCACAACGCCGACATAGACGTGGTTCTGCGCCTTTCCGAGCATGAGAGTATCGGCCTGAATGTAAGTTCGGCTCAGAACAACACAGATGCACATGAAATAATCAAAGCGTTATCTGCCATCGCGCGCGAAAAAAAAATCACTCTCCATGTTCCACTTGCTTCGGTGGTGAGCTATCAAAACGAGCTCGAAGCCAGCCATAACAAACACATAAATGTACTTGCCGACACTTGGCAATACTGGATTATCGGCGCAGAAGGCATTCAACTCGACCTGATGGACGGGCTTGGCACAGTGAAACGCCCACGCACTGATCTGCGTGCCTGGCGCTGGCCGCTCGTGCTATCCACTGCCCTGCTGATGATCAACCTCATCGCGTTGAATCTTGACTGGTGGCATATGAAACGCGAGGCCGATTCGCTGCGTGCAACTATGATTCAGCTATACAAATCGGCATACCCAAACGAATCCGTCATCATCGACCCTATTGCGCAGGTTAAGCAAAAAATCGCGGCTGCAAAACACAATTCCGGTCTGGCTGCACCTGACGATTTCACGACCATTATGGCCGCCTTTGGTGAAGCCTGGTCTGGCGTCGTCCCGGCGACCGGAAATACCGATGTTCCCGCCATAGCCGCATTTGAATATCGCGAACATAGTTTGATCGTAAAGTTGAAACCGGGAAATAACGTGCCTACTCAGCAAATGAAAACCGCTCTGACCGGACATAATCTGGCGCTGGAGCTTTCGCCCGAAAAATCGACGGGCGCTGTTTGGCAAATCAGGGGCGCAAGATGAAACAGACTAGCCTGATCAATTTGTCGAAGCAGTCTTTCCTGACCTTCTGGAAAGAGCGCGGTGCGCATGAACAGGCAATATTGACTGCCGCTGCCGCAGCAATCGTACTTGTTCTGATCTTCGTCATGCTGATCAATCCTTCCCTGTCCGGACGCATCAGGCTAAACACCGAACTTCCCGTTCTGCGGCAACAGGTCGCTCAATTGCAAGCGTTAGTAAAAGAAGCCGCTGCACTTTCCGCGAAGCCCGCTCCCACAGTGTCCGCAATAACCGGTGAAGACATTGAGGCTGAACTCGCACGCAAGGGATTGAAAGCGAAAAGCACAACGCTTAACGACGACAGCCAGGCACAGGTAACATTTTCATCCGCTTCTTTTGCCGCATTTTTGAGCTGGCTGAGCGAAATGCAAAAAAACTCACAACTTTCCGTGGTAAATGCCAATATTGTCGTTCTGGCCAACCCTGATAGGGTTGATGCAACCGTGACGCTGCGGCAGAAAAGGTATGAATAATGCCGCGCATCTTGCTGTGGATTCTCGCCGGAATAATCAGTGTCGCATTCACTGCGTTGGCATTTTTACCGGCAAGCTGGATGGGCACAATAGTAGAAGCGAAAACCGCGGGCCGCTTGACACTCGGAGATGCGCAGGGCACCTTGTGGCAAGGTTCAGCCTTCATCGGCGGCGCTGCCGGCAGCAGCGACCCGGTAACCCCGTTGTTGCCCGGAAGATTCTCCTGGCGTCTGTCACCGGCGATATTTTTGGGCAGCATATCTGCCGAATTGGAAAATCCCGCAGCGCTGTCACAGCCTGTTGCGGTTACCGGCGGATGGCGTCAATGGCAGGTCAGCCCGGCGGCCATTATATTACCGGCCGAACGTTTAGCCGGTTTGGGCGCACCGCTAAATACCCTGCAACCATCCGGCCAGATGCGGCTATCATGGTCACCGCTGCAATTGGTGCTGCAAGACGGGAAAATCGAGTTGACCGGCACCATGAATCTGGAATTGATCGGTATCGCATCACGGATGTCACCCGTCAAACCGCTGGGCGACTATAATTTGGACTTTAATTGGCAGGGGCAGCAGGCTACAACGTTACTTAGCACAAGCAAGGGGCCGATGCTGTTGAATGGCAAGGGGACATTCAACAACGGACGTTTGCAATTTTCGGGGACGGCACAAGCTGAGGCAGGACAAGAAGAGCGGCTGGCAAATTTTCTGAATTTGCTGGGGCAACACCGCACAGTAAACGACAGGGACGCAATTGCGCTTGAGTTCAAATGAAAACAATTAATTCGGAAAAATCAGCACGAAAAATGTCGCCTTGGCGACGGTTGAGTATAGCGGCTGTCTTGTTGTGCTCAATTTCCGGAACCCCGCCGGTCAATGCGAACGAGTCCGGCAAGGGTACGCTCAATTTCGTCAACGCTGACATCGAGTCTGTCATCGCGGCAATCGGGGATTACACCAACACGACATTCGTCATTGATCCCCGCGTCAAAGGTACGATCAGTCTGGTATCCGAAAAACCCTTAAGCAAATCCCAGGCATTTCAATTGCTCACTTCTGTGTTGCGCATGCACGGCTACAGTGTGGTGACCGGCTCCGGCTACAGCAAGGTGGTGCCGGAGGCCGATGCTAAACTGCAAGCTGGTCCTACCCAGTCTAGTTCGGTGCGTGGCGACCAGATCGCAACCCAGATTTTCCAGCTTAATTCTGAATCTGCCGCAAATCTGGTGGCCGTGTTGCGCCCGTTGATCTCACCCAACAATACCATCAATGCCAACCCCGGCAACAATACACTGATCATCACGGATTACGCCGACAACCTGCTGCGGCTTGGGAAAATCATCAAAACGCTGGACAACCCCGCAAGCAGTGAGTTAAATGTGGTGCCGGTTCGCTATGCGATAGCCGAAGATATTGCGGCGATGGTCAGCCGGTTGCTCGAACAGGACACCCCTCCGGGAAATCCCGGACGCACTACCCTGCTGACGGATTCACGCAGCAATTCGATCATCGTTCGCGCACCTTCCGAAGCAAGTGCCGAGCTGGCGAAATCTCTTATCGCCAAACTTGACCTGCCAACCGCACAACCTGGCAATGTCCATGTCGTTTACCTGAAGAATGCCGAAGCAACCAAACTCGCGCTGACTTTGCGTGCCGTGATGTCATCCGACACCTCCTCGCTTAGTTCTCCACCGCCACCGTCAGCTCCGGGCAAACCGCCCGCACCGGTACAAATATCACTACCCAGCGGCGGTGCGGCAGGTTTCATTCAGGCAGATCCTTCGACCAACACCCTCATCATCACTGCCAGCGAACCCGTTTATCGCAATATGCGTGCAGTCATCGACCAGCTTGATGCTCGCCGCGCCCAAGTTTATATCGAATCCCTGATTGTTGAAGTCACGGCCAAGCGAGCGGCAGAATTTGGCGTTCAATGGGGATCTCTTTCCGGGGACAGCACCAGCGACTATCGAATCGGAGGCGTGACAGGCTTTTCATCTGGCGGAGACAATCTGATCAGCCAGGGAGCCGCCCAGGCAACAGGCAGCTTTCTACCGCCTGGCAACGGGTTGACCCTGGGTGTTTTCCGGCAGATCAACGGGCAGGTCGGTTTGGGCGCCTTGGCCCGCGCACTTCAGTCGGACGATGGCGCCAACATTCTCTCGATGCCCAACTTGATCACGCTGGATAATGAGGAAGCGAAAATAATCGTTGGACAGAACGTGCCTTTTGTCACCGGCCAGTACACCACCTCTGCCTCCGGGGGAAGTGCCGGTGTGAATCCATTCCAGACGATAGAACGCAAGGATATCGGCCTGTCCCTGCGCGTTCGCCCGCAAATATCCGAAGGTGGTACGGTCAAGATGGCCATCTATCAGGAAACTTCGAGCGTACTGGACTCGTCATCCTCTGCGGGCATTATCACCAACAAACGCTCCATCGACACCAATGTGCTGGTGGATGACGGGCAGATCATCGTGTTGGGTGGATTGATCGACGACACCATGCAGGACAGTACGGTCAAGGTGCCCGGACTGGGCGATATTCCGTTGATCGGCAATCTGTTCAAATACCAAAAACGCAGTCGCGTCAAAACCAACCTGATGGTATTCCTGCGCCCAACCGTGATCCGCAACAATGAACAAAGCACCAATTTGGCATCTGACCGCTACAACTTCATTCGCGATACGGAAGTCGCCGCCCAGCCGGAGAACAAACTTACGCTGCCGAACATGGGTTCTCCCGTGTTACCCGAGTTGAAGGAAGGCCAGATGAACGGCGGCCTGTTGTTCAACCGTATGGATACCGGCCCCCTGTTCGACGCCTCAAAAACAGGCGCACCGGATGAAGTACAATCCGGCAATGCCCAGTTGCCTTCCTCCGCCCAAGAGCCAACGTTAACGGAGTCAACCAAGCCGGAGTGACAGTCCATATGCCCGTCAATTCAGACCTGTTGATATTGCGTGAAAAGTTGCGCGCATTTGCCGAGGCACGCGACTGGGATCAGTTTCATTCGCCAAAGAATCTGAGTATGGCACTGATGGTGGAAGTCGCCGAGCTGATGGAACATTTCCAGTGGCTCACCGAGGAGCAGACCGCCAATCTCGACGCCGAAAAAAAAGTGGTCATTGCCGAAGAACTCGCGGACATCCTGCTCTACCTCGTACGCATCTCTGACAAGCTGGATGTAAATCTGAACGAAGCCGCGCTCAACAAGCTGAAAAAAAATGCAGTGAAATATCCGGCAGACAAGGTACGCGGTAGTTCTAAAAAATATTCCGAGTACTGATTCCTTAACTTACCGCCACTCTGGCTTCACCACTCTTCATCTTCCCGATCACCGCCCCCTGCGCAAACCCGGCTTTATCGAAAGCGGCCAGCACTTCATCCACGGCACTCGGCGCAACCGCCACCAACAAGCCGCCGCTGGTCTGCGGATCAGCCAATACTCGGCGGTGCCAATTTTCCATGTGTGGTGCAAAATCCACCTCATGCCCGTAACTGGCGAGATTGCGGTCTATCGCGCCGGGGCCATAGCCTTGCTGCACCAGCGGCAGCGCTTCAGACAAGATCGGTACCTGGTCGAACTTCAGCTCCGCGCCCAAATGCGAGCCACGACACATCTCCAGCAGATGTCCGAGCAGGCCGAAACCGGTCACGTCGGTCAGCGCATGCACGGATTTCAGGCCGGACAGTTCGCTGCCCACCGTGTTGAGCTTAGTGGTAGTGGCGATCATCTGCGCATACCCCTCGGCGGACAGCACATCCTTCTTCAGCGCCGTGGCCAGTATGCCGACCCCCAGCCCCTTGCCGAGTATCAGCACATCGCCCTCATGCGCACCAATGTTCTTCTTGAGCTTGTCGGGATGCACGATGCCGATCGCGACCAGCCCGTAGATCGGCTCGACCGAATCGATTGAATGTCCGCCCGCCAGCGGGATGCCCGCTGCTTCGCACACCGATTCGCCGCCCTGCAAGATACCGCGTATCGTCTCGACCGGGAGCTTGTTGACCGGCATGCCGACAATGGCCAGCGCCATGATCGGCGTGCCGCCCATCGCGTACACATCGGACAGCGCATTGGTCGCGGCGATGCGCCCGAAGTCGAACGGGTCATCGACGATAGGCATGAAAAAATCGGTGGTGGCGATGATGGCCTGCTGATCGTTCAGGTGATACACCGCAGCGTCGTCGCTGGTCTCGGAGCCCACCAGCAGGTTGGCGAAGGGCAGCTTGTCCTTGGCCTTGCCTAAGATTTCCTGCAACAAGCCGGGCGCTATTTTGCAGCCGCAGCCGCCGCCGTGCGACAATTGGGTTAGCTTAATTTCTGGCAGTACTTGGACTTCAGACATTTACGGGTTCCTGATCACAATGAATTTCAAAACTGCAAACCTATCACAGCTAGCCGAATTTGACGAAATTATCGACGTGCGTACCCCGCTGGAATTCGCCGAAGACCACATCCCCGGCGCGATAAACTGCCCCGTGCTGTCCAACGAAGAACGCGTCACCGTGGGTACGCTGTACAAGCAGGTCTCCCCGTTCGAAGCGCGCAAGCTCGGTGCGGCGCTGATCTCGCGCAACATCGCAACCCACCTAGAGACGCGTTTCAGCGACAAGCCGAAATCCTGGAAGCCGCTGATCTACTGCTGGCGCGGAGGGCAACGCAGCGGCGCGATGAGCATCATCTTTGCTCAGGTCGGCTGGTTGACCCACAAGCTAGAAGGCGGCTATAAGACCTACCGCAGCCATGTGCTTGAACAGCTCGAAACCCTGCCCCAACGTTTCACGTTCAAAGTCGTGTGTGGCCCGACAGGCTCGGGAAAAAGCCGTTTGCTCGCCGCGCTGGATAAAACCGGCCATCAGGTACTCGACCTCGAAGGACTGGCGGAACATCGTGGCTCGGTGCTCGGCCGCCTGCCCGACCAGCCACAGCCCGCGCAGAAAATGTTCGATAGCCTCTTGCTACAGTGCCTGCAACAACTCGACCCATCACGCCCGGTGTATGTCGAGGCGGAAAGCAAGAAGATCGGCAGCATCGCCCTACCCATCGCTCTGTTCGACGCGATGCATGCCAGCCCCTGCCTGAAGGTCGAAGTGCCACTGGCCGTGCGCGTCGCCGGCCTGCTGGAAGACTACCGCCACTACGTCGACGACCCCGAACTGTTCATCGATCACCTCAAGCCGCTGTACAAATTCCACGGTGCGGAGAAGATGGAACAGTGGAGCAAAATGATCCGCTGCGGTGAACTGGACGCGATGCTCGCCGAACTGCTGACGCTGCACTACGACCCCAGCTACCTGCGCGCCAGCACCGGGCACTATGCGCAACTGGACAGTGCAGCACAGGTGACACTGGACAATTTGTCGCAAGATGCGCTAAAGAAAGTTGCGCAACAACTGTAGGAAGCCGAGCTATCGCATCTGCAGGAAAGCGCTAGTGTTGTCTATCGGTTTTTTGGGAATTCACTATCGATCAGTCGGCAGCATCCGACACTCAGCGGAAGTCAGCTACCGACACGTTGCGGACACTGGTATTTTTCAGAAGCAATCGTTTAGCTATTTGTTAGGAGCAAATAGATTTGTCCGGTTTTATAGCACACGAATTGTCCGCTTTACCTTCCCTGCCTGACGGACATATCAAGCAGCCTGTTTCAACTCCTGTAATGGCAAATTGCCCCACGCATCAT
>Ga0224495_10001399_pt1 | contig 17071 bp, 11 predicted proteins | sample SF_Jul11_sed_USG_FD_168128 | JGI IMG/M metagenome (GOLD analysis project Ga0224495, IMG submission 168128) | Sediment microbial communities from San Francisco Bay, California, United States - SF_Jul11_sed_USGS_4_1 | ecosystem: Environmental > Aquatic > Marine > Sediment | place: USA: California... | reverse complement strand
GAGGGATGGCAGGATTCCTTTTTTGATGAATTTGAGATAGGGAAGGAAGTCCTTGTCTCTCGGCCCATAGACTGCTCCTACTCGGAGGATGACGAGGGAAAAGTCGTTCTTGAAGTTCAAAGCTTCCCTTTCTCCCAAGAGTTTGCTCTTACCATAGGGATTTATGGGATGAGGTTTATCGTCTTCTTTTATTGGTTTTTTATCTAAGGAAGGACCTGAAGCGGCAAGGGTGCTGAGGTATAAGATCTTTTTGGGGGATATCTGCTGGTTCTGCAACGACTGAATAAGACTTGCCGTTCCATGATGGTTTACTGTATAATAATCAGCCAATTTGTGGGTTTTCGTGACCCCGGCAATATGGAAAATGTAGTCGATGTTAGAAGGAAGAGAAGGTACAGAGAAAAGATCACCTTTTAAGAGATGGACGTCGAGACCAGTTAGCCATTTGAGATTCGAAGGGTCTCGGACTAAAGCATATACCTCTGCGTTCTTATGATCTAATAGAAAATTGATGAGGTGGCTTCCGATAAAGCCGGTTCCGCCTGTTACGAACGCTCTCATTGGTAAGATTGTATGAAAATTACTGAAGAGGGTCAAACAGTTAGACTTCGCAGCGTTTGGAACACGAAGTTCTCGACAGGTTGTAGGTTGCGCGAAGGCCATACATGGACAAGGAGGAGAGTGTGAGCATTTTTGACAAATGTTACAACTTCACCCGAGCCGAAGAGGTTATGGAAGAAGGCATATACCCCTATTTCACACCGATACAGGAGGTTTGCGGAAATAAGGTTAAAGTGGACGGCAAAGAGATGATCATGGTGGGATCGAACAACTACCTCGGACTTCTCGATCATCCCAAGGTGATGAAGGCTGCACAAGAAGCTGTCGATAGGTACGGAGTGGCTACCTGCGGCTCGAGATTTCTGAACGGCACTCTGGATATTCATGTGGAGCTTGAAGAGAAGCTGGCCCAGTTCATGAATAAAGAGGCAGGCCTTGCATTCAGCACAGGATTTCAGACAAACCAAGGAATCATATCCACTCTTATTAGCCGCGGGGATGCTGTGATCGCAGACCGGATGGTTCACGCCAGCATCATCGATGCCTGCCGTCTCTCCTATGGCGACGTCTACAAGTACAAACACAACGATATGGCCGATTTAGAAAGGCAGCTTTCTTCTATTGACAAAGATGTGGGAAAGTTGATTGTGGTGGATGGTGTGTTCAGCATGGAGGGAGATCTAGCCAACTTACCGGATATTGTCGAGTTGGCCAAAAAATACGACACACAGACAATGGTGGATGATGCCCACGGAATTGGAGTCATGGGAAAGAATGGGAGAGGAACGGCAGAACACTTCGGTGTCGAGGATGAGGTTGATATCATCATGGGAACATTCAGCAAGTCCTTTGCTTCGTTAGGAGGCATGGTTGTCGGAAAGAAAAAAGTGATTTCATACATCAAACATTTTGCGCGCTCTTTGATCTTTAGCGCTAGCATCACGCCCGCTTCGGTGGCAACGGTTTTAGCCACACTGGATATCATTCAGAATGAACCAGAGCGAAGGAAGAGGCTGTGGCAGATTACTGAAAAAATGAAATCAAGTTTACAAGACATGGGATATGACACGGGTCCTACAGAAACACCCATCATCCCAGTCTTTATCCGCAATGACGAATTGGCGTTCATGCTTTGGAGGCTGCTGCGGGAGATTGGGATATTCACCAATCCTATCATATATCCTGCGGTTCCCAAAGGTGAGGCTTTAATCAGGACGAGCTATTCGGCCACTCACACCAATGAAGAGCTTGACACGGTCCTGGAAGGCTTTGAAAAATGTGGAACGCAGTTAGGAATTATTAAACAAAGGAAGTGATCCCTTTATGAAAAGAAAAGCAAAATCGTTCCTTCCGATTCTTCTGCTCCTGTGTGGTTTTGTTTTTACCGATGAATCCACGGTCACCATCCTTCCCCTGGATCAGATAAAAACAGGCATGAAAGGGAAAGGAAGAACCGTCTTCGAAGGTGATAAAATCGAAGAATTCGACGTGGAGATTCTCGGAATTCTGTACAATTTTCAACCCAGAAGAAATTTGATTCTGGCCAAGCTTCAGAATGACCTGCTGGTCAAAACAGGCGTGATCGAAGGGATGAGCGGGAGCCCGGTTTATTTGGACGGGAAGCTTATCGGGGCTGTTGCGTATTCGGTCGGGAGTTTTCCCAAGGAGGCCATAGCAGGGATCACTCCGATTAGCGAGATGCTCGCCATGTCTACTGAGAAAAGCCCCAAGTCTTCCTTTGTACCCAAGATCCAGATCACAAACCATTTGACCTTGGATGAACTCTTTGAATTGAATAAGGAATATTTTCGTCCTTTGGGGACGAATGTTGATGGGCAGTTGGTTAAACCTTTGAGTATCCCGCTTCTTTTCAGCGGATTTTCTCCCCGTGTGTTTGATAAGGCGAAATCCTTTTTCTCACGTTTGGGCTTTACTCCGATCCAATCAGGATCAACAAGCCAATTTCAATCCGAGATTTCTTCTTCTGATATGACACTTCAAGCCGGGGCGCCGGTCGGCGTCCAGCTCATTAAGGGAGATTTGGATGTATCGGCCGTGGGAACAGTAACCCATGTGGATGGCAGCAAAATCCTTGCCTTTGGACATCCTCTCTATAATCTGGGCGCTGTGGATTATGCTATGACCAAGGCTAAGGTGATGACTGTTGTGCCCAGCCTCATGACATCCTTTAAATTGGCAGCTACAGACCTGACTGTGGGGAGATTTGTACAGGACAGGTCCTCTGGTGTGCTCGGCGAGCTGGGGAAGATGCCCAAGTTCGTCCCCATAAATTTTAAGCTCTTGAATGGGGAATCCGAGGTTAAAGATTTTAAGGTCCAGGTGGTCGATGACAAAATCCTCACGCCTTTACTCGTTAATCTTGCCTCGGCGAGCATCATCTCGGCAGAAGAGAGAGCGATTGGGGATCTAACCCTCGAATTGAGAGGCACCATTTATTTAGATAACGGCATGAATGTCCAGCTTGAAGACCTTTTTTCAGGGCAATTCGATACGGCTTTGACCGATCTGACAGGCCTTGTTACAGCGGTCGTCTATCTCCTGACCAATAATGAGTTCCAGGAGATGGGCATTCACCGTATCGATCTCAATATAGCGGCTGCCGAAGAAGTGAGGTTTGCCTATCTTGAGAAAGTCTGGTTGGAGAAGTACGAAGCCTATCCTGGTGAGCGGGTACAGATGAAGCTCTATTACAGGAATTTTCGAGGCAGCACCATAGAGGAAGAGTTTCCGCTTCTCATCCCCCACCTTCCTTCAGGGTCGGAATTCAGCCTTGTTGTCGGAGATGCTGTCTCACTGCGGAGTATTGAAATCAGCCAATACAGGACTACATCCTTTATCCCGCGGAGTCTCTACCAACTCATAAGAATGCTCAACAGCCTCAGAAAGCATAACCATATATATTTCAAGATTATCGCAGCCAAACCTGGCCTTTTTCTCCATGGGGAAGAAATGCCGAATCTTCCGCCCACCATGAAGTCCATGTTTTCCTCGCCGCGGGCGGCTTCATCCCCTCCTATCGAGATCACCAGGTCTACCCTGAGTGAATACCGGCATGCCATCCCTTATGTGTTTAGAGGCCTTGTTGTGATTCCGATTAAAATAAAATAAGGCTTTGGTTCTGTTGCGGACTTCTGAAGACGGAATTCAGAAGAACAGGAGATGAATGGAATGAAAAAGATAAGGATTTTGATCATCGCTTTCATGCTCGTATCTGTTCAAATGCTTCTAGGGATTATCCCTCGAAAGTGGGAGTTTCACAGGATAGATGACTACCTTGAGGGAAAATTTACTGGGATCTCTGTGTCCCATGATGGAGTGCTTTCCCTTTCGCCCAAAGAAGAGACAGTTGAGGGACCAGCAGAAGAGTTCTATCTTTCGCTGCTCATCACCTCTCAGGAGACAGTGTATCTAGGCACAGGACACAGCGGAAAGATATACAAGATCCTTGCGGATGGTAAAACCGAGCTTTTTTTCCAGGCTCCTGAAATGGATGTCTATTGTCTTGCACAAGATGGGAAAGGAAGCCTGTATGCAGGCACTTCACCAAACGGAAAAATCTATAAGATCACGTCTCAAGGAAAGGGAGAGCCCTTCTTTAATCCCACAGAAAAATACATCTGGGATTTGGTGTTTTCAGATAATGGGAATCTCTTGGCAGCCGTAGGCGAGAGCGGTGGGATTTATGAGATAAATACAGAGGGCGAAGGGACCTTGATCATGAAGGCCGAGGAAAATCATATCCTCTGTTTAGAGCGGACCGCAACAGGAGCATTGATCGCAGGCAGCGGAGGAAAAGGAGCTATCTACAGAGTGACGCCTGGTCAAAAAGCCTCTATCTTGTATGAGTCTCCGTATGAAGAAATTAAAAGTGTAGCTCTTGATAGGACAGGAAATATTTATGTGGCTGCAAGCGGAAAGGTGGTAACTCCTCAGAAAGACGCAGTTTCGCTTCTTCCGACCAGACTATCCACCGAGATTACGGTCACGGCGGCTCCCCCTGTGCCTGAGACAAAGCGGGTTGCTGTCTCCTTGGATAAACAACCAGGCGCTCTCTTTCGAGTGAACCCCGAAGGGCTTGCCAAGAAGCTTTGGTCTTCCGAGGATGAGTTGGTCTACTCTTTGCTCTGGGATGAAGGGAAGAAAAAAATTATTTTTGGCACAGGAGATAAAGGGAGGCTGTATGAGATTGATTCAAACGAAAAAGTGTCTCTGCTCCTTCAAAAAGACTCCGAACAGATCTCTCTTCTCGTTTCCCACGATTCAAAAGTCTATGCTTTATCAAACAATCCCTCCGGGCTGAGTCTCATTTCCCTGGAGCAGGGATTCGATGGGCAATACGAAAGTCGAGTCATGGATGCCAGGACTCTCTCCCAATGGGGAAAAATCGAGTGGGAGGCTGATCTCCCCGTTGGTTCTACTCTCCAGTTTTTCACCAGGAGTGGAAACTCTTCACAACCGGATCGAAGTTGGAGCGAGTGGTCTCCTCCTTATCAAAAGGTTGAGGGTGAACAAAACCTGAGCCCAAAGGGCCGCTATCTTCAATTCAAAATCAGGTTCAAGGCTGAATCAGGCCGGAGATTACCACTCCTGAAAAAGATTTCTCTTTTCTATATGCAGTCCAACTTGCCCCCTTCGTTGACCAAACTCGAGCTCCTTCCATCAAACGAGGTTTATCTGAAATCCCCTGAACAGGATGAGGTCATTTGGGGAGAGGATGTCAGTTTATCCGAACAGGCTGTAGCTAAGGATGAGACCAAAAGCTTTATTGCCCCCAAAAAGGTCCAAAGGAAAGGGTATCAAACGGTTACCTGGGATGCGGCGGATGAGAATGAAGACAGTCTCCTTTACTCCATCTATATACGACGGGAAGACGAGTCCAGATGGCGGGTTTTCAAGCAGAGATGGATGGATAAGATCTTTGCCTTTGACACCTTGAATTTCCCCGATGGAACATACTCTATAAAGATCGAGGTGTCTGATTCTCCTTCCAATCCAGAAGGAATGGATTTGAAATCAGAGAAAATCAGCCGCCCGTTGGTTATCGATAATTCTTTTCCTGTCATCAAGGATTTTCAGATGAACAAACAGGGCAGCAGCTTGTCTGTGACATTTTCCGCTGAAGATGCGCTGTCTCGCATAAAAGAAGCCAAATTTCTGATACGTCCGAACGATTGGAAAACCGTGTTTCCAGAGGATGGAATGTGTGATTCAAAGAAGGAGAACTTTAGATTCTCTGTGGCTTTAGCGCCTGATTCAGACAATCTCATCGTTGTAAGGGTCAAAGACGGCCAGGATAATATCAGCGTCTACCGCGCCACCTTTTAGCCCTACTGTCTCGGAAAAAAGATTTATTATTTATCAGAATTTTGATATAAAAGGAACAAAATATTTGCAAGAGGAGCACGGATGAGAACTAAAGTTCTATCTTTAGGCTTACTATTAACTCTTTTTTTCGGCTGTTCTGCATCTGTTCAGCACTACTTACAATATGACATTGTTCTCGAAGGGGTAGAAAGACCATCTGAAGAAAACGAGCAGCTCAGGGAACAGACAATTTTAACGACTGAAGAGTATGGCTATACATACATGTTCGAGGATGAGATGATTAAGATATTGTGGTTACCCTTACCTACAGAGCTCAGATTTCTTCTCGAGAACAAAACAAATGACTCCATTAAAATTATTTGGAATGAAGCTTCCTATGTTTGTGAAAAAGGGGAATCACACAAAGTGTTGCATACCGATGTTAAGGTCATAGACAGGTTTGATCTACAAGTGGCGAGTGTCGTCGAACAAAAGGGAGTGATAGAGGACTTCGTTTATCCTGCTGACTATGTGTCTTACTCTCGTGATGACTGGGCGGAAAGACCTTTCATGGGTGCGGGTTGGACTGAAAGATCCCTCTTGCCACACACACAAAAGGGTGGAGATCCGCAGGAGTTTTTGAATAAAGCGAGAAGTTATATTGGTAAAGAAGTGCATGTCTCGTTGCCGATTAAGCTGGATGATGTGGTAAACAAATATCTCTTTATTTTTAAAGTGAAAGGTGTCAATCTGGTTGAGAAATAGCAAAGAAAGCATTTCCTGGCAGGTTATCGATGAAGAAGAGCCTTTGACGTTTGAGGATATATCTTCTATTATTAACTCAGAAGAGTCTTAAATGAAAAACAGTGTTGTCTGTTTCCTGTTGATGTGCTCTTTTCTTTACTCCTCCTGCCACCTTTATCAACTAGAGCGCAAACTCAATCCAGTATACGCTGAATTTTTATCTAAAGTGAGATACATTGTAACTAAAGAAGAACGTAAAATTTTCCTCGAGCTTCCTGATCAGGAGAAAAAAAAGTTTATAGAAGAATTTTGGCAGCGCCGTGACCCTGATCCCTTTACTGAGGAGAACGAATTCAAGACAGAGTATTTTAACCGGATGGAGAGGGCTGATGAGCTCTTCAGGGGAGAGGGAGTGGAAGGATGGCAGACAGATAGGGGGAGAATCTACATCCTCTTTGGCCCCCCTACAGATAGGTTAATCTATCCGTTGGGTATAGATTCATACGAGCGAAGCCGAGAGATATGGTACTACAGCACTTTTCCGGTTATCTTTGAGGACAATCTGGGCAACGGATCCTATAAACTGGCAGCTATCAACCTGGATCATCTCTACCAACTTAATCTTGCCCAAGCCGATGCGAAAAAACCGTTTGCTGCGGAAGAAAAGTTGTTGGATTTCGAACTGAGAGTCGAAATAAAACATGAGGAAATGCACAAGGTTGAAGGTGCGATTATCATTGAAATTCCTTATACGGCTATTGTCTTCAAATCTGTAGATGATAGATTAATGACGACTTTTGATGTCCAAATGGAACTCAAAGACTCTGCTGACCAGCTCATCTGGGACTATCGAGGTTCTTTCGATCTCGAAATAAAGGAGACAGAGCTTCAAGACATAAACAAGAACCACACTTTTGAAATACCCTTTGTCCTGGATCAGGACTTGGAAAGGCTGCGGCAAGGGAAGAACCGTTTCTCTATTCTCCTCAAAAACCAGACAGGCGATGAGGAGCTGAAAAAAGTCGTGGAGTTTGTTCTATAGAATACACCACTCTAGGCGTCGCAAAACACTATTGAATCGTCTTTTCAAGCTGGAGGTAATTGACAACCGCTGCTGGGACATCTTTGACGGCAAGGGAGATGAGGTAGTGACCGGGATCGACATACATTTCAGCTATATAAGGATAGTTGCTTTTCATGGCCATTTCATAATCTTCCACAGGAATTTTTATCTGTTCAGTCAATTCATGACCAGGAGATAGGCGGCCCTCTGAATCCATCAAGGCCAAGTAGACCTTGATTTCTCCGATATAATCCTTTTCCCGATGAAACAAGGTGATGTTTTTTATGGGAACAAGAATCTTTAAGGCGAGGCAGAGCTTTTTCGTTGCGGGCATCGGCTTTACGGGCAAGATGTGGACCGTGATGTTCATAGGGTTGTATGGTCGCATGAGGAAGAGTCGGGAGGTAACGCTTTCTTTGATCTTTTCTTCCTGTGAGATCCTCATGTATCCATGGCGGAGACGAACATCGTATTTTTCCTCCACCTCGACCAGCTTGACTTCTATGGGATGGTAAGCGCCATCCTCTCGATGAGGAGAGACGTATCCAAGCGAGTAATAATACTGGATGTCTCCTTCGATTTTCTCCAAGCCAGATTCAATATCATTGGTGTTCAGGATGGCCAGTCCTCCTGTGTCACGCGCCATGAGTTGAAGCGCCTCATTTTTAGTCCTTGAGCCGGACTTCACCATGCCAGAGCCCCGTGAATAGATATCCCATCCAGCCTCTTTATCGGCCGAAAGAATCATGCTTTCAAGTCCCTGGGCATTGATGGGATAGAGGGAAATCTCGTTGCCATTGCATCTTGCTGTCAGTTCCTTGAATTGGCGGGCAGAGTCATAGGTCAGTGTTTCGATCCTGGTTGATTCCCTTTGGAAAGCTTGATCAAGGAAAGAAAAAACTTCCTCGCTGGGATTTATCGGCAATCCGTCGCTGATATAGATCAAGATTTTTTTTCCTTCGATACCGATCAGGTAATCGAGGAAAGCATGGATGGATTTGAGAGAGTAGAGGAGGTCATTCTGTTCAGCCTCGACATAATTTCGGGCAAGGCTTAACGCATTCTCGTAGCTTGCGAACCTCTTTTCGCGGTCTCCGTAGCTTGTGTCTGCGACGATTCTGTTGAGCTCTTTTCTCAAATCTTCTTTGTTCCTCGAACGTAATAGGGACTCCCCAGAGTATCTTTTGACTTCTTCGATGGCTCTAAGAAGCTGTCCCTGGATTGAAGTGAAATCCTGGATGACTTCGAGTTTTTGGCCGAGACAGACGACCATTCCTTGGTTACCGCTTTCTTCAGAAGAGAAGTTATTCCGGATGAACGATTCGAGTTTTTTTATGCTCCAATTCCTGTTTAAAGGATGAAGATGCCAGTTGTCGAAATAGAAAATAATTTTGTTCCTGAATTGTGGAGACTTTTCTGGCAAAGGCTCTGGAGGCAAACGGAGTTCTTTTTCTTTTTCATCGTAGATCGCAGTATAGACCTCCATTCCCTTGACTTCGAAAAAATTTGTCATTTTCTGAAGGTAGCCATCTTCATAAATTTCGAAATTTTCAGGCTTTAGACCTGTGATTCGATTCCCTTTCTTGTCGGTGACAACAACATCGACGTTGGTGACCACGACTTCGACTTCATAGGCGGGTTTTGGGATTTCTTCTTTTTTTTGTTGTGAAGGGCCGGCCTCTTTTTTTAGAGTCAAGGCATATGGCCCTAAAAGGAAAAAGAGGAGAAAGAGAGTCAGCGCCTGGATGATTGTTTTTTTCATCGTTCTCAATAGATTTTATAATACTTCTTGCCAAATGACCAGAGGATTTGATTTTCGAAGATTTGTCGACAAAAAAAAGAGGCTGGCACTCTCTGTGCCAGCCTCTTTGGATTTCAACAGCAGGTCAGAATCTGATTCTGGCTCCGAGGTAGAACCTCATGGGCAGCAGGATCTCGGATGTCTCCTGATAATTCCATTCTGGATCGTTTTGAGAGTAGGCGATATCGATGGGTGCTTGGTTATTGGTGATGTTGTAAATATCGAGGAAGAGGTCAAGAAGGACATTTCCGTAAATCCTGATGCCGTAGTTGAACTTGATGTCGATCTGATAGTAGGCAGGGGTTTTCTCCTCTCCTGTCTTAACGAAATCGGTCCACTCGTCATTCAACGGCCAGTTGAGGTAAATCCCATAACGGAGGGGCATGAAGTTATAGGATTCGGTGAAATACATCCCAGCATTCCAGTAGAAGAGGGCTCCGATATCCAGACCGAAAGGAGTCCTGTAGGTGCCGAAGACCTTGAACTTATGGGGAATGGTTCCGGGAGTCCGTCCCCACATCCAGGGGCATCTTGGGTCGATCTCGATCATATCGCCCTGGAGGTCGGCATTTCCATCTGACTGGCTGTTTCCGAGAGCGTGCTTGAAGGAGTACTGAGCGACGAGCATCGAACCATTGTCAAACCGCTTTGAGACCTCAAAGTCAAGGCCGTAGATATCTCTCTTGGCGCCGATCAGGTTGGAAAGGAAGTAGTTCGCAGGGCCGGACGGTCCTTCTGGTCCAAATCCAAAATCCTCGAAGCTGAGAGCGTATTTTCCCCAGAAAGGATGGCCTCGGTATGCATCCACATAGGTGTAGAGGTCATAATCTTCGATGATTCTGCGGTCTCCTCGATAATAGGCCTGGGTGGCGAAGACCAGGTTATTGCCTGTGTCGATCTCATGGGTTATGGAGAATTCATGGGCATAATTGTCCCTCGTGCCGGGAGTCCAGGAGCAATCCCTGACTTCGGCCGAACCACGTATGCGGTAGGTGTACCAGTCGTGATTGAGGTAGATCTGCTCGTGGGTAATGCTTCCAGAGATGTTGCCGCCAAAGTGGATCATCCCGAAAGGAGTGGGATCAGAGAATTGCCCGTAGAAGAGGGTCATCTTATGGGTGCCTCTCCCGCCGATATTCCATACCAGGCCGATCCTGGGCAGCAGCCGCCAAGGCATCTTCAGGATGGGTATGGCCTCAGAGTCATAGTAGTCGTGCTTTTCAATCCTCGCTCCAGCGTTGATAGTGAAGTACTTGTTGATCTTCCAGTCGTCCATGAGGTAGCCGAAATAGCGTTGAGCCCGGACTTTGTTGACCCCACTCCGGGCAGTAATGATTCGCCAGAAGTTCAATCCGTGCTCGTTAAGATCGGTAAAAGTGGCTGCTCTCAGCTCGGTCTCGGTCAGCACACCATTATGGTCTAAATCGTAAGCTTCAGAGGTTGGCCCCCAGTTGTTATTGAGATAGGGGAGAAGCCTCTGCTGCATCTCACTGATAGGCCAGATCTTGGCATCCATCAGCTCTCCAAGGGTCCATCCCACCAAGGCAGGATCCACAGAGCTGAGGCTTCCTTCATCAAAGTAATAGGAAGAGTCTCGGTAGCTGTACTCATTGGTGTAGGAAGCGCCTGTTTTTATCCGCATGTTGCCCATATACCACTCGGCATTCAAATTGAACTGATCCCTCGAATGCCAGAAGTCACCTCCTGTAGCATAGCCTCCAAATTGCTGTTGGTAGATCGGAGGATATTGCTCGGGTATAAAATACATGGTATCTGGAGCGCCTGCGTCTGGATAAAGTGGCGCCCATACGTTGCTCCAGTGGTAGCGTCCATAGCGGAAATCAACGATGACATTTTCTCCGAAGACCCTCTGATAGTAACCGCTGAACACATACATTTCGTAATCGTCTTTGGGCACACGGGTTTTAGGAGTGTTCACATCCCTGCTTCCCTCGATACCGTAACTGTCCAAGAAACCGATGAGGGAGATTGAGTCATTGGCTGACAGCTTGAAAGAGAGCTTACCAAAGGCGCCTTTTCTGTCGTTGGCGTAGTCCACTTCCTCCTGGGTTTGAGAAGCGGATGCGGAGAGCGGGAATGTATTGGCGTCATTTCTGAGCTGTCCTGAAAGGAAAAACCAGAGTTTGTCCTTCAGAATCGGCCCGCCCAGAGTGGCAGCCGTGTCATACTTGTTGTCCTTGTATCCTTCCAGCTTGGAGGGATCCCTTGCGTCGCCGTATTCACCTCCGCTGTAATTAAGATAGAAAGCATCGGGTTGGTAGTAGAAGTTAATAGAGCCCGAAAGCCTGTTTCCGCCTGCTTTGGTGACGATGTTTCCCACGACACCCTTTCCTCCGCCATACTCAGCCGGAACTCCGGAGGTCATCAATTCCTGCTCCTGGATGACCTCGTTGTTGAAGGCCATTCCAGCTCTCTGAGAGGTCAATCCAGTGATATTCATGCCATCGATAAAGTAAAAGTTATCCCGAGAGCCTCTCTTGCCTCCGATTCCCTGAGCGCCTCTATCCGCATAATTCAGGCCTCCCTTACCGGCGGGATCCTGGGGTGTGTCTCTTCCCTGAGAGTTGGGAACGACATTGACACCAGCCGCAAGTTGGAGATAACCGACGAAATCTCGTGAAATCGGAAGGGATTCGACAGTCTCATGGGTGACGTGCTCAGCGATAACGGATTTTGTGGTATCCACAGCGGGAGAAACAGCGATGACTGTTATGGATTCCTCGACGACTGTGGGCTTCATCTCGACCTGAAGGAGGGTCTGCCTGTCCAGAGAGACTTGGATTTCTTCTGAAATTCTTTCCCCGAATCCAGCGAGACGGGATTTGATTTGGTAAGTTCCTGGAGTCAGGTTGATAAACAGGGCTTCACCGAGGACGTTTGTTATCAAGGTCTTTTCACCCATCATAACCGGACTCGAAAGAGTCAGGGCAACGCCAGGGAGAACTGCACCATCATCATCGACCACGATGATCTTGAGTGTTCCTGTGCTGGTCTGAGCAAGGAGTGGGGCAGAGGCGACAAGAACAAAGGAGAGAAGAATAGAAAAAGCTTTAAAGAATTTACTCATATTGTTTTCCCCTATTCCTTAGATTTTTAAATGATCCCGGCTTCATCATCTTTATTGTGTTTTGATGATGAGCCTTTTTTCCATTTTCCTGGAACGGAAATTTCTCTAGGAAATTTTGCGTTCCGCCTTAGCCTCAAAGTTTTGTATAGTTCCCCTCTTTTTCACCTCCTTTTAAATGATCCCTTTCTTTTATGTTTGATTTTAATAGTGCAATAAATGTGCCAAACCTAAGATGGAGATAACCGTATTATTATCAGAGAGATGAAAAAAAACGAGAATTTTTATTTGGCAAAAAAATCCAATTTCTTGGATTATTTCCAAAAAATTGGATTTTTTCCAGAGTTTCTACTTTTTCTGTTCTAAAAGCTTTCTTGCTAAAGCAGCATATTCAGATTCTGGAGCTAATTCAATGACTTTTTGAAAATTCTTCTTTGCCTCTTCGATGTTTCCTTTGTTAAGGTACACTAAAGCTAGCTGGTAATGACCTCTTGCATAGTATGGGTCGAGGGCTATACATTTAGTGAGATAATCAACGGCCAGATCAATCTGACCGTTGTTAAACAGGAGAATCCCGATGTTGTAAAATGTATTTGGGTCTGTGAGGCTCTCTTCATCCAACTGCTTAAAGAATTTCATGCCTTCCGCTAGTTCGCCTTTCTGGAAATAGATGGAGCTCAGATTGATGAGAGTCTCCCGCGATTGAGGCTCTCTATCCAGCATCTCCTTAAAGGCCTCGATGGCCTTTTCGAGATCATCTAACCTGTAGTAACAGAGTCCGATCTTCTCTAAAGCCAGATGAAGGTCTGGATTATCCGAAAAAACTTTTTGATATTCTTCTAAGGCCTCCTGATATTTTTTTTGCTGGTATAGGTCGTCTCCTTGCTTAAGAGGAGACTCTGGAATGGGGATGAGTTTGATGTCGATCGATGGATTGTCTTTTACAGCAGACAGGTTCACCCTTATATTTTTTGGTTGGAATCCATCGGCCATAAAGCCGATAGTCCATTGACCAGGGCGAAGATTGGACTTTCTCCATTTCCCTTTTTTGTCTGTTGTCAGCTCAAATGTTGTTCCATCTTCAAACACAAAAATTACTTTGGCCCCTTCGATGGGATTGCCGTCTTCTGATTCCACCGTCCCATTTACCTTAGCAAAGACCTTGGCATAGACGTTATTGGTTTTAGAAATGGTTATTCCTGAGATTAAAATTATCGTTAAAAAAAGTATGGTCGATCGCGTTCTCATACATCCTTCTCCTTCTGGAAGTTTCAGAATGATTATATCAATTAAAAAGAGGAACATCAAAAGGAGAAAAAACAGCTCAATCGACTGGCTATCCTTCTCAGGAAACCCGTTCGAGATAAGTATCGTCACGGGTGTCAATCCGTACGACATCTCCCTCTTTGATGAATTTCGGGACGGTGATGGTGATGCCGGTTTCCAGAGTGGCGGGCTTATTGCTGGCCGATTGAGTGGCTCCTTTAAGGTACGGTTCGGTTTTGATCACCTTGAGATCTATGGTCAGGGGAGGATTCACTCCCACGGGTTTTCCCTCAGACATCTCTATCGAGAACGTCACATCGGGGATAAGATAATTGACCGCATCACCCAATATATCCTCAGACAGCTTTATCTGTTCATAATTTTCGAGATTCATGAAGACATAAGTATCCTCCTCTTGGTAGAGGAACTGCATTTCGATAGCTTCTAGATAGGCTTGCTCCACCTTGTCCTTAGAACGGAACCTCTGGTCATGCAGGGTCTGGTCGCTGAGCCGGCGAAGTTTGGTCTGCATCAGGGCTTGGCCTTTGCCAGGCGTGATATGGGTTGTCTCGACCACCCTGTAGAGTTCGCCATCGACTTTTATGATCATTCCTTTTCTGATCTGAGTGGCGTTGATCATCTCTCCTCCTTTTGCTTCCTATGAAGGCGTAGGTTCGATGCGGACTCCTTCATCCACATGGATGATATGAACTTTGGATTCAATTCTTTTTATGGCTTGAGCAACTTTTTCTGTGTTTTCAGGGGCATAAGCAAATAGACACCCCCCTCCCCCTGATCCATTGATCTTTGCTCCAAGAGCTCCGGCATCGAGTGCGGCTTCTATCATGGTTTCAATCTTGGGAGTGGAGGTTTGGAGATAGTCTCGGAGAACCTCTTGCTGTTGTGTCAGGAGTTGTCCAAACTTAGCATGATCGAATGCGTCTGACGCAAAGAGAACCTTTCCCTCTGCCGTCAAGTCGCGGGTCATAAGGGTTCCTTTGAGCAGGCGTTTATGATCTGTGGGGAGGACTTCGATTTCTTCCTGTTCTCTCTGGCCGAGGGGGGCTTTCAGGCTGAATTCTTTGATTTTTTTCCGTATGATTTCGGCTCCTTCAAGGACGTGTCTTTTGATGTGTCCGAGCATTCCTGTGGTGTCTTTTTTGTGGAGGGAGTTGGCCAGGACAAAGCGTTTCAAAGGATTTCTCAGTTTGACCACCTTCAATTCTTCTTCGAAGGAAACGTTGACGATTCCCCCGAGGGAAGAAGCATAATGGTCCATCTTTCCCCCTGGCTCATGGAACTCGGCAACTTCTGTGAGAAAACCGAGTTCTGCTATGGTCTCAGGACGATTGAGAGTTTTGTCTTTGGCTGCTACCAGCAGGAATTTTAGCCATGCAATCACCAAAGCCGATGAGCTGGAGGTCCCAGCATTGATAGGGATGGTGCCGTGAAGATGGCAATCCCATCCAAGTGGAAACTGAATTCCCTTCCTTCTGAGAACATTGACCGCGCTTCTGATGTAATCCCGTTCCTTTTGATAATCGAGTTTTCCCTCAAGGGAGAATTCTACTTCTTCACCGGTATCAGGCAGACTGATCCTGATCAGATGGTCAGCTCTCGGCGTTCCCCGGATGAAAATCCTTAAGTTAATGGCAGCTGCAATGATGGGCAATCCGAAATAATCCTGGTGTTCGCCAAACAGACAGATTCGTCCTGGAGCGGAGACGGAGATTTCATTTTTTCCCATGCCTTCTATTATCCAAAGTCCCACTTGACTGTCAACTCTTGCGTAGAGCACTTTTTTTTTATATAAAGAATGCGATTCCTGAATGATTGCGGCAAGATTGAAATGAGTGAGCTTTGTTTCATCGGAACGGGAGGTTCTGTAGCCACAGAGGAGAGGGATAACACATCCTTCTTGCTTCAGACCGAAGAGAGTCTGATATTGATAGACTGCCCAGGCGGCGTGATCCAGAAGCTGAAGAAACTGAACTTTAATCCGCGAAGTATCAATGCCCTATTGATCACGCATATCCATCCTGATCACATCTACGGATTGCCCTCCTTGGTGCATAGCCTTATGTTGGATGAATGTCTCATAAACATTTACGGATCAGAAATGACTATCCGTTTTTGTGGGGATTTGCTGGACCTGTTTGATCTCCGGAGTGAGAAGATCAAGTGTCGGTTGAATATGATATCTGTAGACAGTGGAGAAATTCAGCAACTCTCGCTATCTCTCAGATGTGCTTTTTTCGAAGTCCCCCACAGTCCTGCATCGATGGCTTTTCACTTTTATCTGGAAGCCGAGGGCACACATCTCATCTATTCTGGTGATACCCCGATCCATCCAGCGCTTTTTCGAGAGGCTAAGGACGCCGATTATCTTGTGCACGATTGCAGTGCACCTTCCCGGTTTTTCAAGGAATACCCTTCGCTCCGCACCATGCACACGGATGCACTGACACTTGGAGAGCTCGCCCAAGAGGCTGGCGTGAAACATCTCGTACCATGTCATTTTTTTGGTGAGCTCGATTTTTCGCTCAGCGAGATTGAGGAAGAGATCAAGAAAAATTTCCGAGGGGACCTGACCATCCCCAAGGATTTTTCGAGGATTTCCTTGATTTGAAAGAAACACACAAATAATGAGTTGATAGATGCATGTTGGTTAACCTAGATTATTCACGGGTTCTGACTGCTGTCTTTATGAAGAGTTCAAGACAGATGTTCGATGGATACAATCTGTGCTCAAGGAGGAACACATGAAAGGCTTCCCCATCTTTGTCTTGGCTTTGTTTTTTATGCTGGGAGTGTCCTGTCAGACGGACTCTAAGAGGGAGATCGCTGACGTTGTTCTTCTTAACGGATTTATATGGACGGTTAATCCGGATATGCCGCGAGCAGAGGCTGTGGCCCTCAAAGGAGAAAAGATACTCAAAGTGGAATCCACATCGGAAATTAAGAGGATGGTCGGGGACAAAACCAAGGTCATCGATTTAAAAGGCGCCTTTGTCCTGCCCGGCTTTACGGACTGCCACACGCATTTTCTCGATGGAGGCTTTTCCCTCTCCAGCGTGCAGTTGAGAGAAGCTCAAGCAAAAGAAGATTTCGTGGCTCGGATCGAGCAGAAAACCAAAGAGCTCGAGAAGGGAGAATGGATTCTCAACGGGAACTGGGATCACCAGCAGTTCGATCCTCCCGAGCTGCCGAGAAAGGAATGGATCGA
>Ga0224495_10001398_pt1 | contig 17073 bp, 14 predicted proteins | sample SF_Jul11_sed_USG_FD_168128 | JGI IMG/M metagenome (GOLD analysis project Ga0224495, IMG submission 168128) | Sediment microbial communities from San Francisco Bay, California, United States - SF_Jul11_sed_USGS_4_1 | ecosystem: Environmental > Aquatic > Marine > Sediment | place: USA: California... | reverse complement strand
TTCCACGATGTATTAACATAGATAAGATGTAGAACGGTCAACCTATATTTTTTTTGAAATCCTTACCTACGTTGTGACCAAACCAACATATTTTGCATAACGTGGACGGCACGCTTGACGTTTTCAAAATCCTGAGCCCGACTATCGAGGACAAAAAAAAACTCAAGTTTGGCGCGAGTCCATGAGGAGCAGCGAAGGATTTTGAAAATGTGGTTGAGCAATTACAGATGACCTTTTGAGCTTATTTTTACTTACTTATAAAACATGGATTCGAAAGCTCTATTGCTTAACCCGAGCACCGGCGTAAGCCGGGCGCAGCGTGTGCCGGCTGTTGTCGGCATGTAAACGGTTGTTTAATTAAACACCTATGAGGCACGGATGCCGAATAGGTAAATAAGATCTATAATAATTACTCTTTCATGAAATTTTGAATTCGACTATTTCTTGATTTTATAAAATTTAATACACCTTCCTTGTATAATTTATAATCTTCTATATTTGCAAAAAAAGGTCGGGTTTTGAAGTTGTCAAAAGGTAAATAAAATTTGACTTTAAAATCACTGTCAACCAAATCTTCCAATAAAAAGAAATTGATATAACCAGAAAAGTTTTCAAACAAATCAAAAAAGCCTTTATACCTAAGTAAAGTATCATATAGTGGGCTTTCTTCATCAATATAAAACAAACGTATACACTCTAAGGTTAAATCGAATCTATCATCAATCAAACTATTTACACCGCGAGCCTGGTTGATCGTATGTTTACCTCCGATTCTATTATTGGGAAAAATTATATAAGCACCTATCGTCGAACCTGTATCAAAAACTTCATCTACATCTTCTGGAATTTGCTTAATAAGCCATTGTTTCCGTATATGATGTTTATATGAGTGAGTTATGGCATCGCTCCCCAAATAAAATTCACCAAGTTCCGATTTATGATATAAATATGAATAAGGCTGATTATTTGATAATTCAAACTTGTGACCACTTGGAAGGGTCTTGCTCCATAATTGTTTGTGGTACCTTCGAAGTGTCGGACTAGTGCTATCGGGATCACCACCATTGGCATCAGAATAGAAATTAAAAGCAATATCTATTTTCATTTGTCTAAATAATACAAATTGAATATAAAATGTCAAATGATATAAAAAAATATATCATTTTCTTTGCGAGCACAGGGATGTGCGAGCTTTTTGTATTAACCCCGTTTATTGCCGACAACTATTATTCTGCGAACTAAACAGACAATATTCTCTCTTGGCCGCACGAACAAAGTTCGAGACTGGTACAACCCTGAAATCCTCGCTGAAGTTTACTTCAAGCCAGCCGATGGTTTTCGAAATCCTCGCCGAAGTTTACTCCAAACCAGCCAATGCTTTTTGAAAACCAGCCAATGGTTTTTAAAAACTTCACCGATGTTTACCCAAAACCAGCCACTACTTTTGAAAAACTTAACTGAAGTTTGGTCAAAAAAAGGCCATTTTAGGCCGTTTTTCAATCGATGTTTGGTCAAAACAAGCCAATGGTTTTTGAAAACTTCAGTGAAGTTTGCCCCAAAAAAGACCTTTTTTAGCTGTTTTTCAATTGAAGTTTTAAGTACGCACAGTAATGGTTTTTCATAAACATCGACTGAAATTACGAAGGTATAACGAAATAATATTGCGGTATTTTGTAGGTGACATTAAATAATATAAAATTATTTTCAAAAAACCTGGTGTTAGGGTACTCTGGCAATGGTTGCAATGTCGCAACTACCCGGTCCATATTGTCGATTTCACCTGGTGTCAGGTTGGCATATTGCTCAGGTGTTAAATTATTTTTTTTGTAATTATTCATTGTATGGAACCTATATTTTCCTGAAAAAATAGATATTAATTTTTCTTTGATACTTTGGAACTTTTTCATCATCGATTTGCTTTTTTTTCTGCAAGGCATAACCGCCTCAGGGCGCTGGCTTTCCACACGGGCATGAATACGGTTAAAGTTTCGGTTTGGCTGGTAGCTGTTATCGGGGCCAATGAAACCTCTGCGAATGCTATAAAAAAAAGAAGCAAACCCAAAATCATTACTGCAACCCATGACCATATACTCCACCAGAAGATTCTGCAGGCTGGTTAAAAGAGCCAGAATGGTTACCCTGGTTAAAGTATATCCATATGCAATTTTCTCTATAATCTGGTTTTGTCTCCATCGACTTGTTACCCGTGTTCTTTCCGCATAATCTGATCTGCCTTTGTTCGAATTTACCTGGCTTTTGACTATTGTATAGTTCATAAAAGTCTCCTTCTCATTTAATTCTGGTGTTCATTTTGTTCGCACCTATAATGTTATACATTGTTTTATATTATTTTTTTCGAAAAACAACCAATCTGGGTAAAAATATTATTAAATATGAAAAAATAAATCTTGTTTTATAGACACAAGAAATATTCTGACTTATATGTTTATTTTTAGTATTTATTTTGATCGTACTCGAAATCATTTGATAATGGCTTCATGCATCACGCAAAATTCTGAAACAATATTGCAAACCACGACCAGCGTGAAAAAGCAATTCAGGCTTCGGGGCTTCTCGTTTTTACGGCCCTGTCAAGAACCTCAAGAACCATTTCAGTTTGCATCTGATCAACAATAGACCAGCCAACAACTTTGGCATGTTACAGAAGGCAGGCATTCACAATAATTGTTGTTGACAAGAGGCTCTGAAGTAAAACCTTATTGTCATGAGACATTATCCATTTTGCCCTTATTGTGGTAAAGAAAAGAAGTTTGATTGCCAATGTGAATATGGTCAGATAATGAAAATCAAAATGGATGCTTCAGAAAAGCAGATGAATTTTTTTCATAAAAAATACTGCCCTAAATGCCAAAAAAACTCAACAGAATCTACCTGCCCGGGTTGTGGACTAACCTTTTCAAATGAAGATTTCTGGGTAAAAAATTTATGGTGAAAGTTACTTTTTTTTAACTATTTTAAAATAGTTGCCCTCTGAGTAGTTTTCATATTTTGCAAAATCGACCGCCATACCCACAGGAAAATCTTTTTTATTGTTATTGCCCGTTCCATAAAAAAGAGAATAAATTCCGGCTGCAATGGCTTCAGACTGAACAGAGATATATTTTGTCATTCTTTCTCTGTCATAATTATTTTTTAAAAAGGCAAGTTCTACAAAAGCATTCACTCCATTTATATATGTGGGCAAAGACCATGTTGAAACATAAGGTGATCTTAAAACAGGAAGTTTTTCTTCGGAATAAATTTTATTGGCCAGAAGCCCTTTTCTGACAAATCGTAAAATTTCATTCGAAGCATAAAAATTGTCACCTCCGTAACCCTCCTGACCGCCTTCACGTCTCCACGCCTCAGGGTCAGATTTCTCTCTTTTCCAGTAGGCCCCCCTGAAATCATCAGGGTGCAATTTACTTTTTATAAAATCTGCATTTATACCGGCACCACCTTCCCAGTAACCGGTATCATAACTCCAGCTGACATAGTTCTCTCTCGCCCCCGTAAATTTTTTACTGTCAACCTTCAATCCATTGCTCATTGACTGGTAGCCTGTAAAATAGATCCAGCTGTCACACAAAAACCATTCAAACATAGTTCTTTTGGAATTAGGATAAAACCAGTCATAAGAGTAATATAATCGCTTGTACCTGGTTTCTACAGCTTTTCTATCACCGGGCGAACTGTTTATATAATCGAGAGCCAGATTGAAGGTACTGTAGCCCGGGGTAATTACCGAACTCATTCCGCCATAACCGGGAGTATATTCACCTGTCAAATGAAGTGATACAACAAGATAGGGTTGAAAGTCATTAATCAAACTGATAATTCCTTTAACCCGCTTACCTGTTTTTATATGAGGCATATCATAAAGCCTGAACGGCTCATTATAATCAACCGAAAGATCAGGTTTAAAACTTTTCGTTTTATTTATAAAAGGCAGACTTTCAGGGCGTGAAAGAATAATATGAAAACCATTACCCTCAATTTTATCTATCTCTGGGTCATATTTTTTTAAAATCTGAAGAAACTTTTCACGACCCGAACTGCTCTCCAGAAGAGAAAGATAATATTGCACTTTCAGGGCAATTTTATAAACAACAAATGCCTCTTCAATTCCTTTGTAAGACGCACCCTGGCGATACGGAATCAGATATTTTTTCAGTACCGGATCATATTTATCACCATATACAGAAACAGGCTCAAGACTTGCTCCGCCATGACCCGGATCAAGAACCACCGTATATTTTGTCTGACACTCGTTTTTATGAGCAAAACCAATACTGAAATATAAAATAAAAAAAGGTACTAATCTGCTTTTAAAAATAATATTTTTAGCGGGCCATAGCAAATACATAAAATTTTATGTGCACAATAATATTTCATTCAAGATTGTAAAGGAGTCTTAAATTTTAATAATAACAGGGCCGCCAGCGAACACCTGTGACTCATCTCCCTTGCGACGCCCGGAAAAACACCGATGTGTGAAGTGTTGAATCATCTTATGAAAATTACTTAAACAACCCGAACCGGTATAATGTTTCCATATTTTATAAAATACTTAATAACCAAATCTATGCACCAGAAGCATACTGTATTTTTTATAACCTCGCGTCGGATCAAAATAACCAAATTCACCTGTACCAAAGTATGTGAGCCATGACATTTCAAATGTAATTCCAAAATTTCTGAATGCAATTGCTGTAACTTTTAATCCTGCTTCTCCTGCCATACCTGAAACGAAATCTTTTTTCGGCCAGTCTGAAACCGGAAATGCTGTTATAATATGTGTACCATAGTATGGTTTGATAATAATATTCTGGCCAATATGAATATTCATATAAAAACCATCGGTAATCCATGCCAGAGTAGGAAAAGTAAAACTCTTTAACAAAGGAAAAAAAATAACTTTAAACATAAAAGATATCGTACCATAATAAATGCCTGTATATGGATCAGGTATCTGTACAATGGATCTGCTGACACCATTAACTTTTATCTGGCCATATTTTATGGAACCGTGACCACCGATAAATGGTCCATAGTTTTTTTCCCATGTAAGACCATAGGTTGTAAATGGATTGCCGTCCTTTCGGTAATAGTGGCTGGCGCCAAGACCCAGGAACACATTTCCGGAATGTTTCCAATAGCCCTCGACAGGAGCCGTGGTCTCTTTTTTATCTGGCATTGTTATAATTTTTATTTTATCTTTAAATACCAGGTCATTTTTATCTATTTTACCGCTTATGATTTTTGCATCTAGATATGTAAATGATACCTTAACTACCTTAAGTTCTGAAATATTGTCACCATTTTTGGAAAATATTATAGAGTCTGTATATGGTCTTTTTGCATCAGGATTTATATGTATTTTTACACTTTGGCCATTTGATGCTACTTCCCAGACTTTGCCAATCTGGTTTTGAAGTTCAATTCTCTCTGTTGATTGACCATTTATTTGTTGACCAATGATTGCCTTGTTAAAGAGCAAAATTACAATAAAAATATTTTTAAGTTTCATACAATCCTTCCTCTTTGTTATTTAAAATTAATTACTTCAGCTCTGCAGCCCACAGATCATGCTGTGAGCAGCGGGCATAGACTTTGTATTTCTTTGAGGTTGCAACGTTTACGTCAATGGTAAATTTGGCGCTGTATTGTTTTCCTCCTGGCACGTTTTCTACCTCACCCGGGATCTTATTCGATTGCTCCAGCATTTGCGGATCGATCGATGATTCCATTCCTTTTCGCACAAAAAGTTTTTCCTGCCACGGTCGGCCGGTTGCATCGGCAATGAAGATTTTTTCAATAAAGTGATTTTCTGCCGGGTTCAGAAGAGTAACCGTAACCGCCACATTGTTTTTGCCGCTTTGTGATACGACCTGCACCAGAGGGGTATGCTCATTCTCTTTGCCCGCCCAGTTGCCCGGTTCGTCTTTGGTATAAACATCCTGAGGCGTGACCGGTTCACCGGGTTTGGGTTGGTCGCCCTTGCATGTTATCGCAAAGAGAACGAGAAAGAGAAGAGGAATAACTTGTTTTTTTAGTTTCATGGGTTGTACCTTTTTTATCTAAATAGATCCCTGATGATAATTTCTTTTGTTAATTGTAAGTGTTGCGCGACATCTGTAATTATGCCAGACAGCGTACCGACTTTTAGTTCATTATGATCGGGTATTGTAATATGATGTTCGCCTTTTTCTATCGTCGTCAACCTGATATGGCTTCCTGTTTGTCTTGTTATTTCGTATCCATACCGGGATAGTTTTTTAGCCAAAGCCTGCCCTGATATGTCGCGCGGTAGTTTCATAATTTTATACTGCCAGATATTCTTCCCTGATATAATGCAGTTTAATCATTGCCGGCTTTTGACCCTCTCCAAAATGGCAGTTTAGCGCATCGATAATTTCTTTTTTTAAAGAGACCATATCATCGGCTTCAGCAAAAATTGATTCGCCCAGCGCCTTTGCAATTAAACCTCCCTCAGGAGCATCTTCTATTATAAATATTAATTCTTTTATACTCATTAGCGTCCTTAACCAGAGAATCATATATTGTCAAGATTATTCATGGTTGGCCCCCGCCCAATTGCCCGGTTCGTCTTTAGTGTAAACATCCTGGGGAGTTATAGGCTCGCCTGGTTTTGGTTGATCGCCCTTACAAGTGATGGTAAAGAGAGCGATGGAGAGGAGGATTGTTATGTTATTTTTTTTCATGGTTGATTCTTTTTTATCATATCATTTAACCAGCCAACGGGTATTCCCGAACAAGCGTTTCCGCCGAAATTCCCATCGCTGCGGATATTTTGCGGATCATGGAAAGAGAAAGACGACGCTTACGGTTTAATATATCGCTTACCCGCCCCTTGTCTCCTATGATCTTTGCCATATCGGCCTGCGACCATCCAAGCGATTCCATTTTATATTTTATTGCTTCAATTGGCTCTGGCAAACCGACTGGATAATGGGTGTCTTCATATTTCTCTACAAGAATAGAAAGCACTTCAAGCTCATCCATTTGCGGCGTTCCAGCGATTGCGTCCATGAGTTCTTCAATCCGGCTTAAAGCCTCTCTATAATCCTTTTCTGTATGAATTGGTTTAATTTTCATATATTCTCCGAATCAATTTTATCGTATTGTGCATGCGTTCCAATAAATCTAATAAATACAATTTGTACCTCAAAATTGATCTTGACAACAAGCCGGTACTTATTGCCATGAATGTTAAAAACAACCCTGTTTTTTCGCAGAATACTTGCATTGCGATACTTTTCCTTGATGTCTGACGGGTTTTTCCAGTCTGATTTTTTTGTATCATCATACCAGGCTTCAAGAGCATTTTTAGAATCTCTAAACGTCGTTTGTTCATAAAAAGCGGTAATCGTCTTTTTTGCAATAATCCTCATTTGCCAGTTTCATTTTTTCAATAATATACAATATATCAAGAGTTGCCATTTTGTCAACTTTTAATTGTCTTAACAATATTCTAATTAAAAATTGCATTCTCTTCTTTGCCTGCCCAGTTACCCGGATCATCTTTGGTGTAAACATCCTGGGGTGTGACCGACCGGGTTTGGGTTGGTCGCCCTTGCATGCAATGGCAGTGAGAGCAATGGAGAAAAGAAGAATTTTTTGTATTTTTTGTTCCATCGGTTTTTCCTGGATATTGCCTTTTTAAAAACAGAGCCTTTCAAAAAGAAAAGCCATGTCTATTACTATTATATTTATTTGTTATTGGAACAACTCGTAGCTTTGCAGATATGTTGTACCATTTACACCACCTGAAAGAAAAACCTTACCATTATTCAATAGTAGTGAACTAAAATCTGAACGGGCAATATTTAAACCACCTGGCACTGAAGAGTAGGTGTTTGTTATAGGGTCAAAAATTTCAGCGGATGTTGTTTCCATAGCGCCTGTCGTCCCACCTGCAATGAGTACTTTACCATTTGCAAGCATAACTGCATTGTGGGACGCCCTTGCTGTTGCCATATTTGCCGACGGGCTGAATGCATTGGTCGCCGGGTCATATATTTCAGAGCTCAAATGGTAGGTTGCACCATTGCGGCCTCCCGATATCAATACTTTGCCATTGGGCAAAAGTATCGCAGAATGGCCATATCTTGCCGAAGCCATACTGATTGGCAGGCTAAAAGTATTGGTATCCGGATCATAGATTTCGGCAGTGGAGAGGCTAACTGTGCCATTGAAACCGCCGGCAATCATGACCCTGCCATCTGCCATGAGAGTGGCGGTATGACCATATCTGCCATTTGCAAGACTGGCCGCTGCAGTAAATACTCCTGTGACCGGATCATAGATTTCAGCAGATGTTAAGGAACCTGAGCCACCCACAATCAACACTTTACCGTTATTAAGCAAGGTTGCTGTATGCTGATTCCTTGCATAGGACATATTGATACCCTGTCCAATTACAATATTATCAACCCGCACAGTATCACTCCATGCACTGAATGAATTATCCTTACTATAGGTCCAGGTAAAAGTATGAGTGCCGGCTGTCACCGGGTAACTCACACGACTCCAGACCCACGTTCCACCCCATATACCCTTTAGGGTGTCATCAATCTTGAAAAATAACAAATCCGATGGATCAGAAGAAACCCAGCAATTAAATGAAATGGTGGACGTTTGCGTAGTTGCAGTAAATTGTACAGAACTTGTTTGACTATCCACTATCACTGCTGACCTCATAGAATAAGCACCTTCCGAGCTGGTAGCATTATTTACTGTCCAGTCACCGGTAAAGCCCGCTGGGACAAGACCATCTTCAAAATTATACGAGGCTGTAATATTACCCGCATTTGAAAAGGTATTGGTTACCGGATTGTAGATTTCACCGCTGGCAAGATTTAATCCCCCAGTGCCCAGACCGCCCAATATCAATACTCTTCCATCATTGAGCCTGGTCGCTGTATGGTTCACTCGGGCAATTAACATGGCTTGCGCACCAGATATGGAATTGGTAGCCGGATCATATAGCTCAGCTTTATAGAGACTTGTTGAGGTTTTTGATACACCACCTGTGATCAGTATATTACCATTATCAAGTAAAGTTGCTGTATGACCTGCTTTTTCAGTCGTCATTCCTTTGGTGAGCGAGAAGGTTTGAAGTAAAGGATTATAGATTTCTGAGGTTGAAGTGACATCAATAACTGAGCTAGTCGTATTCCAACCTCCTGTAATTAATACTGTGCCATCAGCAAGAAGTGTTGCGGTGTGATCAGTTCTTTCATTGACCATGAGTCCTATTGTTGTCGAAAAAGTTTTTGTAACTGGATCATAGATTGCAGAATAATTTGTGTGACCCCCAGTTAACAATAGCTTCCCATCAGATAGAAGTGTGTTAGTGTGGTCACGGCCCATAACACCTGTTATTGATGAAAATGTTTTAGTACCAGGATCATAAATTTCTGCAGTTGAAACAATCATATAACCATTTGATATACCACCATTTATTATAACTGTTCCATCTGCCAAAAGAGTTGCACTGTGCTCTGCCCTTGCAGTTGACATAGAACCTGTAGTTGTAGAAAATGTTTTGGATACGGGATTATATATTTCAGCAATATTTATATATTGATAACTAAAGCCACCATAATTACCACCTGTAATCAATACGGTCCCATCGACAAGAAGTGTTGCACAGTGTAAATATCTTGCAGATGCCATACCACCTGTTGTAGCAGAAAAAGTCTTTGTGACAGGATCATAGATTTCGGCACCATTGTTAACAAAGGAGCCATTGGTCCCACCTGTAATCAAAACTGTACCATCAACAAGGAGTGTTGCAGTATGATTCGTTCTTCCTCTTGCCATATTGCCTGTTGTTGGTGAAAAGGTTTTTGCAACTGGATCATAAATTTCAGCAGTAGATACAATAAGTCCGGCGCTATTACCACCAGTAACCAATACTTTTCCATCTGTTAACAACGTCGCTGTGTGGTAGTATCTGGCTATTGTCATATTACCAGTTGTTGCTGAAAATGTTTTTGTCAGTGGATCGTAGATTTCTGCAGTTGAAAGTGAGGCGCCATTTTTATTAAAACCACCAGTAATCAATACTGTGCCGTCAGATAACCGTGTGGCCTTGTGTGACCTTCTTGATGATATCATTGATGAATATATCGAGAATGTATTTCCATATACAGCAGGTATTCCCTTTACCTCTCTGGATGGTGCGCTTTCGCTTGCGCCGCTGACCCCGGTTAAAATGTAATAGTAGGGGGTTCCGTTGGTAAGAGGTGAATGTACGTAGCCTGAGGTAACGCCGGTTATTTTTTTACCTGCTGCTGTTGCTGATGCAACCGTGACACCAGGCGATGTTCCCCAATAAAGATTGTATGAGGTCATACCGGTTGGCGGGGTCCATGAGAGTGTAACTTGACCATTGCCGCCAATAGCCACCAGCCTCAGCAAAGATTCAAATCCTGAAAAGAGGGCTGTATTCTTGGGTGAGGCCAGCACCAGATTGTCCAAACCTGTAATCACACCGGTTGCAGCAACCAGCGTATAGTTATCTATGCCATACGTTTGCGGCGTGGTGGTCAAAAGTACAGCATCGCTGTTCATGCCAGCGCCTGCCTGCATAACAGCTCCACTGATATTTAAGCCTGTAATTAAATAATTACCTAAAGTTTCTGCAGCAGTCGCAAAAACCGCTTCTGAATACAATGCTCTTACAATGGTTTCACCTTGACTTTGGGCTTGAGCCAATACAGGCTTTGCACTGTCTGTTTCTGTCACAGTTCCGGTTAATATCTGATTTATCGCACTGTTTATACTTCCAAACATAGGGCTTGCTGTGGTTGTAATATCGGGTTTATTTCCGGTATCGGGCACAGGCCCTTCACTGAATTTCAGATAGATAATAGTGTCATCCACAGTGTCTGGCTCTGGCGCAGCTGTTCCATGAGCGAGTCTGACATTTGCATAATTACTTAAAAGCCAGGTATATTGAGGATTGCCGATACTGTTCAAAACATAGCCCGGAAAAGATGCGTCTATTACATTTCTGGATAAAGTTATTTTATAGTGATCAATATAACCATCACCGTCGGCATCCATGGTAAGTGCTGATGTAATAGTCGGTATATTCGAATCTACGGTAATACTCAACGGAGACGTTGTCATGGTGTTGCCAGCGATATCCGTGCCTGTCGCTGTTACAGAATAAGTTGCGCCAGAGGCCAGGGTGAGATTTGTTGACCAACTTGTTGTTGCACATATAATCGGAGCACCGGTGGCAACTGTATCTATATTAATTTGAACAGAATCACTGATAGTACAAGTACCAGATACCATGATACCGGTTGTTAGCGCTGTAATGTTATCTGTACTGCTAAAACCGGTATCAGAGGCAGCAGACAGGTCTGGCACAGAGATTGAAATCGTGTTATCTACTGTAATGTTTATACCCAGAGACGGTGAACCTGCATTACCGGCTATATCTACATTTTTTGCAGAAATTGCATATGTGCCACCTGCAGGTAAATCAATATCAATACTCCAGTTACCTGCTCCATCTACCGTTGCTGCCGGGCCAATAACAAGACCATTAATAAAAAGTTGCACATAGGAACCAACTATTCCTGTACCCACAAAAGTAAGTGCTGTTGTTAAATTGGTGATATTATCTGTGTTACTGGTTCCTGTATCATCCACTGCAATAAGATCTGGAGCAGACGGTGTCGTTGCAGGCCCAGTGGCAGAGTTAATTGTCAAACTCAAGGGTAATGATATGGCACTATTACCGGCAGTATCTGTTGCTGTCGCAGTAACAGAATATGGGGTTGCTTGCGTTGCCAACGCAAGGTCTTTGGACCAATTTCCACCTGCAGGAGTTACCGGTGTACCATTTGCAATACCATCTACATATAACTGTACACTACTGCCTGCATCTGCCGTACCTGAGAAGGTTAAACCAGTTGTTAAATTTGTGATGTTATCAGTATTGCTTATTCCCAAATCATCTGCTGCAACCAGGTCGGGTATCGAAGGTACTGAAATTGTTGTATCCATAGTTAATATAAATCCCGTTGAATAGCCACTTATATTGCCTGCTGTATCTATAGCCTTGGCTTTTATATTATATGAACCATCAACAAGAACCAGAGAGTCAACATCAGAAATCCAAATTCCTGTTGCATCAGCTATTACAGGCAGGCCAAGAGTTGAATTTGTTGTTGCATTATAAAGTTGCACCTGGTCACCAGCTGTCGCAGTACCTGTAAATGTAATAAGCATGTTATTCAATGTTGCATTGGTAATATTATCTGTCGAGCTGGTTCCAGTGTCGTGCAATGCTATCAAATCTGGCAGGGCTGGAGCGACAGGGGTAGTTGTATCAACTGTTACATTCATCGCAGTTGATAGTGCACTCTGGTTACCGGCGACATCTGTAGTTAGCGCTGTAATTGTATAAGCAGCACTTGAAAATGTAAAGGAAATATCTATGGAATATGCACCGTTTGCGGCAACTCCGTTACCTGTTCCAGTGTAAAGGTTTGTAGATAAAGGAAAACCATTTTTGTATAATTTTACCGTTGATCCAATTTCTGCTGTTCCATTAAATGTCATTGCAGTGTAAAGATTGGTAATATTATCTGTATTGCTGACACCACTATCATCCAGTGGATCCAGATCTGGAATCGTTGGAGCCTGCGGGGCGGTCGTATCTACAGTCAAATTAAATCCAGGTGATGCAAGACTTATATTGCCTGCAATGTCAGAAGCAATCGCTTTTATTTGATATGTGCCATCAACAAGGGTAAGATCTTTTGACCATGTGCCGCTTGTAGTTGAGTTAAATGAGAGATCAACCGGCACTCCATTTGCATATAATTGAAGTGTTACCGATGGATCAGATGTTCCGCTGAATGTTAAAGCAGTGCTGTTTTTTGTGATACCATCATTGTTAAATTGGCCCGTGTCGTCTGCAGCAGCTAAATTCGGACCTGTAGGTGTAGTCATTAGGGTATCAATAGTCAGATTCAATGTTCCAGAAAGATTGCTGATATTACCTGCTATATCAGTAGCAACTGCCCTGACAGAGTAAACTCCATCTGTAAAATTAATAGATGCGACCTGGATTGTCCAGGTCCCTGCAGCATCGGTAACACCTGGTAAACCAATATTTACAAGGGTATTATTATCGATCAATTGAACAGATGTACCTGCAGCAGCAGTGCCTGTAAATGTAACAAATGGCTGATAAGCTGTAACATTGGTTTTGTTATCTGTAGAGCTTATACCAGAGTCATCTGTGGCAATAAGGTCTGGAAGAGAAGGAGTTGTAATAGATGTATCGATAGTCAGAGTCATAGCAGTAGACGTAACACTGATATTACCTGCAACGTCTGTTGTAGTTGCAGTCATGGTATAGCTGTTGTTTGAAATTATTGTAATATCAATAGAATAGTTTCCATTTGTTGCAATAGCAGCGCCAACATTGGTCGTGTTTTTATAAAGTGTTACGGTAGAACCGGTTTCAGCTGTTCCATTAAATGTAAGAAAATCAATTAGATTGGTAATATTATCACTATTACTTACACCAGAGTCATCAAGTGGATCAAGATCTGGTATAGTTGGGGCCAATGGCACTATTGTATCAATTGTTATCGATAAAGGCATTGTCTCAAGACTGGAGTTACCTGCAATGTCACCCGCTTTTAATGTAATGCTATGTGCTCCATCCTGTAATGTGGTTAAGGTGAAACTTGCAGTGGTATATCCATTTGTATTTGTTGCAACTCCATCTACATATGCGTAATATGTGTCTGCACCGATAACGGCGTTAAAACTAAATGATGGAGTGCTATCTTTAGTGATTCCATCAGTTGTACTGATTCCAGTATCTGTTGTCATACTAAAGCCTGTCGGTGTTGAAGGTGCATTGGTGTCAATTGTAACACTTGATTGGGTTGATTGAACACTTCGGTTGCCAGCACTGTCTGTTGCATCAGCATTAATTGCAAATGTTCCATTTGTTGTGATATCCACGTCAATAGAGTAATTCCCGCCTGTAGCAGTAACAGGCGTACCCACTGCAACCCCATTTTTGTACAACTGAACAGTTGATCCTGCCTCAGCTGTTCCCGTAAAGGTCAGAGCTGTTGTGACATTTGTAATGTTATCTGTACTGCTAACACCACTGTCATCGGCTGCATCCAGGTTAGGCGCTGATGGAGCCGCAGGAGCTGTGGTATCACCGGCGTTTCCTCCAGAAGATGCCCCCCCACTACAGTTTCCTGAAAATAAAACGATGGAAACCAAAAGAATAACCTTAAAAATCAACTGTTTCATAACCGACTCCTTATTTATAATATACCATTAAATATGTTACTTTTATGATTATACATTAAAAATAAATTTTGTCAAGTAAAATGACACTACCTGGCATATACAGGAACTAACGGTCACACAAGAGAACAAGTGGCATTTTAATGCATAAATATGCATTAAACGCTCTGGTTTTTCTGTGAATTCATTTCAAACAAGGAATATTTGATTGACAAAATGAAATATACCCCTCATAGAATCATTCTATGGTTTTCTTTAAAATTCATAACTCTATTTATAAATACCAATAGTGCTCGTTCATGAAAGAAAAAATCAGAACTATTATTGTTGAAGATGAACTTCCCATACGGGATGCCCTTCTATCTTTCGCCATGGATATTGATGACATACAGATCGTCGGATTGGGAAAGGACGGGGCAGACCTGGAAGATTTATTGATACAAAAAAAACCTGATCTGGCTATTCTTGATATTGAGTTACCCGTTGAAGATGCAATAACAATATTATCTCGTCAAAAAATAAAACCGGCAACTATTTTTATTACAGCTCATCCCTCATATGCAATTAAAGCATTTGAATATGAGGCTATTGATTTTCTTTTAAAACCGCTCTCCCTTCAAAAATTTAAAAATGCCGCCAACCGTGCTATTCGATACTTCAAATTATTGAAAAAGGATATCAAGGGCAATATTGAGGAAAATAAAATCAAGGTACTCTGGATCCAGGAGAATAGTATTACACTACCTGTTTTGATTTCTGATATTGCCTTTTTTGAGAGTCAAAAAAAAATTACTTTGGCCTGTTTATTTAATAAAAAGTGTGTTACAATACCTATGTCGATATCATCTATCTACAAAAAAATAGAACATCTTGATTTTATTCAAATTCACAGAAGATACATTGTCAATATAGCGGCCATAGTTAAAATGGAGCCATTGTTTCATGGCACTTATGAAGTTTATGTAAAGGGGTGCAACAGGGTGCTGCCTGTCAGCAGAAGATACTCGAGAAAAATATTAAAAAAATAAACTGATGAAAACCAGAACTGCTTTGGCTTTAATAATATTTATTTTTCTTTTTATTTTTATACTTGCATATCGCCTGAATTATAATATCGGTTATTCAGATAGACAATTCAATACAACAAGTTTCAGCCTGCCCCATTGCACCGGCTATTTTATTGACAAAGAGGGCAAAAAGTCTTTCAATGAATTACAAAAACTTTCTGGCGACAAGTTTGAAAAAAAAGAAATTCCTGTTTTTGGGCATACGTTGTCTACGGTTTGGGGAAAGGTTACCTGCTCACATCAGTTGAATCATCTAAATAACTGGTATCTGGTTTTTTTTTCAGAACGTCTTGAAGATTTAAACCTTTATATTGTATACAATGGTCATATTGTGCAGCACCATCATGATGCATCGATGGCATTTTATGAACGCTTGATACCAGGCCGGCAGATAATTTTTCCTGTATTACATCCTCAAAATATCAAGGAAATTTATTTCAGCGGAACCTCTTCTCAATTTCTGGATCTCTCTTATTCCTTTTCAACCCCGGCAGGGTTAGCCTATGAAAACGGAAATAATCTGCTGTTCTATGGCATATATTACGGATTTATGACGGCAATTTTACTGTATAATATTTTTATATTTTTATCAATCAGAGAGAAAGCCTATTTCTATTACATTATATTTACTATTTCTCATATATTAATGCAGGCAGGTGTGGACGGTTTTTTATTTCAATACATTTTTCCTGAAAATTATTTTTTCGCCAGAAATATGCGCTCCTATTTAATCATGATAGCAATGCTGTTTTCTGTTCTGTTCTGGATAGAATTTTCTCAAATGAAAACAAAATCCCGCATATTTTACCATTTGTACAAATTTTTAGCCTGGATAACTTTAATACCTTTTTTTCTTCAGGTATTCGCTGGATTTATTCCGGCTATAAATTTTATTAACATATATTCCGCTGTTATTTTACTTACTTTTTTTATTACAGCCTTGAGTCAATCCAGACTGGCTATAAACTGGTACTACATTATTGGCTGGTTATTTTTTGCTCTGGGAATTGTTGTGCATCAACTCGTAGTTTTTAATATCTTTATATTTCCTTTTTCAAAAAATTTAGATTTGCCTATGAAAATGGGTAATATGCTTGAAGCATTATTCCTCTCCTTTGCGCTTGCAAATAGAATTAAAAATCTGGAAATCAATATAGCGAAACGTGATCAGGAATTAAATGAATTGAGGTATACTAATCTCAAAGATAAAATGCAACCACATTTTGTCTTGAATACATTGGCTATTATTTCTGCATTTATCCATACTGATACCGCCAGCGCAGAAAAAACCATTTCTCATTTAAGCAGAACATATCAATACTTGCTTCTAAATACAGAAAAAAGTATAGTTTCACTATCTAACGAAATCTCCTTTGCCAGAGAATATGCAAACCTTCTTTTAATCAAGCATTCAAATTCACTTAAAATCAGGTTCCATGTGAAGGGCATTCTAAAAAATATCTGGATTCCAACATTAACAGTGCAACCTTTAATTGAAAACAGCTACAAACATGGAATTCGCAAACTTAGAAAAGGAACCATCAAAATATTTGTTCATATAAAAGGAGAAATTGTTACAATACAGATCAGCAATTCGTCAGACGGAAAACCATTATCTGATTTATACAATGGAACCCTCGGCACCATTAAAAAATGGATGGATTACTATTTTCCT